>WLWD01001274.1_pt1 | contig 117967 bp, 73 predicted proteins | sample 6712731 | NCBI WGS metagenome assembly WLWD01 (sample SAMN12718690, study PRJNA576275) | sponge metagenome | isolation source: marine sponge | host: Mycale hentscheli | place: New Zealand: South Island, Marlborough, Capsize Point | collected 2014-11-01
AATAAATATCCCTTGCAGGTTCTACCAGTCTGTAATAGTTATCTTCCGTGGCATGAAAAAAATAGTCTAAACAAATAATTTAAAATGTGGCTTTTTATCAACCGGCTATCAGTTGGGCTATATATTATATAATACATGCTATCTATGCAGCCTAAGAATAAACAGTATACAAAGACGAAAACACAATAATCAATAAAACTTGTACATACATACATTGTTTGTTTTGCTATATAAAGCCCTACTAGTAATGTAATAAATAAATTGTTGTATACAAATTTAATTATATTCAATAGCTATGGCTAAACATAACAAACACTAGTCAAATACATAGCTCTTACCTTTCCCAACATCGCCATTGATTTTGTCACCGATTTCTTCTCCAGAATCTCTTATGGGAGTTCCACTAGAGATAAACAGCCAAAGTAAAAGTAAGTTTCTCCGATTCTTTTTAAAAATCCTTATTGAGTGCATCAGTAATCGTACTGCAAACATTTTTAATCCGTATTGTAAAATAACTAGACACACACTGGCGTCGTTTCCAGCAGACGCCATGTAATAGTAGCGCGGTGGTATTTTTGGATCCTGCCCACTTCCCCCCTTATACAGTCGCCGTTTCCTCGATCATTGGGACCGTTCAGCAGTTGGATTTATAATATCCGGCACATCTGAGTGGCACTATTTCCAGTATGCAATAGCAAAGCCATGTCCAATAGTGGAGGAGGGTGTTTTGTACATTGTTCTGGCAAAAATTTAAGTGATTCAGTCATTCTCAGCTGAAATAATTATAACAATATGCTAATTTTTCTCGTTCTATCAGCCAATATTGTTAATTAAAACTTAACCCGATGTTTCTACTTAAGTTGCTCCCCCCCTGAAGGGGACTCCGCCTGAAGTTGAAACGTCATTGACTGATAGAACCAGAAAAATTTGCTAATGTTAAAAATTTAAGTAGCTACAACATACTAGAGGTAAGTCAATAGTGGCTAATTCCGAAAAACTAACAGCCAGACACTTTAGGAAACCGCTACGCTGGGAATAAGCTGGTATAAAACCGTCCAAAAGACAAATGCTAAATAGCTGTAGTGATTTCTTACATGCTTTTAGATTTCAAAGTGTGTATGCAATTTGCTGACACGAAAAGTTATCAGAGTTACCTTTTTTATAATCTAATCAGAAAGAATTCTACCCTACATTTTAGACATACCTTTGTTACTATCAGGTATCCAAAAAAAGTGTGATATGAATGAGCTAAGTCGTCATGATACTTCCTACTTCAATTAGCTATGTTATACACTAATTTTACCACTCCCCTATCCTTTTGATACAAGCCAAAAAATATATAAAAAAAAAAAAAATATTAAAAAAAGTGGTAATAATTTTTACTGTTACAGAAGTAAAAAGAGTCCATTGACAAGTATAGACAAACGGGGAAGTTGGCTGATAATTAAAAATTGACCCCCACCCCCCACCACACGCGCCAGGTTGATGTCGTGTGTTAGGTAAAGGGTTCGCATGCAAGACTCCACCCATTGCCTAATAGTGATATTGTTGACTCAGCGAATTCTAATCGGATAAATAGAATAGAAAATTCTGTCCCTACCAATTCCGTTGTCATTGTTGTTCGAGTCCAACCCTTCAGTAGTCATGCCGAAACACAAAGCCAAGAAGAAGTCTAGGGGAGACGTGTACGCTAAAGAAGAGCCGGTGAACCGGTTTGAGAATGACGGAAGCTTCATGGACATGTTCAAAAAGATGGCGGAACAATCCCAACAGGCCCAGATAGTATACCAACAGCAGTACGGACTTCAATACTCTGATTCAGAATCAAAGGGCGAGTCTTCAGTTCAAGAAACTGTCAACGAACTGGATTCTGATCAGCCATACAGTGCCCCACAAGCAGTAACTTACAAAAGTGGATCAGGACCAGAGATAAGATCTCAACAGGTCAACATGACTTGTGTATTTATTCTCAAGTTAAATGACTCCACGTTATGTATGCTCAGTGAAATAAGATTATTCAATAGTTGATAATGAGTACTCTAATTTAGTTATTTCGTCATTCCTTTCTTCACGTAATGGGACTGAAGCCCTTTAGATTTAGGTGTTGTTTTTAAGAGTTATGCATATTTATATGCCAAAGTTTCTTGCAGGGTCTAGTTGGCAAACAGAAAAACCTGGTGAAGTCCATCGAACTGAGGGAAAAAAGAAAGAAGCGGCTAGAACAAAAAGAGGTTGTTTTATATAAATTAAATTGCAGTATATATATAGCTAGTACCTAAATTTAGCTGAAAAGGAATCAAAGCGATTTAGCAAGCAGTGATAGATTTTTATTTATTTTTTTGAGAGCAGAGAGGCTACTTTTGTTTAGAGCAATGTCAGTAATTGCTGGAGTGTAATATTATGGCAGGAGCAGCAGAACACTGAGCAGGAAAGCCAGAAAAGTAGTGCCTGGAAGTCTTATATGGCAGAAGTGAAGGCCTATGAAGCCATGAAATGTGGAGACACAGATGAGCACAAAAGGCCACTGGTGAAGTAGACATTTTGGGAAGTAAATGATAAACCTTGCACCTTTCATTTTGTTCATTTTTTTTCTTTTTTTTCTTTCCTTTTTTTTTTTCTTTTTTTTTTTCCATCCAGCTATCTGTGATTTATTTTTAAGTTTGTCTCTTTATCATTGTTGTTCATGCCTTCTGTTATAAAAAGTATTTATGTATTATGAAACGCACACAGTCAGTATGGTGATTTCCAAACAGCTCGGGACTTTTGGAGTAGTTTATATTGCTAAGAGAAATGGTTTACCAGTTAAAGCTGTGGTGTTTTCTTATCTGCTTGTTTCCTGTCTAGCTTTTCACTTGCCTCCCAGTTCTTTTGATAAATGTACACAATGATGTGTGATGCCTGGTCCTCCCTGAAGATGGCTGTGCGCAATAATGAACTCGCTGGCTCCTAAAATTGAGATGGTCGAGCCTTCAGACTTGAATCCATCCGGGTGATAAAAAAAAAAATACTGGGTAATTACAATGGAAAATATAAACTAAGTGATTAGCGAAGAGACTAAAATTTTGCAACACTACTGTAATATGGGAGCGCAGGAAAGATGCAACAATATTTGAATCCTGCTAACATAATTTTTACAATGAATGGACTTGGGCTAAATGTTTTAGAACACAACTACCAAGGTACGTGTGCTTGCTAGAAGCTGCAAATTCAAGTCAGCAAAAATCTTTGTTTAGTTTACAAGAGCCTTAAACCTAAACGGTATTGGTCGTTACGTGGTATAATTACTGATAAACCCCGCCCCCCACGTAACTTGACTACCACCACCACACACACCGCAACATAAACTAGAGCAAAATAAGTAAAACGTTTGCCACAGACTGAAATTAACTCTTAGTAGTGGCGTTTGCTTACGTTTGTAAAATGCGCCACTAAAATGAATCTATTATATTTTTTATGGTTTTTGCTGAAGTGTTAGGAGAATGATGGCATCAGAACCACCAGTTACCCTACGGCATCCCCCTGTTGTGTCTATGGCGGGGTTAGAGAAAACCGAGGAGGCCGACGAAGTCCCACGTCGTAAAAAAATGAGACCGAAAAGTTCGTCGTACGAGGCCCTCCGTTCTGCTCTCTACCAACTGACGAGAATGGCCGACTTCAAAGTCGAGAAACTACTGGGTTCTGGTTTCTTTGCTGACGTTTACAAAGTAAGTGGGAGGATGGCCAGCCTGTTGTGGCAGATATCTATGACAAAGTAATTGGTGCATCAATTGATTTAACCACTGTGTCATTTGGTGCATCTTGATACATTATGAACATCTATGGTGCATCTTGATCTCTCCTACTGTTGGTACAAGTGTAAATATTTTTGTAAATGGCTAGAACTAGTTGCTACTGAGGTGCCAGCCGAAAGTTAGATGTGTGGGATGATACAATGTGTGTGTGTGTGTATGTGTGTCGTAACTTCTTTATTATAATATCCTCACACATCACTTGAGTGCATTGTAACTTGGTACTTGTACATGGTTTCCTCCAATCTCTCACCCCATTGATTATTCTCGCATTACTTTATTGCTCTGACCACTGACCATCACCCATCAGTAAACATGGGTACAGATGTATCCTTGCTAGCAGCCTGAGAAACCAGTTTAGTTTAGCTACATCACCAGTGTGGGCTGTACACTGTCCAGAGACAGCTATAGCAGAATTAACTTACAGCTTATGAGTACAGCAAGAGGTGCTTCTACACTCATTGAACCATAGCTTGAATTGGGTTTGTGGCTCCGGCCATTTGTCTTTCCCTTGAACTGGCAGTTTTACTCCTTTTCTTATGATGTTCTCTTTTTAGCAGCACTGATAGTTGTTTTACGTTGTTGTATATCAGTGTGTGTGTGTATATATATATATTATATTCATTGGTTTATTTATTATTGTTATTATTATGTTTTTATGTCCATAAACTGTTCAATTTTTTTTTTCATTATACTGCTCTATGACGTGTCTCCCAGGTTAAACACAAGAGCACTGGTGAGCAAATGGTGTTGAAGATGAACAAAAGCAAGAAGACCAGCAAGACCATGTTGGCTGAAATACAACTACTTAACCGGCTTTCTCACCCCAACATTCTCAAGTAAGGCTGAGAGAATAGTATTCAAGAAGTGGTGGATGATGATACGGAGGGGGAGTGGTGGGTCTCTGCCTTTTATCATCAGTGGACACACATTCTCTGGTTTCCCAGAGCAGTTCCCTCGAACGTTGCATTTAAATTCGTGTATCATCCAATGCTTATCTTTTTGCATTGTCACCTGGTATTAGCTCATGGAGCCAGTGATCTGGGGGCTAGTAGTAGGTTGTAATATATGGAGGTGCTCATCTGGGGTTGTGTAAACAAAATGCATGATGCTTGTTTACTACCTGCAATGCACACACTAACACACACATACACAATGGCCCTTGGTGATCTAGTACCCATTTTTTTCCTGTCTGTTGCTAAATTTTGTAGTTTTTGTTGTTGTTGTTGTTGTTGTTAGTTAAGCAATTACACAGTGATAGCAATTGTATGGTATTGATAGTTTCATTTCATACATGTATGTATGTAGCAGTGTATGTAAGATCCACCAAAGTGAAACTAGTTGTGTCATTCCATGTAATTATGAACAATGGATTGGTGCAGCTTTCCTCTATTTGCATACATACAGTAGATTGCATAATGTTAATCCACTGTTTGTTAATTCATTAGTGTCCTCTGTTCTTAATAGTCTGGTGGTTCTCACCTTCATAAAAAATTGAAATGAACTTTTCTTAATCAAAGAGTTGAAGGAAAAGGTGAAGCTTGAAAGTTGCCTGAGAAGCTGGAACACTGGCTGGCTAAAGTTAGGGATTCTGAGTTTCTTTTTCCAGTAAACTGAGTTATTTCTGCATGTTGCCTTTGCTTTCTTTCAACCTCTTTGAGTGAGAAAGGCTCAGGCTGTGTTCTTGGTGGTATTGCGTATTTGTGTTAAAAGTGGTTAGAAACGTTTATTTAAATCAGTAAGGACTTGGCGCTGGACTTGTTTACAGTTGTAGAAGTGCCTTTTTCGTCAGATAAGCTTGAGCTTATGTGGACTAAATGCTCGTTATTTGAACTATTGATCTATTGGCCCTTTAGTAACTCTTATTATAAATAGACAATTCAAATCTTTTTCAATATGTGCTAATAGCTGAACTCTGAAACTCGAATGAGTTTCTCAGTATTTTATGGGTGTGTCAGTGGGCGGAGTTATGTACAGAAGAAGGACATACTGTAAAATATTAGGCACTTATTCGCCAGCTTATTCATTTTGGAACAAGGTTTAAATTCTTTTTTCCATTTCTAGCACTCTCTTTGGACACCTCCAGCTTCTTACTATGCTTTTGTTCATCAATCTAATTAGGTATACGTTTACGAGTAGCCGTACAAATATATACGTATAATTATATATAAGTCTATCCAGTTCTCTATTTCTCACTCCGGTAGAATCTCTACAATTGCCACAGGCATAGAAAATTAAAAATGATTTTTTTTGTGTGATTAGCAATAAACTTGAGTGTTATGTTTTTCCATGGATGCATGAAGGGCTTCTGTAGTAACTCTAGAAGTTGGCCTCTTCCGCTGCTCCTTCTAGGCAACCATGAAATGTGATGAAGGAGGCGAGAATGGAAATTTTCAATATCCGATTCCCAATCATGGCAAAGGTGTTGGCAAACCTTAGTTTTTTATTTCACTGTCTGTATTTTAATCCGGAGGTGTCATGGCTCATTGACTTGTATAGTCTGGGGAAGGTTCAGTTTGGGGTCGAAGGTTCTACGTATACATAACTTGACTTCTTTTCTATTTCACCAAAGGTTTATAAATGACACGTTAAAGGGTGCAACATTTCGAATTAATTTTTCTCCGAATTTCTGATGTTATGCCTTTTATTTTTACAAATTATCAAGAGTGAAACAGATGAAAGCCATAGATGCGACTGTCATTATTACCAATTAGCTTTATCATTTGCATACTTACGTTGGTGCCTCATGGTGTCAGCGAACCGACAGGTGGAGGTGTGAAATGCTTTATCTTTACTGACCTTCTGTCCCAGCTTCTCTGTTGGACTACACTGGTGACCACAGCACTGCTGCTAATTATCAGTAATTTACACTGAGTTTGAAGATGGCAGTCCAAACAGAGTCTGACAGTCTTGATTCCCCACATCCATCTAACAAACAAGTACTACATTATCTCTTACCTTTTTCTTTTACATCTTCTGGTAGTTTTTTGTTCTTGTTTTTGTTTTTTTTATTTTATTTTTTTTATTTTTTATGTTCTTGTTTGTACTTGTCGTAGTTTAACTCCTGAGTCACTTATTTTATTCCTAAGCTGTTACTAGCACTAAATAACTTGGTTCCTTACAATGTTGTTGTTTATACCTAGAACTTTCTTTTCTGACTTCAATCCCAGTGTCTTGCTCAGCTGCATCATCACAGAGGTCCCTGGTAAAGACACCAGAGAGCACTTAAATGTATCTTTCATTTCACGGATGAAATTAATTAATCAGGAAATGTAGTGGAGCTTTGTGGTGAGCCCGTAAGATTAACATGAGGAAAGATACTGCTTTCTTTCTAATATTCATGCCAGGTCACTGGTAGCATATTCATGGCCGTCCAGGTGCAATATCTAATAGGTCATTCATATTGTATGGGAAAGAAAATGTAAAGAATTTCACCAGCTATTTATTTGTCACACTCTGACAAACTGAGCTACAGTAAATGTGTGTGTGTGTGTGCGTTCCCTCACAGTCCTATTTCAAGTCACACCCTTCCAATTCTAACACAAGCACCTACATACTATATAGCTAATTACCTAACACCCCCCCCTACCACAAAGCCACACCTCCCGAAGCGTTACCACAGCAAGGATTCCAAATTTCAAGAATTCCAAGATGGCCACAGTTTTCAGTGCTCAACAAATTACAGCTTTCCTGTTGGATTTTTCTGCAATTAGAATGACACATGTATGGAGTACATTTCCTTTACTGGATTGAGAATGTAGCAGTATCCATGTCAAACCAAGAGCCATGGTCCTGGCTAAGTCCCCCCTCCTCTTCCTCCTATCATGCCATCCCTGCTATGACTGACTCTCTGTATTTGTGTCCATTTCCCCAAGGAATGGTAGAAAACCAGTTAACTTAACCCCTCCTTCTGCCCCTGGAGAAGCTTTAGCCGAATTCCTGGTGTCTTTGTAATCTAAGTTTTCTATTTGCGTTCATGACAAAGCCCATAAGTCCTGACTAACTATTTTCTATGGGTGAAGTCTTATATGTAACTAATATTCAACAATAGGTTGTGTTGGCCAGTAGGAACATAAAATATCGTTGTGGAGACGTTTTTTGTTGTTGTTCTTATTGTTTTTTATGTGTGTTAGAAGATTGAAAGAGTTGGTTAGTTGATCACAGAGGGAGGCTATTCTCACCTGTGGTGTGGCAACACTCTGGGCAGTATGTATCCGTGTGCTTATGTATGAGTGGGTGGGGTGGTGGTCCATTGAAAATGTACAAAAACAAACAGAAACACTGGCGCGCTTCAAACGGAAGTGCCTCAAGTGCCTCACTATTATAAACCTTTGTGTTTATTTCTGATCTTTGATGGTTTGTATTTCTGTTACTGTCGTAGCAACTGACAAGCCAGTTGTACGTAGGTCACACATACACGCATACATACATATATGCACATACATACACACATACATACATACATACATACATACATACGTGCACACACACTACATACACATAAACCAGCTCTGGGGTTAACGTTGGGTTCAATGATGTCAAACCTCACACCACAATCAGTTTACTATCTCCATGTACATTCCCTTCCTTCCTCCTTCACTCCTTATATTCTAGTGTTGTGCTGTAAGTGCAGCATTATATTAGCTTCATTGTGTTTGTCTGTTTGTCGGATGTTTCACCGTTAGCTCAAACTGATATTGCCATTTGTGTATGACAAGTCTTTTCTCTTCCTCCGTTTGTGTGTGTGCGTGTGTGATGGTGTATTCGTGTGTAGATTTAGAGGCTCGTGTGTGCATGAAGGGCAACTCCATGCTTTGACAGAGGTGAGTTCCTGGATAACTACCCAAACAGGTGATACTGCACATTCCAGTGATGTACATACAGTACACGTAGGAGGTGACGGAAATAGTGAAACAGTAGAAGTGACGACAGGCCTGAACCCTCTCAATATATATATATGCATACATGCATGCCTTCATAGATGTACATATTGACGTGTACATGTGCAGCCAGTGGGGCGGGAGTCTGATGAATGAATGAGGTGTCTACTTGGTAAGGCAATAGGCCAGCAGCTGTCCAGTAGCAAGGCTGAGCGAGCCCCTACAGCATGTCACCTCACACCGGAGCTCTGAACACGAATTGTTCAAGTTTTGACACTTTTTAACTCATAATACTTAGTTTGTTTCGTGGATGGCAACTGTACGAGTTTGTAGGCGTGTGTAACTCGGTCTGCGTCAGGATGAGCACTGTTCGTTTATACGCAGAATATATTTTTAGTTTACTTGTAAATGTCTAGTATAATAATAGCTAGTACTATTGTGTGTTGCTGTTTATGTGTAGTACATCAATGGAGGGTCACTGGAGGAGCTACTGATGGATGAGAGTGTGGAGCTGCCATGGGGTATGAGGCTGCAGATAGCCAAGGACATTGCTAAGGGTATGGTGTATCTGCACTCCAGGAACGTCTTCCACAGAGACCTCAATCCTAAGGTGAGGCAAATTATGCACCTCATGCATGCACACAAACAAACAAACAAACAAACAAACACATAGTGCCTCTAATAGACAGCAAATGGTAGCACAATGTAGTTCATGGAGATTATGTATTTAGTCAAGCATTGACCAGTGCTTATAAGTTGGTATAGATTTACCACAGCCAATCCACTTGGCTTGGACATGTATTGAAAGTTAATTGTGATTTGAGCAGTTACATTGTTCTACATTCGCTGTAGGGGTGTGTGTTTGTATCTGTGTAATCCTGTATAGTGTCTCATGTCCCTTGTAGTAGTTCTGATATAGAAGCCAGATCCCCACATGTTGCATCACCTAGTGCAATATTACACATGTAATCACTTGCAACTTACTATAGTCACCAGCAGGCTGGGGGATTCAGCAGTGACTCATGGGGAGAGGAATAGATAGCACTTTAAATACTTCATGCATACACGTAACTGGAAAGATTTCAATTTTGAGGTGTTGTGTACACGTTGGTGCAAAATAATAAATTGAAGCATGCATGTATATACATATGTATGTATGTTTGTGGAATGTTTTGCTGAGGTATTAGTTTGTTGCTATGCACATTACTTGTGCTACTGTATAGGGTAGAGAAAGTGTGTTTAGTACACTATCTGTTTTCCTCTTCTTTCCCATTTCACCAAGTCTATACCATGTTCATGCACATGTATTAATCCAGTGAACATATGTGTTAGTTTATGTTAGTTATGTCGTGCGAGTATTATATCTTGTAAATTGATAACTTTCTTTTGCTCGTCACATGAACCAGTGTGGTGTTTTAAGTTTGTATATGTGTGCTTGTGTGATCGCAGAATATTATTTTAGTATGTTCACATGTTAGAAGTATTGGTATACATAATATGTGTATATGGGCAGTTTCCATTGCATGTACTGAACTGGATGCAATCAGTAGCGTTTCATTAGATTACATAACATTACATTTTCAACTGATGAAGAACTATGTTGTTAAACTTCCTTTTTGGGTCCTGGTTAGCTCCAACCCAGTCACTAGTACCTTGTCATTTCTTGTATATGAACATTTTTTTTCTGTCACAAATTATACCTTCACTTATTTTTGATGAGGTCAAGACCTGTAGGAAATGTTCCCATTCTTGGCCACACCCTTAACCACACCTTTTATTTCTCAAGCATCAACAACATCCTATATGTACATGTATACTTAACTTGTGCTATAGATACAAAAATAAATAATCAGCAAAAATTTATATGTAAACCAAACCATTTACAATATCTCTTCTCACTCTTTCTACTAAAATAGCAGACCAACCGGTTATCTGCACTTACTTCTCGCTAGCCTGTCTGTCCATTTGGTCATCTGTACGGTAAACCATGCATCCAAGGAATCCCAGGTATGGCGTAGTTTTCTCCCCTTATGGGCAGCCAGTGTTGGTGGCTGCTTCAGTTCATTGGCCTCAACAGTTCAGTGAACTCTACACCTGTCACCTGGTCATGGCTCTCCTGTTCTTCACATGCTGTACAGCTGCTCATCCCACTGCTGTGTAAATCCCACTGCAGTAGTTTTAGTCTCACATGGACTGGTTTAATTGGTACATGTTAAGTGCATTCATTGAAGTTCAATCGTCACTGAGTGTATTTCCCAGAGGGAATTAACTAGGAAGTGAACTGGGCTATATATATATATTTATTCCACCCTAGATATCTTCACAATGATATTTTTAGGTGCATGACCCGTGAAATAACTCAGGAGTTCTCACGCTGTTATTTCACGCTATACTGAGTTCTCACTGAGTTCTCACGCTGTTATTTCACATACTGCTGGGGGTGTGGGTAGCCCCTACAACCAACTTTACTTACCATTCCTCTAGTACTAACTACAGTAGTGAAGATATCTAGTGTGGAATAAACCACTTATTACACTTGTCAGAGTGTTTGGCAAGATATTTCACTCTCAGGCTTTATTTTCACTTGCCTCTGGCTAGTGAAAATAAATTAGCCTGCTCCTGAAGTATTTTGCCATATCACACTCTGACTCATGTAATAAGTATTATATATATATATAATTTTTTTTGTTTTTTGGGGTGGGGGGAGGGTTGTATTTTGTTTTTACCTGTTCGTTTAGCATGATGATGTCACCTATGACTTGTTGCATTTTTTTTTTTTATAGTTCTAATCACAGGTTTTGTATTCAGTTAGATTAGCACATTCATAAGCATTGTTTTCTTATAATTGAATTCACCTTGCCACACCCACTGTGGGCAGAGTCAGAGGAATTCTGGACTTGTGTCTGTATTTAGTCAAAGATATGCGTGTTTGTTTGTTTCTGAGTCACAGAGATATGTGCATGAATATGGCACTTTTGGAGTGGTGACATACATACACACACACCTACAGCCATATACCTAACACGCATACTCATAGTCTCTCATTACAGAGGACCACTATTGTGTGACACATGTGTAGCTGTTTCTGTGTGCATGTGTACAATACGGAAGACGGAATCTTCTCTTAGCTTCTGTGCCTAGCTGTGGACCATTAAATGACACTAAGTAACAGTCCTAGCAGATTAGATACTTGGTCCGTAAGAGAACTCTGTTAATGTAGTGTGTTTGTGTGTGCATGTTAACCAGTCTAACTCTGATTCTAATTGCATCTCAGTTTCCATCGCTGTCACGTATTACACAATGGCTGTAAATCTAATTTTGCTGGCGATTTTTTTTGGGGCACCACAAAGCTCTGAATTTTTGTTTGTGTGTGTGTGTGCATGTGTACATAGACAATTGCCATTCACTTTCATTCATTGCATGAATGATTCCCTTATTACTAGAGTCTTACGCTCATTGTCTTCCCCATTCATTTGTTTGGCTCTTGTGTCTCCCTTCCTTGCCAAACTCCTGCTAGGCTATGAAAACAATTAGAATTGATAATATGATTAATTCCGCCGTATAAGTTCACACAAACAAGTCCATACATCGATAGATGCCGTACCAACTCCACGAGATTCAAGACCAGTGTTTTTACTAAGCTGCTCTATTAATCCATTTATTTCATATTTCAAAGGGCCTTGGATGATTCTTGGGCTTCCTTTTATTGCCAGCTACAAGTCTTTGGATTGTGTGTTTGTGTGTGCACATGCCTTGTTTTGCGCCCAGCCAGGGTTGTGGGTTGTGACCATGGTTACAGGTTGTGGTTAGCTAATGAAGTGGAGTGTGGGCAGCTTGCCAGCTAAGGTTGACCAGGGAGAGACAGACTTACACCCACCTGCAGGCTTCCTGAAAGTGTCAACTCAGCTCCTTTGTAGTAGACAGAAGCAGGAGAAAGGAAAAACAGTTATGTTTTTATTGTAACTGTTGTCCATTGGAAGAAAGATTTGTGTAAATATGTATACTGGGCAGTTCTCCCTCCATGGATTGGTTTGGTTAAACAATTCATAATTCAGTACATATACGGTAGTCAACGAGTGAATGTGCTCTATGGTGTATTTACATTTGTGTGTGTGTGTGTGTGTGTGTTAGTATTGATGAAACATTGTTGCTGTACTACATGCATGCTATTATTCAGTATTAGCGTTCACTGTGTATCGTACACATGTGTGTAATTTCAACAAGCATATGTAGCTAGAGTTTCCATAGAGAGTTGACTCAGTCTGATGTACTGTACATACATACATAACCCACGGTAGTGATGGCATATGATAAGATTGAAATTTGTGTCTTGTTATTCCATGACAAATTGCGTAGTTGCGGCCGGCTCTCTACTTGCATGGAGACTGGTCGTGTTGTGAAGATTACAAATGTGTGCCTGATGATGAGGATGGAGAGAGTGTCAAAGAATAATGTAGGCTGTCTATAATACTGTAGGATGGCTCCTTTGTCTGTGTAAATGTTGCACATTATTTCAGTCTTGCACATGGGTTTTTGTATTTTTGTTGTTGTTGATTTTAGATTGCCTTTTTTTTTTTCTTTTTTTTTTCTTTTTAATAAAAATTTCGTGCAATGCTTTTTGAACTGTTGAATGAGTCCTTTTAGAACTCAAGGCTAAAGCCAATAGTAAAATTCTGTATTTTGTTACTATTTCCTTTGGTACATTAATTGCAACCTATGTAACCTTGGGTGTGTGTATTTGTGTGTTTTGTTAAATCAATTATGGGAGAGGGTAGTAAAGCTGTAGCACATTACATTATTAGTCATCAAAAGCGAAGAGTGAGCGTTTAGTCTAAGACGCTCTTTATGGATGAGGAGGAGGGAGAAAGGGAGGGTGCAGTGGCAGTGGGTTCACGAGACATTTCACGAACACAACTAACACCAAGTAGATGATTCAGTGGAACATTTTATAACATCCTGATAATGAACTCTCCCACTTGCTATACAATGTGGCACACTTTGCTCCACTGGATACAGACGTGACTGCCATCTACAGTATCATCATACAACGAGGACCCCATCAAAAACTTTTCTTTTCTTTTTCTTTTTTTTGCACATACACGTTTGTCAGCGTCGAGATATTGAGCTCTTCATGTTTTTTAGTGATAGCTTCAACCATTGCTGACGTGCTCGACCCTACCGTATTAATTTACAGACTTTTTAAATTCATTTTTGAGAAACATTTCAATTTTTCCAGATGGTTACATATGCTGCATTGTGGCCGATTTTCCTGTGCATAGTCACAAATAGTCAATTTACATTCAGGAAAAAAACGTAATAATAAATTCAGTCCGTGTGTCTCTTCTGAGCATGCTCAGTACATACATTGTGCCACCTGCCAGAGATCTGTCCCACCTCCAGCTACTGTATCTCTACACCACTTTATATTGTGACTGTACATTGCTCTGTGTTTGTGCACACATCAATAACTCTCTTGCCTGTACTTCCTTTGTGTCTGCTACAGAACTGTCTCATACAGCGGGAGAAGGACGGCGGTGTTAGAACCATAGTGGCTGACTTCGGGTTGGCTGCCAAGATCAAACAGAAGCGGTAAGTTAATTAAATGGTAGGACATACAGCCAAAGGCAGGGTCGTGTGTACGTGACAGGCTTTGAGTAAGCAGACTACTGTACTAATTACTTCCATACCCCTATAATTGCACAAGTGATATTATGTTTTTATAGTCTATTGTGTTGCTGAACCACTTTGCGAATGGGTAAATGTGGTCAGCATAGGGAGTTATACAGTACTACTGAGTTGCAAGTGTCCTGCTAGACTGTCCCTACAAGTGTCTCTTTTGTCTCCTCCTGTAGCTCCATGTTACAATATATTTGATGGCACATTTTCAAAGTGGCCCTGAGGAACTTGCGGTGTTTTGAGGGGTTTCGCAAGATTGTGTCCATGTAGATCTTTACTCCTTCATAATGCGCCATATAATTAGTAGACTATATGGTGAACTTCAAGTTATTTCACAAATTCTATAAATTTGACATATTATAGGACCCATAATATTTAAAACCAGCTTAGACTAGTCATGTAGTTGCATGTCTGATAGCTGTCTTTTTTTCTTTTTTTTATAATAAAATGAAGTAGAAAGTGTTCTCAGAATGAATGTCCAGCACATATTTCTCTCTTGTCTGGTTGTCTGGCACATTGCTAGTTTTAACTGGTGATCAGTGAAACCCTCTTGTTGTAGAATGCTGTTTGTTGTTATGTGAAGTCAACTCTACATGAGCTTCCATTCACACGGTACAGCTAAAAGACCACTCAGACTTGCACACACACACACACACGCAAAAATGCAAATTCTCTTACTGCCGCTAGGCAGTCACACGCACGTACACACACACACACACAATGATGCGCGAGTTATTTCCCTTCAATGCCACTGCAACTGGTTGACAGCTTAAATGCTTTAAGAATTTATGTGAATGTACAGAATACATATGTAAAAACTAAGACATTTGCAAAGCCTCAGCCATATTGTATATATCACATCAAATTGGCACATTTTATTTACCGAAACACAAACAAAACTTAAATTTATGATTCTTTATTCCTCTGCCTGAGGGACTTCACAAGTCAGCTTCTCCCCATGAGGGTGGTCTGTTAGCTCCATTGGCCAGTTAATCATGCAACACTGAGCAGTTCCTTATTGAACACACACCTATCATCACAGCTTACAGAGCTGGACAAGGAGAATCTCAACACAAGAAAATGATGCGAGTAATTGGGGGAAATCTGTGTCTAATAGTTACGTTAAGCTCATGCACAGTTAATCAATAACACACGAATGTATTATAAACCTTTTGCAATTAACCAGACAAGTAAAACCAATTAGCAATCCGAGATTTGCCATATTACATAATCTAACAACCGTAAGCTATAGTGTACCTCGCTACGGCCAAGTTGCAAGAAACCTAAACATGTCCTAGAGCTGTATATACATTAGACCCTCAGTTATCCAAACCCCGTTTATTCGAACTCTCCTTAATCCGAACACCATTTTTGGGAATTATAATGATATTCATTGGAAATTTGCTGTGCATTAAATAGATAAGAGATTAAGACCCCATCCAAAATGACTTATTTCAAATATCCAAACAACCCTCGGTCCTGAGGTGTTCGGATAACTGAGGGTCTACTGTGCGTGTATGTGTGGCTCTGAATACAGCCATGTTGTGTGATGACAGAGTCAGTCAGTCAAGTTTGTGTACCTGACTTTCCACTGTATGCTTCCTCTTTTCAACACAAACTGCTAAAATAATTTCACCTTCGATGAACAACATGCATGTTGACTGAACTCATATGTTCTCTTTGTTGCCAGGCGCCGCAGCTATACGGAGATAGTTGGCTCCGCTTACTGGATGGCTCCGGAGTGTCTGCATGGCCACAGCTACTGTGAGCAGGCCGACGTTTTTTCATACGGCATTACTCTGGCGGAAATCATCACGAGGATTCCAGCTGACCCTGACTACATGCCCAGGAGAAAGGTGTGTGTGTGTGTGTGTGTGTGTGTGTGTGTATGTGTGTGTGTGTGTGTATGTGTGTATGTGTGTGTGTGTGTGTGTTATACCAAGTGCACAGAGTTCTGTCACAACCAGGGCTGAGTCAGTGTTGGTAAAGTGGTAACTTCCTGTTTACAGTTGGCCTCTGCCAACTCCATTGTGGACTTGTTGAATTGTAACGCCGTGTAGTGTACCATAGAACTGAGATTCTGCTTCTAAAGCATTCACCTCCATTCCAAATACATAACATATAGGGTGCCTTCACATTACTATTAATACTAAATTCCTTTCCAAGACAACTTACTTCATACGTACTACCCACTACTTATGGTTCGCGCTCTCTACTGAGTTGATCTGCACTGCTGACTTGTAGGGATTCTATTAGTAGTACAATAGTTATATGTGGTATAGTCCTGTTATGTCTCCACCTAAGCACATGATTGAACAGATTAAAAATTCCCCTAATATTTAATACTCTAACTTTATTCAACGTGCTCATGCATGTACTTACATGTCCATGTATTGTTCAGACTTGAAGCCACACAAACTCACTAGCTCTTGGCCGTACTTCTGTGAGGTTTACCCAGCCTACCTGGGTTTGGTCTGTGGCCTCTCTAATTGCAATGAGGCTACTTGGTAACCACCCACACTGCACCACAGGAATATTTACTATTGCTGGCCTCACCCAAGACTTTATTTAGCTGACTAGGAGGATACTGGCTGGGATTCTCATCTCCTCCAGACATGGTGTTTAATTTGGGCTTACTGAGGGTTTGGGTGGTTGGTGAAATGTCGGGATGGATACCGAGATAGCCAGCTACTAATTAATATCAATTTTGCCTGCGGTCAGCTAAGAATAGACCCTTTCCATAGACGAAACGGCCAAGAATGGTGTGAATTCTTTTAGCAATTCATACTATTCAATTTTAGTGTTTACTTTACAATTTACATCACCAGTGAATCGACAGCCTTTAACTAGTAGTATTATCACAGAAATAAATGTGTGATAATTATTAGTTTGTTATGGGGATTTTGTTGCTGTTGTTGTTGTTTTTCATTATTTCTACTGGAGTATTAACTGTGTGCCAACTTGACCTGTACTAGCTGGTATCACATGTATCCTGGTGTAAGCAGCTGACACATTTTTCCATTCAAAAATTAAATTCACAATTGAAGGTTTGGAAATGATAACAATTCTGAAGGTATTCACTGCACGTAGTCCACAATTATATCTCATTAAGTGTAACCTGATGCCACTATTACTAGCACGGGTCTCATATTACAGCCGTAACTCCAACACACACCTGGTTACAATAACTAGTACCTTGCCAAGTTAGACATTTACAATAACTAGGACTTCACAAAGTTAGACATTTGAAATAACTGGAACTTTATCGAGTTAGAGCTTTGAAATAACTAGTACAACCTAGGCATTTGAAATAATATATGTGTTAGGGGCTAGGTGATGGGTACTCTTATAATTGCTATTAATATATTATGTAGGATTTTGGATTGGACATGCCAGCTTTGAGGGAACTTTGTCCAAACTGCCCAGAACCTTTTCTGGTGCTGATAGAAAAATGTTGTTTGGTAAGTACAGACTTTTTGCTTGCAACAAACACTTCTTCTTTTTATCCCGCAGTTTTCCTCACATTGTTTTTGTGTTTTCCTTATGTTAAGGTCCTCACGACTTATTCTTAGTCTGTTTCCAGTTTGTTTGTGTACTGAAGTTTCTGTACCTAATTCAACTTTCTTCATTAGTCAATACTTGCTCCAATTGTTAGATTTTTTTAGAAATTTTAAGATGGGCATTGTATACTTGTTTTCTCTTTACAATCTAGCATCTTAATATCTTGCATCACAATAATTTACTTTTATTCACTTTTTTGTATTATCAGATGGATCCAGATGAGAGACCTAGTTTTGAAGAAGTGTTAGATTTCCTGGAGAAGGTTCACCTCCCTGAGGAACTAGGTGAAGATGGATGTGAAGTAGGGGCGGCTGTCATGAGGAGGTTGAGTTCCGCCACATCCCAGCAAGACCTGAGGTCTTCCGTCTCTGAACCCATCCTACGTATGAATGATGACTTTGAAGAGGACATTGATGGCCTTAAAACTTGTGGTGACGAGGACATTGGCCGCACGCAAATTGTCGTGCGCGCTCTACGCTTGGACAGTGTTGGGTCTTCTAACGGCAGCTCATTGGGAAGCGTGGTAGACGAGACTTACGGTTGTGGTAGCCTAGACGCAGTGAAAGATAGCGATGAATGTGAATATTCCAGACGTGACGTCGCCACGTTTTCGCATGAAGGAGTAAACGAACATCTGGATTCGCCGTGTGTGATAACTAGCGTGAAGCTCTGCCAAGAGGACACGGACGGCAGTAAGGGTGGCTCGGTGATCAACAACAACCCAGGCAGTGCTCGGACCGACAGTGTTGGGCATCGAATGTCATTAAGCACCAACAACAGTGCATCAGAGCTTCAGTTGAGTCAGGGTTGCCTCGAACCCTGTGGCAGAGAGAAGCATTCCAGTATGCAGACGCTTCTTGCCGAGGAAGGGGTTATGGACGGAGGCAATGAACCAGCAATTAGCCACAGGGGCGGAGGAGACTCTGGCATTGACCCTGGAGAAATGGATATTTTCAAATATCCCCAGCAGCAGCGTCATCAGCTGCAGGTGTCAACTGCTTCCTGCAATTTCACTGACCGATCTTCTAACTCAGGAGACCACACCCCCGTTTGCTGCACAAGCCCAGAGCCCAATCCAAACATCTGCAACAGCAGGAATGCTGCAACACCGTCAGCCCGTCATGACCTTCAGAAGAGAGATTCCGCTGCGAAGGGAATTTCTGTGACACCCGTTATATCTCCATCCTGTAGCATTCCCAATCTGCGAGAATCTGCAGAAAACAATGGGTGTGGTGGGCCTGCTGAAGAAAGTAAGTTCATAGACCCCATTACCAACTCGTCCCCAACACATAGCAGCTTTTCACACTCGCGCACGTCCAGCATTGACGCCTCCCAGTTAGATACTTCGTTGCTGATTGGAGAGCGGTCCCAGAGTCCTTTCACCCAAAGCTGGGCATCGTCAGAGTTTTCCTTCATCCTACCATCCCCCTCGACCTCCTGGGCCCCGCCGTCATCGCCAGCTTTGCCTCATAACCGACACTCCCTCCCGTCATCCCCTCCTCATCGCCACTCCCCTTACAACACTTTCCGCCGCCACCATTCACCTCTCCAATCAAGGCCTCCTCATCGCTACTCGCAAGATGTCACAGCCAGCCAACCTCTGCGCCTTCGTAAAGTGAGCTCTTCTTCAAGAAGGCCGAAAAGCTGCAGAAATTCTGCTCTTTTCTCGGTGACCAGTGGCGGGGACAAGAGCAACACTGTCTCTGAATTACAGATGGATTTCGAACGAATGATGAAACTCGCTAAAACAGTCCACTTCGTCAATGAAGAAGATTCCATTGCTGCTATGGATTTTCCCAGAGAGTCTGTTGCCAGGCAGAGGTCTAGGAGCAGCCCTTCCAGAAGGAGGAAGACATCGGCGACGTTGCCTGAAGATCGAAGGAACATAATATCACTGAGAGAATACGGTATTAGCCTCAAGACGGACTTGATTGATTTTGATGCCTCATGTTCGTCCAAGTACTACAAAATCACACCTGCATCCAACACTCGTTTGTCCAGTTCAACCCCAGATCTGTCCAAACTATCACTTCATTCTTCTTCATGCTGAAGTCACCTCAAATTTTATAACTGCAATTTTTTATTTTTATTTTTTTGCTGAAGTCAAATAAATTCATTCTATTCTGATTTCAAATCATCCATTGGCCCATGAAATAATTTCATCTCACATTTTCCTTTGTTGCCTCCATTACACATTTCATGGGACACAGCAATTTTAAATATGTGTGTGAATATTTTGTTTAATAATCAAATTTTCTAACCGTCATTGTAAAATAGTGTCATGAATACCTATAATAGAGGTGTAGTGAAACCTCTGCACAAAGGCCACAGATGGGGGCAAGTCTTTTGCCCCTAAGAGTTGGCTGCTTTTAGAGATTACTTGCTATTGGAAGATCCTTTTTTTTTTTACGTTTGGCTGTTGTTGAGAGTCACATTGCTTTTCGGAGTCCCTTTGTAGAGAGGTCCCACTTTAGTAGGCATTGTAACTTTACCGGAAATTTAAAAATGCCCACTATAGGTCATGTTAATGTTATTTCATACAGATGCTAATCCAAAGCCCCTTTCTCTATACTCAAATTTTCCATTTAAGAAGTAATTTCATGCTCGATGTAGATAGGCAAATATTTAGCATGTCCCACCTCATTCCAGTTGATTCCCTGCAGTGCTCTTAATTCAAGCTATAACTAAACCAAACTTAGCCAGCTACCTATATCTTATAGCTATTGAGCTTGAGCTAATCAAATAATACATAGATCCTCAACCAATGTACCTGTGGGGCAGCTAGAGAGGAAGCAGGTGGCCCGGAGGAGGGTTTGTCTACACTATAGTCTAGCTTCAGTGCAGTGGCCTCCTGACAAACTCTTACTCAGTTTGTATCAATCTTACTCCAGTACCCTTTCATTTTAATTTTTAAATGTACATGGGGCAAAAAGTGGAATTTCCTATCCTCATGTATTTAGGAAATTTCATATTTTCTCCACTTTTCCCAGTAGAGGATAGGGCTATTGCCCTGCATGCAAGACATTTTAGCCCTATCCTCAACAGAAAAGATGGGAAAAGGTACACAATTTCCAAAATAGTGATGACAGGGACATTCGACTTTTGACCTGTGGTTATATCTTCTTTTTGGTGTTTTGGCTATGGCAGTACTTGCATCTTTGAAAAAAATGACATGAATGAAATTACGAGGTTATGCCACACTAGTCCTCCTCATCGTCACTAGTTTGAGGACTAACATAGGACAGTTTTCCTCGAAGGATTTTGTTTACCACAACTCCAGATAGAATTCCTGTAAAAGGACCACCAGCATAACCAAGCAAAGCACCTCCAATGCCACCACCAACAGCAGCCAAGGCTGTGTGCTTCTTACCAGACTTTTTTTTTTCTGCCAAGTTTGCAGCCACAACTCCCAATCCCACACTACCTCCTATAGGTGAAAAAACTGCTCCACCAATTGCTGCACCAGCAGTTGAAAGTGACACAACCAATGTTCCAAACCGTGTTTCACCTTGCACTGGGTCGCTCCAATCACTCTCTTCACTTTTGCAGTTCAATGCTTGCACCCGAAAATCATAAAAAGTGTCACTTTTCAGATTAGAAGTTCTTCTGCTATGCTTGGATGAGCTTGTTAAACCAGACATTATCCAAAGTGAATCTCTACTTCTTTTGTACTGTACTTTATACCTATGTATACCTTCTGGGTTGTGGTTCGGTGGATCCCAGCACACCTTGAGGCAATCTGATGTTCGCTTGCTGGATAATCGCACGTTCTGAGGAGTTCCGGGAATGAGAGACCTGGTATTAAATTCACAAGTCTCACTGGTATCACTGATACCACAAGAATTTACCATTCTGACTCGAACTTTGTAGATATTGTTTTGTTTAAGCCAGTCAATGGAAAACACGTGTACGGTATCTACAGACTGATTTTTCAATGGATACATCCGTGATTCCCAAGAATGTTTATTCTCATTACTTTCACAAACTTCCATGCATTGGACTTCACACCAAGTTTCTTCACTTCCTCGTTCCATCTGTTCAAGGGACTTCTTCACTGTTAAATGGGCTACTTGTGTTGCTGGTTCTACCACTACTCTAGGTTTGTTAGGCCTTGAGGGTGGACCGCATTTAAACCGAGTACTTGTAGGTTCATTCCATCCACTATTAGGACCAATGAAATAATCATTCATTCTACATGAGGCCAACTGGTGTATTGTTATTGGTTTCTTTTCAATATAAAAATCATGGCTATCCACACTCGTTAAATCAGTCTTCCAATTTTTCCACCACACTTGAAAATTACCTTCCGGTATGAGATGGCAATAATTTCGAGGAAAATGCTCCAAATGAATCTTGTATGTAACTTCTGATTTCCTACTTCACTGGTAAGCATTGCACAGCTGTATAAGCAATAGCACGGACAGGTCCGGTTAGTCTGTTGTAGACGACCCTTTACCTTCTATTATTGGGGACGCGGAAGGAAAGGTCTGGGGACATGGCCGTACTAAATTTGTTGCAGAGGAATGAGGAAGTAGTCGGTGGCTCACCTCCCTCAATGGATTCTCCGCCGATCTTTGTTGTTTAAGTTTCTGTACCTTTTGCTGACAGACTGCGTTGTTCTGGCTGTTACCACCACGGAAACCACGAGAGACCGCAAAATTGGCGATCAAAAGGAATCTCAGCGGATGAAAACAAATAAAGCAGGAAATGTATGTCCAATCTGCAGACAGCAAGCAGGAATCCATTCATTGCGATGGTGACTGCTCTACTTGGCTTCATCGTAGATGTGCCAGTCTCTCTAAAGCTGCTCTCAACAGTCTCTCTGGCTCAGAAGATCCGTTCTTTTGTCCCCACTGCAAACTCAGCAACCATCAAAGAGAAATCTCTGACCTTAAAGTCAAGAGTGTAACCTCTGGCATCCACTGTAGCTTCAATTCAATCCCAAATTGTTCAATCTAACATAGATCACTACTAAAAGTGAAACCAGTGTCCTTGCAAGCAGTCTTTGGTTCTTTACACCCACTTTTCGCAACTTAAATCTGCATCTATACTTCCGCAAGTACTAAAATATAACTCTTTTGATCCAAGTGGTCTACCTGCTAAAGCAGAAGCATTTAATCAATATTTTAACTCTACCTTCACTCACAATAACCTCCATTAGAAGCTTTACCCACTCCCCAGTCACAACTTAACAACCTAGTTTTTACAGAAGAGATGTACTACCAACTTGATCAACTTGATTGCTCAAAGTCACCAGGTTGTGATGATATTAGTAGTGGATATATACTTAAAGGCTGCTCATCTAATCTGTACCTTTACATCACCACTCTATTTGCCTCCATACTGGAAACTTATTCTATTCCAAAGGATTTGAAAACCCATAAAATATTTCCTCTCTATAAAAAGAATAATTCCTGTATACTTTGTATTCTCAACAAAGTATTAGAGTCTCTATTATTTAAGAAAATAATTGATTTTATATACCCAAAACTATCCAAGTCGTCACAGTTTGGATTCATAAAGAGCAGGTCAACTCTTTCGCAACTTCTAATTTCCTATTCTACCATCTTTGATCTTATCGAGAAAGAGAAATGCAGATATAATTTTTTTGGACTTTGCCGAAGCATTTGACTCAATCCCACATCAAGAAGTACTGTATAAACTTTGGTTAACTGGTATTACTGAGTCTCTATGGATGTTGTTCAATAATTACCTAATCAACAGAACACGCTATGTAGAAATTGAAGGTGTTAAATCAAAGCTCCTCCTAGTTCGCTCAGGAGTACACTGTTAAAAATGAGAAATTCATGTAACCCCAAAAGTGGGATTCTGAAGATTAGCAATTGTACTGCAAACTAAAGTCAAAAAGAAGGATATTTCTTCATCCCATGCTTAACATCCATCTTCCTTGTGGTACTTACCATTAGCTTCTCTGTTAACTTACGTGTTCCAGTGTTTACTCTGTGATATCACAGAGTCAACACACAGAGTGAACCTGGCTTTGTGTTAGCTATAGTATTTTAAATTTTTTGCATTGGGTTTACTAGATTCATGAATATCATTAAAATATCTTAACTACCATCCATGTAGTTCCACTAACTCCTTTACTGATTTACTCCCCCAAGGAGTTACTCTAACTCCTCATTTTTAACAGTGTACCACTTTCTCTACCTTCTGAGACGCACCGTTCCAATATCTTCGCCTGCACATAAAAAAATCCCTCTATTTCTCTCTAGTTAGATCCCACCTTACCTACTGCTTCCAACTTTAGCGCCCACATCTCATTAAAGACATTTTAGTAGTAGAAAAAAATTCAACTCAGAGCTTTAAAGTACATTCTCAATTCTACAGACAACTACTAATTTCTCTTAACCTACTACCTTTAATGTATAACTTTGAACTTTTAGATTAATTATTTCTTTTAAAATGTATAAAAAAAATCCTCCTGATAACTTTAACATCTATGATTACATTTCCTTTTATTCTGGACCTACACGCTCGTCTTCATCTCACAAATTAGAACTTAAATTTCATTATTCTTCTAGTACACGCCACCAATATTTTAACCACCTTACATTGGAACACTTTCACCCTCTCTTACTACTATAAAGAAAACACTTCAGCACAAGTTTGGAACATATTTATCAATTATATTTAATCCTAGAATCCCCTGTTCTATTTGTTATCTCTGTCTCTTCATATTGTTTGTACCACTGGTTGTAAAGCTTGTAAATAAATAAATAAATAGATAGGCTATGAAAGAGTTTCTGCTGGAGATCAAGCATTTAGCAGCACGTAGAGACGTAGCTATTTGGAAATTTCCAACTGGAAGGGAAATGTTTCCTGGAGAATAATAATGAACTTTACAGGGAGACAAAATTTACTGCAATACTGGAACAAATTCGCCGTTACACTAAGCTATTTATAACTAATTCCAATTGAAATGGACTCCTCATACCAAATCCTAAAGTAGCCTTCAGCTATAAGTTTTGACTTGAAAAGTCCATTATGTATTTCTTGTCACAATGTACTTTTTCAGTCCCAATCTTGTTTCACATAACTAGATGTGCAGTCACTGTGACCTGTATGTTTTGTAATGTGTGCAGCACTTAGCTAGCAACTTGTAAGTGTCTGGCTGGAGTTACAGAGAGTTTCATTTGAAAATGAGGAAAAGTTTAAGATAAACGGACTGCTAACAGGCTGGTCTTACCAGTTGGGACATAGCTATGGTGCTTCTTCACATGCCATCACTGTCGGGTACAGTGTGTTATGAAATAATTCAAATTCTTTCCCCTACTACATGCTGTCTATCCCAGGCAAAAGAAGTAATCACTTATAACTTATGTCCATTGCTTGGAAGATACCTCATAGCACAGTCATTATAATCAGTCAACCTTGAACAAATTGCAACAAAAGCAAACTTAACTGATTATGTTTCTTTATAATGTTCTCTATAACAGCAAAAATGTTTTAAGGAATCCTCCTGAGCGAACATGGTAAAAATCACTAAAATGTGCAAACCACTTAATGCTTACTTAAAGCTTTGCGGTTTTTGTTTGCGGTTTTTGGTATTTTTGGTCATATCTATATTATTTTTACCTCTTACATCAAAAGTTAATATACCATCAGATAGCTGGTAAATAGGCCTACATTTTGATACTAAAGTTAGTAGTCAGAGACCTACAGTGAAGGAGTTATGGCCAAAAAATGCATTTAACAACCAGCTAGCACTAGACTTGGTATACATGCTTTACTTACTTGTATCTGTCATGCATAAGTCATTTAGTCTGTGGTAGAGAAAAATACAGGTAAGTTTATTGTAGTAGTTCCACCTCACAACATGGGGCTTGCTGTTTTATATTTCATTTTCTGGTTGTTGTTAGTGGTATTTTTTGTGTGTTTCTTTGATCCAGTTTAGCACTACTGTTGCACGGCATTTTATCACTGTCCCCCAAATTTTTCTTTGCTTTGACTTATTACTTACATCACTGTCATACACCATTTCTCTCAGTTCTGCTTTATACTGCTGAAAGGGACCAGCATGCTGAGATATTACAGCTAATTATTAGACTTAAGGAGAAGTGCGGGTTACCATTGAGGCATCTGACTGGCTCATACGGAGAAACAATTCTAGTTCCTTTTCTCAACAAGGCAAGCACAACTGGTGAAGTGTGTTGTTTTCAAGGTTTTTATCAACATTTAAAAAGCTAAGGTGAGTTGAAGTATTAACAAGGCCAGTTATACAATGAAACATACTATACATGGAGATGTAGTACACCAGGAGTGTCGCTGCAAACAAAATTATCACTTTCTAATTGCAAAAGACTAACCAAGATGATTTAACACTAAATACTAGTAAAGACATAGCTTGTGCTTCAGTTCTCCGAGGAGAACTTTTCATTCAGAACAGATTGCTTTTTCTATGGAATTAAACAAGCTAAGTTGGAAAGAAAGTGAAAGTACAATATTCTTCAAGTTGAAACCACCTGGAACATTTTACATGTGCATGACCTGCATGCTGCTGATACAATCTACAATCATACTTGCAGTGTCAATTTTATGAAGAAGCAGATACCATATGTCTCAATAAAGGGTTAGGAACAAAATAATAATTTGTGGGAGAGGGGGGGGAGGGGGGGGGGAGATAGCTGTAGACTGTAACTACTATGTGTATTAATATAAAATACTAAGTAACATTAAATCAATCAACTTTGTTCTCTGGGAATTATTTTAAGTGAAGAGCTAAAAAACAAAAAAACAAAAAAAAGATAAAGTCTATATCCTTTCCGAGCCATTATGCATATACATCAAGTCCACTCAAACTTTTCTGAAATACTTTTTTTTTACATTACTAAGCTGTTGTAATGCTATTTGTGATATAGCTATAACTAAATCCCACGGCAAATTCACAATTTTTTAGCTGCATAAATTACTTATTGTCACTCATTGGTATTTACTACTGATAATAGAAAATTGAGGGGGCTAAGCTCCCACTACATCTAAGTTGGGTAGCTTCAGTCACCCCCCTGCCCCTTCCCCGGCACCCTATTCCTACCCCACTTGTCCCAGTGCACCTTGAGGCAACCTAATGTCCGCACTGACACCACTCTCAGTGACATGTTCCAGAGGAACTTGCACCATGAGTAGTAAGAGATTGTATGCTGTTAGGTAAGGCAACTGGCAATTGGCTGCTATCATTCACTGACTGTCCAACTTGACTCACATTAGTTAGAGGTTCCTATATGAAGTAGTTGAGAGCGATGTTGTGGAAGCCAAACTTGATTATGGGATGGAGAGGAAATACAACTTAGGGCCTGGCACCAGGACAAATTATACACTCAAAGAGCGTAGTTTGGAGGGGGAGGCTGGGAAAGAGACAGTAGAATGGACCACAAATAATTAACATTGGTTGTTCGAAGTGAATGGAGGATGTTGTGAGCAAATAGGTCTGAACCGTTATTATTTAGGAAAAACATTTTATAGCGTAGCCAGACCCTTTACCTACAGCTATGCTTACTAAAGTGTCTGGCTACGGGAGAATAGTACCATTATGTACAGGCCCGTAGCCAGGAGTTTGCGCAGGGGGGTTCAGATTTCATAGAAACGCAAGAAAGCCACACCTACTTTTGTTTTCTTCGTTTAAGCGAAAAAGAAGGGGGGAAATATGCCAAAACTAATAATTTGTCTGACGCTCTATGTGTTCTATTAATAAATTCATTGAACACTGCTGACTATCAGCAATAAGCGGTAAACAGCTAATGCTATATCGTTCTCGTGTAACCAGGCTTCTAACCACTACCGTGAGCTGTACACAAACAGTGAACCCATTAATAGGCCTTTAGTACTATAAGTTATCTAAATAAGTACATTACGGTACACCATAAAAAGAATAGTTGTAGCGTAGCTTACTTAAATAAGTACATTACGGTACACCATAAAAAGAATAGTTGTAGCGTAGCTTGCTTTATCAGTACCATAACGAGAGCGATGTTTTGTAGTCAAGGAGCTCAATGTTTGCCGTCCACATATAGAGTATGAAGTATATTCGGGGATATATATAGCTAAATAGCAGAATATTCCATTGCGATTTAGACACGATCGACCAGAAGTCGACATACCATAAGTTAAATGTGAGGTGTGGCTAAATAATTCAGCGAAGCGAGCGAAGCGAGCGGAGCTGACTTATTAATGAGTCCGCGATATATATAATATATATTATTTTTTTTGTTATTTTAGTTTTGTTAGGTCTAGGACTTGTTTTTGTTCTTGCGTGGGCGTACGTGTGCACATTTTCTCCTACGCGCTTGCGCGGGCCAGGTAACCTTCTTAGCAACATTTTGTTTTGTTTACCCGCCGTACGAAGTAGCGATGCCCAGTGAAACAAATTCTGCGAAAGAGAGATAAAACGTTAGAAACGCTCGGTCAAGAGCTTTGAGGGCGTTAGAAACTCCAGAAGAAAAATTAGTAAGGAGAGAGATAAGAAATGAAAAAGACAGGGCAAGGAGGAGGAGAGCTAAAACGAAACAGAAACAGGTAGCAAAGTAAAGAATCTTTCTTTTTGAAAAGCCATTAAATGTTCCTAGCCACACCAAGCATGCATGGAATAGTTTACAGGGAACATGCATCGCTCGCTTCGCTATTTTGAGCTATTAGAGCGCATCACTAGTTTATTTCCGGTCACTCAAAGGGGGGTTCGACCGAACCCCCCCAACCCCCCCTGGCTACGGGTATGATGTAGGTGCCGGTTGTTGGCGAGCGAGCGTAGCGAGCGAGACACTTACGGGGGTAAAAATGAAAAAATCGGGGATGTTTGTTTATTGGCGAGCGAGCGTAGCGAGCGAGACACTTACAGGGGTAACACAATCAAAAATCGGGGATGTTTGTTTATTGGCGAGCGAGCGTAGCGAGCGAGACACTTACAGGGGTAAAAATGAAAAAATCGGGGATGTTTATTTGTATATATGTTTGGACGTACGTATGTCATTTTGTACTTTGACCCTCGCGTTTTTGTGTTAGTTATGTGGTCGACCCCGTCCCAAATTGCACTAAACAGAATCCTCTGGTTTATCGATCAGTACCCGTATCACCCTAGAAATTGAATTGTTTACCGTTTTGAATTCTTTTGCGGGTTGCAGTTCAAACTTGAAACTTAAGGGACTTCCATTTCTATTCGAGTTAGTGGCGGTGGTAAGTCAACGCGCTCTTTGTCATGGTTATAAGCCGTGCGCACAGTATTTACTGAAAATACATTGTCCACTAGACTACTGCCAAGGTAAGTCTGTGTAGGTGCATGTCCAGCTGTGTCAAAGCATTGTGTGTTACAACCACTACTTAGCTAAAGAATATCACAAAGAAAACTTTTAAATAACGTGTATTGTTTTGTTGTTTGTTTTTTCCTTCAATTCAAGCAGTTGCAGAGAGTTGTTACTATGGCACTGAAATCCCTTTACCCTGTATGCTAAATTAAAAAACTGGACCTTATTTTCAGTAGCTTCAGTGTTAGAAGTCAATAAAAATAGTCTAGTCTTTAGGCTCGCTCGCCATTTGTGCTCAAGCACACCACTAGTTTATTTATTTATATATATGGACGTACGTATGTCATCGCGTTTTTGTGTTAGTTATGTGGTCGACCCCGTTCCAAATTGCACTAAACAGAATCCTCTGGTTTATCGATCAGTACCCGTATCACCCTAGAAATTGAATTGTTTACCGTTTGAATTATTTTGCGGTGCAGTTTTTCTATTAGAGTTAGTGGCGGTGGTAAGTCAATGCGCTCTTTGTCATGGTTATAAGCCGTGCGCAACAGTATTTACTTGAAAATACATTGTCCACTAGACTACTGCGAAGGTAAGTCTGTGTAGGTGCATGTCCAGTTGTGTCAAAGCATTATGTGTTACAACCACTACTTAGCTAAAGAATATCACAAAGAAAACTTTTAAATAACGTGTATTGTTTTGTTGTTGTTTTTTTCCCAAGCAGTTGCAGAGAGTTGTTACTATTGCACTGAAATCCCTTTACCCTGTATGCTAAATTAAAAAACTGGACCTTATCAGTAGCTTCAGTGTTAGAAGTCAAAATCATTCATATAAAAATAGTATAGTCTTTAGGCTCGCTCGCCATTTGTGATCAAGCACACCACTAGTTTATTTGTATATATGTATGGACGTACGTAAGGCATTTTTGTACTTGGACCCTCGCGTTTTTGTGTTAGTTCGGTTATCGACCCCGTCCCAAACTTCACTAAACTGAATCCTCTGTTTATCGATCAGTACCCATATCACCCTAGAAATTGAATTGTTTACCTTTTTGAATTCTTTTGCGGGTGCAGTTAAAACTTGAAAACTTAAGGGACTTCCATTTCTATTTGAGTTAGTGGCGGTGGTAAGTCAATGGGCTCTTTGTCATGGTTATAAGCCGTGCGCAACAGTATTTACTTGAAAATACATTGTCCACTAGACTACCGCGAAGGTAAGTCTGTGTAGGTGCATGTCCAGTTGTGTCAAAGCATTGTGTGTTACAACCACTACTTAGCTAAAGAATATCACAAAGAAAACTCGGGTATGCGAAAATTTAATAACTGGACCTTATTTTCAGTAGCTTCAGTGTTAGAAGTCAAAATCATTCATATAAAAAATAGTATAGTCTTTAGGCTCGCTCGCCATTTGTGCTCAAGCACATCACTAGTTTAGCAACTCATCCTGTTAAGCGCTTCTCCTTGTTAAGCGCTTCTCCTTGTCAAGCAATTTTTGACAAATGCCCCTTTTTCTTCCCTGGTCTCTTAGCACTCCTTATTAAGCACTTCGTCCCTAGCATTATTTACCTCCTCTAATGAATGACAGTTTGGACATGCGTAGTACACTCGAGCGGCCTCATGGGGGTAAGTTATCGGAGACCGACAACGGTGAGTCAGTTGGACAATTCTGAGGCTACTGTCCCACTAAGACTCCTCGGTTAAGCCCCGTTTAATTGATTAGCTCAAACGATTTCATAGGGAAGGTTTCCCTTGCACTTTTCTCAAAAGCCATTGATTCTTCCTTTTGGTGGCATCTCAGGGGGGAAAACTTTGTCTGAGTGGATACCGTATAGTTTCTAACTGGATTAGGAGGGCCTGTCCTATGAATAGACTGAATTTTAGCAGCTTGAAGGTTTATGGTCCCTGTAGTGAAATAACCACACCTTCAGAACAAACTTGCACATACAACTCACACATAAACATACACATTCATTCAGTTGCACACATTTCCATCCAATTCACTAATTGTAACTTGAACTCTGTAACTAATGCATTTATGTTATTTCCCTCCACTCCCTTGTCCCTCTATACACCACCTTATGTTCTGAATCATTCACACCACATTCAGACAATTTTCTATATATCTGGCTGTCTGCACTTCTGTAACTCAGTTCTGGTAATAGTATTGCAACATACACTAAGTGCTGTGTCCAGCAACCCCTCTAAGGCCTAATGACCTGAGGCTAGGACTAAATCAGCCAGCCAGAACTCTGGTGGCAGCTGCCTTCTATAACCCGCTCTGGTCATCCCCCCAGTTAGCCTACCACAGTCCCTTTATATGGACAAATTTATCATTGAGCAGCATTTATATTGTTTGGCTTCTAAATGGGTCCTGAATTATTGTGACTCTTATTAGTTGTCAATCCTCCCACAGATAAGCACTCACTCCCTAAAATAAGTCAGAAGTTCTTGTGTCCATATATGCAATACAAGTAGAAAAATGTATGTTGACAGTAATTCAAGGATAGTTGTCATACCACTCTGGTACCAACTTATGATCCAACTTCAAAATAGTTGCTTCAGTTATTGGTATGTTCACAAGTTCTGTCATCATGGGGGTAAGCTTCCTCTGATAGGGTGATGTGACCTGGCTCAGGTTTGGCTACAGTTTCAGGTGGACAGCTGGGAGCCGATTTTATTTGGACTCTCATTTACAAAAGCAACTGACAATAGCTATATGTATTGTATATAGTGTAGGTCTCAGCTACACAGCTACATGTGTAAAGTGCATTCCAGACCCATGACTAGCAAACTGACAAAATGCACCAGTTTGACAGGTAAATAAAATATCAACCAAGGTTCATATATGAAGGCATTGCATGAATGCTGCACTTGTCCTCATGTTTATCATGATCTAACTTACAGGTTTAGTTGGCTTCTACTACAATACACTGTAAGATCAACAATTTCCTTTCATGGGTCTGGCTTGCTCTGAACATAAGACGGAATGTAAGCACCATGTAGTGGAGTCTATATCTACTATGTATGTTGTCATAGTCGTGTGGTAACAATCAAGTATGTCACATATGGCTTCTGATTTTTATACACCTTACCATATGTACCAATAGTCAATGTGATGCAAGTGCATACATTAGAAATGGCAAGACTTTAGAAAAATAGAACAGACTCTACTGTAATATAGTCACACAAGCATAAATATATGAGGGCAGCACAATATGCTGATGACACACAAAAGAGCCGGCTAACCCGGTAACAATAATGTCATGCATCAATTATAAGAGTTCAAAGTTCAGGATACTGTTTTGAAGATAAAGTCCATATAGAGTGATAACTAATTCAGTCATTCAATTAATGAATAAATTTACCTGAGACAGAATGGATAATTGCTATCTTCTGTTTTTGACTGATGAAATTGCAGTGCCTTAAAATCACTACTAGTATTTGAGAGGTTGTCAGTGACAGTATAGCAATGGAATGCAGCAGCCGTTTTGGGTTACGCCAACTCACCCATTGACATTTCATAATTTTTAATTAAGCTAATGTTGTAAACAGAAAACTGAAATTATTTTAATATAATGTATACATACAAAAACATAGCTAGTGCTCATAATATGCAATGTAGGTCCATTATGCAACAGTTTTGTTGAAGTGTTCTTCCTCTCTTTAGACAACCACTTGGCATTACTAGTCCTCTTCATCATCACTATTTTGAGGACTACAGGAAATTTTTCCGCTAAGTAACTGGTTTGCCATAATTCCATATGTAATTCCTATAAATGGAGCACCAAGGGTACCAAGAATAGCACCTCCAATGCCACCACCAATGCCAGCAGCCACTGCTGCAGCCTTCTTACCAGCATTACTATCTGATTCTTCTTCTGCCACCACAGCAGCTACAGCTCCTACTCCCACTGCACCTATAACAGGTGCTCCAACAGTTCCAGCAATTGCGGCACTAACACTTGACAGAGCTAAGCCAAACATTCCATATCGTGTTTCGCCTTGTACCGGGTAGCTCCAATCACTCACCTCATCATTGTAGTTTAATGCTTGCACCCGAATATCATAATTAGTGTCAGTCTTCAAATTAGGAATTTTTTTGCTATACTTGGATGAGCTTGTTGAACCAGACATTATCCAAAGTGAATCTTTACTTCTCTTGTACTGTACTTTATACCTATGTACACCTTCTGAGTTGTGGTATGGCGGATCCCAGCGCACCTTGAGGCAATCCGATGTTCGATTTCGAGATAATCGCACATTTTGAGGAGTTCCTGGAATAAGGTATCTGGTTATAAATTCACCAATTTCACTGGGATCACTAGTACCACACGAATTTATCATTCGGATTCGATATCTATATGTGGTATTTTGTTTTAGTGAGCCAATACAAAACTCGTGTACAACACTTTCAGTCTGCTTTTTTAATTTCAATATCTTTGATTCCCAATAGCATTCATTTTCATTACTTTCACAAACTTCCATATATTGGAATTCGCATTGTGTGACTTCACTCCCTCCTTCCTCCTTGGGAAGTAACTTCTTCACTGAGAAACTAATTTGTGTCGCTGACTCTATCACAACTTGAGGTTTTTGAGGTCTTGAGGGAGGACCATTATTAAACCTAATGCTTATTGGTTTACTCCACTCACTGGGACCAGAACCATTGACTGCTCTTACTTTGATGGAATAGATTTCACCAGCTTCAACTGCTGGAGGTCCAACACGCACAGTGCAACATCCATTCTTTCTTTCTGAGGATGAAATCAGTATCTTTCTACTGGTTTCTTCAAAATAAAGTTCATAGTTATCCACGCTCTTTGAATCATTTTTCCAGTCTTCCCAGCACACTTCCATCAAATCACCTTCTGGCACGATCACAATACTTACATTTGATACTTCTATTGGACGACAGTATCCTTGAGGAATATACACTCCATCCCCTGGATGATGAATTTTGTTTTGTAATTTCTGATTTCCTACTCTCAAATCTTCTTTAATACTTTGAACTCCATATTGGCAAGCCAACTGCAGGGCTAAATGTAGACAATCCCTTGCTCGTTGAACTTGGTTGTCTAGAGTTTTCAATTCTTCATGTTCAGAAGAAATATCCAGCATACGTAGGCCCGTATGACGATCTGCTATTGACTTGCAGCAGCTTCGTACATGATCAATGGCATCCTTAAGTTTAATCAACTCCTGATCAACCAGTGTAGTTATGTCACTAGCATTCAAACTTTTTAATTCTTTCGAATACTTCTCGAGGTCCCCAATATTCTCTAAAATATGTTGAGCATACTTCTTGTTAGAGGTAACACCCTGAAACAGCTCCCTAACTGTTTTGACAGCGAACAAAACAACTTTTACTAAGTCTACCAACTCCATGTCCCCGATAAGCGCTAAACCATAGATAGAAAACGCGAAGGCGTAAACTATATTATAGCTCGTCTACAGTTGATTGCGGACTTTTCCTTTTAAAGAATGTGCCCTGCGACCTCTAGATCCTTGTTTCAACTTCGCTTTAGCCACGCAAACAGAATTTAAAACGAGTTCCCCAACATACAGATAGTGTAATCAATTTTGCCAGTGACTATTAATGCTGTGTGTGCAAGAGACTCCTCAGGATAGTATCTAGCCATAGCTGCATATCCTTTGCAGTTGAACTTATAAGACATTGTTTCCCAGTCTGCTGTGTGTTAAGTTGTTGTAATGCAGTCCAACATGGTCTCTGGGAGGTTGATTGGTGACAAAATCTGGCAGCTACCATTTTTTACTCACGAAATGTCTCACAGGAGACATATTTTGCGAGTTGAAAATGGCGGCTTCCCATGCAACCTCAAGACTCCATAGTTCTCCCCTCTACACATTAGTCCCAAAGAAATCTGGTGGCAGGAGACCACGCAGAAATTATCGTTATCTGAACCGAGTCACAATACCAGATAGATACACCTGCACGACTTTTCATCCTCTCTTCAAGGCAACACCATCTTCTCCAAGTTAGACCTGGTTAGAGCTTATCATCATATCCCCATCACAGAGGATGACATTCCCAAGATAACTGTAACCACACCATTTGGACTGTTTGACTACACCCGGAAGCCTATACCCAAGGGTGTGGTCACTACTGGCAAAAAGGAAGTTGTATATAGAAAGTCTATAAAAGCACTCAATAGACGTAATGAAAATAAAACCTTCAATTAAAGTGTGTAGTGTTTGTGTTACAATCCCTTTACTAGCTAGATAGTCAACTGATACTGATACAATAATAACAATTGAATCTTGTGTGTAATGTACTAGTAAATGCAATAAGCATTATAATTTTGATCCCTTTTATGTTATAGGGATGTGCCTAGAAAGTTTACATTAATAAAGCTTTAATCAGCGTAAGAGATCCATTTAAATTTGTTAATGTGTAGATAATGCAACTGAGCAACCTCAACATTAATTACTGAATTAAATTTGTGATCATCTATGAATAGTGCACAATTACTTTCCTGGAAAGTCTATTAAACAATTTCATGAGCTTTCTATTGGATATATTTCTAGAAGATTAGTAAAAGACTTATTACTGACTCCAACTTCCTGATTCAGGTCCTAATGGCGCGTACAGCAGATATTACTGTCTCTGTGTCACTAGCTATCATTTTAAACTCAGCAGAAAAAAATGAGAAAGCTGAAAAAATTAGATACGCACGTATTGTTACAGCACCCGTTTTGTATTGGCTACACTGGGCGTTTCCAATCCCGGTAAATTATTTTATCAATGGAAATAACTAGTGGTGTGCTTGAGCACAAATGGCGAGCGAGCCTTAAACTACATTGTTAAATTTGATTTTAACAACTAACACTCAAGCTACTAAAATAAAGTCGAGTTTTTAAATTACGTACGCAGTAAAGGGGATTCAATGTCATAGTAACCGCTCCCGCAACAGTTTGAATTGAAAAAGAAGCAACAAAATCAAATCACGTTATTTAAAATTTTCTTTGTGATATTCTTAATAGTAGTTGTAACGCACAATACTTTCACACAACTGAACATACTTACCCAAGACTTACCTCGTGGTTCGTCTAGTGGACAATGAATTTTTAAGTAAATACTGTTGAGTAGGTCTTATAACTGTGACAAATAGCGTATTAACTTACCACCGCCACTAACTCGAATAGAAATGGAGCTCCCATAAGTTTTTGAGTTTTAACTGCACCAGCAAAACAATTCAAAGCGATAAACAATTCAATTTCTCAGGTGATACGGGTAATGGTCGTTAAACCAGAGGATTCTGTTTAGTGAAATTTGGGTTTTGATCCAATACTTTTCCCGTAGAGTGTATACATTTTTTTTATCAATGATAAAGGCATAGATGTGTTAGAGATAGTGCATTCAATAAAAAGACGATGATGCAATTGAAGTATTCATGACATAATGTGCTTGAGGTACGAAACTAACTTTACTGGATTAAAATCTTGTGGGACCAGAAATGATAGCGACATGATTAGAAAGCAGTGTGACAGATATTTAATCTACACACAGAATACATTCAACTACGGTATCCTAACACTATTAAGGACATCATCATGCAACTTAATAATAGCTACACTTTTAACGATTTCAAATCAGAATACAAATTTAGGATTCTTTCCCTCAACCTTCAGCCATAAATGTAGCTACTAACTTGAAATTATCAAAGTAAGATGAAGTTGGTTGTGACCTCACTAGAGTCATACAGTGACATTAACAAACTCAGATTCTTACTACTTTAATCTGGGCATCACTATTAAATTTACTGTCCAATAATACATAGCCAATAAAATATTGGTCATTTAAAGCACCCCTCCGTATCAAGGAACCCTTATAACTTGATTTGCTCAGTGAATAAATAAATAAATTTTAAAAAAACAACAACATTTTTTAGTCCAATATCTTTCTAAGTAAAGCTAATTAAAACTAAATGATGATCTGCCAAAAAAGAAGAAAAGTTAAGTTTATTGAGTGAGATGAGCAGACAGAGAGAACCACGTGTCTGGCACTGACTCTCCAGCCTTCCTGTCCCCACGATGCTTTAAAACTATTCCCCCCATAGACGATTCAGCTTCTACAACCCCAGAGGGATTTCTATTGTATAGTTTCGGCGAACCTGTCAAGCCTAATTTTGGTGGCAACAATGTTTTATCATCAGGCGATGGTCTATCTCCTGTCGTAAGTTTCGTCCTACTACTCACAGGTAATAGTGACGATTTATTTCTCACTACATCTGTAACCACTGGAACTCCCTTGTCACCCGCTTCTTCTTCTATAAAAGAACTTGTCAGTGTGCTTCCTTCCTCAGTGATAGGAGTGAGAGCTTTATAACAGCCTCTCATACTTTCTGCTTCTTTTCCAGCCATAGTTTGGTGAACAGGAGCCAACAGAAGTCCTCCTTGGGACGGTGACACTGCAGGTTGCTGTGGTAAGTGTATGTGTTGCTGCTGCCTAGAAGTGTTGGAGACAGTGAGTTGAGTAGCCAGAGAGTTGTGAATGCTAGACTGGCTAGAACACGCACTGAGGGGTTGCACATGCTCAGTAACACCGCCATCTGCTGACACCAATCCCTTCCCTTCGCTGGAAGATATCCCTTGGGAGATAATCGAGTTGGCCGCTTCAAGTCTCAAGTTCTCCAATTGCTGTAAACTTTGAAGAAGTCCAGCTACATCAAAATCAGTGTCAGCAGTCATTTTCTGAAGAGCAGGCATTTCCTGAGTGACACAATCCAGAGGAACATAATGTGCCTTGTGGTCACTTGCACCAGGAGTACGAGACTGCATGCTGTTAGGTAAGGCACCTGGCAATAGGCTACTATCATTCACTGACTGTCCAACTTGACTCACATTAGTTAGAGGTTGAGTGTCACCAGCAAGCTTGTTAATTGCAGCAGTCGAGAGCGATGTCTTGGAAGCTAAACTCGATTGTGGGATGGGAGGAGGTAACCTAGCCTTGCTTATGGGAGGTGGGCGTGGACCATGAAGTGATGATGCCACACCTTCCAGCTGAGAGGTGGATAAGGATGTCACTAAATTATTTTTGCCAGCAGATGCACGAGAGATCATAGGAAGTGACGGCGAACTTTGCGATGCTTTAATTTTTGACGCTTTACCAGACGTAACTTGTTCATTTGTTGATCCCTTACCAGACACACTGTGTTCGCTATAAGACAATGGTGATACATGGGCATACACCACACCGTCGTGTTTGGGAGTCATCTTTGTCCCACCAAATTTTCCCTTTACTTGTTTCACGGATGACTGAGAATGGCTGGGTGTAGGAGTTAGCTCCACCCACGACTGGGATAGCAAGGGTTTGGTGTCGATGCTCCTGTTGGCAGTAATGGAAGAAGTACCGTCAACGAGTGCGGGTGACGCATGTAGAACGTCAGACCGTAAAGTAGATGCAGAGGAGTGTGTTGGCAATGTGGGAGGAGTTTCATCACATGACAGTCGTGCCATGACATCACGGGTCATCTGAGAGGTCATACTTGGTACGTTATGAAGTTTGTCTTGCCTAGAAGGAGTAACACTGGTAGAATGAAGATGGGATGGATTCTGTTGAAGGACCAGAAACAAAGCACTGCGCAGGTTTGCCAATTCACTCTAGAAAAAAAAAAAATACAACACAGATTAGGCCTCACACAAGCATATAAATTATAAAGTAAACTATGGACTTATGAAATGGTTCTACAAGTATAAGTATTTGCATAAAGATTATAGAAAATATTTTGCAATATTGGCAATTTAAACTAACTCAACAATTCAAATGCTAAATCGTCCTTTGGGATTATGATTATTTTGGATTTTAATATACACTACATTCAGCAAGGAAACTAAAATACATTGTGACTGCCTATAAGTACACTATAAAAATATATTTGTATAAGCCACATAAGAAACTACAGTCATTAACAAAACTAACAAGAAAAAATAACACCCAATTTCTTTACTAGCATTCATGAAGATAGCATATGCATATTGCTTATATATTAGCAACACACAACACTTTTATATACATACTTGTTCACTGGATATACCAGCACAAGATCTTCATTGTATTCGCTTCATGACTTGACTATTGGACAAAGGATTTTCAAGGGGTAAGCAATCTAATTTCCAAGGATGATGATACGGGTAAGGATCGATATCCAATGGTTTTCATTTTAAGCTAAGAGACTTTTATCTACCACCTTTGAATATGCTAACTCATAAATCTAATTAACCTAATTTGGAAAACATATTCTATATAAATTGCACCCAAACATTCACAAAGAATACAGTTGCAGTCATGCAGTCAGTACTTCTCTTCTCCTCTTTGCTATTGATAGCATTATCTTCTGCTAATTCCAAGGCATTCAGTGCTTTCAAGAAACACACTGATACTTCTCAAGACCAGGCCACTCGGCCCATCAACAAATCAGAAAGCAAAGGAGGACCAGAGGGAGTGAAATTTGATGATTTCAGTCTTCTCCAGTACATAGTTGGTGTCCACTCAATCAACTTGAGCTACACGGACCAGATCAACTCCATTGCAGTCACTTACATTATGGCTGGTGGACTGTTCTTCTCTGGTCCACTCCACGGCAAAGTATCTGGTCCCATCCTCAACATAACCCTGGGCCCGACAGAGCACATATATATGGTAGAGGGCCAAACAAGTGGTCAAGTAGTCAACCAGCTCACCTTCAGGACTGTGTCGCCTGGCAATGACTTGAGAACCTACGGACCTTATGGAAAAGAAGGTTCTACAAAGTTTGCATTTGAAAAGTATGTGGTAGCTTTCCACGGGAGTGCTGATGCTTATTTAAACAGTGTAGGAATATATGGGTTATCGACATTGAACAAAAGTGTACAGCACGGTGGTACTGGAGGCTCCGCCTTCAACGATGGCCTTCCTCAAAAAATTCCACCTGTTGTCGGTATTCAAAGCATATCTATCTGGAATGGTGCTGTCATTGATGGGCTACAAACAGAGTTTGTTACTCTTGGCGGAAACTCTCTCATGGGAGGAAAGCATGGATTCGCAGAAAGCAATAACATGACTAAGATTACACTTAACGAAGGGGACCATCTCGTTACTGTACATGGAACAGCAGACACCACATCATCTACACTGAATCTGGTCACCCAGCTTGGCTTTACAGTTCAGAAGTCTACAGGTGAAATGGTGAAATATGGGCCGTACGGTGGGCCAAGTATTCAAGCCTTCAATTTTACAGGGAAAATAGTTGGTTTTCAAGGATACGCAGGAAAACAAATCGACAAAATTGGAGTATTTTTTGTAACGGACTGATTGCCTTCACCCAGCTGTTTAAAAATGTTGTTGTTGAGTTCATTTATAAACCGTTTGTACTTAACTTTGAAAATAAATGCTTAATATGGAATTTTTTTAACCGGGAGAACTCAATGTCATTATATTTCAGCATGCAAAACTACTGCTGATGTGATGCTACTCTATGCATCACTTCACAGTTGGATAATTCATAAGCCTACCAGCTAAAAATATTTAATTTCTATATTTATGTGTGAACATTATGTACATGTGTTTTACAGCATGTGAAGACTATTTGTAGTCCATTTACCTTTAATTTTGACATTTCCTCTGCATGGTGTACTTTGACCTGAGCCATGTCCTGCTTCAACAGCTCATTCTCTCTTTGAACTTTAAACAGGTCCTAAAAATAAGTTATCCACAAATGAATACAGCACAACACCGTATTTCTGCTATAATTCCACATAGCACACACCATGCCTTTCAAATGTACATATAAATGTAAAAGGTAGTAATTGTCAACCCAATTCACAAAAAAAAAAAAAAAAAAAAAAAAAAACACCATTAGCTGACCTTTCCCCTAGGGAAACTGAAACAATATTTTACTTCACACCAAATATTAATTTTTTAGAGAAATCTAAAGATGTACTACAGCTACATTGGTAATGAAGTCACTTACATAGCTACATTTGTAGAATAGCTATTAACCTAAATAGGCAAAGTCGTTCTAGATGAACAAAAAGTCGGACAGGATAAGTACCGTTCCCATCACTCCAGGGAGGAGAAAAGAGAGTATCCCATAAGCACAGTGACAGGAAAACTAGCTGACAAAAAACCATACTGATTGATACCTGATTAGGAATAGCCTAATACATAATTTTTTTAGTCCGAGTGATAGCTAGCTAGTGTATAGTAGCGCTGAGGGTTCGTTCGTACCTTTGGTGCTTCATTTTGACTTTGCAACATGAAATCTGCATATATAGTTTTAAACATGTTTCTAAACACTGCAAGGCGGGTCTCATAGCTATGTATTTCACTCTCATTACCCTCCTAAATGCTTAAAAAGTTGTTCTAGCCTATACCCATACTAGATTCACTTTCTATATGCACCCCTGCCACATAGTAAAACCTACGGTGTATCTCCACTTACAGTTGCCATGGTATCCAATAGGTCCTGCTGGTCAGACAGAGTCTGGAGGAACTGCCCTCTCAACATCACCTCCCCCTCAAGCTGATGCTCACTTTTCTCTAATTGAACCCTCACTCCGGACAGCAGGGAAACCACATCATCACGATCACCCGCCAACTTCCCAGGCTCTTGAGCTGGTGCCTGTTGCAATGACCTTTTCTGCACCGGCTGGGACTCAGAATTGGGTAAGAATTTTTTGCTCATTTCCAACTTGCGATCGAGGTCACGGACAAGCTGAGTAAAAAGAAAAGTTACCACTATACAGGTAATTAATGGTTATTAATAGAATTGGTGTACATGAATAAGTTCATCTTCCCCGCAGTGATTACTAACTAATATTTACATTGTACCTACTCAACACTTTTATCAGTCACCCATGCCTGGTATTTCTAAGAGGGAAAAAAAATGCTTCTCACCAGCTCCAGTCTGCTGAGATCTGCATGGATTTTGCTTGTGTTCTGGGAAGCCAAAGTGCCTTCATCTCCTTCCTCTTCCTCTTCCTCTGTGTTCCCATGACCTTCAATTGCAGAGACTGTACCTGCAGGTCCCACTTCCCCATCCACCCTGTCCTCAACAGCTCCAGGGAGCTTTCTGTGTAACTGTTGTAGTCTTCTATCATTTCCACCTAACAGCTCTATTTTATAAGTACCCTCACTGCTCCTCACGCTGGACCCCAACGGGAAGGTCGATATCCCACTAGCTCCTTGTTCACTGGGCGGTTGAACACTACCACTATCTGGAACCATGCCTCCATGTCCACGCCCACCACCACGCCCACTACTGTGGACTGAGTCATCACACCAAGCACTCTCCCTGTGGCACACGGATTCTAATACTTCTTCCCTCATACCAGTGCTGCTCCGAGCTCCTGACTTGCCCGGTCCAATAGTTCTCTCGACTGGAGGTTCTTTGTCAGCTGTGTGCGCCACTTGAGTAGAAGACAGTCCACCAGTCTGACCTTTCAAGGAAACATTTCTTTTCTCCAAGTGGTGAGTTTTCTCCTCTTCCTCCAGGAGTTGCTGGAATCGTCTCAGGTCCACCTGAGGTTTGTAATCACTGGACGATGGCTGCACTTCAGATCCTGAAACGTCAATGGAAGATAGGTCTGCCACTCTCGCACTTTTCACACCTTCTTGGATGGCACTAGGACTGACCACACCCACTTCCTGGACGCGACCTTGACGTAAGAGTATAACAATGAACTCACTAGATATGTGCCTGTATGATTTACAACATGGACTTGAGATTGATTTTTAAAAAAAGTGTTACCAATAAAATAATTATGATATTAATATATTAATAATAATCAATAATAATACACTTGTGTATCAGTAACGACGACGACCAACGGTGTGTGTATTCATGAATAATTCATAAGCTTTGTACGGTTCGGTAAAGCTATTGAAAAACACTCTCAGTTTTAGGTTATCTTACTAGTGGTGTGCTTGAGCACAAATGGCGAGCGAGCCTTAAACTACACTATTGTTAAATAATTGATTATAACAACTAACACTCAAGCTACTAAATAAAGTCGAGTTTCTAAATTACGTATGCGGTAAAGGAGATTCAATGCCATAGTAACCGCTCCCCGCAACTGTTTGAATTGAAAAAGAAGCAACAAAATCAAGTCACGTTATTTAAAGTTTTCTTTGTGACATTCTTAATAGTTGTTGTAACGCACAATACTTTCACACAACTGAATACCTACGCAAGACTTACCTTCGTGTGTTCGTCTAGTGGACAATGAATTTACAAGTTAATGCTGTTGAGTAAGGGCTTATAACTGTGACAAATAGCGACTAACTCGAACAGAAATAGAGCTCCCATAAGTTTTTGCGTTTTAACTGCACCCGTAAAATAATTCAAAGCGGTAAACAATTCAATTTCTAAGGTGATACGGGTAATGGTCGCTAAACCAGAGGATTCTGTTTAGTGAAGTTTGGGACGGGGTCGAACGCGGAGCGAACACAAAAATACGGAGGGTCAAAGTACAAAATGACATACATACGTCCAAACATATATATAAATAAACAAACATCCTCGATTTTCAATTGTGTTACCCCTGTAAGTGTCTCGCTCGCTACGCTCGCTCACCAATTAGAATACAATATCAGCAAGTAACTATGAAAACCAAACAAACATGTTTTGTGCCTGAAGATAAATGACCAGTGGTATAATGATACCTATGACAATGGTCAAAACAGGTTATATCCTTAAAGCTAAATGACTAGTGGTCAAAGTCAGAAGTGTTACTTTCAACAAAAGCATCATCACTATATAGTAGGTAACGTATCGTCACTATATGGTAGGTAAAGTGTCATTCAGTAGAATGTGCTGGTTACTTCTAAAAAGTGTGTGCAATAGATGATGGAAGGCGACGTAGGTTTCAAAAAGGAAGGCGAAATACGGAAGAGAAGGTAAAAGGCGATTAATCGTAACTGAAAGCGGATGGAATCAGTGAGGTAAGGCGGTGTAGGTTTAAAATGGAAGGAAAGAGAAGGCATAATTATAACTACAAAGCGGGTGGAATCGACGAGTAAAGGCGAGGGTTAGTTTTCAAAAGAAGGGCTAAAGTACGAAATAGTTTCTCAAATAGGACTGAAATTCAGAAGCAGGAGAGATAGACAAAGGAAAAGGGGGCGCCATAACTCAAGAAGAAGAGCTGGAGATAGGAGAGGTGGGGTAGAAGAAAAGCTCAGATAGTTCATAAAAAAGAGAGTAGGAGAGGGAAACTTATGTAACCTTAACCAATGGTAGAGAATGATAACTGAGCAAGATAACTTGTGCTACTGCATTCTTACTTTGCAATACATCAAGCGCCACTATGTGGCGGGGTACTTGCTAGTAATAATAATAATAATAGCAGTTAATCATAATGATGATGATAATAATAATATAGAGTAATAATTAAATAATAATTACATAATAATAATAATAATAATAATAATAATAATAATAACAACCACAGCCAAAACCATAATAATAATAATAATAATAATAATAAGGGAAAGGAGATAGCATAGTGCCAAAAGGTTAAAAGCTAAAATTTGTCAAATGCTACTTACCTGGCAATAGGGAGCTGTCATTCAGAGCCGGCTTTTTCTGCGCAAATATCTCTCGCACACTATCATCCCAAATTCCTCCCGGAGAGTCCATGGCAGATACCTCGTCTGGTCTAGAAAGAGACTGCTGAGTCAGCTGTAACACTGTCTCACGAGAGTTGAGCTCTGCCTTCAGCTTTTCCTTTAAGCTGGGGGCAGCAGTCACGTTGGGCTGGCATGTGTATCGCTACAAGGAAAGAAACTAGTGAAGTTAATAAAGACAAGACATATTTAGAGTACTTTTGCCCTCCTGAAAAAGTTTTCACTCCAGAATATACATGTAGTTCACATTCAAAAGGAATAAGCTCCACCCCCTCTTAGCACACACACACACACACACACCATGATTTCACCTTAACAGTTGGTCAATGGGAGAGGAGATATTGGGGAGGGGGTGTTACAATATAACACAATTTTGGTGTCACAAAATTATAGAATAACTTTATGCTCATATGCCAGCATAAAGTAACTACAAGGACACACCCACTCAGTATAATGGGTGAAATACTATCCACGATGGGCAATGGATAATACAACAGATCATGAGTAAATACAACAGATCATGACTAAATACAACTGATCATGAGTAAATACACCACCTAGGCTATAGAGCACACCACTACCAGTGTATTTATTTAAAGATTGCCTCAGAGCAGTAATCTCAAGGGTCAATTGAGAAGAAGGTGAAACACCCTCCACAGCTGAATGGCCTACACTCAGTAAGTAGTCAAACATTCAGCAAAGGTTCAGTAGAAGAGAAAACATACACCAAACTCTCCAGGATGTAGGAAAAGAACAAGACAAACTAGGCATATTTCAGAGTCTTTAGATTACTGACAAACTTTGACATGCAAATCCATAAGCTGATTGACAACTGTAGAGATACAACATTTGGACTTACAAAATATACTGTGCATATATACATACATGTACACCTATAGGTTTAGATGTACAATGTGTTCATGTCGGTCTGATAGAGTGTGCAAACACACACTTCACTCAAGTCAAAGGTACTCCCAGCAAGTCTTTCAGTCTGAATGATTATTGTTGGTGGAAATGTGATGAGCTGATGAGGAAATAACACTATGGAATCCTGTACTGGTATGAATTTTCTATTTCCATGTTTAGTTAAAATAATTGGCAGATTTCTTCCTCACTGGTACACCTTCAAATTTGTTAGCCACACCAAATATACATGTAGTTCAATAAATCAACAGATACAGAATGAAAAAAAAGCATCTTTGTTGTTGTTGTTTTGTTAGTTTGTTTTACCATTGTTTTTTCTTGTTTGTGTTTATTAGGGCTAGTGCAGGAATAATACCCAACAATAGCTCTTTTCCCATTGAAAGTAAAATCATAACTGTGCTCTGGGGACTATTACAAAACATGAGACTCAAACTATCATAACAACAATAATTATCACGCAACTTTGAACACAGTAGTCACGTACGTATTAATGATTCCTATGCATCTCATTAATGGCGTGTATGTATGTGTGTGCATGTGTGTTACATACCTTTGGATCATCTCCAAACAAATCTCTCACCACTCTCATGCTCTCATCTGACCTAGCCAACACATCGTGAAGCTACATACAACACACATTCAGACCACACAAACAAACACATACACATATGCACACACATTCTCGAATAAATTCACACGTCTACATAAACAACCAGTTTAAAAATTCCATTTACAAACATATTGACACATACACATGTACACCTATTCGTAAATTACCAAAAAAGCATACTAAATTCTCACAATTGCGAGTCCCGGTAGTAATAGTTGTTTCAGATATTCCACTTAAATTCTTGGCTCCTACTTCACTAGCTCATATCAGATTTCCCAAAAGAAAACGTTCTCAATATACTGGAAACTTAATCAGATTACCCATGTGTGTGTGTGTGTGTATATATACTACAGGAAACTTAATAAGATTTACTGGGATTGGATGATTTCACCTGGCCAAGAACAACCATAGAAGAATAACCGCTGTCAAACTCCAGTGTCCGCTGGGCACATGTTGTGGGATTGAGTGTTATCAAACTGCCATACCAACCTTACCAAGCAGCTTTGTGTTGGTTCACTGTACCCAGAGATTAAAACAGATAAATAAATGCTTCCCTTTGAAGTAGTTGAAGCAGAACTTTAGGGTTAAAACTTCAATGCCACAGCATTAATATTCATGCTTAAGTGAGTTACATCATGCATTGAACCTTATTACACTATACTCTTAATTTTGATTTCAATCAGTAATTTTTTTTTAACTTTATTCTTTACAGCCACTTTATATTAACAATAAAACAAAAAAAAACTATACTAATTTGGTGTAGACAACACCAAGTGTTACTATTTCCCTTACCCACCTCTCTGTCATGCAATGACCTCTGCAGAGTCAGCAACCTCCTAGACTCTGCTAACCTCTTGGACTCGGAGAGTTTACGACCACTCGAAGACAAGGGAGAGGGATGTATATTGCTGCCCCTGCTAATTAGTGACTCATCACCTTCTACAATAAATTATATACACAATATTACTAATACAGTTGCAACTTGTAATTTATTTTCAGTTTTAAAAATAAACTAGAGGCATGTCAAGTAGTGCACTGATGGTATAAAAGTTAGCAAAGTAAACCAAATTCAATTCGAAATTTATGTGCCCTGGCTTGATAGGGATGCAAATTAACACTTAATATGAGCATGATGAAACCAAATTTGTGCTGTGAAACTAAAGAAATGTTAGGACCATTACAAAAACAAAAGGAAATGTACCAAACTTTTTTCTTTTTTTTTTATAATCAGACTGGGAGTCTTGCTCAGAACTCAACAATCTCAGCTCTGTACTCACTTTTTGCCTTGTCATAGAGCTCATGCTTGGCTAGCTCCAAGTTCTTAGACTGATGAGACAAGTGGCGCCTCTCCTATGCACACACACACACAAAGCAAAGATAAAACAGGACTATATTTAAGAGCAAAAGAGGTAAAAAAAAAAAAAGCAAATAAAATTATACCTTTCTTTCCCCTTGGGGAGTTCTAAATGGAGTCAGTACATGCATTATTTTCATGATGCAAAACTGTACATCAGTTTTGTGGGATACGGTCTTCATAAATCAGAGTTGAAAAGATGAGTGTAATGGGAAGATAATAGTAATTCTCTCTGCAATGTCATTGAAAATCTGGGGTGCAAGCAATAAACCACTGAGGTTTATACCAAATCCTTCTTGGGCAAATTATCCCCTCCTCTTTGACAAGCCTATATGACCTCTCCTTACCAGTTCTTCCTTAGAAAGCTTATGAACATTCAGGTCTTTGCTGCTCCACTACATCACAAGCAACTAATACAATCTGTTACACTTAGGTATGTTGACTGCTTACATCCCATTCTGGACGCTTCCTGGACAACTTCGCTACCTTGCCGGAGATTTTCGGCTTCTTCTCAATTTTTTTCACGCCTCTCCTGTTGGATGCGCCCACTCGTCGATTAGGTGCCCCCGAGGACTGTACATTTGTTGGCATTTAGGTGAACTAACAAGAATAGCCTCAGCACCGCGACAAACCCGTGTTTGTTGTTAAACCTTTTGGCGTTGCTAATGATTTCTAAAAAACGCGCGCTTACATATTCGGAAAATTTTTAATTTATTCACAGCCTCTAGTATAGTAGCTCTGAGCCGTGTGTCGAATGATTGTGCCGATGTGTTCTCCCACAGAAGTAAAGGTGAATTTATTTGCTTCCCCCTCTCCAAAAAAATAAACTACACTATAAAAACTAAGTGAGCACACCCCTTCCCCCCCCCCCCCCCCACACACACACACACACACACCACACACACACACACACTAACGCAAACGCGAACGGCGACCAAGCTCGCGCGCCCTGCGCCGAATTACTCCGCTTTTTTTTTTTTTTTTTTTTTTTTTTTTTTTTTCCAACTACTAACTAACGCATGCGCATATTTCATAATTAGATCACACCCGGGGCGATAATAATTAATTAGCTGACGTCAAAGGCAATATATTTTGTTAGCCGCTTACACCTACCTAACCTTCGCAAAACAGTCGCTCAAACTTTCGGTAGGAAACAACCGGCGGATGGTGGGCTCGTCGGTGTATTTTCTAGCTTAGTAGCTTAGATCTACTGTATTAGTGGTAGTATTATCTCCTTTAGAAGGTGAACCAAACGTTTCATCTCGCCCAGCCAGCTGCGTACGGGGAGGACATTAGCCGGAGCGGACGGGGGACTACGACAATGGGATCATATTAGCGACGAGAACAACCAACAATAAGACCATACCAATCACCCTACCTAACTCCTTAGCAATCTAACTGTACTCCTTGTAAGAGAAGTCCTGCCGACCGTCACAACGTAAACCAGAAGCTTCCCGAGACTGGACGACTTCAACGTGTGGACGTCTATTGAATATATCTACCTGTAGCACTGTTACATACATACTGCAACTCTACCCAACACCAACCTACTGATATTCTGATAGTGTCTCTGTTGCTTTTTCCGTAGTTAAGAGGAAAAAAAAGACTCGTTACCCAATTCAAGCTATCAAACCGCAGCAATTGTTTTCTTGGAGATATATTTTGGATCAGACATGGCAGACAGAGAAGTTTTCATTTGTCAGTTTATAGAAGGTGAGCTCCTAGTGTACACAAAGAGCTAGCTCTGACAGTAAACCGGCTGGTATGAAAGGTTTCACTGTTATTGTTACAACTACCAACTTGGACTAAATTCTAGTTTTAAATTGTTGGTAGGCAATTTATGAAGTGCAAATCCCCATGTATTTCTTTCCAGTAGCAGTCTGAATGAATCAGAAATTTAGCAAGCTGCGGTTTGTTTGTTTCTTTGCTTGTTAGCTCAAATTTTCATTGTCATACAGTGTGTTTTTACTGTAATTTGAGCCTGACAATAATCTTGGTCCACAGAAGTGTTTGGTGTAACTAAGTCAGGGTAAGTCAAGCAAAAAATGAAAACACTCAAACACTCCTACATACACATGCACACACACACACACATGCACGCACACACACATGCACGCACACACACACACATGCACGCACACACACATGCACACACATGCACACACACATGCACACACACACACACAAGTATATAATGGGTAAGTTTATCGAGAAAATGATGAGCAACAAGTCAGAACAAGACTGGCCATTTTCTCCAACCACTCAATAAGCTGTTCACTCCTAGCTTATGATTGCTCTCTTTGGCACCTTAGTGTGAACTGAGCGTGAAAGAGATGGATTGGTGCCAGCATTCCTGTGACCAATAATTCAATATGTAGCAGTCTTTATTTGGCTGCCATTACCGCCGCCAAAGTATACATGCAAACACACGCATGCACGCACCACATGGAAACTGTGACTAAACAGAAAGTGCGATATGTAGCGATTTGGTTGGCAGGAAGGGGCACAATATTTAGGCGTGGTTGGAGCCGGCCCCTTAATACCAACGTATGTTATGGAGGGAATCAATAGTGATTTCTTTGGATATGAACTGCATTTGATTAAATTAATGCATGCGTCTTTATTTAGATCGCTCAGATGAGTTTTTGGGGGAAAATTGTATATATAACATGTATATATTTTTTATTTTTTTATTTTTTATTTTTTATTTTTTGATTCCAGATCGGCTATATTTTGCCACTCTGAGGAACAAACCTCGCAATTCAGCGTCTGTCACCTACTTCAGCACAGATGACGACGAGACGTTTGAATACGCCAAGTGAGTCCAACCTGGGACTTTGGGAGGGAGGGAGTGGGGGGGGGTGGAGTGGGTGGTACTTGGTAGGTACTCAGTTTACACTCTTTGGGGCGGAGAGGATATAGTTGCAACCTCCCATTTTATTAAGTCAAGTGAAGTTCCTGGATAGGTTTCCTTGATGTGGCTCAGTGTGGACAGGAACTCTGGATGAGGTAATATTACGGCAACCTTGGCATGATGAGCGCAATGTTTGCCTCCTGACTGTGATGGCTACAGACTCCCTGCTAACTCCCGGTGTGGTTCTCTGTCTAGCCTTATTTGGCATGGATCTTGAGAATTGGCATTCAAGACTATGTGTGTGTGCGCGTGAGTGTTTATTGAGGTGGGGGCGTGTGAGAGTGATGTAGAGGTGAGTACACTGCTAATGAACTTGTGAGACCTTGTTCACGCTGGCTACCGGTTAGCAGCAATTGACCCAGCAGAGAGTTGCAAAGTGAGTCACCAATTAACACTTGTTTTCAGGGTCACTTGTACTACCAGTAATTTGGGCTATGGATTTGGAGTGATAAGCATTGCATGGTGTAATGATGATGATTATGATAATGGTGATGATCGATGATGATGACTGCAGTACTAATAGTAATAGTAATAAGGTTACTTTTTTTCCATGTACTTATACGCACACATGCACATACATATACACACACACTTTCACACTCTTTCTTCTTTCCTAATTTAGTTTTTATGCTGATTTTGGCCCCCTCAATCTGGCCATGCTGTACCGGTTCTGCCAGAAAGTCAATAAGAAGCTGAAGGTAAGTATCTGGTAGGCAGTTTAATAGTCTTTACTGGTTAAGTGTAACTAGAGGAGGTTTGGGTGTGGTTTCAAAGTCAAGAATTATTTTACATTCTAATAGTAAGGTCAGTGGCTGAACTATTAACTAGACTTTACTTAGTGTAACAGGGTTTCAAAAATATAGCGAATAAAGGAATGTCAACGCATGTATTCTTTAAAATTACATCGTCATTTCAGACAGACTTTGTTTTTTTGTGATATTTCTGAAAGCAATGTTAACTAGAATGCGCCAATCAGCGGACTTCTGATGTATTGCCCCTCATCCAACAGCTTGTTAATTATGCATTAATATTATAAATAGACTGTGGACTATTAAAATCTATTGACATTCCAATGATGCAATTTTCCCCCCTACTGTAGAGATACTCCTCCAACCAGTCTCGGCCGCTCCTTCCAAGTATGCCACTTATGTAGTGCCATACCTGTCTCCATAAATAACTTCATACCTTCCATCTGTGCTGCGAATACCAGCCTTGCTGTCTCCTTTCCAAATTGGCTACTCCGCCTGCCTGCCTACCTGCCGGCCTGCTAATCCACTGGCTTTCCCGCCCACTTGCCCTTAGGTTGTGCCCTTCTTGCTCTGCTTTGGGCCTCTAAACAGCTCTAATGGCTTTAACCTATTCTCTTTGATATATGCCTTTGCCGGTATTGGGCAAGATATTTGTGCTTACGGGTGATATTTTGGCAGCGGCTTTGGCAGCACGCGTGTCTCGTATTCTCTTCGTCTGAGGTCATGTTGGCCTTTGTCCAACAGCTTGTCAGGCATCCCACTTGAAGGAGGGGAGATGGATTGAGACAGATGTATCACATATGTAGCCTTTTTTTATTCACTTCTCCACACGCTGAGTTTGCTGAGTTTGCCAGTGGTCCGTGTGTCTCTCTCTCTTTACCACCAGTGGAACAGTTAATGTTTATATATATATATATATATATATATATATATATATTATATATATATATATATATATATATATATATATATATATATATATATATAATTCCCCTTTCTTTGGTGAATGTCTTTCGCAAAGCACTCTATGGTCAGAAATGAGAAGCTCAGTTGGTTTCCCAGATGGTTGTCATAGCACAGAGTTACAAGAAATAAGACTTGGACTGATGATATTTAGACTGAGTTTACTTCATATCTAGCTGAAGATCTTCAAGAAAGAGGGGGAGGTGCTGGTTTAACCTAGGAGGGTTGTGTGTGTACTGAGGAGGGAAGAAGTTAGGTGGCTTTGGGGCACCTGCTGGCAGTAACCACACAGGACCCGTGCCAGCACTACCACAGCAAACAAGTTACCCTTACATGGTTATGCACGCTGCTAGGCTGGACTGAGAAGTGTGTGTGTGTTTGCATGCACCACTTGTAACTTCATGCCTGGTTGATCACTGGTGGCCAGCCACTGTGGGCTGGAGACTCTAAACAACCTCTGAACTACTACAGAGGGCCACCCTGCACTTATAGCAACATCTCACTATTCACTTATCCCTCAGACTCTTACCCCACCCCTTTGATCTCTTCCCCTGGGGTGTGGGTGGGGGTTGGGATGTAATGTGGTGATGATAGATAGGTGCAGCAAGGGCGTAAAAGGTGAAGGCCCTTTGAACCCAGTGGGTGTCCTTCAAGGTTTGGTGTATTGGGGCCTCCATTGGTCTTTGGTGAACCATGGTAGTTAGGTGTGGCTAGAGTAGGTAAAGTCCCTTTGTGGCTGGAGTTCTGGGTTCAAGGTTTGGTATTGGCCCCTCCACTGTCAGTTCATGAGGGAGTCTGCCAGTTTAACACGAGCTTGCTTTGTTTACTCACTGCTCCTGATTATTCCATGGATGTGGAATTTTTTAATGATAGTCATGTGATTGACATTACTGTAATCACATGACTGTTATTGTAATCATGTGACTGTCTCGTGCAGGAGAGATTTGAGTCTATGGGAAGTTTGGTTGGTGAGAACTCCATTTGGTGCCTGTTGTAATGAAGCACCAGGAGGTGCGAACCCTCAGCGTATGTCCACCAGAGATCAGCAGTAGAAGCGAACGTCTGTTAACAATTATTTCAAACCTTTAGCATTTAGACACAGACAGTTACTACTTACGGCGATACAAAGAAAGAAGCAAACAACAGAGCGAAGGGAACGCCTCTAGGTTAAAATAGATCAGCTCCGCGGTATATAACTCGACTCTAGAGCCCCCTTACACGCATGAAGCGCGACAATTGCAACTGCAGTAGTACTACAAGCCAACCGGCCATTCTCTAGCTGCAATTTTCAGCTCACGTGATTATAACGTGCGGTAAAGGGGCGTTACTGGTAGCGCAGTAGCACAACGATCGTACGACGAACGGCTACAATCGACTAGCTTTTTCTTGAAAACTAAGTCGAAACAAAAAATTCTAGCATATTAAAGGGACTTACTTTGTAAATTTCTCTATCTCTACATCGTTTCAGAGCCTGGAAGGCCGTCGTCTTCGAGATCCTTTGTTGAATGAATGAATGAATGAATGAATGAATGAATGAATGAATGAATGACACACAGACAGGATGACTACTGTAACCCTCCGGGCGCATGCGCGCTGAGGGTTAATAAGCTAGGTCTCATCCATTGTACATACTGTTTAAAGGCTTTGGACAGTTGTTTAGGAGAGATACCTGGTTTAATATTGTGTTAGTTTGCAAGGCTGAACTAAATAGTTGGGAAGCTATGACTAGATAGATAGTCTGTTAGGTGTAAGAGACCCTTGTAGTGCTTGGAAACGTATTCAAAACATGTTGATTGCACGTTGCAAAGTTAAAATGTAGTACTACCAAATTTCTTAAGGGGCGGCAGCAAATGTCCCCTTTTCTCCTTTAATACAGCCCTGACTAATTTACCAATGTTATAGAGTTTGGTATACAGTTAGTAGTGGTATAGGCTATTGAAATGGTATAGTTGTGCTTACAACCTCCCATTTCATTCATTGTACACTGCTATGACTTTGGAAGTCAAGTATTTTGTCTGGTTCTCCATTATTTCCTCTCAAAGTCTCATCCATTACTGGAGAGCCAATTAAGGGTGGCCCTTCTCTAATGCCCTCTTAACTATGGGATGGTGTGCGCCATTACCTGGATTTCGCGGGTGCTGCTTGAGTGTTGATACTTTGTTGGGTTCTGGGTAGTATCGGAGTAATTGGCCTCGTTAGAATCGAGTTTGTTTTTCCCATTGACAGAGACAGCGACTCTTAATTGGTAGCACATGCTAAACTAACGATCCCAGTCATCTCAAAGCGGGTTCAAAGTAATCTTAGAAGAGTCACTTTGCTCTCTCGCATTCTGCAGTGACATTTCAGATAAATTTAAATGCCATGGGCAAAAAAAATAATAATAATAAAAAAACTTAATCGTTAGTGTTTTAGTGTTCTTCTGGGTGACATGTCTAGCAATATTACTCGACCTTTATGGTGTATTCTATGCACATTTCATTAGACTTTTTCTGTTAGACTTCTTTTATGGGCAAAAGCATAATATCAACTTCAATTCTGTTGCTGTTGTTTGTACGTGTGCGAGCACACATGGTGTCTATCTCTCCCTTGCGTCTGGCAGTGATTTGTGTCTGAGACGCGGATCAGTGAGCATGCTCCAATGACATGTGTAATTGCATTGGTAAGGATTGTACAACTCAGCATTTTCTCCTTTGTCTCTCCCAACTGTATCTGCATTCTAGTAATTGTTAGTATTCAATTCTTTGGCTTATGTTGAGTGTATTAGAGTCCATTTTCTTAGTCTTCAAGTCGTGTCTTCTCAGACCTTCAAACTAAGTTGGTTCTCCTTTGTACTGTCTTTTCTTCGTGATGATGCAATATGATGTCACAGCTTTGTGAGGTGTGTCCATCATGAAGTTATGATAATCTCTTCTTGTAATAATAGCAACAATTTTCTCTTTTTAACAGCCAATCTCTTCTTAGTCTCTATTTCTAGCCTGGGGCTTGCTTGCCGGTAGTCTTGGGTGACAAGCACCTCTTGTGGCTTCTTAAAAATTTAGGCAGTCGAGGAATGTAAACTGTAACATTAGATGTGTCTACGAGAGTGACACTGGGAACATGAGTGTGGGCTCCATTCAATAGCGGTGTATACGTTACGTCTCTTCATCACAAAACAAAATGGGGTGAAGTTGTTGTTGTTGTTTTTTGTTGTTTTGTGTGTGTGTATTTTTTTAATTTTTTTGTTTGTTTGTTTGTTGGTTGTTGTTGTTGTTTTTTAGCACACGGTGATTGTCCCTTGCCAATAATTTGGAGGATGGCCCATGTGCTGTATTGCTTTAACTCAGTTTGAGCTTGCCCTGTATTGTTCAAAGTAAAGAAGGCATGGAGCTGAAGGATTAGGACGTAGGACTGAAACTGTTGTGCATGTTGATTATCTGGCTCTCCCCAGTAACACCTTGTTCCCCCAGTTGTCAGAAGAACACACAGACCTTCTTCTTTTTCCCGACAGTATATGTGCATGTGTGGGTGTTAGCTGTGTGTGTGTGTGTGTGATGGATGTCTGAGCACATGCAGATATATATGTATAAGGCGCGTGCCAGTATATCTGAACTCATGTCGTGAATGGTCTTGGCTGGCCTCTCATGTTCTACAACCAGAGAAGCCATCAGGCGAACAATCATATGGCAAACCTGCTAACACTTCCAACAAAAAAAAGAAGAAGAAGAAGAAAGGGTCTTATCTTTTCTGCTTGGCAGCAATATGTTTCTTGTTACTTCTATGATTTCGTGCCGTGCATCAGAATGGTAATGGTTTGTAGATGTATGTACATGTTTCATTTGATCCCTGTCCCTGTGATTACGGGTGGTCTGGTCTACGTAGTAAAGGTCAATTAGCGGGTTATTTAGTTTGTTATGTAACATTAGTTTGGGCCGGGTCATGTTTTCTTTTCTTTCATGCTTTGAATCTTCCGACACTCAAATGCATTTTTTCAATTCTTTTCTTCTTTTGTTGCTTTTTAATTCGCTTTTTGACGTGACCAGCTTGCAAGTTAGTTACGGTGGCACCAATACAGGCCATCCTGAACGCCGGTGAGTGGTTGCACTGTGTGGGCCTGGAGTGGTTGCACTGTGTGGGCCTGGAGTGGTTGCACTGTGTGGGCCTGCTTCCATGGCTACATTTAGCTTGTGATTGCGTATTCATTTATTTATTTAGTGTTTATTGGTTGTTGTCTTGTTGTTGTTGATTTTAATGGTATATCAGGTACAGCTACATTTATGGGGTTCTTTACACCCTATATTGTCACCCCTACCCCACCCACACCCCCAGACCTCTCAACCCCAAAATTTACAAATATTGAGATATAAGGGAAAAAATATTGAGATTATGCATGAAATATTGAGATTGTCTAATTCTTGTCTTTGTGTTGTTCATTATAAGTTCTTGTAGCTCCTTTAGCCTTTTCTAACATAGCTTCTGTAGGTTGCCAGGTAAGTGCGTTAGAAATATGTGTTTTAACAATAATCAATGATGAAAGGGTTCCTTCAAGTTGAAGACTACTTCTACTGGGTGTTTTGTTCTTATTTATAAGGGAGAAAATCCTTTCCTCACCAGCATTTGAATGAGGTATAGTCATTATTAATTCTGCCACACGAAACAATAGACCAAATGCTTTATGATTCGTCCCTGGTTCCTGAAGAGTTCGAAGATATCCCCAAAGATAGTCCACTCTGTGGGGGTCTTCGTCCTGAAGATTAGCTCTCGATTTTACTGAAGAAGGTATATCGTTTGAACAAAGCATTTGGTAGTTTATAAACTCCTCACTCAACTTGTCAATGTTGATATTACCCAGGATCTTCGGAAATTTGTGCACAAAATATTCAACTGAGTCGAAGTTCTTTTCAAGTCTCCGTTCAAAATCCAGCCAAGTAGCATGGGTCATTAATTCTTCATTGAAAGGGCACCACTTTATTAAATAATCCACAGCAGACATCAGAAAATGTCGAGCAGCCTTGTAAAAACTCTTTTTCTGTACCTCGCTGATATCTCCCTCCTCATACAATTGATTTAGTGTTTGTTTCGTGAGAAAACCAATAGCTAGATCTTTATCTGCTAGTTGATTTGACATATCACTGAAACTAACATTTACCAAAGTGTCAGAATTAACATGAACTGACAAAACAGACGGCTTTATAAATTTCCCAAAAATTTTCTTCAGCAGGCTCAGAAGTTGAGGCTGTAAGACATGAACTAAGGGTTCTTCCTTCTGCAAAAATTGATTGGCTTGAGTAAAGCAAGAGAGAGCATTCTGGAAAAAAAGCAGATACACTTCTGTCATGGAATTGTTGAAATGGTCACTAAGTCGCTTGAATCTAGGCTGTGGTTCATCCTCTGATCTGAAATAAGACTTCAAGCTTTCATATTGCTTTAGAATTCTCTCCACTGCTTGCTCTAAGCTGAGCCACCGAGTGGAAACATGCTTCACCACAGCTCTATAGTCTTGATCACAAAAAGTACAATATGATTGAAGACTATTTTTTCTTTTTGTAGATTTATCAAACCAATAAAAAATATCTATGCACAGCTCTTCAACATCAAAAGTGCAACTTCTACAGAATTCATCACTACTTTTTCGAGCAGCATTGTGTATGATATGGCATGGACAACCATTGAAGAATATAGCTGAATTCTGTTGTAAAACCCTTGTCTTGATTGAATCACGTACACCTATGTTCACTGATGTATTGTCAACACCAACAGCTGAACATAAATCCCAAGGACTAGAACACTGAAGTAATTCCTCGAGTTTACTATTAAGTGAACTATAAATAGACTCAGCTGTAGAAGATGAAGTGACACACATATTCAAAAATCTAGTTGAAATGCAATCATTTTGTAAATCATACATCCGAACTGTTGCTGGATTCATTTTCTGTAATCCACTATCGTTGGATCCATCAGTGGATAAAGAAAATGGCTGAGTCCTCATGCTTTCAACTAGTTTTTCTATTAGCAAAGGTGCTACAGCTAAATTCAATAAGCACATCGCCTTTGTTGAGGCTGAATGATAGTTGGAAGCTACTTTTGAATCAGGAAAAACACTTCGAATTGTGGGTGACAGTTTATCGTGAAAAGCCAAAGGAATATTGTTATTGGCAGTCAAGACTGCCATTTTCAGTTCAGCTCTCAATCTTTGCTGGGTCTCATTTAGGCTGGGGGTACTAAACTGCAATCTAGCTTGAAATTGGAATGTCTTTGCTAGATCTTTATGGCTTTGGGTTTCAGTATGCTTAATCACCTCTCTCTTACCCATGTGATCACACCGAATTCTTTTGTTGCAAACTTTACACTCGAATCTAGAATGATGATATAAAATGTTAGAGTGTCTAACAAACAGAGGAGCAGTTCTCTTACCTATAGACATCACCCTTGACTGGACCAATGAAAGGAAAGTCTTTCACCCATCCAGAATTGAATTTAGACCTGTAGCTAGGTTGACTCTTTTTACGCTTTGGAGCTGAAGGGCCAGGTTCCTCATCAGAAAAGTCCTCCATATCACTTCAAGCCAAACTGAGTACCAGTAGCTACCAGTATACCAGCTAGAGCTATCTGCTGCTACTACACTAGGTCAAAATGAGGACACTAATGCAGGCCAAAATGAGGTTAGCCAAATGACCATGTGTTCAACTTTTGTTAATTAGAACACTGAAATTTTTTCCCTTTCTATTAAATGGATCAGTATTGAGAAATATTGATAAATCTTTCAAAATATTGAGAAAAGTGAGGCTAGTATTGAGATATTGAGACTCTGGCCAAAATATTGAGCCTCAATACCAAATATTGAGGGTTGACAGGTCTGCACCCCTCCAATGTATCCCCGCCCCTTTCTAAATGTGAAAGCAACCATTTTCCTCCATGCTTTTCCAGTTCTCAGTATTTCCAGAAGACAGAGTGTGTTATTTTGTAAAAAAAAAATATATATATATAATATATATATAGTTTGGGGTGGGCATAATCTATGGCTAGGGTTGGGAGCGGTTGCAAGCACAGAAGCCGTGTGTTAGTTAGTTAACTATAGTCACGACAGTGGCACACCAGGTAATACAGTTAACTTTGCCATGTTGGGGGTGTAGTCTGCACGGTATGAATATCATTGAATAAGAACCAGGGAGGAGGTGTAAATCAAAGTCACTGATATTTGCTAAACATAATTTTTAAATTTAATGGGTTAATATATTGTGTTGTTGTTTTGTATATTATTATTTTTGTTTTTGTTTTTTTTATTTATTTTAGAATGGGAAGCGTAAGGTGATCTATTATACCAGCTACGACGGTCAGAAGAGAGCCAATGCCGCCTATCTCATTGGCTGCTATATGGTAAGGGATATCATAGTACTGGGCTCATAACATGCTCCTCCTACTGCAATGTTTTGTTGCTGTTGCGTTTGATACTCATGCTCGGGACCAAATGGCTATCAAGTTATCTGTCATTCTCCCATTACTCACGGGATATATTTAGTTTGCACTTATTTCTATTTTTAGCATCCCCACTGGATTATCTCTGTGGATTTCGCCACAGATGATGTTTATTCCAGTAATTGTTGCGTCTGTTTGGGTGTGTTCAATATTCACAATGCATGCGGTTGTCCAGTTTACAAGTTGTTTGCTGGTAATGATATTCATGAGGTGGCAGGCATGAGAAATAGTGTAAACTGTGCATGCCAGTGGAACAAATAGAATGACGTACACTAGTAGTCTGCACTTGGTGGTGGTGACTGCTCATCTGGCTACTGGCAGGATACAGTCTTGGGGGGTTTGTTTGTTTGTTTATTCCTTCATTTCTTCCCTAGTAGATAGCAGTTGTTGTTTTTTGTTTGTTTGTTGTTTTTGTTTTTTGTGGTTTTTGTTTGTTTTTTCTTCATCATTTGGAATTGTTTTAAAGGACTTATTTGTGTTATTCCAGCTGCCATTATATATTTAGTTGCTACCAAGATTTTTTAATTAATTGTATTTATTGTATATCTTTGTCTTTTTCTCTCCTCCTGTTCATCCCTTGATCAGATCATCTACCATCGCCTGTCTCCAGAAGACGCCTACCGTGCCCTTGCTTCCAATGTACCCACCTACATCGCCTTCAGGGATGCCTCCTGTGGCACGTGCTCCTTTGCGCTGACTCTGCAGCACTGCTTTTATGCCGTGCAGAAAGCTCTGTCCCTTCGCTTCCTGGACTTTGGCAACTTCAACGTCATGGAGTATGAATACTACGAGAAGGTGGAGAACGGGGACTTCAACTGGATCATACCAGGTAAGGGATATTAAATGGCAAGGGACGTTAAATGGCAAAGGGATGTTAAATGGCAAAGGGATGTGGAATTTCTCCCCTATATTTCTTATTAGAAGTTCTGTTTTAGTTTTAATAGTAGTAGTAGTAGTAGTAGTAGTAGTAGTAGTAGTAGTTTCAATCTCTTTAAAAAATACTTTTATTCTGACCTTTCGATCTATAAAACTTGTGGATAACTAGCTGTGGCTATAATACATACTACATATTTTTAACCAGTCCAATAACTGAGAGCTTCAGACTGTCTAAACTGCAGTTAGTGTAATGTGATACAGACAAAAGTTATTTACTGTTTTCTTTACCATTTTCCTTCTTCTCTTCAGGCAAATTTCTAGCTTTTGCTGGCCCCCACAATCGGAGCAGGATTGAGAACGGCTACCCCCTGCATGCCCCCGACCATTACTTCAACTACTTCCGTAGCCATGGCATCTCCACCATAATCAGGCTCAACAAGAGGATGTATGATGCCAAGAGATTCACAGACGCCGGCTTCGACCACAAGGACTTGTTCTTCATCGATGGCTCCACCCCCAGCGATAGTATCATCAAGAGGTTCCTCAACATCTGTGAGAATGCGCCCGGGGCTGTAGCCATTCACTGCAAAGGTGTGTGTACATACACGTATGTGTGTGTTTGTGCGCGCAGGTATATTGGCATGGGTATTTTTTAGCTCAGAGGCAATATTGAACTATAATAATAATAAATAATAACAATGATATCACCACCATCATTATTATATCCATTATTCCACCACAAAGCATTAGAATGTGCCTATCTTAGTTACTAGGGCACGTCCAGGTCGTTATGGTGAGCATTGGCAATTCAATGTTTTAAAGTAATATGGTTGCTAATGGTAGTGTGAGTTGCCACATCGTGCCAGGTACCTAGAGGTGCAGGGATGGTCTGTCTGTTGGAGGTTCTGTGTTGGGTACTATCTGTGGGATAGTCAGCCTTACTCTGGAGACAGCTGTTCAACTGTGGGTTGTCGACAGTAACTACGTTAAGAGACCTTGCAAGGTCTTCTTTAGTTTGTGTGGATCACCCACAAGGGGATAATAACATTAAAAACTCTTAGGGGAAGAATTTTAGTGAGGGGAAAGAAGAAGAAGAAGAAAAAGAGCAAAACAAGTTTTGTTTTAGTTTGATTGATTTTATGTCTGGTAATTAACTGCTAATTAGTCATCAGCCGAAGTAATTAGTGGTGGTGCGGGTGACAGAGAGAGAGAGAGAGATTTGGTAGTGGGACAGCATGGAGTGACAGGTCATGTGAAGGTCATTGTATGGGTGTTGGTATCTTCATCGAGTGACAGAGAAGAGCAAGACTGAGTGAGATACATTGCCCCAATGGTATAGCTTCAGGGAGAAGAGAGAGGTTGATGTCGTTTTGTAAGTCTAGTCTAGTCCAGTGTTTGTTATAGTATGTATTATAAGACAAGGACTACTGGAATATAATTCATGATAAACATCAAGTTGGGTGTATTGGAGCATGATGACCACAGTTGATGGAGATATATATAAAGTGATTTGAAATTTTCGGATTCACTAACATCATTTTTTTTTTTTTTTTTTTTTTTTTTTTTTTTTTTTTTTTTTTTTTTTTTTTTTTTTTTTTTTTGTGGGAAGTAGAATTTTCTTTTGTTCTGTTAATTTTCTCCACCCAGAATTCATAATAGAATATGGTGACTGTCAGTTATGCAAGACGTTAGAGTCTAAGATGCCGCTGTCACCCTGCCGGGTCTAATAGGTCAAATATGGTTTCCCATCGAACAATTTGTAATAGTGGTGCGGTGGCATTGCTGTGTCGCACCCTGAAAGCAAACCGGTTTTACCGGTTTAACTCGGATTTCTGATTCAGCTTTTATCAAGTCCATTTATTAGTGCATTCCAACAATGAGAGGATGTCCATTAGAATTACTTTGATTTTTTTTTTTTTTTTTTCCTTTTTTTTTTTTTAATGAGGCTAATCTTTCAATGCTTTTAAGCGGTTAGTAAGTGTGTGTGTGTGTGCATGCCCGTGCTCTGCAGGCATGTGCTTGCTGCATGCCTCATTACTATTGATAGCATTCCTTGTGGTCGGCATGGAACTGGTGCCAGTGTGTCTGGTCCAACCACGACTGCGTATCCGTGGCAACACATCAGCGGCTTCTTTGTGTGAAAGTAATTGCGTTAAGAGCTCTTCCCAGTAGCGTGCATAGGACGGCTGTCACTCCTTGGCTGGCGTGAGGACCGTGCCACTATTATCAGCTAAAAGCAGTCAATTGAGCGTGCATGCTCACTGTTGTTTGGTCTAATGTATAATGGTATGTTGTTGGAGCGTGCCACTAAATTTATGGAATGTGGTGATTTAAAAGTATTGAATTGGAAGGGAGAGAGGATACCTGGGGTTGACTGGCTGTGTTGAGAGGATACCTGGGGTTGACTGGCTGTGTTGAGAGGATACCTGGGGTTGACTGGCTGTGTTGAGAGGATACCTGGGGTTGACTGGCTGTGTTGAGAGGATACCTGGGGTTGACTGGCTGTGTTGAGAGGATACCTGGTTGACTGGCTGTGCTGAGAGGATACCTGGGGTTGACTGGCTGTGTTGAGAGGATACCTGGGGTTGACTGGCTGTGTTGAGAGGATACCTGGTTGACTGGCTGTGCTGAGAGGATACCTGGGGTTGACTGGCTGTGCTGAGAGGATACCTGGGGTTGACTGGCTGTGCTGAGAGGATACCTGGGGTTGACTGGCTGTGTTGAGAGGATACCTGGGGTTGACTGGCTGTGTTGAGAGGATACCTGGGGTTGACTGGCTGTGTTGAGAGGATACCTGGGGTTGACTGGCTGTGTTGAGAGGATACCTGGGGTTGACTGGCTGTTTGGATGGTGTCAAGACTTAAGGTGACATGAAAATGGTCGCCACTTGTTAAAGTTGTTATGCTACTGTTGGGTTGTTTTTGTTTGTTTGTTGTTTTTTATTGTATTTTTTGGTTTTGTTTGTTGTTTTTGTTTTTGTAAGTTACTACAGTTTCCAATAACTCAAAAATTACTTTTTAATGTGTGTGTGTGTATGTGTATTGCAGCTGGCCTCGGTCGCACTGGCACTCTCATTGCTCTCTACATGATGAAGCACTACAAGTTCACCGCTGCAGAGTGTATTGCCTGGACCAGGTAAGGGTTTTTTAACACTTTGGATGCCGTGCAGTGGGCATGCTCAGTAACATGATGTGATATATCTTATGCTGTAGAATCTGCCGTCCTGGGTCTATCATCGGACCACAGCAGAACTTCTTGGAAGAGTGAGTTATAAATGAATGCATTAGAAATTTATTTTGTTTCATTGCTTTAATTGAGTCTATTATGGATTTGTTATAGGAAGCAACATAGTATGTTTGTTGCCGGGGAGATGGAGCGCGCCCGTAGCCACCATCACGGGCACTACCGCGACTCTGACAAGCTCCGCAAGATCGAGAAGCAGGATAAACTGGACAAACTGGAAAAACTGGATCTGATAGAGAGCTCCGGCTCCTCTGACAAGATGAAACACCTTGAGGCACAGATGCTCCGCAAAATCAGCGCTATGGACCTTGACCCCAGCACGGAGGAAGAGGTGAGACTTCCACGGAAGTAGGACTTTGGGTTGTTATGGTTACCCTAATATGGTAGTGGTTTGAAGCATTGCTATGGAAGGGAGAAAAATGAAATAGGTTAGCATTTTGTTGACCTTCTTGTGCCTTTTGTGTGTGTGTGTTTGTGCAGTATTCTGGAGACTTCCTCCCGCCTTACATCCCATCGTCATCTTCCTATCCTGGTCCCACTCCGGGCATAATTGGGGGCGGGGATCACCATGCCTACTATCCTTCCCACACCTCTTCCTACTATATGACCCAGGGAGACAGACTCAACCTGCTGAAGAGAGAGAGGGGCGTGGCTCGTACAGCTACCGTCAGCACTTCTTCGAGGTAATCATATCTTCAATGTCTGATAAATTCTTAGCATATTTACTTGCATACATAGTTTCATTTAATGCAAAACTTCAGGAGACTGTATTAATAATAAAAGGGTATAGTTGGTATGCATGCACACGCGCACACATGCACATACCTAGGCTGCCATTGTGTTTGTTTGTGTGTGCCAGACAAGAGAGCAAACATAAGAGTTGCAATTAGAGTCACTCCCATCTCCCCCATGCATGCAAGAATGGTGAACCCAAACATTCAACTGTTCTCGTTGTATTCTACATATCTGAGTCCAGGCTGCTTCAGTATCATCACTCTCTTCTTATACCACGCGCTACTATTTTTTTTGCGGGAAAATGAGCAAGGTGAATTAAATCCACGCCCACTGTTCTAGCAGTTCTTCTGAAGCTTTTTTTTTTCCCTCCTGATGTTGCTAGTTTATTAGGCTTTACTGTCTAAAATCCACATGAATATTATCTTACTCTAGTGTTTATGCTTTCCTTCTCATCATCTAATGATACGATGTTTTTCTCACTCATAAATTCATCCCATTTTATTACCAGGGCAATGCCCCTTGGCTGACCTTTGCTACATTTCTCCTTTAAAAGGCTTTAGAGTGTACAGTCAGACATAGATGGAGAGAGAGAGCAGGTTGGCCTCGAGTGTGACATATGTATTCAGTCTGTACGTGTTCCGAGAGCTACGTAAGACCAGGTGTTCCCCTCCCCCCCCCCCACAGGGAGCCTAGCTAGACAAGCTGGCGACACTCTAACAACACATTGGACAATAGAGACAGCAGAAGAGGCCAGGGGGGTCAATGGCTGCCAGTCCTCTGCCCAACTGTTGGCCCAACTGTTGCTCAGTGCCAGCAGATCTTGTGTGCATAGAAGCCCATTGAGACTCGTGGGGAGTGCCTTTGGTCACGGCTGCTACACGGCTGCTACACGGGTGTTGATGGAATGACTGTTTGTGTAATAAAAAAGGAATTTGGCAGTTGTACAGAAGATGAGCCTAAACCGTTCAATTTAACAATAATAATAATAACAATAATAATAATAGCTAAAATAAGTAGTAGGTGAGAGAGAACTGATACTTGCTCAAAGTTATTTCCCCTCCCCCGTACCAATGTTGAATGTAAGTTCACTATCACCATCTCCAGCTACATTATTTAGTCACGTGAACATGATATTTTATGAACTAGTAGGACAAAATCATTTATGGACTTACTTTTGTTGAGTTTTCTCAAGAGCAGTTGCATAAGGCTGGACTTGTGGTTCCCTTGGCTGTTGACTGTTATTTTTATTTAGTCATGTTTGACTTTTTTTGTTTTTGTTTTTCTTCTTTTTGTATCTTCTCAGATCATCAGTGCCAGTTGATGCTAGGTTGCTGGGTCGCACGCGCTCACAGACGGCCGCCCTTCGCCAGTCTACCGTCAAGCCGTCACTTCCAGTGGTCCCACCGTCTGGCTCCACCTTCCCTGCGATTGACACCAAGGCCCCCCTGTCAGCTTCCTTCTCTCCCATTTCCTCTTCCACTTCCTCCAAGGCAATGATGGCTGGCCTTCAGCAGCATGGTCTCCCCCTAGCAGTGAAAGGAAGCCACATCCAAGGGGCTGGACCGATTGGGGGTGTGGCAGGTCACAAGCCTCCTCCCCCTACCACGGCATGGGGAACTCCACAACATCAGGCTAAGGGGTGAGATGAATTAGAGTGTATGTATGTTTGTGTGTGTGTGCGTTGATTTTTTTTCCACTCTACACTTGCAAATTCCAAAGCTAAAAAACTGCCAAATATGTTGTTGTTGTTGTTGTTGTTGTTAGTTTGGTTGTTATATATAAAAGTTCTGTATTCTCAAAAGGTTTGCAATTCTGAGACCCGGGAATTGAGAAATTTTTCAGAAGTAATTTATTTTTAAATGAATTTCTATTATATGTCCACTAGGCGTACGAGTGGGCGTGCGGCAGGTCGCACTGTCATCAGACCTGCCCCTTCTTCCGTCAGCGTCCCCAAGTGAGGTCATCAATCATCATCATGTCACATTTCTTTAAAATGTCAGGCAGTAACCTGTCCTTCGTAAAATTCCGTTAACTGTTTCCTGTCTGCATCTCAAAAGTATTTTTTCTAGCCCACCCACTCACCCAGCGAGAAAGTTTACTCTTTTTTTCATCATTTTGTATTGTAGCATACATATACTTATGATCAATTTGTACAAACATTTTCTACTTATTTTGTATTTTTTTGTACGTGACCGCTCAACATTTATTGATAAGAACTTTTTTTGCTACTGACTTGTTTGCCCAATTTACTCACCCATTTTTTTTTTTTTTTTTATAAAAATTTTGACCCATTCTATTAATTTTGTACGGTAACCAAACTATGTATTTGATGACTGTAGTGTATTTTTGTTAAGTGTTATTGTTCGTTTTGCTACTCTTTTTCATCGACTTCCATCATTCCTGTACAATGTACTTTTTAAGTGTTGATTAAAAAAAAAAAAGATATGTTTTTGTCACGGAAAATGGTGTTAGACAGAAGCAATTAGCTAATGGTTTATGAATGCCACGTGCACACTGGCTGTACGGAACTGACTAAACTTCTAATCGTGAGTAGCGTGGTGTACAGTATGTGGTAAATGATCGTCAGTATACGCCCCCACTTGCAGTTTTAGGGGCGGGGCTGTACTGCTACATAGTGGCAGCAATCGTCTTTGGTGGTCCTTCTCGGAGAGAATTGTATCTGCTAGGAATGTTAGAACCCAAAAGGCGTTCAGAATGAGTGAGGAAGAAAGTGGGAAAAAGAAAGTTGCGAAGAGGCGGAGATCTCTACCGCGAGTCCCTCCAGCAGGTGGTAGCAGTGGCAAGGATGACAGGAGAAAGAGTATCCAAGAGCGCTCTAGAACTAAAGCGGAGGATCTCAAAAGACTGCCTGCCACTGTGTTGAGAAAACTTCAGGAAGAGGAATTGTCCTCCAATTTTATGCCAGGATTTGTAAGCTCTCAGCTATAGTTGCTTTTTTTGTTGTTTGTTGTTATTTTGTTGTTGTTGTTGTTTAGCTATTCAAACACGTAGCATTTCATTTTTTAAAATGATGTTGTTTCAAGCTTGATCTTCCATTGTAGTTTCATACTATTTAAGTTTGACACATTCTGCTTTCTTCTTGTTAGTGCTCCCAGCTCACTGAATCTATAATAGTATTAGTTTTGTTTTTGTAAAAGTTTGGTTTAATTTTAGTCACTCAGGAATATTTAGATTAAGTTGTTGCACAAAATTTGTTCATTTATTTTATTTTATTTCTTTTTTTCTTTTTTTATTGTTTTGTTTATTATTATTTTTATTTAATTTTATTAATTATTATTATTTAATTTTTTTTTCATTTTTTATTCAATTTTAGTTCATTCATAATTTTTTTAATTATTTATTTTAATCTTATTGTGTTTTTATACTGGGTTATTTATTAATATAGCTATGTTTATTTACTTTTTCTTTTTAAGAGAGAGCGAAAGAGAAATCTCAACCAAGGAAAATACTGAGTTAAACTATATAATCAATTTGAGGGATCTTGACCTGATAGTTAAATATAATATTATGAATTATAACTTAAACCATCTGCTCACTTACTTTTCTTGAGTATATTACATTTACTTCCTTTTTGTTCTTTTGCTATAATTCTTAGGTGGGGGGTATAAGTGGTTCAGAAGTGGCTGAATCTGGAGATAAAGTCAGCACCATCACACTCAAGTCTGGCAAGCAAGTCCAGATCACAATGAAGGACGGTTCGTTCCGACGAATCACCGGACTCAGGGAGCACATTGATTCCTCGGGCTCTTACATTATTCGCAGAGTGGAGATCAAGAAAGAATCCGGGAAGAGTTTAGGTTTCTACATCCGTGAAGGAGATGGCTGGCACCAGATGACGGGCATTTTTGTGTCGAGGATCAACCTGGGCAGCGTGGTGGATGTTAATAGACTCTTGAATGTAGGGGATGAAATCATAAAGATTAATAATGTTGATGTCACTACTATGGGACTGGATGATGTAGTACTCATCATGCAGTTTGTCCAGAATATTGTTCTCACAGTGAAGGTCTTACGAGGAGTAGCGGACACGCTGCACAGTCTAAAATTGAGGAAGCGAAGGAGAGAGCTTCCAAAAACTCCATCTTTTTTGGAAACTAAGAGCAAGGTGGATAAACAGTTTGCAACACCCAAGATAACCCAAGCAGCAGGTAGTCTACCTCTAGTGCACCAAGTTAGAAGCTCCGAGTCAGAGCCAAACATAATGGAAGTGAAGATACACTCTTATGAAGATGTGGACTTCAATGATGGAAAGAAAAGGCCCGTGGAAATTCACAAAGCTGAGTCACAGTCTGACAAAATGAAAGCTTACATCCACTCTTATGAAGATGCAGACATCAAAATTAAAGAGAAAAAGTCTACAATATCCTTAAAACCCAAGCCAGTGTTGTCAGACTCAATTGAAGTTGACATTCATCCCTATGAAGATGTGGAAGTAGGTAATGAAAAGAAAACTCCTGGTTTTGAAAACCACCAAAAAATAGAGTTGCCCGCTATGGCTACTGACTCTCTCTCAAAGAGTTTGCCAAATAAAGTCATACATCCTTACAGGGAAATAAAAATACCTGTACTGCCGAGTCACATGCAGAATCCCAAGAAGAAAGCACGAGATAAAGAGGATGATGATATTAGTCCTTATGCTCAAGTGTCAGCTGAGTTAAAACAAAAGCTGACACATTCTGTGAAAGACACTAACAAGCCTTCAAACGCTTCCTCGACCCCTGAGGATATGGTGGATCTGATTAGCCCATATTCTGAAGTAAAGCAAGCTAAACCTGAGGAAAAGCCATGTACTTCTACAACAACCAAAATGAATCAGTCTGTTGTAGTGGATATTATTAGTCCATATTCAGAGGTAAAAAAAACCAAAATGAAGTCCAATTCAGAGTCATCTTCAAGATCACCAATAATATCTGGTTCAGGGGCAATGCCTCTATTTCCAGTCACATGTTCTGAACAAAATCCGTACTCAAAGGTTTCCAACATTAAACTTAGAAAGAGCAAGGGAACTCCCCCTGTAGCCCATGTTGCTATCCGTGCTGGCAGTCCCCAACCTGAACTAAGTAGACTAGACAGTGATGACTCTGTTCAGCTTCGCCAAAATGGGGGAGGAGAATCTACTAGATTATCACTCTTGTTTGAAGACAAAGTCCCTAAGGCAAACAATATGGAACTGGGGGGACTCCTAGATATCATCAAAACTGCGCAGTTTGGACCAAGATCGCCTGTAGTTCGACGATCGTTTATTTTGGACGATGATGATGTAGTGGACCCAATCTTGGATCCAAGTCACATCTACGCTGAAGTAGAGCGTAAGAAGGACAAGAATGCAGACAAGAATGTTGATGACTACAGCGTAGTAGGAGTGTGTATTGAAGTGGAGCCACCTACACTACCCAAGACACCAGTCCCTTTTGACCCAGAAGAAGGTGAAGCACCACTTTTTATCCCGTTAACTGAGCAGAGTCAGGACGGTAATAGTGCAAGTATGGATAGCACTTCAGATGATGAAGTCTCTCTGCGTGGTAAGGAATCAAGAGAAGCCAAGGAGGCTGCAGATATGGACGAAGCTCTCAGTGAAGCTCTGGCAGAGCTAGATCAGAAAGATACTCAGCCACCTCCACTACCACCACCGTATGTCCCAGATGAAGGACCGCCTGAGTCAAGTGACTCTGAGGAAGACAGAAGTGAAGAACATGAGAGTAATATCACCTCTGTTCATGGCGGAATTGCTTTCAAAGAAGAACCTTTTCACCATCAAATGCCACTTCAGCAAAAAGAAAGCTCTCAAGTAAAAATTGATCCCACTTCTGTTGTAAATTATTCAACTGATGCTCTTCCCTTCCCAAGTGACAATTTTGACACGCCTCCTGAACGCCCACTCACGTCCAGTAATAATGAAGTGAAGCAATATAACGAGATGGTCATGATAGTTGAAAGGAATGATGAAAAAGATGAGGGAAAAGCTTTCAGTGGTGGAGATAAGGATATTTTAGAAGATCTAAATGGCACACAGTGTGAGTCAGAGGACTTACGTGAACCTAAAGATACTGCCAACATATCCACTGACTCACTATCTGATCTTCCGCCTGCACCTCCCCTTCCACAAACTGTCCCCCCTGAGCCCCTTCTTCTGGAAGATTCACCAATAGAACCTCTTCCAGGTCTTGCTTATTCCCCCCTCAATCAAAAAACAACTATCAACAACAATCCATCATCTTCTTCCAACTCTCCTTCTTCAACTCCCAAACTTACAAACTCCTCTTCCCCTCCTCCTTCACCACCACAGCTTCCGGCGGAACTGCCACCTCCTCCACCTCTACCATCAGTGGCTCCACCAGAGGAAGATGATGTCAAGAGCACTGCATCAGATTCCAGTGAGGAAGACACAAGCTGCAGCCATCTCCCAACTTTGGTAATTCAAGACATAGGAACCTCTTCGCCGACAGATAAGAGATTTTCAGGATCACTGCTCGTCAAAATTGCCGGACTTGACATTAGTAGTAAAAAAAGTACAAACTTCTGGTCCACTAACTCCATACATAAGATGATATTTATACTGTCTGTGGATAATTGTGTGAAGATTAACACTTCTATTCCACTCGGCTTGAACATGAAGGGGATTACAGAGGAGGACAGAGAGTATGACATCATCATGATTCAAAACTTCCACGTTAAGTTTTCCCTCCACTCCATCTGCCTGCCCACGGTGTCCAAGTGTGCAAAACTTGTCAATATCTTTCCGTCACAGCAGCAAAAAACCACGAGGAAAGTTCTCATTAGTTTTGATCATTATGGTGTCCTTCAGTTGACTCTAACTTATCTACCGATGGTGTCAATGGTGAAGAGGTTGGACCCACAGGGATCAAGCCTGCAAGCTCGGTTCTCAGATCACGTCTTTCTAAATAAAGCCTCAGGCTATCCGTTGATTTTGGAGCAAAGCCTCCTTGCAATTGAAAAATTTGGTCTTATGAAAGCTCATTTATACGACAGATGTGCTTCCAAGCTTCAGAAGCAGAGGGCCATGGCATCCTGCATGGAAGACTTGAATGTTCAGGAACTGAAGAAAGTAGTGACAACGTGCTCTGTGCATGCTTTCACAGGTATTCTTCTGGACTTCTTCTGTGATCTGCCAGAACCATTCTTTACAAACAAGCTCAGCTCTAAGCTCATTCATGCAGCTAGCTTTAGCAGGGAACCAGAAGTGCTTGACCAGTTTCTAAAGAAGTTGCCTAAAGATGAATCCAAGACTCTAAAACGTCTTCTTCTTCACTTTAGGACAGTCTGCCACCATGGCTCAAAAAATGGTGTCTCAGCGAAGCTTTTGTCAAGACTTTTCGGCCCACTTCTTCTCATCCCTTCTCTCTCACCAGATACTGCATCAAACGATAAAGGAACACACTTGATGGATTTTGCTGAAGACTATTTTTCACAATCTCGTGTCATTGAATTATTGATGGCAAAAGATGAAACCAATTCATAGAATTTTAGTTCCTCCTCCAATTTTCATTATCTTTTATCATTCTTTAGCAATATTATTACAATATTTATACTACTTTGAGAACATCAATATTACTTGCTTTGTATAAAAATAAAAATTATAAAACTTTTAAATATTATTACTGAACATGTTGAAATTTGTTTCATGTTGTGAGTTTTGTTCCCGTTCTCAGTGTGGTCTGGGGGTTTCCTGGCTCTACCATCTTGAGGGCGTGGTATTTCCATGCTCCTGATATCAGGCTCACCTGCTCCAACAAATGAGGGATGAGATAAGAGGGGAAGGGAAAAAACTTCAATTCATATTAAGAAATTTTGTATGGTTTGTAAGCATGTGTTGAATATATGCAAAATTCATCCTCGTTAGTCTGGCAATTTAGTTGCAACACAAAGAAAAATTCATATTTAATTAATTGCAAGCAATTATTAGCTGTGGGTGCTGATCTATTCACACATTTTAAAAAAAATGCATGAAAATTCTTAAATCTCTCAAATGGACGTAATTGTCCAACTTTAAGTCCTTTCAAGGTTTTATTATTGTAGAGTCATAAATATAGACTTCATAGTACCACTTCCTGAGGTTATTGAAAAAAATCTCAGATGATAAACATGGATCATGAGGACATATAATTATTACAATTCTTACAGGAATGAAGGATTTCTTGGAGTTTTCTTGTTCCACTCGAGTGAGTGTATCTGGTGCAAGTAGAGGAAATCGAACATGACCAATCACTTTGCTGGCAACTTCACCCATGGTAGATCCAGAGACAACCTAATTTGGACCATTCACCCCATGGAAATGTATTTTACGTCTATTTTGAATCTCTTCTACTCACTCACTAGCTATTGCATACTGTCAAGCATGAAAGGTTATCAACCCTAATTTGTAAAACTACGCCAAGATTGTTGCATTTACTCACAGATACTATAGAGGCCCATTCTGTGACCTTCTCTAAGATCGCTTCTTCATCCATGCTCAGCTTGTCTGACTGTAGAATAAAAGCCAGGGCATCGTCAGAGAGCTCATTAAATCCAGGACTGCTGAAGACTTCCTAGAAAAAGACGAGGGGGCTACATCAAACACGTTCTGTTATACACTAATGATTATGAGAAGTTGGAAGCTAATGAATCAATTTTTTATAGTTATAAAGCTGAAATAAAGTGTAACGTAGCTCGCTCATGGAAATATTGCAATGCTTTAATCATAGCCTGAAATTAAGCTATTAACTGCTCACTTGTGTATGAAGTTCAATAAAGTTCATGCAGAACTCCAGCAGAGTTGTCTGGTTATAGGTCACGCCTCCCTGGATCATGTGATCATATTACAATGCTTTTAATCATAAATTAATAATAAGCCACACCTTGTACTTACCTGTATGTACTCACAAACATTGTCTGTTGAGATGGAATCTTTCATAAATCTGACACACAACTAGACAACGAGAGTAATAAAATAGGTAGAAAGTAACTTTGTTAATATGCTCGCTCTTTAATTCAAAATTTTATTACAATTCTATTCTGAATGATATTTTTATAGCGATAAGAAAGTGTCCTTAGCCTCTAAACACGTGTGATAATTCACCATTTATCGGACTATACTCTCATTCACATAAAATTCCATTTTAACAAAATTCTTCATAACCTTTTTGAATTCTTATTGTCTAATCCAGAAGCTTTGAATTGTGTGTGTTTTTTTACTTAAAAAAACTCTTCATAGATGTTTACAATGCCATTAGCTTGCTTTTTTTCTTTGTTGTGTGTGAACAATAGAATTAATTTTGGTTAAAAACAAATCTGTGATAGTAAAGAACTTTCATGACAGCTTATATAGTAAAAGTTACAAACCTTACTCTTAGTAGCTAAGCCAGCCCACTTGCCATTTTGAGTCGCGTATATAAAATTTACTAAGAAAAGAATGCATACCCTTCCATACTCACAAACTGATCATACTTATATCAAATAAATGGTATAATAATAAATTCTATCCTTAAAGAACTTCTTACTCTAGTAAGACCATCCAGGCTATATTCTATAGATGAGGACATGATATCAATGACTGTCTCTGAAGACATGCTGCAACAGTTAGTATAGATGTACTCCAGCAGTGACAGAAATGTTTTTGGTCTCAAATCAGAGAGAATGAACCGATCTGCAATCTCTTCCTTCTTGTCTATGGCCAGCATGGCCCGGAATACCTCACACCTAGCAGACAGAAGACAGCGGTGGGCGTGAATCACCTGCTTCTCTTCTCCGACTAAGAACTGGATGTCACTGTGTCATGTGGGGGGCAGGACATGTGTATAAATATGTGATGTAGGTTTATGGGTAGCAGCATGAAGAATAAACAACATATCATTATATTACTGCAACTGAAGTTAGGCTTACTTTGTTAGTATAGATAAAAGCTAGCTCACACATCTTGGTATGCACATACCTGAACTCTTCAGCATTTATCATTTTGACCATTTCTTTGGCAAACTCCTCACAATCTCCATAGCAAATGTCTTTGCTTACTCTGGCCATTTCTCGCCAAGACAGCTGAACACCCCACCGAAGTAGTTCCTCCCACCACAGTTAAAGTGCATGCGCACTGAAAGTTGTTGCCATAGAAACCGCGGTACATGGGACACCTTCGCAGGTTTTGTTTAGAAGCACAGAATGGCTTCACCTGCGGTTGCGGAGCAGAGAAAGCAGACCAACTTATGTTACTCTGGATTTCCTGCAAAGAATCTGATAAAGCGGACTAAAAATGAAGGTGAATGCAACAGCAGGGAGCGATCTAAAATACAACGGCATTGTTGGGTAAAAGGACGTCAGTCATGGTTTCTTGTTTCCTAATTTTCTACAGGCTATGGAGAGTGGATCACAACGTATCAGGCGGAGCAGAAGAGACATCTCAAAGCCGTTGTGGAGCCATCAAAGTCTAAGGAGCGAAAGACTTCCAGAGCAATCTACCCACCCACCAATACCAGAGAGACCAGTGGACTGAGTAATGTATTGAGCAAACAGTTCTTGCTTAGAACTTGCTTTGCTGAAGTTCCAGAACACCTCAGTGTAGCCAACATTAGTGGCTCCAATCTCATAGATGTAAGTGTTGCAGAAACAACATGCACTTTAGGAAACACAAAAACAATTGTTAATAAAAGCTGACATAATCTACTATTATGTGCTAACATTATGATTGGGTAAGAGAGTTATTTTTAGTGGGAATTATTGGTAGTCATCACTCGTTTATTTATTTATTTGTTTGTGTGTATTGCAGCACAATCCTAAATTCTTCCATGAATTTATTAACCTGGTCAACGTCGATGCCTCCGACAACCAACTTTCTTTGGGTAAGGTGTGGTCAATATGATATAGTAAGTCTAAGTACCACTTAGTATAGAGAGGAAGGCTAGTCTAGCACACAAACATTACACTGTCACTTATAGATATCTAATCTAATCTTTAGTCAAAAATGTTTGTTTGGAAAAAATAAATTAAAGAGATAACAGGAAACATTTTTATTTCAGAATCATTTGAGTCATTTCCTGCGCTGAAGTCCCTGGATCTATCTGTGAACATGGTCAAAGATGTTACGTGTTCGTCTGATGCATTCTCTCACCTGCAAACTCTGAACCTGTCCTATAACAGCATCAGCACAACAGCCCTAGTGGTTTTGGGATGCCTTCCTTCTCTGATGACCCTGTACCTTACTGGTAACAATTTAGTAACTTTGCCACCTGAGATGGCCACACCTTTCCGAGTACTTGATTCTGAAAAGTAAGTTCAGATTTTTTGTAGCTTCCTCCTCCCCTCCCCCTGTACTTCTTGTGGAAAACTCTTCTCAGGGGTCTGAATCACCAGGTTAATATAAATTCATATATGGTGTATTAAAAGTAAAACCTGGTAATTGTTATATAACAGATATGGTGGTTATTGTACGGGTGAAAATAATTGCAGTGATTAGTTACCCTCAGCAGAAATAACAATATCATTATTTCTGCGGAGGGTAACACATCATCACAATTATTTTCACCCTTACAATAACCACCATATATTTTCACCTCATAATAACACGGTAGCTATATGGCCCATCAGCCAAGTGACATTGATTTGGAGCATGCAGTCTGGGCATTAGTGATAAAAAATTCAGTGGTGACAATGGTAGAAGTGATAGCTGCAAGTTGCACAAGTCTATCAGATTACACTGGACTTACTGCAATGAGTTTATCAATAATTGTGTTTCAAAAACTTTAACTATGGTTTCGGTTGTGGGTGGCAATGAACATTCTCGTCCAGGCATGATCTTGGCTTCACAGGAAGTTTTGTAATCACTTCAGATGTGTAATGTACTAATGTGCACTGAGTGGCTTTGTAACATCTGACTCTAGCCATTCCAAGAGAACTTCCAGGAAATCACAGTATTGTGTGGTAAGGGTAGCCGCACATAGCAATGCGCACCGCCCGTAGATCCGGACATTAATTTATTCCCCGCCAATACCCCACCATTCGATAATACGCGAGCAGTAGCAGAAGTATACTTTGCGAAGTTGTGGTGTTTTAGTTTAGCTTCTTGTTGTCTCGTAGCCGTTTACAGCATCTCTCCATACGTCGTCTGAACTCATGTGGCAAGGTACACCAGGCTGCCTCTCCTCCTGTAGCCGTTCTCCAAGCTCTGCGCACCTGAACTCAAGCGGATGGATCCAGCAGGCTTGATTTCTAAGGAGCAAAGACTTCCCAAGCTGCGCAGACCTAATACCTTTAGCTCAGACTATCTCCAAGAAACTGCTCTCTATTCTGACTCTCTTGTTATTGTTATATTGATGTTTGTTTACTCTTGATATAGGCGGGCTCTTTTCAGAACCAATACAAACAAATTGAAAAAAAAAAATTGGTCGCGTACAAGGAGTACGAGACATGGGGGTGGGACTATTTCTTAAGCATTGCGAGTGGAATTAAAGTTCCAATTTTATATCAGTTTTTCTTGGAATCTAATAATGAGAACGACCAAAAAAAAATTTACACGCAGGTAAACCTAAAAAAATGAACTGCACCACAACGAGAATTTTTCAATATCTTATAAATAGAAAAAATTGCGAATAAATCATAAAGTAATATTGAAATGGAAAAGAACTCGTCTTGCAGTAGAGTATTGGCTTGGCTAGTAGTGCACCAAATTGCGGAGCTCCAACTTACCGCACCACTCCAAAAAAGTGCTACAAAGTTTTATAACCGGGCCCTGATATTTCTTCCAGATTCGCTCTAAAATTAGTGAGCAGCGCCTTCGGCAGGTACTTTGTAAGTATTAGACCCATTGCAAATTCTGCAGAGACATGTCTGGCTTGCTTATGATTAGTCATGGGTTCAAATGAGTGTGTTTGTGATCTGTCAACACAATACTTCCTGTGACTTCAAAGTACATGACCAGTACAATATACACCACACTCATCCATTTGTTTGGTGTGTTTTGGTGTGTTAATGAAACTTGCCGTTTCATTTTTTGTTAGGTGCAGTTCCCATATTTTTTTAATAATACCAATTCTTACTTCTTTTTCCTAATAATGACTTTATGTGCTCCTTCAAATCTTGAGTTAAAATGAAAAGAATTGCCAATCTAAAATTCCCAGTCAGTGAGGTGTAACAGTGCTATTACACACACAAGTCTGAGTAATCCTGTAAGAAGCTTGCAGTTCCGAAGAGACACAGAATGCATTTTTTAATTATATGATGTGGTATGTGTGACGTGGGTTACCATAACTCGAGCTTGGACCTACAATGCTACAGGAAGTGTCACTGTAGTAACATGATGATGATCTCTTTATTTTCTACTGGAGCTTGCGGAAGGTGTGATTCTATTAGTATTACATTATATCCTGGAACAGTATTTATAGAACATTTGCACGCATTTGTTGTGAAGGCTGAACTGATGTGGGAGGTTGATATGCAGGAATGCCAACTTCTGGAAAGTTAATGCTTACAGCTTTAGGCTGAGTAAACACATTCAGCTTTTGTTTATCACAAACCATTCCCCTTATCAACTGTACTTATACCCTCTCTCTCTCTCTCTCTCTCTCTCTTATACAGGGTAGAGATGAGATATCCAGCACTGCGAACTCTGAACCTGGATGACAACAAGCTGTGTGATGCCAACATATTTGCAGTACTAGCTGGATTAAGATGGTAAGTATGGGCAACAGTCATGCACATGTACATGAGTGCATACAGAGACTGAGAGAGAAGTAGTTGGGGGAGTATTTGTAATTATTATTGTTATTGTTGTTACTATTGTTATTGTCATACTATTATTAAAATTATTGTTATTATAATTGAAAGAGAGAATAGATCTACAATTGTTATTATTATTATTATTATTATTATTATTATTATTATTATTATTACTAGTGATGTGCTTGAGCACAAATGGCGAGCGAGCCTAAAGACATTACTATTTTTATATGAATAATTTTGACTTCGAACACTGAAGCTACTGAATATAAGGTCGAGTTTTTTAATTACCCATAACAATGTAACAATAGAGTTGTGATTAATTAATGAAAACATGGCATCAAAATTCAATCAATTTTAACTAGTTGTATACATGTACATGTATAAACAATTCTAGCTAATATGTACCAAAATAATTCTTTCTACGTTCATAAGTTCAACAAATTCTGTTGCTACCCGGTAAACGTCAATCTTGTCTGTAATGTCTTTATGCGAATGCAGTAACATGAAATTGTTCAAATTTTGCTGAGTAAGAGTTGATCGAAGGTATGTTCAATCGTCGAAGGGTTGAAAAAGTTTGCTCAGCTGTGGCAGTTGTTACTGGTATGGTGAGAAAAATGTTCAACAATTTAGACACTTCATTAAACATACTTTTACAAGCAGGATATAGCATTAATGACATCACATAGTGTCCTAATAAGGGTAACTTTGAGAACTTTAGTTTGTGGATGACTCTCATTGAAAGTTTTAATCATGTCAGGAAGCGTTTGCAATTGTATTTCCAACCGATCCATCTGTATATCTTTCTCATACAAATTCAACTCATCTGGAATTCCTGGAAAGGCACCATTTGCAGAAGTTAGCAAAACCTTTTCTATAGCTGCAGCTGTAGACATTCCTCTTGACTGGTCAAATCTATGCTCTAACTCTTGAATAGTAATATCTAAAGCCTCATAGTAATCTTTTTTTAAAAGAGATTTTGGATCTTTAAAATTATGTGGGGATGAGCCATCATCGATTCTTTTTGGTGAATGTCTTTGACCTGTTGGTTCTTCTGTCAACTCCCGAGATTCTAATATAACAGAGCTATAAAAGTAATCAAAGGCTTCATCATTTCTTTGTCGTTCTAGAAAGCTAATGGCCAATCTTGAAGCCGTGACTGCTTCTTGCAGGCATGTATTGATGCCTTGTAATGTAGTAGACAGTTGTTCAGTTGCAGAAAAAAATCAGAAAACTAAGCTTTAAGCCAAAATAGGTTTTAAACTTGTCCATAGCGTGGAGATAACCACGTGCCTTCATGCCATACTCATATTTCTCCTGCTGTACAATTTCTAGTTCATTCTGCAACACAGAATAGTTCTTTAATATGGAATCTATAGCTTTAGTTCGCACTGTCCAGCGAGTTGTACATAAAGGCTTAATTGATGGAGCACCAGGAGACAATTGCAACTGTAGTGTTTCAAACAAACTAGATCGTTTTGGAGAAAAACGAATTAGTTGACATAACCCCATGACTAAATCCAAGGAATCATGTACAGAAACAGACCGTGAAGCTAAGGTTTTCAAGCAGAGATTATTTGTGTGTGTCAAACAATGTACAAATATTGCTGTAGGTATTTCTTGCTCTATTCTTTTTGCAACTCCACTAACAAGCCCCACTCATGTTTGCAGCACCATCATATGCTTGCCCATAGCACTGAGTGATAGGTAAATTATAACGAATTTAAGCAGTCTATAATAATTTTTGTCAAGGTCTTGGCATCTGTTTTGGGTACATGTATCAACTCTACTGGCCTTTCGTCAATTTCAAAATCACTATCAACCCATCGAATAGAGATGCAAAACTGTTCCTTGTGACTAACATCTGATACCTCATCAGCTATTAGTGAGAACTTACCAGATTTTTTAATATCAGAGAGAATGCATTTCAGAACAAACATTCCCATCATGTGCAATTCATTAATGATATCATGGGGAAAATATTTTCCATCATTCATGTAATGCTTGAGCTCAGGATATTCTGACGTACGCAACAAAAGCAGCTGCATTAAGTTACCTTCTATCTCACTGTGTCCACGCAATGCAAGACCCTGTCTAACTAGGTCTTCAGAGAAGTAAGCATTACTATGAACATTTCTCTTCATTTTTTCAGCTCTTTCTGTGCTGTTCAAATCGTTCTAATGCCTTCTTCCAATATTGTTGAATCCAGTATCAATAAAAGCTAAATCTGCATTTTTGTCTGTTAGCAAACCTTTAAATTTTCCATAGTGCAGTAACCACAGAAAGCTTTTGAACGACTAGCACAAAGGACTAACCATGGATAAGCTTCATACCAGTCAGTACAAAACTGTCTATACCTTTGTCCGTAGCAAACTCGAGATTTTTTGATAACTTCTAAACTTCTAGTCTGGTACAAATTTAGCACAGGCGATTGCTTACAGCAAACAGACTCACATATGTTACTAGAAAACTGAGAACAAACAGATGATGGCGATTCTTCATTTGAACAATTACCTCTTTGATCTTTAGTGACATCATCCTTCTCTGATCTGTAGTTCATCATAAACTAATCAAGAATGTGGTACATCCATTTAGATCCCGTTGCTATATTGTTACTAGGTGTACTAACTTGGTAAGTGTGCACTATTTTTTGCCTTTAGCCATTTCTGCGAAAATGCTGATAAACAAAGTTGCTAGTGGCAACTGGGCATGCATAAACGGGATCTAAAATAGTTAGAGCATGCGCGCTTAGGTACTGGTGAATTTAGTGCACACAGACAGCCCTTGGCTGGGCTTCAGTGCACTAAATCCACCAGTACCTAAGCGCTTATGCTCTAACTATTACTTAGCAACTTACCAAGCACCTTCTTTTTGCCTTTTTGGCTTGAAAAACAAAGATAAGGGCCTCTGAGACATTTTACAGGAGCTTTACTATAGAGTCATGAAAAATGTCACTAGCAAAAGCAGCTGGTTGCTGGGGGGGGGGGGGGGGGGGGGGGCATGGCCCCCAGGTCCCCCTGGTTCCTCCACCTATGTACACCTACACAGACTTCCTTAGTGGTTAGTCTAGTGGACAATGCATTTTCAAGTAAATACTTGTTGCGTAAGGCTTATAACCATGACAAAGAGCGCATTGACTTACCACCGCCACTAACTCGAATAGAAATGGAAGTCCCGTAAGTTTTCACGTTTTAACTGCACCCGCAAAAGAATTCATAACAGTAAACAATTCAATTTCTAGGGTGATACGGGGTACTGATCGATAAACCGGAGGATTCTGTTTAGTGAAGTTTGGGACGGGGTCGACCACAGAACTAACACAAAAATGCGAGGGTCAAAGTACAAAAATGCCTTACGCATGTACGTCCAAACATATATATAAACTAGTGGTGTGCTTGAGCACAAATGGCGAGCGAGCCTGATAGTTAGGTAACATAAAATGTTACTATGTTTTAGCTTACTTCATGCAAACACTATATTAGCAGTTATGACATTTGATTTTTCAGCAAACAAATACAAAATCACTCTCTTACCTTATTAATGGTAACTTTTGTAGTATCAAACATCAACCATTCTGATAATCTCAATCACCAGTAACTCTTGAACAAGCTCTCAGCTACGATAAAAATAAACCAGTGTTATTATTTGTAATTTTAGCCAACAAATATGGAATTACTACTTACATCATTCTTGAGTATTGATAACTTCTGTAGTATCAAATTGATGTTACTGTGACCATCTGAATTACCTTGAATTCTTGACAACAAGCTCTCACCTACAAAAACAAAAGACAATCAATTTTAGCACACAAATACAAAATTACTTTCTTACCTCATTTTCTTGAGCAGTGGTAACTTTTGTAGTACCAAATTTGAGCCAATCTGACTATTTGAATTTACCAGTCACTGTTGACTAGCTCTTAGCTACAAAAAAGAAAGGCCAGAGTTAATTTTGCATATTTAGCTTACAATAATAATGAATTGGTACTTATCTCAGCTTCCCTGAGAAGTAGTAGCTTCCTTAGCATTAATACTACGGCATTCTGACTACCAACAGCTCTTGACAACCAACAACCAGCACTCCGTATCCCCCCATAAAACGGCGAAGTTTGAAATTAAATCTGGAAAAGGGACTTCAATACCTTAGTAACCTGTCCGAATCAACTTTTTGTGTCTTGAAAACAAGCGTTTTAGCAGGAATTTTCTCATACTTTGGAGCTTAAGTATAAAGTAAAGTTTGCTTAATGCTGTAGTTTCAGAATAAACTGGAGTCAAGCCTAAATAGCCGTGTTTTTAGGGAAAAAAGTTTCCCGCGCGCGCGTTTAAAGAGCATACGTACCATCCATACATACATACATATATATATATAACATATACCCGATTTTGCATTATCCACCCCTAATACTGTCTCGCTCGCTACGCTCGCTCGCCAACAAACATCCCCGATTTTCAATTGAGTTACCCTTGATAGTGTCTCGCTCGCTCGCCAATATTATTATTGTATTTAATATTATTACCCCTAAATTTACATTTTTAGGTTGGAAAATTTGAATTTGAATGACAACGAACTGACGGGCATTCCTCAGTTGAAGCTGTTAGGTACAGGGATGCCAATGGCTCCTGGCCAGCCCTCTCAGAGCAGCAGCACTTCAGTTGTCAACCACGCCCCCACTCCCTTCACAGCTGGCTCCAGCCCAACCGTCAAGCAACATCCATCACTAACTCAAGGTGTGAAAATAGTCAAGAACGTCAAGTTCCCGAGCAGTTCTCGCCTATCGAGGTCTCCGGGCAGAGCCAACAGTTTCAGTGAGCGTTTGACGATATCCCCACTTGATCGACACTATAACACGCCGAGGTATTTCCCTAGTCCCAGGGTTGAAACTGATTCTGTGACCACGGATGAGCAGGATTCCTATTTAGCCCACACCAGGGCTAAGATCTTGGATAAGGAAACACCTCAGCTTTCTCTCTCGAATCGCGAGCTCAGTTCTGGGCTCACCACGGAGAATTTGGGCATTTCCAGTGACACTCAAGAAATGAAATTGCCGACTACCACTTCCACTGAAGTAGAGAGCGCAAGCCGGACAATGGAAGGGGTGTGGTCAAGCGGTGCTAACACTGAACGTATGATTGAGTTGGTCAATATGGCACCCTTCCCCAAACTGAGGGTTCTGAGCATGTGCAGTAACTTGGTGAGTCAAAAGTATTGGCGGGCCCTTTTATATTGAACTGTAAGTTAGCTTGTCACAATTAACAGAAAAAGAATATACAATCACAGCGGCTAATTCGACCAGTATGGTGGTGATGGTGTGAGTGTGTGTGTGCATATATATTGAAGTCTTCATTAAGTATACCTGAGAGTGCCTCGCTCACTTCACTAACACCCGTCATATGTATTTACTCATTGTACAACATGCAAGCTATTTCGTCGAGAAGTTAGACTTGAATTGCATTAGTGAACTATCAATTGTGTAAGTACCCAGAAGGGTAGGAAACCACGCAGGTGCGCAAATATAAGTCAAGAGATAGTTCAATTCAAATTCATAAATTCTCAGTCTTGTGGACCTTCTAGTGAAATGAATTACAAGGGCCAGAGAAGGCTATTGTTATATGAACAGAGAATACATGAGGTGGTCAGTGAGCATGCCCCAATGTAACAACGAGTTACATAGGTGGACATGAATTGGAGTAGTTCAAGTGAATGACTTACATAGGAGCTTGTAGAGCAGCCCAGGTGTTGCTAATGAGTAGGTGATAAGAATGAAGTGAATGGAATTACAGTGAGACTTTACTGTAGTCTTACCCACCAAAACAACTTTAATTACATGGAGCGGGGACTCGGAGGCCGGAGAGGACCCGCTCCATGTGAACCTCCAAGATAGGCTGGAGGCGCCATGTATATGTAAGGGTGACTGAACTAATAAGATGAGTAAGGAATGAGTGAGGAGGTTACGTGGCTTTGAGTTGTATAAATTCTTCTGCTGTGAGTGCCTTTCTCCCTCTGAGGTTGTATCTGTGTGCTTCTTCCATGGAGGGCGTGGCAGCTTTGACGAGCAGCGAAGCATGGGAGGGTGGTGCCCTTCTGGCAACGATTGGTTGGAAGGGTAGTTCCACATCTGTGAGTGCCTCTCTGATGGCACTGGACTTGATGGCCGGGTGGTTCTTGACCGACAGTATGGTGGTACAGTCAGGTAATGATCTGTTGCTCGAGTGTTTGAGGAGCTCCTGTCTGTCCGTGTATTTGATGCTGTCTGCTGCAGTTCTGAGAATGTCTCTGCTGTAGTCTCTGTCTTTGAACCAGATCTGAAGTTCTGCAATTGCTGAGGCGTAGATTTGGGCGGACGAGCTTCTTCTGAGGGCTCTGACATATTCCCCCCTGACCAGGCCAACCAGTACTGATCTGTTGTGGCCAGAGGAGAAGTGAAGGTAGGCGTGGGGGTCAATCAGTTTGCAATAGGGTCTAATGTCCAGGATGCCTTGGGACTCAAATCTAGGGCCTTTGAAGATGGTCAAGTCCAAAAAGTCTATGGACTGTGTGGATGATTCCTTTGTGAACTTGATTGAGTTGACTTTACCATTGAGGTGGGCCAGGAGTTCCGTCAGACAGTCATCTATGTCTTCCAGTAGTAGCAGTATGTTGTCAATGTATCTGAGCCAGACGATTGGTTGGGTGCCTGGCCAGGCGTTGAGAGCATCAAACTCTACTTTGCCCATGAAGAGATTGGCTAGAGTGGGCGCTACGGGGGTGCCCATGGCCACTCCTTTGATCTGTCTGAAGTTTTTTTTGGCGAATTCAAACGTGTTATGTCTGATGACGTGGAGCAGCATCTCCTTGAGCATGTTCTTGAGCGGGTGGCTGGTGGATGTCGGCGGGTCTGTTGGCAGTGCCTGCTGGAGGGCGAAGTTGACTCCCAATGCTTGGGGAATAGATGGGTACAGTGATCTAGAGTGGCGAGAAGCAGTTGGTTTCTGCTGTCGATTGGGACGGTGAGAGATTCTATCACTTTGATCACTTGTGTTGATGAGGCGATGAGTGACGGCACAGAATGTAAATAATCTCTGAGCAAGTTGTTTGCGAGTTGGGACAGCTTCTGGGTCGGGCCTGAGCAGCAGGAGACAATTGGCCTCAACTGGTGAGGGGACTTGTGAACTTTCCTGAGGAAATACATTCTCTGGGTCCTGACATCATCTATAGAGGTGAAGTATTTGTCACGGGTATATTTGTTGATCATACCGATCCCGTGGTACTTGTCTAGAATGGCATTGGAGGCGTCCGTGATCTCTGCTGTGGGGTCCGACTCTAGTTCCATGTAGGTGGACTTGTCTGCCAGCTCTTTCAGTCCTTCCGACAGGTAGTCTTTGGTGTCCATCACGACGATGCACGAACCCTTGTCCGCGGGTTTGATGGTTAGAGATTTGTCTAGTCTGAGTCTGCGTATATGGCTTGCTGGTGTTTGGTGGAGAGGTTGTTCCACTGTTCATGTGTCTGGACTTGGTTGTCTTTCTTCCCGATGACTGCCAGATGGGACAGTTTGTCTTTGATCACGACCAGGTGTTCCTCTATGAGCTTGGGGAGAGGTCTGTCTGCTCTGACGCGGGTCAGTTTGTAGTAGGTTCTCCTATACTGTTCATGGTAGCGGTCAAAGTATTCCAGTGGGTACGGAACTCTCCTGGGCGTAGGGGCGAACTTGAGGCCCAACAACAGGACCTCATGTTCTTCCAAGGTGAGCTGGCGGCTGGATAATACAAGAATAGGATGTATGTTGTTATCATTGACCCTTACCAGATCCATTTGATTGAATTGGCAGTTGCTCTTCGGATTTTCCACCGGTGGCGGGTAAAGTCCATCTGGGTCCTCCTCCACTGGTGTCTCAGGGACTGGTCTACTGGCTCCCATGGGGGCAGCTGCCGGGGTACTAGGTCCTGGCAGGTCCCGCGGCGCAGGCAGGGGAGGTGGTGCTGACCAAGTTCTTTCTGCTGGTACAGGTGTGTAAGTACCCAGAAGGGTAGGAAACCACGCAGGTGTGCAAATATAAGTCAAGAGATAGTTCAATTCAAATTCATAAATTCTCAGTCTTGTGGACCTTCTAGTGAAATGAATTACAAGGGCCAGAGAAGCTATTGTTATATGAACAGAGAATACATGAGGTGGTCAGTGAGCATGCCCCAATGATGAGGTGATAATGAGTTAGGTGGACATGAATTGGAGTAGTTCAAGTGAATGACTAGCTTGTAGAGCAGCCCAGGAGTTGCTAATGAGTAGGTGATAAGAATGAAGTGAGACTTTACTGTAATCTTACACCAAAACAACTTCTTGGAGGCCAGAGAAGACCAGCTCCATGTAAAGTTGTTTTGGTGGGTAAAACTACAGTAAAGTCTCACTGTAATTCCATTCACTTCATTCTTATCACCTATTCATTAGCACTGGGCTGCTCTACAAGCTAGTCATTCATTTGAACTACTCCATTCATGTCCACCTATGTAACTCATTATCACCTCATCATTGGGGCATGCTCACTGGTCACCTCATGTATTCTCTGTTCATATAACAATAGCCTTCTCTGGCCCTTGTAATAAAACACGAAACTTTCAGCTCCATGTAGGTACCAGCTTTTATGGGTAATGCCCCCTAGTGTCATGTCATAATCACATGAGCAAATAATTTCTTGCAGCCAGCGGTGTAGTTTGCTTTATGCTCAGGGAAGTTAACAGAGTTGAAAGAAGTGAAGTTTCGCGTTGAAAACTGTATACCGGTGAGTGTTTCTGGCTAGTTTAGCTTCTCCTATGAAGACAGTGTTTCCATGTACCATTTTCATTGCTTGAACTCCTATCCTACCTCATTCAAATAGCTAACATTGCTTATTCTTTTGGAAGGAGATTATATTGTAATAGCTAGTTAGTGTTTAATAGTGCTGGGGTTCACACCTTTGGTGCTATTAAAAAAAAGTTGTGATAACTGTGGTGAAATACCCTTCCCCACATGCTGCTCACTACAGGAACACCTTCAGGAACATATTAGATTATTAACTATAATTAGCCTAACTTGCCATTCACTATTCATGCATCTCACATTTCACCCTATTCACTCCCATTGCTACTTCCCATGTACTCTAATGCACCACCCTTGTATGCTCGCATCGCACACAATTCCTGGTTGGTTTTATATATATTGGCCAACCCAACTTGTAAAGTTCAGTTGGGATTATATAAGCATTATTTGACATCTTGTGAGATACCTACTTCTCTCTGCTTAGAATTAAAACTCTAGCTTGGGTCGAGGGTTTGAAGGAACTCGGTTTGATCGCTGAGAATCCTGTTGCACATTCCGAACTCTGGTGGCGGCGCTATTGTATTTTCGTCTCTACGTGTCTCACCACATCTGGTGCCAGCGGTGGGATCTCTACTAGTCTTCGACGGACGAGTGAGACGAATCCATTGCCTGTTACGGCGCTACTGGAAAGAACTTTTGTGTTTGCTTGGATTTTTTTTTTTCTTTCATATTTTTTTTATATAAATTATTTCATATTTTTCTTGTTATCTATATCTGGTGTTTCAGCAGAATTTTTTTTTTTGTCAGCGGTTTGGTGCATAAATCATATTATTCTTGTTTTTTATTAATTTTTGTGTATCGACACTGTTGCAACTGACAATTTCTATAAGTTTGTATTACTACTATTTTTTTTTTTTGTAAAATGGAGAAATCTGAAGTTATTTCGGACCATACTAGGAGCAAGACCAATAGATCACAGATCGATACTTCAAGAAAACAAGCACTTGACAGAGAGAGAACAGCAGAAGGCACAAAAGAGCCAACAGAAACAGTAGAAGGCACAAAAGAGCCAACAGAAAGTTCAGTAGTAGAAACTACACCATCTAAAGACTCAGAAATGGACAGGAGAGAACTGCTTGCTTTGACTAGTGATTCTGATGAAGACTCCGGAGAGGAAGAGGAAGTACCAATTGACATGTCAAGGCCTTCTATTGAGCAGCTTCTTGCCCTGATGATGAAACAGACCATAGATGAGAAGAAGGCCAAAGGAAAGCGTAGAAAACTTAAAGAGAAGAGAAGAAAGAAGGAAAAACAGCTAGAGCAACTTGAAAGAGAGAGAATTGAGGAAAAGGAACGAAAGGAACATGAACGATTTGAGAAACAGTTGTCTTTATTACAGCAGCAGATTACAAACAATATTGAAAGTCAGAAGTCCCAGGGAGAGAAACTTGCCAAAGAAACTGAGAGGAAGGACCAGCTTGCTAGGGCCAATCGACTAGAGGAGAAGGCGGATCGCATTGCCAAAACTCTTCTGCCAATGCAACCAGGAGAGGACCTTTACTCTGCAATGATCAGGTTCGAGAGAATCATGGTGAATAAGGATGTAGAATCATTTCAGTGGGTTCCCTTGCTGGAGCATGCTTTGACAGGGTCTCATCTTAATACTTATCATGCCCATGTTGATAGTTGTCGTGGTAAATATGGTGATTTGAAAGCAGTATTATTGGATGCTGGTGGGTTTAATATCCATGAGTGCCTGGACACTTTTCTTTCCCATTTTCGACCTGGGGGTAGTTTAAGTGCTTCCCAGTGGTCACAGTTGTCTGCCCATCGTATATTTATTGTATTGAGGAAGTGTTTAGAACTCAATCACCTAGCTGATTCTGATTTAAAAGCTGTAGCTAGTGCTATTTCCTCTTGTTCTGTTCTTTCCACTTTACCTCGTGAAGGTCGAGCCTTTGTTTTTACCTCTGAACCTAAAACTGCTCATGATCGAGTGCTCGCTTACTGGCAATACAATGGAAAACCTCAGAATGTGGATAGACCTTACCGAACTTACCGTCATGAACATGAGCGTGTACCTGCAGAAAAATTTCACAACCGACGAAAATTTCCTTCCAGCAATTCATACAACAGTGAGGCACGTTTTCAGTCCCATAGAACTAGCATAGAATCTGGAACTTCTGAGACAACCTTTCCAGTTACTTGTTTTAAGTGTAACAATGAAGGTCACTATGCTGACCGGTGCCCTGAGCGCCGAACAAACTCTGTTTCTACTCCATCAGTGTCTCTGCGGACTGCTGAAAACAAACCGCCAGCTAGTACCTCTAGTTCTTCAACTAATTCTGGTACCTCAATTAATCAAAAGAAAGATAATGACAAATCAGTTAGTTATATAGTCAGTGATGTTTCTGATGATGGTTGCACTGAAACACTTCCTGATTGTCTTAATGTTAAAGATGGAGCACCTAGAAAGTTTAATGGTGTGTTGAATGGAAATATTAATGGTTTCCCATGTACCTTGCGATTAGATTCGGGTGCTGATGTAAGTGTGATATCTGCAGATTTAGTGAAGCCAGATGATCCCATTGTAGCACATACAGTCATTATGGGGTTGGACCACATTAAACATAAGGTCCCTAAGTATTGTTTACCCTTCAACTCTTATGATGTTTCTGGTAATTGTTTGTTTGCTGTGTATGACAAATTACCAGCTAAGTATGCTTTGATTGGCTGTGACTTGGGTAATACATTTCATGAATTACTATCAATTGCTAATGCCCAGTCCCACAGTGTGCTATTGACTCGAGCTCAGACTAGTGCGCTTGCTGTTGAAGACAGCGAGCGTAATGCACAGCAACAAGCTGATGAAGGTCTACCGATTTCTTTGTCTGATATTGATTCCCTTCAATCTGATGATGAACCATCAGATGAAATTACTCCGGTCCTTCCCTGTGAGTCTGATATAGTTCCTAATGATGATACTTGCTTGTCAGCTTCTAGTGAATTTCAAGCTAATGTGACTTCTGAGTGTTGTTCCCCTATTGATAACTCTGTATCTCACTGCCCTAGTTTAGCTGCTCTTGACAATGTCAATGATTGCACTTCTCAAGGTGCAATCAAAAATGCTAACATCTCTGATAGTTCTCTGGCTAGTAGTTGTTCTATTCCTGTCATCGGCTTTGATGGAATTACAAAGTCCGACTTAATTCGTATGCAAACTGAGGATGAGTCAATTGCGCACATTTGGAAGTGGGCACAGAACAATGAAAAAAGATGTTTTTCGGTAGAGGGAGTTCTCATGAGTCTGACAACCACAAATGGTCGAGTTGCCCATGCAGTTGTTGTACCCAAATCACTCAGGGTGAAAGTTTTACATGCTGCTCATGACCTATCAGGCCATTTTGGCATTGGTGCCACAAGGGCCTTGATTAATGGCAATTTTACATGGCCAGGCTTGTATGAGGATGTAAAGAAATATGTGGGTTCCTGTAATGCATGCCAGAAATTCTCAAAAGCATCTCCACCCAAGGCTCCTCTCATTCCTCCAGAGATTATTGTTGAACGTTTTGACAAAATTGCAGTTGATGTTGTTGGGCCTTTAGTAAAGTCTAAACGTGGATACAGGTTCATTCTGACTGCAATTGATCTTGCAACTAGTTTTGTTTTTGCTTATCCAATGAGGGGGTATACATCTGAAGAAACGGCTATGAACTTGTTAAAATTGTTTTCTTTTACTGGCCCACCTTCGGCCATCTTATCAGATCAGGGATCTAATTTTCTGTCTCGAGTTTTGTCACAACTATACGAAAAATTTGCTATTTGCCGTTTGCGCACTTCTCCTTATCACCCAGAGAGTAACGGCCAACTTGAAAGGCTCCATTCAACCCTCAAAGCTGTATTAAGAAAGACCATCTTTAATCAGCATGACTGGCCATTGGTTTTAGACCTTGTTTTGTACTTCCTGAGAAATTTGCCTCACTCCAGGCATGGTCACACCCCTTTTGAGTTGGTTTTTATGAAACCCACTCCACATATTCTTTCCACATTAAAATCACACTGGATTCATCCTGACAATGTTCCTGTAAATGCTCATGCATTCATTGAGTCACTGCATCACAACATGTCAATGACCATTCATTCCTTGAAGTCCAAAATGAATGACGCCAACTCCAATAAGAGGGCTAAGTCAGACAGGCAAAAATTTCGATCCTTTGAAGTGGGAGAATTAGTTATGCGCAAAATCCCAGGCTTGCAATCATGTTTTGATGTCAGTTGGGAAGGTCCATATAAGATTGTTACGAAATTGAATGATGTCAATTATAAAATTGTTTCTTGTAAAGGAAAATCTCATCCCAAGGTTATTCATTTGAACCATTTAAAGAAGTTTCAGGATAGTAACGATTCTATTCATCATATTGTTACGGTGGTTGATGGTGATGGTGATGACTCTGTTGATGTGCCATTTGTGCCAGATTCCTTGAAAGGTCCCGAGCTATCTGAGTCCCAGTGTCAAGAACTTGACACGTTGTTCTCTGAATTTGCTAAAACAGTTTTTTCTAATAAACCTGGTCTAACTTCAACTACTACCTTTAATATCCGTGTTACCACTGATGTTCCAGTGTGGGGTCCATCATATGCTTTACCCAAAGCTCTTGAGCCTTCTGTAAAAAGTGAATTGCTTGTATTATTGGACCTTGATTTTATTGAACCATCTCAGTCTGAGTGGAATAGCCCACTTATTCCTGTTCTGAAAAAGGATGGAAGTGTACGTTTAGTGGGCGACTATCGCAAGCTGAATGAGGTCACAGTGCCTGTTCCTTTTGTGATGCTGTCTACTGAGGAAGTATGTGCAAAACTTGGTAAGGCTAAAATTCTTTCCAAGCTGGACTTGATGAAAGGATTTCATCAGGTTCCTATAAACCCTCACTCTAGAAAATATACTGCTTTTTCAACTATTTTTGGCAAGTACCAGTATAAGCGGATGCCGTTCGGAGTTAGAAACGCTCCAGCGGTATTCCAGCTATTGATGCAAACTGTATTGTGTGACCTTGAATCATTTTCTACACCATATATTGATGATGTGGTCATTTTTTCAGATAGTTGGGAAACTCATCTTGTTCATTTGAAAACTGTCCTTATTCGGCTTAAGGAAAACAATCTAACTGTGAAGTCTGAAAAGTGTATGTGGGGCTGTACGACGTTTGAATACCTTGGCTTTGTGGTTGGTAACGGTCGATTGTCAATCCCAGAGTGTCGTGTGGAACAGTTCAAGAACTTTACCCGACCAACAACTCAATCTCAACTTCGTTCATTTTTAGGATTATTAAATTATTATCGTAAATTTATTCCTCATCTTTCTGATTTGTGTAGTTCACTCACATGTATGACAAAACCTTCACAACCTAAGAAATTGTGTTGGACGACTGAAACTGATCATGCTTTTCATTCTGTTATTTCTAGCATTTGTGCATTTACTGTTTTGGTTGTACCATGTGATAATGATGCCTTTGCAGTGTTGTGTGATGCCTCCACTCGTGGTGGGGGAGGGGCTCTTTGTGTCTTTAGGGAAGATGTGTGGATGCCAGCAGCTTTTTGTAGCAGACAGCTCCAGCCTCGAGAGACTAGATACACTATCACTGAGTTGGAAGCCCTCGCAATGCTCACTTCCATTAAGAAATTTGCCTACTATCTGGTTGGACGACAGTTCAAGGTTCTGACGGATCATAAGGCCCTTGTCTCATTCTTCACCTCAAGTCAACTCAACAATCGCTTGTGGAGATGGCGCTTGCAGCTGGCTGACTATGACTTCTCCATTGAGTATGTCCAAGGCAAAGATCACTGTATTCCTGACTCGCTGTCACGACAAGGATGGCCTGATGAAGAAGACCACCATCAGTCATCTTAGAAGGGGGGATATGTGGTGAAATACCCTTCCCCACATGCTCACTACAGGAACACCTTCAGGAACATATTAGATTATTAACTATAATTAGCCTACCTTGCCATTCACTATTCATGCATCTCACATTTCACCCTATTCACTCCCATTGCTACTTCCCATGTACTCTAACTCACCACCCTTGTATGCTCTCATCACACACAATTCCTGGTTGGTTTTATATATATTGGCCAACCTAACTTGTAAAGTTCAGTTCGGATTGTATAAGCATTTTGACATCTTGTGAGATACCTACTCCTCTTTGCTTAGAATTAAAACTCTAGCTTGGTTCGAGGGTTGAAGGAACTCGGTTTGATCGCTGAGAATCCTGTTGCACATTCCGAACTCTGGTGGCGGCGCTATTGTATTTTCGTCTCTACGTGTCTCACCACATGTGACATACATTGTGTAATGACTGTGCAGTCGTGTGATCATGTGACATCATTATAAATTATTAGGTTTGGTTAACTATGTTCATATATATATATATATATATAAACATCACACAATTCATAACTATATTATGTTATTATTTGACAGAAAATGCCCGAAATTATAATCCAACATCTATTGATGTCAGGCCTCCTCCTTCTCTTCCTTCTCCACTGGCTCTTCCTTCTCCACTGGCCATTCCAGTGCCCATCAATACAGCCACTGAAGTAAGGTTATGTTGCCAATGTTGAGATTTCTTAACTTTACAAACAATTGTTTCTTTTTCAGACGATGTATGACTACAGCCTTCCTATAGATGCTCCTATTGACAATGTAAGTGCAGCTGCAATGTCAGTTAGTGTATCAAATAGTGATTTTATCAAGTGGTATAATATTTTTTTATCTAATCTTATAAATTACAGTGCAATTCATCCCTCTACCCACCCACTTCTACTATCTACTTCCTCATAATGATACCATGCCTTCTTCACTGCTTTAGTTTAGAAATTACTCTAGTAATTTTACTTCAAAGGACACTTGTTATAATAAGTATATAACTAACTCTTTTGTAGCCACTTCTACTGAGTGTAAGTTTCTACATGGGACCTGCAATCCTCACTAAGAGCAATCTATACCTAGCAAATACCAGCAACAATCACTGAATGATGCCAGTGATCAGCCATATGTGGAAAGAGGACATAGATACTGGCCAGCATGTAGACCCTAGCTTGTTTTGAATCAGAATCTGTATGGCAATGCTGGTCACTACCTCATATCCTCAGTTTCACCATCTACTATATGAAACCAAATTAATAATCATTTATTCTGTTACAACTTTGACCAATCGCAATATTATTTTTATTTTACCACATCAGGCTGATCACTGGCAGTGTTCAGTAGTTTACCACATCAGGCTGATCACTGGCAGTGTTCAGTAGTTTCACAGCAACACAGATTGAAAGAGCTGGGGAAAACTAACAAATTGGCTTCTTCTTTTTTTCTATCTATCTATTCTTTCTCCTTTTTTTTTTCTTTTCGTGGGGCGGGGGGGGAGGAGGGGTGGGGGGGGGGGGGGGGGGGGGGGGGGAGGGGTGAGGGGCTTAAATTCCCTAAGCAGCTCCCTTATTGGCAAGCGAGCGAAGCAAGCGAGACACTATCAGGGGTAACTCAATTGAATATTTATTGGCGAGCGAGCGTAGCGAGCGAGACACTCACAGGGGTAACGCAATTGAGATTTCGCTATATTTATTTATTTATTTATTTATTTATTTATTTATCTGTTTATGGGGTACGTGAGACTTCTGTTTTCGCCCACGCCTCTAATTACGTAAGTTAGGTAAAGCGTTCACAGTTCCAGTATTTTCAATTAACGAGCGCGGAGAATCATCCTGCTGCACTGCCTTACGCAAACCAAAAAGTTTACAGCTACTCTCTTCTTGAAACAATTGTGAAGTCTTTGTCAAGCTGCGCCTCTTTGCCACTGCTTTCGAAGTTTATTCAGGTAATTCTGTTAGTTTAGTCTGGGATCAGAGACTTTAGATTCTCTGATGCTAACTGAATGGAAAGGGTTACACTGTGCACTACAGTTAGATGTTGTTTTTTTCCTTCCAAGCAGTTGCAGAGAGTTGTTACTATGGCACTGAAATCCCTTTACCCTGTATGCTAAATTTAAAAACTGGACCTTATTTTCAGTAGCTTCAGTGTTAGAAGTCAAATATAAAAATAGTATAGTCTTTAGGCTCGCTCGCTATTTGTGCTCAAGCACATCACTAGTATATATATATATATGTTTGGACGTACGTAAGGCATTTTTGTACTTTGACCCTCGCGTTTTTGTGTTAGTTCGGTGGTCGACCCCGTCCCAAACTTCACTAAACAGAATCCTCTGGTTTATCGATCAGTATCCGTATCACCCTAGAAATTGAATTGTTTACCTTTTTTAATTCTTTTGCTGGGTGCAGTTAAAACGTGAAAACTTACGGGACTTCCATTTCTATTCGAGTTAGTGGCGGTGGTAAGTCAATGTGCTGTTTGTCATGGTTATAAGCCGTACGCAACAGTATTTATTTGAAAATGCATTGTCCACTAGACTAACCGCGAAGGTAAGTCTCGTGTAGGTCCAGTTGTGTCAAAGCATTGTGCTTTACAGCCACTAAGCTAAAGAAAACGTTTAAATAGCGTGTATTGTTTTGTTGTTGTTTTTTTCTTCAATTCAAACAGTTGCAGCGAGTTGTTACTATGGTACTGAAATCCCTTTACCGTGTATGCGTAATGTAAAAACTCGACCTTATTTTCAGTAGCTTCAGTGTTAGAAGTCAAAATCATTCATATAAAAATAGTATAGTCTTTAGGCTCGCTCGCCATTTGTGCTCAAGCACATCACTAGTCTACATCCATGCATAAACCATGTAGTACTGTGAGAACTTCCATTGTTTTATTTGTACAGATGGATGACTCTATGAGCTACTCCTATGCAAGATCAGTAAGTTATGGCACCAAGCTAGTCACGATAGTCATGGCCAACCAATTCTATAAGCTGCAGTTTTTTTTACTTTTATTTTATTTTTTTCTTTCCAATTCATTAGATGTAGCTAGCGACTATATTACTATATACATTATATATTCTGCACTTATGTTTGTTTGGTATATTTTAGAGTACATTCATTCCACCTCCACCAGCAGTGGAGGAACATAAAGAAAGGGCGTCAACCAATGAGACTACCAGAGTAAGTCTTAGCACTTCTTGCATTTGCCTTGATTTGATAATGTGTGTTGCCATAGCGACGTAGTGCCAGGGAATCAGCTGAAAGACGATATGAAGCTCCTGCTACAGATAATGCACTCTTATTAGAACAGATTCTGGAAATTTTCAATGTGGAGGAACTTGAAAGAGATTCCATCAAGTATGTTGAACAAGGCTAAGTACTTCAATCTAATGACTCGCAATAAGGCATTTGATATTCCCAGTCACACTTAAATAGAATCATTAGCTATTTATAGTAGCTAGTTGCTGGTATGTATATTAGCTAGTTGCTATTAGTAGTTAGTTGGTATATTTATAGTAGCTAGTTGCATTGTAGTGGGGGCTCTAGTGCTACTGTAATATTTTCTGATTTGGTCCAGTACTGCTAATATAATTTAACTAATTTCTACTAATTTCAAATAAGCATAAATAACAGAAAATAAACGCTCACAAGATATCAATGGATTATATACAGTTAGAATACCACAAACCATCAGTTGTACTACTAGACTCTGATCCATCTGAAGGAGGCAAGGTTGACTTTCATGAGTTCCATCTTCAGTCAGCTTTCGCAACATTGGGAGTGCTCTAGCTACTTGTAGTTAGGACCAGAGTGTTTCTTGTATTGCTATATTTCAAACAGTAATAATCATATAAAATGAATGAGACACAAAATTGCTTTTGGACAGAATGCATAGCCAGACTGTGTGGTCAGACACGGCCGACAATGTGAGGTGTGTATGTACATTATTGAGTATGTTTGTGATGATATAGTTTATGTTCAGTTCATACCAGGGTAGATCTGGTCACCGTCATTTCTTACACTGGTTAGGATTACTCCATTCTTTCCCTGTATGATTTGAAGAATTTGTTTTGTGACCTCAGGCTTGGTAAGGTTCTGGGAGAGGGCAACTTCGGCACAGTTTGTGAGGGAGAACATATCAACAGCAAAGGTCAATTAAAGAAGGTAGCTGTGAAGTCATTGAAGACTGGTGCCATAACAGAAGATAGGTTGAAGTTTCTTCAAGAGGCAGCGATTATGGTTCAGTTCAAACACCCAAACATTGTCAAAGTGCATGGCGTGGTCATCGTGGATGAGCCTGTGAGTGGGTGGGGAGAGAGAGGGAGAGGGAGGGAGAGAGAGAGAGGGAGGGAGAGTTGGTGCAGGAAGAGGGGTGTTAGGGAAAGCTGGTCATTTCACTGGATGATATTTGGTTTTATATCTAGACTCTGATTGTTCTGGAATTGCTGACTAATGGAGACATGTCTAATTATTTAATAAAGGAGAAGATGAAGTGAGTAACATAACAGAACTTGCATAGCTCAGATGAGTGTTGGAGACTGCCCACACACATTACAGTAGGAATCATTAATTGTTGAGCAGATGAGTGGCATGTTGGTAGGTGGGCACAGCGACTCAATTGGTAATGATCACCAACAGCAAACAAAGAGCTGTGGTGTAAAAACCAATTATTTCTCAGAAATTCTGGTCATAAATAGCTACACACATAATATAGAAATATCAACTCCAGCACTCTACACTGTTGCTGTGCTAGCGAGCATGTGTGGGACTTTAGCAACTAGAGGAGTTAATGAATGTGTTTGAGTGGGCGTTAATTACTTGTGAGCATAAACACAGTCAGAGATCATGTTTGATTAGTGCATGGAGTCAGTTTAATAACTAACTGGTCTCAAAATATACTAGTCAGTATGGTAAATGAACTCTTGTCTCTCCTTAGAGTTCCAGTGACCATTGACAAGCACACTCTGCTGAGCTTCTGCCGACAGATAGCAGCTGGGATGGTGTACTTGTCCAATAAGTCTTTTGTACACAGAGATTTAGCAGCCAGAAACATACTGCTTTCTCAGTATGGAATTTGCAAGGTAAAGAGTAGTCACATCTAATAAGCACTTCCAGTGGTTGATGTTTAGAGAAAAAGGCAAGGCACTAGATATATACAATGCATAGGCCCCCACAGTTGTGTCATGTTCTAAGTGTGACATTTTATATCCCAGCTACATAACTATGTGACTACAGAGAAATAGACAAAATTCACGTAGATGCAGAAAGTGATGTGATTTAATTATCATGTCTGTTACTAAGGCAACTATATATAAAAACAGATAGCAGACTTTGGACTCTCCAGAGACCTCATGGATGAAGTGTACTATGTCTCCAGGGGAGGGAAAATCCCTGTGAAGTGGACAGCACCTGAGGTAAATGACTTGGGCTGATTATAAGGTCCTATCTCTCTATCTATCTCTCTCTCTCTGTCAGGCTCTTCATTACAAGAAGTATTCTACGGCCAGCGATGTGTGGAGCTACGGTATTGTCATGTTCGAAATTTGGAGTCTGGGGAAGAAGCCTTATGAAAGACTGGGCATCCATGAGGTGAGGAGTGTGTTTGTGTGACACTGGGATGGGGGGAGGGGGGGGGGGGGGGGGATACAACAGAGGATATTAATGTGCATAGCTAGATATTCATTCACACCACTTGGCTGTACATGTCACATGGCTGTACATGTCACATGGCTGTACATGTCACATGGCTGTACATGTCACATGGCTGTACATGTCACATGGCTGTACATGTCACAGTAACCCGGGAGTTTCTTCAAGAGTAAGTCAATAGAATAATCAAGTCACAAATTAGCTGCATTATCTTGTGAATATAAATTAGCATTGCATTGTCTGCATAAATTCCACGGATTCTTTCACTTTTTCTTTAGGTCATAAGGATTATAGATGTGGGATATCGCCTACCTCCACCTGCTGGATGCTCTAGGGCTATTTACGAGGCTATGATAAATGCCTGGTATGTTATTGAGTTTGTTCAAGTCGCATAATTGGACTGTGGCCAGGCTAGAGGTCAGGGGAGAGGCTAGAGGTCAGGGGAGAGGCTAGAGGTCAGGGGAGAGGCTAGAGGTCAGGGGAGAGGCTGGAGGTCAGGGGAGGAGGTTTGAATTATAACTTCATCCCCATCCACTATTTTTATACTATAGTTAATTCAGTGAAGCGAGCGGAGCTGACTCTCTAATGAGTTCGCGATATATATATATATTTAGGTCTAAAAATTGTTTTTGTTCTTGCGTGGGCGTACGTGTGTACCCTTTCTCCTACGCACTTGCGCAGGCCGGGTAACCTTCTTAGCAACATTTTGTTTTGTTTACCCGCCGTACGAAGTAGCGATGCCCAGTAGACAAAACGTTAGAAACGCTCGGTCAAGAGCTTTGAGGGCGTTAGAAACTCCTGAAGAAAAATTAGGAAGGAGAGCGATAAGAAATGAAAAAGACAGGGCAAGGAGGAGGAGAGCTAAAACGAAACAGAAACAGGTAGCAAAGTAAAGAATCTGACAGTATTTTGTAGCCACACCAAGCATGCATGGAATAGCTGCAATTACAGGGAACATGCATCGCTCGCTTCGCTATTTTGTGCTATTAGAGCACATCACTAGTAATCTGTTGTTTCTGATTATGTTTCTTGTGAGTGAGCAAAAACCTATGTATATATTGTGCCCTAGGCATCCTCCCACTGTATTTTATATTGTGCCCTAGGAATCCTCCCACTGTATTTTATATTGTGCCCTAAGCATCCTACCACTGTATTTTATATTGTGCCCTAGGCATCCTACCACTTCCATGAGACCACTGTTTGAAGATTTGGCAGAGAAGCTTTCAATGCCAGACACTATCCTACTAGAATGGTCTGAAGAAGAAGATGGACCGACATTAGCACTAGGAGAAGATGCAGATACTTCAGATCTATTCCCAGACTTGCAGTTCTCCTATACTTCTGCACCTTCTAGTTAAGAGACTGCACCTTAATTAAGAGGCTGACCCATCTAATTAAGAGGCTGATTCTTCTAATTAAGAGACTGCCATCAGTGTCCTTTACTGCATGTTCACTAGTCTCTCACTAGCCCCTATTCATTAGTTGCTATTATTATTTGTGTACATAGTTCTTGATAATAATATATTAATATATTTGAAACCAGAAAAGTAGTGAAAAAATCATTTATAACAGGAAATACTTTCTATAGCAAATGTTCCAGTATCATCTGTAATTCTCTAGAGCTGCACCTCTTTAAACCACACCTCTTTAAACCACACCCATTATGAACATTTCTCATAGCAGGAATGTGATGACAATATCATACACTCAACTACACAACTATTCATACTCAGTTGTGAGTTACAATTACAATGGGGTGGGTTAACTGAGTAGTCAACTAACCTTTGAACTATCACTACAATGGTGGTCATTTCGTTAGTCAGACTGACTTCAACATCGACTTTAACTCAAAAGAAACAATTTTTCTATGCTAAGACCACTTCAAAATGAACCGGAGTTGATTTCGAGAAAAAAAAATTGAGCGCAAACTATTTTCTAACAAATTGTAGCACCAGTTATAATGTAGCTAGTGCACAAACTTTGTATTTTTATTTTTATTTTTACAAAAGAGACACACATAAGCTTAAAACAAGCACTGGAATCATGAAGTTGCCATGTTTGTTACTGGTAGTTGAGTTGTCCATGAAATAGCTATTCATCAAGCAATTCTGTTTGCAAGCAAAGATTACTCTCATCCTATAAATAAAACCCAGTAGATCGGTAGATCTGGCAGGTACCACAAGCAACGATGATTTCCTGGATCCTTCTGTTAGGTAAGACCTAGCTATATATTGATCAAGAATCAGTGTATAATGAACTCCTTGTATTACAGGTGCAATTGTAGTTGCTGATGATACCTCCATAGAGCCATGCTCATATTTAGGGAGCGAATTCGACTCTATTTTTGAAAAATCTACAGCATCCAGACATGGCAACCTCATCATTTTCTTGCCAAAGAACTGCTTCAATCAATCAATGAATAGTGTTGTATACTGTTACGAGTTTAACAACATGTCCAAGCAAGGATCCTTGACGCTAAGTTGGTGGAAGGCACCGGTGAATGTGGGACAATATGAAGTCACGGAAGAAATAAACAGTCCAGTGATAATTTCAGTGAACTATAAAGAATCTTACAATTGCTCCGTGAACCGATGTTGTAACTCCACAAAACTGAATATATCCTTTGTTCCATTTGATGATACAGCAATTCAAGTTATACCTAAAAATATTACACTACTTGAATATAATCAAGCCCTAAATAGCCTCGGGCCAGTGATTGATAATAGGAATCTTACCTTGAATTCTGGTAGCAGTTTAAAAGCAAGTGGTTCATCACAGAGTTCTACTAAACTGCTGCAATTCTACTACAGTAAGCCATTGTTTAGAAATAAACAAGAATTGCTTCTATGTGTTTCCCTTGGTGACAATAGAAGATATAAGAAACTTGAGTAATGTTGACATTTAAACCCCACAAGTATTTATCTGTAGTAGGTGTAGCTACAGGTGATATACGATAGTGAACTATAGCTAGTATTAGACTTCTACATAGTTAAATACAAAATTGCTGATCAGCTAAGACATCATTACAGATAAAACCTATTATAAGCTATCAGCATATGAATATTTAATGCAGTATAGCAGGATAGAGTTGGTGATGTGATTATGTTCATCGATCAATCAATCAACTGAGCATCGAAAACTAATTGGAGATAAATCAGTTCAGACGTTCTCTTTCAATTGTTTTTGCACTGGTGGATAGCGTGAGCCATTATTTTGAAACCTTTAGAATAGCTAGCTAGATACATATAACATTTCAACCTTGACAACTTTCATTATACGTTTTGGTATTAAAAAAATTATTGTTAGGTAATAAATTATTGTTAGGCAATAAATTATATAACATTCGTTATTTCAATAAAGATTACTATTTAAAATATTTCTTTCTTTTAATAATTCCAAAATAAACTCTATATGATTGACATTAAACGAAAGAGCAAGCTTCATAGTTTAGTTATATGTTTTCATTGCCAGATAAATCAATCAGTGATCCCATGGCAACTAGTGCTTCACTACTACCATCTACATCTGGTTCAATCAGTGATCCCATGACAACTAGTGCTTCACTACTACCATCTACATCTGGTTCAGTCTCTCCCACGAATGTATCGAATGTATCGGGCTTCCTTGTTCCTGTCCTTGCTGGAGTAATGGCTCCTCTTGCATGCATAGTAGTAGCAGTGGTGGGCACAATGGCTGCTGCTGTATGCTACAAGCACCGACTCACTAATACTTCCAAGGCTAAAATTACTGCCTCATCAGCAGTCAGCATCTCTAGTGAAGAGAACATACCCAGTGAACATACTATAGAATCCTACCCAGTAACTCCTGTGCCAGACAGTTACAGAGAATTAGAAAATGTCTTTGATTATGAAGAACCACTATCAAACTCTCGAGGGGGAGGGATGGCTGGTTCTTATGAGGATGTTTACAACAGCATGGTCCATGGCAACGCTGGAGTTTCTACAGAGCAGCTGCTACAAGGAAATGCTGAGTACAGTCATTTAGAAGCTTCACTTCAGCCTCAACCTTACGAGGTAAGAAACTATCTAGAGTGAAGCATGTAGCAGCTAGGAATGAGGTGTCTATAGTTCTTCAACAGATGTATGAATTTACAGTAGAAATCTTACAAGTGTTGGGATTAACATCTTCAAAATGTATCATGAATGGAATGTTTGGCATAAGGAACTTAAGCAGTTGACAAACAACCAAAGCTGAAACATCACAAACTGCTTCCTTATTTTGAGTCAAACATTTCATGAAATTGCTCATGTTATTGTCATAGGAACACAGCATCACCAGTGTCTATAGAGTTCCAGGAAACAGAGGGTCAGACCTGTACTCTCAGCTGGAGGAAGTACAGGAAGATGAGTTGACCAGAGACTGTATCAGGTGCTAATCACGGAATGATCTGAACATTCTGGTAGTATATGTGCCAGTCACTTAATAAATGCTCATTGTTTCACATATACAATAATTATGTTAGCTATCAGCTCTTCAAACTTAGCAGCCCCACCTTACCAGCTATATCTTATCTTACCTTGCCCCACCTTACCAGCTATATCTTACCTTGCCCCACCTTAGCGGCTATATCTTACCTTGCCCCACCTTAGCGGCTATATCTTGCCTTGCCCCACCTTAGCTAGTAAGAATTTTTTTTGTGTGACAGAGATGTCACTAACTAGAGAAGGGGGAGTGGCTGGAGGAAACTTATTGGCCAAATTTCAAGTCCCATTAATTCACATATGGCGGCCATTGTACCTTGTAACTGAACATACTGCAAATTACACTTGCAGACTTGAGAAGAAGCTTGGTTCAGGACAGTTTGGGGAGGTCTACAAAGGTGTTTGGGCACGTGCAGAAGATGAGTTGGATGTAGCTGTGAAGACATTGAAAGAAGATTCAGGAGAAGAAGAGAGATTAAAATTCTTACAAGAAGCTGCTGTTATGGCACAGTTCAAACACTCCAATATTGTGTCCACTTATGGAGTCATCTCCGACGGACGGCCAGTACGTTAATTACATATGTCTAGCCATGTCTAGCCACGTATAGCCACGTCTAGCCATGTTGCTGCATGAACTTCTTGAAATAATAGCTCAACACATCATTAGCGCACAAATGGTGAGTGGCAGACCAGCTATGTTAAGGGCACGGGTCAAAATAGCTTCCTTTATACACAAATATTACCAAGACATGACTAACAACAGGAAACTACTCATTTACTTCCATAAATCCACACACTGCAACAATGATTTGTGGAAATATACCTTCTCTCTACTGATATATCATTAGTCATAAAAGTTGAAATGTGAAAGATGTCTTGCATTGAGAGTAGCACAATACAGAATTGAAGAGTTAGTTAGCTGTTGAGTGCTTGTTCTTACAGTCTAAATATACCAAATGGTATCAGTGAAGTTGGTCAAACAATCACAACAAATTAAGAAATATGAAAAGCTGAGAAAAACAAAAGCTTTTTATTTATAAAGTGCTTTGTGTTCATAAAGATTCTGCTAGTGCTAGAACTCCTCAGTAAAGGAGATCTCAAAGGTCATCTGAGAGAAGTAAAGAGCAGCCCGGCCATCAGCAGTCCTTCTCTCCTTAGCTACTGTCGTCAAGTAGCAGCTGGAATGTACTACCTCGCGAAGAAATGCTTCATCCACAGAGACTTGGCAGCGAGAAATGTCCTTCTCTCTCGACACGGAATATGCAAGGTTATAAGAATCACTGAACTTACATTTAGACATTTTAACTTAAAACTACTGCCAATATACAACCTCATTCACTGCTACAGCTAGTCACTCATTCACTGCTACAGCTAGTCACTCATTCACTGCTACAGCTAGTCACTCATTCACTGCTACAGCTAGTCACTCATTCACTGCTACAGTTAGTCACTCTACAGCTAGTCACTCATTCACTGCTACAGCTAGTCACTCATTCACTGCTACAGCCAGTCATTCATTCACTGCTACAGCTAGTCACTCATTCACTGCTACAGCTAGTCACTCATTCACTGCTACAGCCAGTCACTCATTCACTGCTACAGCCAGTCACTCATTCACTGCTACAGCTAGTCGCTCATTCACTGCTACAGCTAGTCGCTCATTCACTGCTACAGCTAGTCACTCATTCACTGCTACAGCCAGTCACTCATTCACTGCTACAGCCAGTCACTCATTCACTGCTACAGCTAGTCACTCATTCACTGCTACAGCTAGTCACTCATTCACTGCTACAGCAGTCACTCATTCACTGCTACAGCTAGTCACTCATTCACTGCTACAGCTAGTCACTCATTCACTGCTACAGCTAGTCACTCATTCACTGCTACAGCTAGTCACTCATTCACTGCTACAGCTAGTCACTCATTCACTGCTACAGCTAGTCACTCATTCACTGCTACAGCTAGTCACTCATTCACTGCTACAGCCAGTCACTCATTCACTGCTACAGCTAGTCACTCATTCACTGCTACAGCTAGTCACTCATTCACTGCTACAGCTAGTCACTCATTCACTGCTACAGCCAGTCACTCATTCACTGCTACAGCCAGTCACTCATTCACTGCTACAGCTAGTCACTCATTCACTGCTACAGCTAGTCAGCTACAGCTTCACTCATTCACTGCTACAGCTAGTCACTCATTCACTGCTACAGCTAGTCACTCATTCACTGCTACAGCCAGTCACTCATTCACTGCTACAGCTAGTCACTCATTCACTGCTACAGCCAGTCACTCATTCACTGCTACAGCTAGTCACTCATTCACTGCTACAGCCAGTCACTCATTCACTGCTACAGCTAGTCACTCATTCACTGCTACAGCTAGTCACTCATTCACTGCTACAGCCAGTCACTCATTCACTGCTACAGCCAGTCACTCATTCACTGCTACAGCTAGTCACTCATTCACTGCTACAGCTAGTCACTCATTCACTGCTACAGCTAGTCACTCATTCACTGCTACAGCTAGTCACTCATTCACTGCTACAGCTAGTCACTCATTCACTGCTACATTAAGCAATATTAAAATACTCTCTCAAAAGCTATTGACAAGAACACAATCTGTTGCATTAGATTGCAGACTTTGGAATGTCTAGAGATTTACTCCATGACGATGTGTATCGGTCCAAAGGAGGAATCATTCCTATTAAATGGACGTCTCCAGAAGTGAGTTTCAATACATTCAACTGCTCTTGATGTCACATGTGCATTCAACTGCACATCTCCTTACTGACACCACATGTGTAGGCAATTCATTACAAGAAATACTCCACGGCAAGTGATGTTTGGAGCTATGGTGTGCTTCTATTTGAAATCTGGAGTCTTGGTGAAGCTCCATTCAAAGACACAAATAACCACAAGGTAATAGAGAACAACATCTATTGAACATTCATATAGTAATCAGAAATTTAGATGATCAAAATGGTGGACAGAGGGTTTCGCCTTCCCCCTCCTCCAGGATGTCCTCGAGCAATCTACAGAATCATGATCAATTGCTGGTAAGCCATTTTAACAAGATTCGCAATAATCCAGTGAGACCATGTTTCTGCACTTCCAGGAAACCTAAGGCGGAAGACAGACCAGGTTTCAGTCACATCCAATCAGAGCTCTCTGTTCCGGACTCAGAGTTGCTGGACTGGAGAAAAGAAGATATCTCTGTTCATCCTGAAGCCAGCACACTCGGAGCTCCTCTCCATGTATCTTCTTCACTTTATTATGACTTGCAAACAAAATATTGCAACTGATGAGTCCACTTCTGATGATGGGGGAAATTGACAGTTTTTGCATGATATACTATTCAAATATTCCCCAGTAATTACTATAGATATGTCAGAATATCTGAATTATCGGATATCAAATAACAATTCACTTAAACATATTGTTAGAAGTAATGCATTATACGCATGCTTATTGCTGATCCAATATCTGATCAATAGAGAGGACAGACATAGTATAGATAGAATACTTATTGCACGAGTCCACATACAATATTGGGAGATATTTCAAGAGCACGTGTAAGTATTTTCACAAGCCAATGTGAGTGAAAAATACAAGTGTGAGAGTGAAATACAAGTGTGAGAGTGAAATACAAGTGTGAGAGTGAAATACAAGTGTGAGAGTGAAATGTCATCCCATATTGTACCACAAGTGTAACAAACTTGTTATTCTACATTGGATATTTTTCCTACAGTAAAATGGTTGTGCTTCAAAGCCTGGTCATTCAGAGGTAACTCCACCATACCTCTAAAAATACAATTGTCCAGAACTGTGCATGGGTGTATTGGAGCATTCAATAAACAGCATTTAATACAGTAAAATATTGAACGAGGAAATATCCAATGTATGATATACTATTATGTACCAATACTAAGCCAATGGTTCATATTATTGTATATTACTAAACTGTATACAATATAACATACTATTTGGATACAGTGGGTACTACAAGTTGGTTGTTCTGTATTGGCATGAGTGACTGGAAAATGTTCCGGTACATATTGGGACCACCACACAAATTGAAAATGAGTACTAAAGGGTAAGCGACAGCATCAAGGGTTAGATATCACAATACAGACAACCAACTCGAGTTACTCACTGCATCCAAACAATGCGTACTGCATGACCACTTGCATACATAGCACACAGCACAATGCAAGTGGTGGGCGATTCACAGAAACTTAAACTTTTTGTATAAACAATTCATGAAAAAATTATCATTAATTTACTGCAATAGAACAACACTAAATGCTTATTTTTTTAAATACCCACCACTGAATGCTCCCATGAAGTCTTTTTAAACTTTGCACTCCATCAGGTTCCCTTGTAACAACTGTGCCAACTGAGGGGCAGGCAGTAGTGTGTCTAATTAGATAAGGCATACCCCCTGGGCATTGGATTAGGACCCATTCTCTCTCACCCACACGTCATTTTACAATAAGCGTGGTTAGAAGGATATGTGAAGCTTTGTCCCTCCATGGTCACGATGGTGTGGTTCTTGAATATATTGTTAACTATTTGGCTGTTTTCAGAAGGTGAGTTATGAGTTGTGGTACACCATTGCCTATTTGTAGCTGATGTGGCACATTTGTGCAGGGACTGCTGTGTTGCTGTGTCCATTGTTCGACATCCAGCTGGAATCTGAAGCTTTAACTATAAGTAACAGTTTTCTTACTAATGAAAATTTTGTATTTGGGTTGCCTAAGAACTGCTCTGGAGAACTGACAGGCTTTAGTTATTGCTTTAGTTTCAATGGAACAAACTCTATTGGAAATTTGACTGTTCAGCTGTCCCTCGCTTCAGTTGAGAGAGAAATGGATAGTTACAGTATAAATGCTCCAGTTCCTATTTTTGACTTGAATTTCACAATTATTGATGATGAAAAGTCTTGCTCAGGAAAATACTGCTGTAGACAAGAAAAGAAAGAGCCTTCAGTTCCACTTGGCACTCCTCCCACAGGGCAGCAGTATTTATTTGAAGTAATTGTGGATGGTATAGGTATCCTGGAGTACAAGGAGTCTCCTCAGCCTCCTGGTTGGTCAGCCAGTATTCCAGGTGCCAGCTTCATGGAGTCACAAGGCACCTTCAACGGCGCCACACCATCACACAAGTTAATTCAATTCATATTCCGTAAGTCAAAACTTGAAAGAAAAAATGACTGGTGAGCAGTACTGATGCCCCAGCAATAATATATAAATAATGATAATGAAATAGCTAGCCTGTAGTACATTCAGTATTAGCTAGACATTTAACGAGAACTCAACTCAAATGAATTTTCAAAGCATGATAGCTAACACTATAGCAGTAGAAACTTTTGCTTGTTTAAATTCATATTCTATAATGAGATAATTATGTTAAGAAACAATACGTTAGGGATTTTGGCTTTGGTTTATACAATAAAATGTACAATGAATACAGAAGAAAGAACTGAAACTGTCAGCACAATGGATGCAGCTGGCTTTAATGATACCAGCAACACTATGGCTTCTTCTTTTTTCACCACTGACTCAACTGTTCCTCCAGCAACTGACACTTCAACCAGTAATTCCACTATGCCAACAACAGAATCCTCTAACACAACACCTGCACTTGTGCCAACATCTTCCACAGGAGCTCTCTCTTCTTCAGAAGAGGATGCTACACTGTCTTCATCATCATTGAATACAGCTGTATTCACAGTGACCTCTGTGACTGTGTTTCTCGTGGTAACTATACCAGCTGTTATTATAGCTTTCATTATAAGAAGAAGAGAGTGTCGGCGCAGAGCTAGGGAGTACAACCTTCGGGAAGAAGCCAAGCACTCTGTCCACAAGCATACGGGTAATAAAGTTTATTAAATTATTAGAAACATTATTGAAATCATGATTGTTCATAACTGTAGGAAGTAGAGCTATGAATAGAGAAATGATAATGAATGATTCGTTTGAGATGTCCAATAATCTTGAAGGTATTTATCACGAAATTCACGAACCTCACATTTACCAGATTGTGCAGCAAGCCCAACCAGAACCAGAAGACCTTTCTCAGATTTATGATGAACCTTGTGTGATAACTCAAAACCCAGAACCTTATCACATAGAACCTCTGAACTATGCAGAACCCACAGTGTCATCACCAGAACCTGTAATGGACCCAGCCCAGTCCCAGCCCTATGAAGCACCTCATGTAGACATGCTTCGAGTTCAGTCTCAGCCGTACGAAGAACCACGTCAAAGTCTATCTCAACTTCGTGAAGAGCTAGCCAGTGATACCAACAATACAGACCTTGAGGAGTCAAGTGCAAATGAATTCCCACAAATTTATGAAGATCCGATTGCCAGCAGCCATTTTCCTGAAAAGGAGAAGGAGTCTATGCCTTACGATGTTACCCACCATACCAAACTACCAAAGACACCTTCCAGGGAACAGCTGTTACAAGACACGGACTACAGTACTCTGAATGAGCCTCGGCAACCACAGCCTCGGCAACCACAGCCTCGGCAACCACAGCCTTATGAGGTAAGACTAGTAGTAATCATCTAAATTAACAGGAGCTGTGATTAATTAGAAACGTTAGTCTCCTCGGTTACTATAATGTACTTTCACATATAGCTATGTAGTTATAATGTAATAATATGGAGTGTAGGTCAACTAGTTTCCCTCACCCCAGAACACAACGAGCAATTTATCAAATATAAGGTGGCTAATGTTCTCCACATGTTCATATTCAAAAATGAATTGTCCAATTGTAAATGTGAAAGTAGATACTACAGAGAATACTTAACAATTATAAATTTTATTAACTAAACGTAACTAGGATGAACTGATAAAATATAAACAAAAAGATTAACGACTGACATTGACGATAATAACTGAAGCTTGTGTATCAGAACAAGAAGTGAATGTGAATAGTTACTGAGTTAAATACAAGTCTCTGAAGAGCTTAGGCATGAACACCAGTTTTATTTAATAATCTGTCATCGTTTATTCTCACAATGATCAGATTACTCAGTTATATATATATATCTGAACATTTAAAAAATCTTAGTCGATTCACCGGCTACGTACCGTAGCTGAGTGTACTGACAGTAAGTAGTTATTGCTTATTATATGTTGTTCTATATGTGCAGGACAGTGGAATTATTATTTTTAATATTGCCCACCAAACTCCAGTGGAGTCAACACAAGAAGCTATGATAGAAGAGGAGTCAACAGGAAACACAAGGTGCAGTGAAAGTGCAGAGAATATTTATTGAGGTGGGTGGGTAGGTATTAGTCCACCTCACCATCCCTCCACGCTCAAAATAGTTTTTCTTTTTTTCCCTTCTCCTTCACAAAAAAGATTGAAGAGAAATTCTGAGTCTTTTGAAGTAGCTACTGAAATACTTGATAACTGAAGCTAATGATACTGTGAGAAATTAAAGTGCCTTTTCCAGTGTTCAATGGCTTGATCTAATAAGGAATGCATTATTGAGGTTTGCTTTGCTCGACTGCTGTTGTTTGTATTAAACATTCTCCTTCCCCATTTCATCAACAACTCTTTCTTGCCCTTTCCCGAGAAAAATCACTGCTTCTGGTGTATTGTGCTAAACTTGACAACACTGCACTTTATATGGAGTGCTAATAACCACATATCGCAATGCTAATTGAGGCACAGTCAAACCATTTCCACTTATCTTTGTTACCTACAAACTTTCACCCATATTTAAAATGAATAACCAAAATTAATAACTAAGGAAAAGCCCATCTTTAAAATGAATAACCAGAATTAATAACTGAGGAAAAGGTTATTAGCTAGCTATGTTCTTTATATATGCTCTCAGAGACACACCAGAGCCTAAGAGAAGACACGCACTGCAGAGAAGCCACACACTGCAGGAACCTTCTGATCAAGAAAAGACTGAGGCACCTACAAGTACGACTTGTCTCATTTTAAAAACTTAAAAGATGATTTTCTTTTTTTTAATATTTATTTTTAAAAAAACAACAAAACAATTACTTAGTGGATTTATACATTTTCAGTTTTAATTCATTTGTTTCAAACAATTGATTATTATGACACATTGTTGTGATTTTTTAGTTAGCTATAAACCTCCAACTACTAAATCTGCCCATGGACAACCTCACCCTCCAACTTAAGTCTTCACAACTCTCATGCTACCAAAAGATAGGCACACGAGCTACAATCGTTCCTGCCTTGGAAGTAGTCTCGCGTAGCCAGACCCTTGGAAGAGGGTTGCTTGTCCCCGCCCACAATTAGAATATTTACTAATAGGTTAGGTATACTATTACAGCCCAAATGCTATCAACCTATGAATATCATTAAAACAGGTAGCCATACTGTTGATGGGGAAGCCTCTGAGAAGGTGTGCTTCAATTATGGCTATGGCCCTGTCAAACTTGTTGTACTTTACTCAGTTTCCAGTGTGTTTTTATTGAATTAGTTGAATACTTACTTACTATGAATCACTGAATTGGATCAACTTATCGCACATTTTAGCTACTTAGACTATCAATGCCTTCATTGTGAATAGCTTCTACGTCAACTACCATCACCCACCCTCCCTCCCTCCTGGTAAACTTACACCATTAATTAAATTCAGTGGATGCTTCAAACAACTTTAAGCTGACTATAATACTACTACTAAGTAAATTAATCAATAAAGGTCGGCAACTGCTAAAAGCACACCGTGCAGATGCAGCATAAACGTGGTTATAAACTAGCAAACCCTCTTATTTTATTCATGCAGTCATTGGCAGCTGATGGGTTATTGATTTGAGATGGTTTCACTTTTAAAGCTTCATGTACTGTTGAATGGATTGACTCAATAGTTGCCACAAATGACTTGAGTTCACTAACCTCTGGACATAATCATCTACAGTAGTCACATCTTCAGAAATTAGTTGTTCTTACCGCTTTCCAGTGACCTAATAAACTAATGCTCCATTCTAGTACTATAGCTAGAACTAGTACTAGAGTTAGCACTAGTACTATAGCTATAACTAGTACTATAACTAGAACTAGAGTTAGCACTAGTACTGTAACCAATAAGTCCCCTTGAAAGCAATTCTTGCCCAACTGTCAAATAATTCCAGCTTAAATTTAAGCGAAAAATGATTTTTAGAAATACAAATTTAGTAGCACTCAGAGTCTCCTACAAACCCCAGGAATCTCCCAGGAATTCCATTGCTGGGATTTGTAGAGTCACTGTTTAGAACTCTATTTGTCTAGCACAGTCTGTCACTGTGAGTGAGAGAGAGAGTGAGCCTTGAAAGATGAATACTTGTAAAAATGACTTAAATTAACAACACAAATAGAGCAAATGCTCATATATAAATACGGCTCAAAATATGAATGACAATGAATTGATGTGATGGAAATAAAGTTAGTTTCGTACCCGGCAGAAACTTTAGTCTTTCGTGTGATCTATTTCTGTGAACCACTCATCAAACTCAGGAGAGAACATGTGGGGCGTGGTTCCTTGACTTTTAACGCTCTACAACAAACAATAGACAAACTTAGTGTCCATTCATGGATTTATTCATGACCACACCTTACCAGTATACTAGGACTAATGAGAACATCACTGTACTGGGACAGATCTACCAGCTTAACCAGCTTCTTGTCTTCATCACTTTCTTCTCTACATTGTTCTCTATAAATAGTTCTTCCAACTTCTCCTTTATTTACTTCCACTGGTATCCTTTTAGTGTCACTCACATCTTCATCAGAAATAGACACAAGTCTTGTTCTTCTGTTTTGATGTTGCAAGACATGACTTCCTTCTACCACCCTATTACCACCTGTGTCTAAATAAAGCTCACTTTCATCTTCAAAAAATGAGTTTGGAAGCTCACTCCAGTCCTCTTCCCCTATTCCACATACCTCCTCCTCCTCTTCTCTTCCACACACCTCTTCCTCCTCCTCTTCTTCTCTTCCATACACCTCTTCCTCCTCCTCCTCTTCTCTTCCACACACCTCTTCTCTTCCACACACCTCTTCCTCCTCCTCTTCTTCTCTTCCACACACCTCTTCCTCCTCCTCTTCTTCTCTTCCACACACCTCTTCCTCCTCCTCTTCTTCTCTTCCATAAAAGAGATCTTCTTCAGCTTCACTATCACTGTGCTGATAAGCTTTGTTCTGTCTTCTCCGTATTCCATCTTCCTTAAGTCTGTCATAAGTTTCTTGGCCATCAGCTTTGTTCAAGTAATGATGCAGTAGCTGGTACCTCTGACTGAACGCCATTCGGAACCTTGTCTTACCAGCATGACATCTTCTTCTAGTAAAAATGTCATCTCTCTGAGTTTCTGGTGGGGAAATGGCATCGTTTCTTCCATAAGCAGCGACCTTTCTTGCTTGTGGTTTATCTTTGGGAGTGGTATGCTGAGTCAGCATAGAGTTGTCGTTGATGAAGCTGTCCTCCATGTCGTACAAGTCTTCATTCTCTGAGTCTTCCATCATTAGTACGTCAGGGTCCTCACTAGACACTTGAGCTTCCTTCTCTATAAATCTGTCAGTTGCTGCAGTCTTCTCTATAAATCTGTCAGTTGCTGCAGTCTTGGATTCTTTGGACTTGAAAGATGGAATCAACTGACGTCGTTTTGATCTCCACTTTGGACTTTCAAAATCTTCATCATCTCCACTGGAATCTAAGATGACTGGGAAGTCTTTAGAGCCTTCAAGATTCCTATTTTGTTTCGTTGTTACAGGAGTGCTTATTGCAGTCTTAATTACTTGACCAACAACGTCTGGTGAAGGGCTATCTAGAAAACAGTTCATCTTGCATCTTTTCCTCGGTCTTCTCTTAACAAGTAATTTAAAACTGCTATCATGTTCTAATGCTGAGTCCTCAGTCACTTTACATAAACCTGCAGGAGTAGAAGCAGTTGAAATTAAGTTAGGACTTATTTCCCTCTGGCTCATCTCTTCATTCCAATTCTGCTCCAAGTCAGGATTCATTTCCCTCTGGCTCATCTCTTCATTCCTATTCTGCTCTAAGTCAGGACTCATTTCCCTCTGGCTCATCTCTTCATTCCAATTCTGCTCCAAGTCGGACTCAGGAATCGTAGATAGATCATTAGTGTCTACAACATTGTCTTTAGTGAGGATCGCTGCTGGTGAGAGCATCCCTTTGCTCACTCTCACTGAATCATTACCACCATCTTGAACACAGTCTTGCCTCTTGCATGCACTACCTGGTACACTCTGGAGGCCAGAAACACTGAAATCATCAAACAAGTCTTTGGAAGACAGTCCATCAAAGAGATCCACACTAACATTACGAGCATCTTTGTGCTCATCTACTTCACGCAACGACTTGTCCATCCGTCTACACGGAGTACTTGTTGATACTTTAGATACTGATTGTTTCGGTGATCTTGATGAAAATAGCCGACTAGCCTTTCGTCCTGGTGGTGTCTTTGGAGTGACAAAGACAAACTCTTTGTTGTTCCTATTGTCTTCAACAATTCCCTGCGATGCTCCTTCAATTAGTCCTGCTGCCACCATGCTTCTCTCTGGGACAGACCTGAACTGTGCCGTGGTCTGGGATGGTCCCAGTTCATCCAGCCAGTCCAGTGAGGTCAGAGAAGGAGGTTTGGGTACCATGTGCTGTGAAGCAGTGACATATCGCACATCTCTCAGTCCTCTGTTCTCACCTTCATCTCCAACATCATCACAAACATCATCAAAACTCTCGTTTATGTTCTCGTTCTCTGCAACTCCTACAGTCACAGAACTACCTTCCTTGCAGTCAGGAACTTGATTCTTGTTCACTTGGAGAATGGCAGTATCTTCTTCTGTTAACCTGTCATTACCGGGCAACACAAAATCTTCATCATCACTCATGTCCACCACAACTCTTCTCCTCGTCTTGCTTGGTCGAGGCCCTTTGTCTGGATGACTCAATCCTACGTCAGCTTCACTGAGGAATGTCCTCATCTCCAGATCATAACTCTCTCCCAATCCTTCACTCGTCCGCAGAAGATCGGAAAACTCCAGTACAGACATTAACATACAAGACTTGCTTGAGTGGTCTACCAGCTTAGTTTGCAATGGAGCCGTCTGCAAGTGAGTCCATTTCCCCAGACTTACAGCAAGCTGTTGCTTTGGCTTGGCCATTGATGAAGAGCCAACAGCTGTTCTCTGTGAGCTCATCAGAGCAGAGCTGGAGTGACTCCTATGAGCTGGTATGGTAGCCTCAAGCGGTACATCAGATAGAAGCCTCAGGCATGACAAGGAGCCTGCACTTGATAGACATCGACTCAAGGACTTCTCAATGGCCTTGAACTCTCTATCCGACAATGCCAGCTCTTTACTCCAGCAGGACAACTGCTTCTGGTTCAGAAAACTTCTCTTCCCTCCTGCACCAGTGCCAATAGCTAGACCATACCTACTTCTGCCACTGCCAGTAGCAAGTTCTTTACCTTTCTTACTGGCCATCTTCCTGGAAGTCTTGGATCCTACGAACTCCCCAACAGTCATGTGCATCTTGTGTACTCGTGGTTGTATGGACCGGGGGACCATACGGGGGCAACTCTGGTACAACTTCAAGTTCTTGCAACCTTCACTAATGGCACGGTGGATGCTCTTCTTGCTGGACTGGCTCTTGCTGTACAAGCTTTCTTCTTTACCAGCGGCCACAAGGACTACAATACGACCACTCCTCTTCCGCCCAGTCCGCCCCATCCGCTGTACCAGGCGGACAGGACTCTTCGCAGCATCAAAACACACAATGAGATCTACTTCTCCGATATCTAGCCCCTCCTCCCCAACACACGTAGCAACCAGAGTGTTGTAACCTCCCTCTCGGAACTTCCTCACAATCTAACACAAACAAACACACACACATAAACACACACATGACTGCAGAGACCTGTATTCTTTATTCAAACAAACACACACACATAAACACACATATGACTGCAGAGACCTGTATTCTTTATTCAAACAAACACACACACACATATGACTGCAGAGACCTGTATTCTTTATTCAAACAAACACACACACATAAACATACATATGACTGCAGAGACCTGTATTCTTTATTCAAACAAACACACACACATAAACATACATATGACTGCAGAGACCTGTATTCTTTATTCAAGAAGGAAATAATTTCTAATTTCCAGAATTTCAACTTACCTCTGTCTGTTCCTTCTGGGTCAGTCCCTTGCTGGTGGACTTCCCTGAACTATGACCTACGAAAGTCATAGCTTTCACCAAGGGGGCGTGTCTACCCAACATGTCTGCTATCTCCTGCACACTCTCTCTATACTGAGAGAATATCATCACTCGAGTCTCAGCCGTCCTCTGATGAGCACTGCCTCCTCCACAGAAGCTACTGAAGTGCTCCAACACAACTTCCTCTAGCTTCTGCAGCTTGGGATGACTATACAAGAAACCCCTTACCTCACCAGCACCTACTTCCTCATTGGACGAGCACGCACCAGCAGAGACGGGGAAGTGTGGGCCGTTGTCAGCCATGTCTGGCCGGCTAGCTTGGAAGTTGTTGGTAAGTTCTCTCATGATATTGTTGAAGATGGGACTGCGGATGACGTCACGCTTTGCCATGGACTGATTGGAGGCGGAGCCAGCGCTGAAGGTAGTTCTGAGGAACTGGTAAAAGGACCGCATGCCGTGAAGCTGGAGCAGCTCATACGCATGGAAGAGACTGATGGCCAGAGCAAAATCACCTTCCACACTCCCGGCCTGGGACACAACAAGAATGAGAATTCAACACTACTACTACTACTACTACTACTACTACTATTATTATTATTATCATTAGCCCAACATTTCACCCATGCAAGTATATATTCAGTAGCAGCACTTTGCCATGGTAAAGGGTGGTTACTAGAGGATTAATAAAGTGGTCACTATAGTTCAGTTGAAAATCATTATACAAACAGTTAAAAATGTAAACTTTCATGAAATATTTTTTTGGTCACTATGATGCATTCCCATAGGGAGTTTTCGGCCCTCGAAAATAGATAAATTTTAAAAGGAAAATTTCGAGTGCATTTTGAGACCTCTGTCACCCCTTCATAATACTTATTTAGGGTGTAATCTCAACTAGGATCCTCTACATGATGTTAGGACAACTGTCACACCAAGTTTTATGGACTAAGTCCAAACCATTTGAGAGTTACACCCTTCAACATCGCATACACTCTTTAAACAAATATTCAATTAAGCTGAAATTGGGCCAATTGGGGTATTTAGGAGGACTATAACTTCTTAATGTGTAGCAACTAGCTCAAACTGATTCCATATCGGCTCAAGATTAGCCCAGAAACCTATTTTCAGAGTAATCCTGTGTACAAGTTTTGCGATACAGGCTCTTAAAGTTGAGGCTCTTGACAAGGTAAGTGAAAAGTGGGCGTGGCCCTCAAATTTTAAATAATTATATCTCTTTTAAGGGTGGCCACACACCGCCTACGCAATTTTTTTGTTGATGGTTGACAGGGGCTTCTCCACTACAACACAAGGACAAAGTACCTGCCGAAGGAGCCGCTCACTAATATAAAAAATATCGGGGCCTGGTTATAAAACTTTGTAGCACTTTTTTGGAGCAGTGCGGTAAGTTGGAGCTCCGCAATTTGGTGCACTACTAGCCGAGCCGATACTCTACTGCAAGACAACGAGTTCTTCTCCATTTCAATATTACTCTATGATTTATTCGCAATTTTTTCTATTTATAAGATATTGAAAAATTCTCATTGTGGTGCAATTCATTTTTTTTTTTGGTTTACCCGTGTGTAAAATTTTTGTGTCGTTCTCATTATTAGATTCCAAGAAAAACTCGTACAAATTTGGAACTTT
>WLWD01001919.1_pt1 | contig 117954 bp, 62 predicted proteins | sample 6712731 | NCBI WGS metagenome assembly WLWD01 (sample SAMN12718690, study PRJNA576275) | sponge metagenome | isolation source: marine sponge | host: Mycale hentscheli | place: New Zealand: South Island, Marlborough, Capsize Point | collected 2014-11-01
GACTGTATTCTATTTATAATTCTTAACGACAAGCGCGGTCGCTCAGGTAACGGGCTGTAAATTATTATTCTAACCTTTTCTCTTTTCTCCAATTCATTCTGAATGTGTGGTAAGGGGTGAGGGGTCCCTATTATGATGAGATATTAGAGGTGATTGCCCACAGATGTTGTTTAACCCTTGAGGATTTCTGAAATCTATATTAGCTGCATGTTGTTTAATTCTGAGTGCTCTACCACTACTAATAGTTAAAACATTATGATCATTGTCATGTGGTGCATAAGGAATTGATAGAAGCATAATATTCCAATCCCAATTCTCTTTAATATTGTGGCAGTTGTTTAATAAATAATATCTGCATAACACTCATAAAAATACTTTCATAAACATTTGGTACAAAGCGAGATGTTATTAAGAAATGCACAACAGTCACCAATTCTTTCAGATCAAAAAGTGATACAATTATTTTAACATAGTTTGTAAATGAACTACTATTGTTAACATGATGTCATTTTTCAGTATTAGTTTAGAAGATGCATTGAATAAATGTTCAAAGAATGAATTTTTTTGAGACTCTAACAGGGTGATATTAGTACTTTATTATAGCGCTGAGTCCTAACTTTTGTTTTAGACAATACATACCTGCAAAAAATCTAGAATATGGCCTAGTACTCACCATATTCATGTTTCATGAGAAACTGATAATATTTATAATTATCTTAGAACTTCGCAATCAAAGTTTAATGTTAATTTATCACATACTTTGCATCACTTCAAAATTAAATGACTGAAATTCAATGTGGATATAATGCAATGCTCTGAGAAAGAATTATATTAGTCACTTTACATACACTCACAAGTACTTCATTGCATTATAGTTTTGTTTGTTTCTGTTCTAACTATTTAATATGTAATTATTTTATTCTGTAAACCTATTATCCTATTTAGCCAGATGGCTGCTAGTGCTTTACCTTATGGTACCCAAAGCAAATGTGAAATTATTAAATGATACAATCAGTAATATTAATTGAATATCAATTGACCAATATGTTTACAATTGCTTAATAACTAAACTTATACACATTATTGTACCAAAATAAAAACCAATCATTAAAAAAAAGTTGACAGTATTACAGAATAAAATTATATGATTTTTTAAAGTCACTTAATATTTTGTATAATAATCTTCAGCATATTGGTAAACATTAAAATATCTTCTCGTTTTCGATAGCGATATCTGTGAGCTGTTATCATAAACAATATTAAAGTGATTACTCCAATAATTAAATAGAGAATCAAGTAATCAAATGGACATCCAAAAGTAACCTTTTTGTAGCTATTGAGAGAAGCATATAACAAAACTGTAGATATCAATTGAAACACTGCCTTTATAAAGTAATAGAGTCCAAACATAAGTCCTTTCATGTATCGAGGACTCTGGCAGCAAATTAATTGCCAAACCGCTATGTAGAATAACAGCTTACTAAATGCCAAACAAACTTGTAACATAATAGGCAATAAAAACTCTGGTATTGATACATTGAGGTTGTCTATTGAACTAATATTGACGATTAAACATGCATCTCGGAAGGAATAATATTGTTCTCTGGATATTATGCTGCTACAGGCTATACTAATTAATTGCATCAATATTACAAGTATTAAACTAACACCAATCCTTTGAAGAATAGTTGGATTATACTTGGCAATGCATTGTCTAATGCTTGTAAGATAAATTAGGATGAAAATTGTGACAATAAGTGGAGAAAGAACAGAATATTCTAAAATCACTCTTTCTAGAAAATTATAATTAGATAATCCATCCAGAGGTAAATGGTGAGCCAGTAAAGTATCTCCAGTTAATTCCAGCAAAAAATATGGACTTAAAGCAATTAATATTTTGATTATATTTACCATGACTTTTACATCTTCTACTTGCTCTGTAGTGAATGGTCCTCATCTTTGTTTTCCAAAGTCTAACCTAGATGGACGTTCATCATCACAATAAGTGAATGCACTTCTCCTAATTGGTTTTTTGTGTTTGATGGCAAAGGATATAACACCATATACTAACTTGTAAGGGTTTCCTTTGGTATTGTGATACTGAAAAATGGAACTATATTTTTCTACAAGATACAATATAATCACTGAACACACAACTGAAACACTGATTACAACATCAAAAGCTATGATGTATCCATTGCCAGTGGTCACCATACCTTTGTAAAACTCTAACCTGGAGTTAAATGAACTTTTACAGATTTTTACCACTAATTCTGTTAATTTCTCTACAAATAGAACCATAATAAGATAGCAGTCAGACTTGATGGTGGGCTCATCTCTAAGTTGTTCTATTCCAAACTGGATGATATTTGTAATGAAAAATACTCTTCCAACCCAATAACTTATAACTGAAATTAACATGGAGGAGGCTAATAAATACAGTTTATAATCTGTAGTATTTACTATTGAGGACAGCAAAATCCAAAGTACTAAAATGAAAAATTGAAATGCTATCATAAACTGTGTACTGACTTTCAAGACTTTGTACTGTCCATACTTGATGTCAGCAACATATCCTGCTAAGGGCGAGAGGATTGAGATAGCTAATATTATGCTAGCATTTAAGCTATTTGTTATTATTATTACAGAAGACGGATCTAATAAAAGATAGTACATTAAGCTATTGACAAAATGCCATGACAATATGATCACCACAGCTCTATGCCGAGTCCAAAAGCTAGTAAATTGAATCTTGCTGCAAAACATTTGTTTGTTAGATGAATGATAATTACAGCGAAATGTTTGATAGCTATGAAGTAAAACTAATATAACAAGAGTTTTAACAAGTTTACTTCCTTTATAGTAAATTTAAATGTTCTTAAAGCAGAAACTGAAAACTGACATAAACACAACCGTTTATGTTTTCCTGATTATATCTAGTTAAATTTGCCTATTTTAATTGTTAAACAGTGAAATAGTTGTCCAAAGTATATCCTCATACATTTATTATACAATTGTTTTAAACATTATTCCTCCACTTTTTTTTATTTTTTATAAGTTTCTGCTAGATATACATTTTGAAGAACACTTCATGGACTTTAGTGGACCATTGAACTAAAAACTGAAGTACAGTATATTCCATAATTTCATAATACATATGGTAAAGTAAAATAACATACCTAACTATTGATTGCTATATGAATATTAGAGTTGCCTTAATTTTTTCTTTTGAGTGGATAGAACTAGTAAATAGCATGTGTAATCAGCAATAGCATGTTCATTGCACTAACAGATGTGTACATTGGTTTACTGTACACAACTGGAATATCACAATGCAAGGAAAGGGAGTTCAAATGTGAAACACTCCATTCATGACTCTTATATGCACTGGCATATAACAGTCATTAGAAGTTAGGTTTCGTTCTTGAAAGAGAAGAAAGTATAAAGATATTTGAATAAAATAATGAATAACCAAAAATATAACTGCACAATGGAATCGGAATGAAAAAGAGAATGTGCTTCTTCAATGTCCACTACCTTGATTCAGATTTAAACATGCTTGATATGCTACCCTCACTTTAAAAAATCATAAAAAATGATATTGGCTGATATGTAAAAGCTACACATCAAATTATATTAGTATTTTTTCCTTTATCTCTTGCAAATGAAGCTACCCGAAATGTGTTTGATAATTTTCATATCTCAGATTTGTCAATGCATGAAAAAGAAAATAATACAAAAATAAGGATGAAGTAAAGAAGCGAAATACAGTACAAACAAAGAAGAGAATGAGAAAAAATAGGAGAAAAAGCAAATGATAACTATAAGAAAAATACAGGAATAAACCAAAATTAGTCCAAAAACAAAGAAGACGAACAAGAGGAAGCCGAAGAAAACAAAGTGGAAAAAAATAGAAAAATAATAACAATATGAAAATAGCATGAAGTAAAAGAATAAGAAGAATATAAATAATAAGAAGCAGAGAAAGAAGAAAATTACGTAGAGTGGAGAAGATAATACGTAGTATAAGGAGACAAAGTGTATAGAAAAGGAGAATGATGATTATAAGTGGAACATAAAATAAGAAAGAAAAATGAAAGGAAGCAAAAAAAGTAGAATTGAAAGTTAAGAAGGATATGGATCAACAAAAAAATGAATTAGAAAAAACAGAAGAATAACACAAGAAATATACATAAGAAGGACATGAAGAAAGAGATTAAAAAGCATGTGGCAGCGCTGAAAGTAGAAGTAAGGAATTGTCTCCAAGTGTTATGATGCACTCTAATATAATATAGAATATTTGTGAATAATATGAGATCATCAGTTAATAGCATGCAGTAGCCTATTTGATTTTATAAAGGAAAATGTTTGATATGACAAGTGTTAGCACGATTACCTTTTTCAGTGAATTGACTTGCTGACAAAGACATTTAAAGTATTCAATGAACACTTGCTATAAAAAAGTTCAGACTTACAAGCAGCCTATAATGATATCTTAAAAGTGCTTAAAAGATGTTTTATTCATTGCCTACACATACAGACTATGCATCAAAGAGTGAATAAACAGTGTTGCATGAAGATAATCCTGGGAGAAAATAATTTTTGTCATTACTATTCCAAACAATTCAGTGCTGACACCAAAGTAAACAAGAGCCTTAAGTTTAACTCCTAACATTATGATAAATTGTTGTTATGCACCAATGATGTGACTGATGTAGCAGCATGGATGCTTTTATTAAAGACTAGAACCAATCCTTATAACTACAACAGCTACTTCTTCTTTTAATGAACATTATAATTATAATGTATATACATTATTTCTAAGCTATGCATTGTTTTTTTCACAACATCTTTCAATGCTTGCAATCCAAAGTCATTATCAGGATATTGCAACTGAAAACTCCTCTGTACTCCATGTAACCAAGCTCAGATGACATAGAGCAACTGTAATTGTTGTGGAAACTCATCGTACATAACTCATTATTTTGGGACTTATGGACAGAAAACTCATCTTCTAGGACAACTCATGCAAAATATGTGTTAGAGCTACTACTTAACTGAGGATTATAACAAAGAAAGTGTTACGTCACTTGTTTTGTTTCTAGTTATTTCTTTCTTTTTTTCTAATGGTTAGGGTGAGTGGCTGCTATGGCAACCATTTTTACACTGCCTGAAAAGTTATGTCCATTTACAACCATCACAGGATTGTAAATTTTTATTTAACGTTTTGACCAGTTTGTTAATTGTTAAATTGTATATTATTTGTTAACTCCAATTATCAAGGCAGTTTACAGAATATGTTATGGTGTCAATAGACTCTTTTCAGGCTGTTTTAGTATCTTGAGTGTTAGAAGTTAAAATCAATCATATAACAATAGCATAATTTTAGGCTCACTCGCCATTAAACACACATCTAATTATAATTATTAGCTATCTTTTTAATACGTTACATTTAATATTTTGATAAACGTAGATAGTTAGCCAGCGTTTCATCTTTGTGCCAATTCTATCAACAAAGATTAATGGTAACTAAGTGTTCCAATTCATAAAATTGTTATGACTATGTGAAAAGCAATAATTTAACTTAACTGTAACTAGCTACTTGTGATAATAATATTATCAGATACAGTAGTTATCTACAATAAAACACTGATTATTTTTCAGACTAAGAGTTGAGGGTATTTAAAAAAGGGTATCCTATATGGCTGAGTTATACAAAAAAAAATTTATGATTCAAAATGGATTTATGACTATTTAATTAAAATGGTTCTTACAGGACATATTTGCTATCAAATTTCCATCCACCATCACCTTCAAGCAACGACACTGTTAATAGAGCCAAGAAATAGAGTGAGGGTCAAGGACAAATTTGTAGAGCAAACTTTGCGCAATCAAAGAGTGAAGACTTTTATTGGTTAACATTTTAATGGAACATTACCTAGTTGTACATAATTATTTTAATAAAAAATACTTGTTTTCACGTAGTGACCATTACCACCAAGTACAAATTTCCCACCAATATTATATATAAAATAGTTTATAATTATTGTTTGTCCCATTATTTGGATAGATACTTTGTTCTATGTTATAGTTATAAACCAAAATCATTAGGTTTGTATTGCGATTTATAAATCGCATACAAACCTAATGATTTTGGTATATAACCATTTTATAGCCCAAACATAAACAACGAGCAAAGTATAGTGTTAGCTATCTTAGTAATTATATTAAAGTACCCAAACTCTTTTTGCTTTGATCTGCCTTTCATCATAATTATGGTTGCTAAGAACTATATCAGACTTTTCCCCGCTAATACATTTTCTTTCGAGCATACCAGACTGTATCCTATTTTTAGTTCTTAACGACAAAAGAGATCGCTCGGGTAACGGGCTATAAATTATTATTCTAAACTTTTCTCTTTTCTCCAATTCATTCTGAATGTGTGGTAAGGAGTGAGGGGTCCCTATGGGTTAGGAATATTAACAATAGGGTCCCCATATTTATCATAAATGTGGAAACATTGGTTACCAATTTTGAGAGCATCCCCATATTTCTTGTGACAATGGCACTCTATCAATTACCGAACATCATGCTGTGGACAGCGAGAATTATTTTCTGAAGTGATTATGATGCGACATTAGAGGTGATTACCCACACATGTTGAGGATTTCTATATATATATATATATATTGAGTGCTATTAGTTGCATGTTGTTTAATTCTGAGTGATCTGCCAATACGGTTAAATCATTATGATCATTGTCATGTAGTGCATAAGGAATTGATGCAAGCATAATATTCCAATCCCAATTCTCTTTGATATTGTGGCTGTTGTTTAATAAATAATCTCTGCATAGCACTCATGAAAATACTTTCATAAACATTTGGTACAAAGCGTGATGTTGTTAAGAAATTCACAACAGTCACCAATTCTTTCAGATCAAAAAGTGATACAATTATTTTAACATAATTTGTAAACAAACTACTATTGTTAACGTGAAGTCATATTTCAGTTTTAGTTTAGAAGATGCATTGAATAAATGTTCAAAGAATGAATTTTTTTGAGACTCTAACAGGGTGATATTAGCACTTTATTATAGCGCTGAGTCCTACATTTTGTTTTAGACAATCCATGCCGGCAAAGGGTGGTTAGTAACTTGACGTATCAAGAGCAATAATTGTAATTGTGTTACACTAGTTATTTTCTGGTTTGCAACTCAGCAGGAATACTACACACTTACATTTGTAATTACGAATATCATCCAGTTTGGAATAGAACAACTTAGAGATGAGACCACCTTATTATGGTTCTATTTGTAGGACAATTAACATAATTATAGAAGATCAAAATCTATAAGAACTCATTTATTTCCATGTTGGTAATTCACAACAGTACAGTGTCCATTGAGCAGCATGATTTCTTATTATAAAATGAGCACTTGCTATCAAATAGTTCAGACTTACACAAGCAGCCTATAATGATATCTAAAAAGTTCTTAAAAGATGTCTTATTCATTGCCTACACATACAGACTATGCATCAAAGAGTGAATAAACAGTGTTGCATGAAGATAATCCTTGGAGATAATAATTTTTGTCATTACTATTATGAACAATTCAGTGTTGACACCAAATAAATAAGAGCCTTAAGTTTAACTCCTAACATTATGATCAATTGAGCACCAAGTGTGTGACTGATGTAACAGCATTGAATGCTTTAATGAAAGACTAGATCCAATCCTTATCTACAACAGCTACTACTTCTTTGAATGAACACTATATTATATACATATACATATATGATGATATATATATATAATATATCAAAACTACGCATTGTTTGCACATCTTGCAATGCTTGCAATATCTAAAGTCATTATCAGTATATTGCAGCTGAAAATTCATCAGTACTCAATGTAACCAAGCTCACATGACAAAGATCAACTGTAATTATTGTGGAAACTCATCCTACACAACTCATTATTGTTGGACTTGTGGACAGAAAACTCATCTTCTAGGACCTAATCAACTTTTTTTTTGACATCTAAATTAATGAACTTATCGCTTTAATAAACTTTCAGAGTGTGTATAGCAGTAGGTTTATTCTAATTACGAGTGCTCTGGCTTTCAAGATTTGGAGTTGAGTGGATCAACGTATACATGCTTGATATACTATCCTCACTTATAAAACAACATAAAAATGATATTGGTTGATATGTATATAAGCTACACATCAAATTTAAATAGTATTTTTTCCTTTATCTCTTGCAAATGAAGCTACCTGAAATGTGTTTGATGATTTTCAGATGTCAGATTTTGTCAATATATGTCTTAGAGTTGAAAGCTAGCTCAGAATTTCAGAAGGTGATTGAAATAGTCAAATATAATGTTGCTGGTTTCTTAAAGGGTATAAATAAAAATCTGCTCATGGATATTTTTATTACATCAGCACTGGAATGCAATAGGTTAAAACTTGTTATCCATCCAATAAGTTTTTGATAGTAATACATACCAAAAGTACATGCTGTGATTAGGTAGGGCAGGTATTTGAACTTCTTTCTCTTCTCCCTCTATGGAGCCTACCTTGCTATTATCAGGCGATTCACATTCATAAAAACAACTTGACTTCCTTAAGTGTGAGTGGCAAACTTAACGTTAAAATGTGTGACTGGAACTGAAAATACATTGTCATCTTAAGATCTTTTAAGCTACTGCCATATATGCTACTGGCTATTTCAGTCTAGTTAGGAGTTGTAGTTTTTACCATAATAATACTAAGTTTGTTTTTCTACTTCTTCTAGTGTTTGTCTAAAAGACACACTCTCTCTCCAACACTCCATGTCCTTCTGTCTAGCGACTCTTTACCAGTTACTAACAGTTCCTTTCTCTTCAATTGGAAAGACATTAACATGTATCATATAAACAAAAGCTTGAACAATTTTTGTAAGCTACCGAACATCATGCTGTGGACAGCGAGAATTATTTTCTGAAGTGATTATGATGCAACATTAGAGGTGATTACCCACACATGTTGAGGATTTCTATATATATATATATATATTGAGTGCTATTAGTTGCATGTTGTTTAATTCTGAGTGATCTGCCAATACAGTTAAATCATTATGATCATTGTCATGTAGTGCATAAGGAATTGATGCAAGCATAATATTCCAATCCCAATTCTCTTTGATATTGTGGCTGTTGTTTAATAAATAATCTCTGCATAGCACTCATAAAAATACTTTCATAAACATTTGGTACAAAGCGAGATGTTGTTAAGAAATGCACAACAGTCACCAATTCTTTCAGATCAAAAAGTGATACAATTATTTTAACATAATTTGTAAACATACTACTATTGTTAACGTGAAGTCATATTTCAGTTTTAGTTTAGAAGATGCATTGAATAAATGTTCAAAGAATGAACTTTTTTGAGACTCTAACAGAGTGATATTAGCACTTTATTATAGCGCTGAGTTCTACATTTTGTTTTAGACAATCCATGCCGGCAAAGGGTGGTTAGTAACTTGACGTATCAAGAGCAATAATTGTAATTGTGTTACACTAGTTATTTTCTGGTTTGCAACTCAGCAGGAATACTACACACTTACATTTGTAATTACGAATATCATCCAGTTTGGAATAGAACAACTTAGAGATGAGACCACCTTATTATGGTTCTATTTGTAGGACAATTAACAGAATTATAGATCAAAATCAATAAAAACTCATTTATTTCCATGATGGTAATTCACAACAGTACAGTGTCCATTTCGAATGGAAGCATTTTTGCTTAAGTGTTGATTTCAGTGATTTAGTTATTCTTTCTGTTATTATATAGTTTGTGGTAGAAAATAATATGTTATATATTTTTTCTATACTAAACTAGAATGGAGCAAATTTTAGCTGTCCATTTGACTCTATTTAATGATTGGAATAATCACATTATTAATGCTTTATGATTATGATAATATCTCACAGATACCAGTATCGAAAGCGACAAGATATTTGTAATGTTCAGTTAATTGACTAGTTTGTGACTAACCCTTTCCAGGCCATGTGCATCGGTGGTAAGGGGTTATTCAGCTATCATGTCTGTTCCAGGCATAGCATTATAAGCATTGTAATTCTACTGTTTCATATGACTAGCTATCACTACAGGTGTTGTAGATTTTGGAATTTTGTGAAAACTGCAGTGTTCTAGTACAAGTACAATGGATTATTCAGTTGCCCGAGGCTATCCAACATAATGTTGTTTATACCATTGAGGTTGTAAGTATTTTATTATTGTAAATAATTTGAGAAAATATTATATTTAGCTTAGAATTGACGCCATAGTCATCTAATCTATCTAGAATATGGCCTAAAACTCACCATATTTCATGTTTCTTGAGAAACTGTCAAAGTTTAATGTTAATTCTTCCCATATTTTGCATTAATTCAAAATTAAATGACTGATATTCAATGTGGATATAATGCAATGCTCTGAGTAAGAAGTATATTGGTCATTTTATATACACTCACAAGTACTTCATTGCATTATAGTTTTGTTAGTTTCTGTTCTAACTATTTGAATATGTAATTATTTTATTCTGTAAACCTATTATCCTATTTAGCCAGATGGTTACCAGTGCTTTACCTTACGGTACCCAAAGCAAAATATGCATGAAAAAATAGGTTGTGAATATATTTAATGATACAATCAGTAATATTAATTGAATATCAATTGACCAATAGGTTTACACCATTGCTTAATAACTAAACTTATACACATATGGTACCAGATTAAAAACGAATCATAAAAAAAAGTTAAAAGTATGTCAGCTTAAAATTATAGGATTTTTTTAAGTCACTTAATATTTTGTATAATAATCTTCAGCATATTGGTAAACATTACAAATATCTTCTCGTTTTCGATATCGATATCTGTGAGCTATTATCATAAAAAATATCAATGTGATTACTCCAATAATTAGATAGACAATCAAGTAATCAAATGAACATCCAAAAGTAACCTTTTTGTGGCTCTTAAGAGAAGAATATAATAAAACAGTAGATATCAATTGAAACACTGCCTTTATAAAGTAATAGAGTCCAAACATAAGTCCTTTCATGTATCGAGGACTCTGGCAGCAAATTAATTGCCAAACCGCTATGTAGAATAACAGTTTACTAAATGCCAAACAAACTTGTAACATAGTAGGCAATAAAAACTCTGGTAGTGATACATTGAGGTTGTCTATCGAACTAATATTGACGATTAAACATGAATCTCGGAAGGAATATTATTGTAGTCTGGATATTATGCTGCAGGCTATAATAATTAATTGCATCAATATTACAAGTATTAAACTGACACCAATCCTTTGAAGAATAGTTGGATTATGCTTGGCAATGCATTGTCTAATGCTTGTAAGATAAATTAGGATGAAAATTGTGACAATAAGTGGAGAAAGAACAGAATTTTCTAAAATCACTCTTTCTAGAATATTATAATTAGATAATCCACCCCGAGGCAAATGGTGAGCCAGTAAAGTATCTCCAGTAAATTCCAGCAAAAATTATGGACTTAATGCAATAAATACTTTGATTATATTTACCATGACTTTTACATCTTCTACTTGCTCAGTAGTGAATGGTCCTCCATATCTTTGTTTTCCAAAGTCTAACCTGGATGGACGTTCATCATCACAATAAGTGAATGCACTTCTCCTAATTGGTTTTTTGTGTTTGAAGGCAAAGGATATAACACCATATACTAACTTGTAAGGGTTTCCTTTGGTATTGTGATACTGAAAAATGGAACTATATTTTTCTACCAGAAACAATATAATCAGTGAACACACAACTGAAACACTGATCACAACATCAAAAGCTATGATGTATCCATTGCCAGTGGTCACCATACCTTTGTAAAACTCTAACCTGGAATTAAATGAACTTTTACCGATTTTTACCACTAATTCTGTTAATTTCTCTACAAATAGAACCATAATAAGATAGCAGTCAGACTTGATGGTAGGCTCATCTCTAAGTTGTTCTATTTCAAATTGAATGATATTTGTAATGAAAAATACTCTTCCAACCCAATAACATATAACTGAAATTAACATGGAGGAGACTATTAAATACAGTTTATAATCTGTAGTATTTACTATTGAGGAAAGCAAAATCCAAAGTACTAAAATGAAGAATTGAAACGCTATCATAAACTGTGTACTGACTTTCAAGACTTTGTACTGTCCAATCTTGATGTCAGCAACATATCCTGCTAAGGGCGAGAGGATTGAGATAGTTAAGTTTAAATTGTTCTATTGTACCAGAGCTCTAGTAGATTAAGCATTCCATAGTATTATCTAGGTAACATGACCATAGAAGTAAAATAAACTGTGTTGCCTTAAGGCTGTGACAAACACTCATTAACCAATCAATTGTGAGAAGCTCGCTGCCTCCCCAATGAAGTATTTCAATCTAAACCGTTTAGTATACTTTTCTCAAATTTTTACAAGCAACAAAATTATAAATCGGCTAGAAAATTTTAATTACGTACATCGACAATACACAATAACAACTTTTACAGAGTCAGTAGTTCAAAACTAAAACAATACAACTGTAATACTATTTTTAGTAAGATTACCCACCTTTTACTGCATGGAATGTATAAGTAACAAAAGGATCATCTTTAGCTACTACACTTTCCACTTCATGATTAAATGTTACCGACGCCATGCCACTAAATGGGTGTGGCCACGCTAGTCTGTATTGTAGCGCGCAGGTCTGACTTTCAGCACTCAAATCTAACTTTCAGCTGGCAGATCCACTGCTGAATAGTCACTAAGGGTGGAACTATATAGAACTTACTATGTCCATTTATAATATAGGTGCAAATATTTGATTTGTTCATGTGAGGGTTCATATGTATTTCTTCAACAGCTAGTAATACTAGTGAGCACAAACGGCAGCGAGATTACCTATGTTAGGCTACACAAAGCGGAAGTGTTGTTATATGGTTAATTTGAACTCATGCCATTCCAACTACTAAAAAAAAATTTATTTTTAATCACTTATATTTGGTAAAGCAGTTTCAAAGCCATAGTAACTACTGCCCCAATGCGATAAATTAAAAATAAATTTTTTTTAAAAAAAAACAACAAAAATTAATAGCAGGCGTTACTAAAGAAGTACGGCACAGTTTTGAACCTCACCCTATATTAAGACATGCTTATTCCTGTAAGAAGCTGAACACCTGAGTAAAGGCAACACATATATTTATTTGTTTATTATGCGTTTACTTGGTGCTATTGTTAGTTAAGCAGTAGCTGTAAGGCACAGCATGTTTTCACTGGACATACCAGCACAAGAATAACATGAAGTATTTCAAACTAAATTTTTTTCGTATACATTCTTTTCAAAGTAGCATCCCCCAAACTTTAAGCAACAATACTATTAATCCGCTGTAAAACTTGAGGTATTATATTATTTACATAGTGATATGTCATAGCAATGATGGAGTAACCAAGTACTCTGTAACATGAAGTATTTCAAACTAAATTTTTTTCGTATACATTCTTTTCAAAGTAGCATCCCCCAAACTTTAAGCAACAATACTATTAATCCGCTGTAAAACTTGAGGTATTATATTATTTACATAGTGATATGTCATAGCAATGATGGAGTAACCAAGTACTCTGTAACATGAAGTATTTCAAACTAAATTTTTTTCGTATACATTCTTTTCAAAGTAGCATCCCCCAAACTTTAAGCAACAATACTATTAATCCGCTGTAAAACTTGAGGTATTATATTATTTACATAGTGATATGTCATAGCAATGATGGAGTAACCAAGTACTCTGTTGTTGGAAATACAAACACATGTGGCAGTCATAACATTGATAAACATGTACAACATTTATGAAAATATATATGATCACAACAGTTGAAATTAATAAAATTCATATATATTATATATTATAACAATAAACCAAAGTATTTTGATATGATGGATCGGGATTGAAGGATGACTGCATCTTTGCTAGTTACAAACTTTCGTAGACAGTTTCATTCTGTTGCGGATTTATAACTTCATACATACTAATACTTCCTTCTACTGTTCCGTATGCAACATTATCTTTGCAATTAATAATATTATTTGCAATTCCATAAGAAATATTAGTATCTGTAGCCAAACTGACTTCACAATTATTATTGGGTCTAGATAAAAACTTCTTTTTCCATATCAAAAGAGAAATAAGTCCACAGCCAACTAGAAGAGCCACAATGAAACTGAAACAGCATGCAGCTATCACTCCAATCAACCATAAACTGAACGTAGCAGATGTACTAGAAGTGGTAGTAGCAGTAGTAGTATCGCCTGTAAGGTAACGTTGTTAATACCGGTGAGCTTCAGCACAAGTGGTAGATAATAGAGTGTAAAAAAAATAGAATATAATGTACCAATGTTATCAGTGATTCAAGCTTCTCTTTAGCTGAACTATCATATTATATTTATGTTGCCTTTTAGAATAGAAAATATTTTTATTGTTTACATTCCTATCATTTCAAGATGTCAGTCACAATCTGTACACAACCATCACCAGCAGGAATGCCCGGCATTACTACATTATTGCAACTCACATGATGAAATCTTCCTTACTAATTGATGATCAGAGTTTGAAGTCTGCTGTTGAGAGGTTTGTTGCACAGTGGGACACTTGTGAGGGGTGGTAGTTTCTGTAGTCTCCCTATTACCTGCAGACCAAAAATCATTTTTTACGTATATACAGTAAATAGTCGAATAAGATGCATCACATTTATAATGATTATTATAATTATTTGAAAAAATATGCAAATAATTATAATAATTATTATCGTTACCTATGTGATAATCATCATTATCATTGATCTTGTGATGTGCATGCAAATAATAGCTTATGCTACAGGAGAATGGACAATGTATTAAATATTCCCTGATGTTTTAAATAATAATTGCTGTAAGTGGCTAGTCCCAAATTCTTGTCTCAAACAGCCTTTTCTATAAAATTACCAGCAATCTATCCGAAATTATGAGCAATTTGCTGAAAATTTTATTGTAGGCCAAATATCTACACTATATGGTTTGCTATGAGATTACATTTCACAAGATTAAAGTTTGGCTTACAGAAAAAAAATATATTCTTCTCACCTCCATCATTACTAGTAAAATACATTGTATTTTTCGCACTGTCTCCTGCACAGTTGGTAGCCCTCACAGAGACTGTATAGTTAATGCTGTGAGAGAGGTCCACTGCAGAGAGAGAGGAGTCACTGGTAATGGATGTCTGAGGAGGAGATGGAGAAGAACTATCAGTGATGGTGACTGTGTAGTTGTCTGCTGATCTAGACTTTCTACTGGAAGACTGCCAGTGGAGAGTATAACTAGAGGACATGTCTTCATTATTGACTAGAGTTAAGTTAGTAGGTGGATCTGGTAATTCTAAAAGAAACAATCTAATGTATATTATTAGTCCACACATCATTGGTGACCTGTTCTCACCTTTGTATTTCAGTTCATAGTAGGCCGACCTTTGTTCACTAGATGCACAGTAAATTGATAATGGAATGTGTTCAGGTTTGCCATATGTGACTAGAGTTGATAATATGCTGTCACTTGATTCAGAAATTAGAGTTGCAACTGCAACTTCATTCATTGAAGTTGGATTAACATTTACTACTTGAAGAGTATTAGGAAGATTTGTTCCTGCTGCAATTTTCCATTCTATGTAATGTCCAGACACAGAACAGTCCAGATTTCTGGAGAGATTCGCACCAGCACAGACATACTCTACTCCATGAGGCTGCAGATCAGCAACACTCTCTCCAAGTGAAGCTACTGCAATGGAATACCACAACACGTCAAAGGCTAGTCAGCTAAAACAGGAAGTAACTTACCAAGTAACAATAAAAAAAACGTTAGTCTCATATCCAAGAAAAGAGAACCGTTGAACGAACTAAAGTAAATGGAACCGCTAATATTATCGCAACATTCTTTTGAATCAGCTGGCCGGAAGAAGACGAAGAACGACCGCGCTCAAAAATTTTAACTGAACTCCAGAAACCACACCTACAACTTCTGTCCTCTTAATGGTATTGTGGTATTATACGCCTGGGTGTTAGAAAGGCTGACTGAATACTACTATACCCAGGGTCGGCACAGACATACTCAACTCCATGAGGCTGCAGATCCGCAACACTCTTTCCAAGTGAAGTTACTCCTACAGAATATCAAAATACGTCAGAAGCTGGTCAGCTAAAACACGAAGTAACGTACCGAGTAACAACAAAAAGCATGTTAGTCTCATCACTAAAGGAGAACAGAACTGAGCAAATAATTAAAGACAAAATGAGCCGGTTAGTTATTCCAACATTCATCTGTCCGAAAACAACTCTCGAATAAAAAACTGAAACCCAGAAGCCGCGCCCTCCGCCTGGCTGAAGCCGTGAATCTATCATCTACTAGTGATGTGCTTGAGCACAAATGGCGAGCGAGCCTAAAGACTATACTATTTTTATATGAATGATTTTGACTTCTAACACTGAAGCTACTGAAAATAAGGTCCAGTTTTTTTTAATTTCGCATACAAGGTAAAGGGATTTCAGTGCCATAGTAACAACTCTCTGCAACTGCTTGACAACAACAAAACAATACACGTTATTTAAAGGTTTTCTGTGTGATATTCTTTAGCTAAGTAGTGGTTGTAACACACAATGCCTTGACACAACTGGACATGCACCTACACAGACTTACCTTCGCAGTAGTCTAGTGGACAATGTATTTTCAAGTAAATACAGTTGCGCACGGCTTATAACCATGACAAAGAGCGCATTGACTTACCACCGCCACTAACTCGAATAGAAATGGAAGTCCCTTTAGTTTTCAAGTTTTAACTGCACCAGCAAAAGAATTCAAAAGGGTAAACAATTCAATTCTAGGGTGATACGGGTACTGATCGATAAACCAGAGGATTCTGTTTAGTGCAATTTGGGACGGGGTCGACCACATAACTAACACAAAAACGCGAGGGTCAAAGTACAAAAATGCCTTACGTACGTCCATACATATATACAAATAAACATCCCCGATTTTTTTCATTTTTACCCCTGTAAGTGTCTCGCTCGCTCGCCAATTATACTTCAGCGACGCCTCAGTGGGAACTGCCATTCAGGGTCCCGAAGGCCCTTGGCTGTAGCGTAACGAGCACGGCGAGGACGCTACTTAGGGCCTCCCAGACCCTAAGAATGATAGTTCACGCTGCGCAGCAGCTAACTAATTTAGAACGTAGCGACTGCTCCTCCTAACAACACAATCAGAAAGACATTAAACAAGCCTATCGGATGGTCACTGAGTGTCCCTGCCCTCAAGGCGGTGACACTATGTTAGTAGTGTCTTTCTCTGTAGGACTTAACCATTTTAAAGTTCCTCTGTCAAATACAAAAAATAAATCAGCTAGCTACATTCTAACTATTGGTATTATTCACCTGGATGTTAGACTGGCAGGCTGTATAAAAGCCTTTCCCCTGTAGCTACTATACCTGGGAAAAGGTATAATTTCTCTATAAAGTTCAATTTAAATATTTAATAACCAATGATCTTTAGTCCAATTACCTGTGCCATATAAGCTAATTTACTTGCTTATTTTCATTGCTAGTGATTATGTTCATCAATGACATACCACTGTTAAAAGGTTCGATATCAGTTTAATATCAGTTTAATGTGACTATTGTGTAATTAGGGTATGATAGTAGTAGTAGTAGTAGCTATGTCTTATCATAAACATCATCTTACAAAGACTGATGGCAATATTGTGACTACTCAATTCCATGTATACATTAATTGGCTATAGAAAAATTGATTCACAATTGGTATTTTGAATGTATTTCAGAGGACACTGTAAAATTTTGTCCTAATTAGTGTTTCTCCCTTGGACAGATCACAAACTAGTCAGTTTTTATTTGCTGCATAGTTTATTAATAATTTCACAATCTGTCTATGGTTGTATTCTTACCAATTCCTCCAGGGATGGAACCTAAGGAGATGTGCACTGTGTGACGTTCATGATGCAAGATGAGTTTATTTGAACTTGTTTGTGATTCAAGTCTTCCTGTCCACTCCTTCTCTTCCTAAATTCATACTTTTTCATTTCTGATTGGGCTGAGAATGAATTGATTTCAATCATCATGACAGTTAAATTCAATGATGACATAAAGAAAGATAGTGTTGTTGGGTCCGCCATGTTTTACAAAAGTTCAGGCTCAGTTATGGCATTCATATACACTGAACTAATTATGGAATACACTGAGGATGATCACTTGATTTAGAAATTTGAGACTCAACTGCAATGCTACATTATGTACTTCTTGAGTTTGCATTTAGTGGACTGGTAAAATGTAATTGAAGAGTGTGTGAAGTCTATCTTGGTTCAACATCCATACTCTACTTCATGAGGCTGCAGATTAACCACATACCCAATTATATGATCTATTATAACTACAACAAAGTCAAGTTTAGCAAGTAAAAACATTTCAACTTAAGAGAGTAGCTAATGTCAGCATACGAGTTTCATGTTTATAATAATATGCTATTATGTCTTTTCTATTTTTTGTATAATTGACTTGAAATGTAAGTCTCACAAATATTATAAATGAAAAAACAACAACATTGAACAGTCACATTTCTTATTGGACCAGTATGAACTTGCACAATTAAATGGGTTATGATGGTATTTTAACAAATAGATCATTATTCAAGACAACTCCTTGGCAACACTGGGATGATTTTGAGCTAAAGGAGAAAGAACAATATTGGAATTTTTATATAGAGTTAGAATTAGGAAAAGTTCAGAGGCTATGTCAAACTTGACTTGTATTTCTCCATCAGTACTAACATCCATATATGAGTTACAACAATAATAGAATAACCAAGTTTGGCGTTTGAATTATAAGTAGTTTAAGGGTTAGAAAATGCATCAAAATAACTAGTGTTTCTCCTTCAGCATTATATAATTCAAACATGGCTATATCATAGCATTAATGATGGATTAAGGGTGCCTGCACATAGCAACACGCACTGCAGGTTGATGGGGCCCTCTAACAATTACCCACCAAAACCCGCCATTATTATAATACCCGACCGGAACAAATGCGAGTAGCAGCTGGCGTGTATTTTGCGTAGTTGCGTGCTGGTAGTGTGGTTATCTGTTTCCCCTATCCCTGTGGGTAATCTAAAGCAATCAGCTGCTATGGGTTCAAAGAGAAACAGTAAAAAAACAGTTGTTGCTAGGAAGAGCAAGCGCAAGAAGCAGTTACTTGTGGCTAGATTGAACAACAGACCCTGCAACCACAACCATATTGGTAAAACTTATGCAGAGCAGTAGATATTTTATGGATTACTACTGTGTAAATATAGATTCTGTGGTTGACCCAGTTCCAGGCTTGCCTGGTGATGGTAGTAGTACTTCTGGTACCATGGATACCCTGAGTGCACAGCCAGAAATTTTACCACAACTGGTTAGTCAATTATAATTAAATAAAAAATAACTACCACCAATGATGTAAAAAATGTTCAGGAGTCCATCCCTGACAGTCCTGGTAATGTTCAGGATTTCATCACTGCCACCCCTGGCTATCCACACATGGAATGTAAAAAAAAAATAAAAAATTATAGCAGCAGTGATCTAACAAATGTATAGGATTCTGTCCCTGGCAGTCCTGAACACCTTCAGGATTTTGTCTCTGGTGGACCTGGTGATTCCCTGAATCATGACAGCCCTAGTGATCCACACATGGTATGTGAATATAAAAAAATAAAATGAATAAATAAATAAAAAAGAGATTAAAAAAAATAATAAGAAAAAAATTATAACAGCAGCAATGTAATAAATGTATAGGATTCTGTCCCTCGCAGTCCTGGTAATCTTCTGGATTACATCACTGGTTCTCTTGGTGATGTTCATGATTCATTCACTAGCAGTTTCGGTGATCCACACATGGTATGTCGAAAAGAAAAAAAAAAGTATAAATACTAAAATCAGTCTGAATCAAATAAAAAATGTTTAGGATTTTGTTCCTGGAAGTGCTGGTGATTGTCAGGATCTTGTCACTAGTTCTCCGATGAAGTTCAGGATTCGTTCTCTGGCAGTCCAATTTCACAAAGGACTTGTGCTGACCCAGACCCATCCTCATCACTGGTCAGTTCTCTAATAATAATAATAATAATAATAATAATAATAATAATAGTAATAAATGCCAAAAAAGAAATTATGGACTGAGTTAGTGCTATGGGGAAAAAAAACTTAGTAGGAAAAGAAAATAGTCGCTGATATAACAAACCTCTTTTGTGTAGAATGCTGAAGACAACTTGACTGTCGTAGAAAAATTGGTCACTGCTGCCAACCATGTTGGATTCCCTAGTGAATTAGTGGACAGAATATCGGAAATCGTGTCCACCAGCAGTATACGCCTTGAGTGTTCCAAAAACATGAGGATTCACGACTCTCTGTGTTCGTGGCAGCGGTACTACCTGGTGCTGTCTTTTTTGATGACTGGTAATCTTCATGCAGACTACGAACGAGTAGGAGGCTTGCTAGGCTTTCCTGCATGTTCCAGTACCCAGTGGGGTAGGATTGTGAAGAGGTTGGAGGAGATTGTCTCTGATTTGGCAGAGTGGTCCTGTAGTCAGGTAAGGAAGGAAATAATGGAGCGAGGTGATAATAAGAAATGGATGGCTTCATTTGATGGGTTTTACCTGACTCGGGGCCACTACTCCAATAACTCTTCCGCCACACTCCATGACTACTCCACTGGGAACATTGCTTGGTTTACACACCAAACAAAGCGTGGTCCAGGCCATAACTGGACAGGAACCTCGGCTGGTGCAGCAACAGACATGCTTGATGAGCTCCTTGGCAAAGCAAAGGAGGCTGGGTTTTCTGTCAAGGAGCTCATCTGCGACAAGGATTCTGCCACCAATGCCACCTTCTGCCGGTACTACCCAGAAGGTATGATTACTTATTGTAGTAATCATAGTATGAAGAACTTCCACAAGGCACTGGAAAAAATAAAGAAGTACAAGTGCGAGGTAAATATACAAATAAAACAATAATATTACTTTATATCCGATGGTATGCAGTGCAGGGCAGATCAGTTTCGCTGCAAGAGGATGACAGATGCAATGTTAAACTCTTGCAAGAGAGCTCTTAGCACACTTATTGTATCTGACAAGGTGCAAGAGGCTCATAATCCATTGGAAGTTTTTACGCCTCAAAAACTTCGTGGATCATTAATGCCACGACAAGCATGCATCACCCTATTGTTATCATCCTAAGGTAGAAAACAAAAATGTGTGCAAAAATATTTTAATTAATAATTATTTTTTATACAAGGTGAATCCTGACGGAAGTCCTTACAGGACTAAAAATCACTACACTTGTTATTCACAAGTAGCAGGGTTTTTCCAACTTATGGAGGAAATGTCCATTTACCCTCAAGACTACGTGTCAGATCATGGCAGGCTGACGACAAACACTGTCGAAGGCTTCCATGGTCTGGCACTAGTCTATCGTGATAAACTGACTGATTTGTCTCACACACATTATGTGTGTAAAACTAACATGGCAGTATGCCATAAGGTTAGCTGAACAATGAAGGTTACCACAAAATTAGTTTATACTATAATGAAATAGAATCTTGGACCAATTTGGAAGGCCCTTTGTATCTGAAAATGGGATTGGAAATTCCAAATAATGCAGTTGCTTCCATATTGAAGGAACAAAGGGAGTGGATCAAGAGCTGCCGCCGAAGGTCAAGCAAAGAACACCACCACAAACGGTAAGAATGATTAATATCATTCCCTAATATGTATGATAATTTCTGTTTGGTGACTAATTTGTTTGGTTACAATAATCAATATTTTGATAACAGTAACTTACAGAAGAAGGCCAAGAAGAAGAGGTATGAGATGGAAAAAGCCTTCATGGAGCGCCTTCGAGGAGCTGGATGCAGTGTTGGGGAGTATGCTGGAGATGGCCAGGGTGACTCCATGTCAACTGAACTCCATTCTACTGGAGAAGGCACTGTAGATGCCGGCCCTGAAGTGGAACATCTGGAGTTGGAAGAGGATGATGATGATGATGGAATTGACATTGTACATGACGATCATCATCCTCTTCTGATTTTCTATGATTGTGAAGCGACTGGGCTGAGCATCTACAGTGACCACATCACGGACATGTCCGACTCCCCTGCAGCAACGCACTTTTTCCAGTCTCGTGAGAACAACTCGACATATTCCCGCACCTGGTAATTTTTTTAAATTATTATATCATACACATTGTATTACAGACCTATATCTACAATAGTTAATAGAATAACAGGAATTTCCCAAGCGATGCTCAGAAATGAGCAGTCATTGTTTTGTGTACTCACACAATTTCTGCAGTGGGTAACTATGGTTACTGCTGAGGTCAGCGACTCTACAAGTACCACTCACTTCCCTGGTATTGCAATTAATTTTTATAGTAAATTTTATTTATTGTTTTTCTATACGAACACACATACGCCACATGTAACGTAAGAGTATAATATACTTATATATTATATAAGTAACAAAAATATCAACTTCCGTTAAGATACTTTTACTTTTAAAATAAACGCTACATTCAACCAAACCAAATCTCACTGCCACTAAGCGGGTGTGGCCACCAAGCCTGGATCGCATGGGACACTCTTTAGGTAGCAACCTAAATATCTCGATGTTTTGTGCTTATTTTTAATTCCTGTCTTCTGTAGTGAAGAATGCATACTGTCTTATCCATCCATTCCTTACTCTGTGTGTTATCTACACTTAAAAAAATTATATGTTTTTTGGCATTTTTCACCTATGTGAATGCACACTTAGTGTGAAAGTCATATGACCACCACTCTTAATTATTTTTCTTTGACTGGAAAACATGGCTATGAGCAATGAAACACAGCCACTTTTCACACTTTGAATTCACCCAAGGAATATAAAAAGTATTGATTAGTTAATACTTGTGTATAAAGAAACTTTAAAAAAAAATTTGAGTCAAAATAGACACAAGAGTTGGGATTATGTACAAGCTTATAAAAAGAATGATCAATTATACTTGACGGTTTGACACTCATAAACATTTGGTACAAAGCGAAATGTAATTGAGAAATGCATAACAGTCACCAATTCTTTAAGACCAAAAAGTGATGCAATTATTTTAACATAATTTGTAAACAAACTACTATTGTTAACATGACATCATTTTTTAGTTTTAGTTTAGAAGATGCATTGACTAAACGTTCAAAGAATGAACTTTTTTGAGACTCTAACACGGTGATATTAGCACTTTATTATAGCGCTGAATCCTACATTTTGTTTTAGACAATCCATGCCGGCAAAGGGTGAATGAGCACTATATATTATAATGTATATATATTTATATATCTAAGCTATGCATTGTTTTTTCACAATATCTTGCAAAGCTTGCAATATCCAAAGTTATTATCAGGATATTGCAACTGAAAACTCATCAGTACTCCATGTAACCAAGCTCAGATGACATAGAACAACTGTAATTGTTGTGGAAACTCATCGTACATAACTCATTATTTTGGGACTTATGGACAGAAAACTAATCTTCTAGGACAACTCATGCAAAATATGTGTTAGAGCTACTACTTAACTGAAGATTATAACAAAGAAAATGTTACATCACTTGTTTTGTTTCTAGCTGTAGGGAGCACTGTCACCTGAACAGATAGCATTTAATTGAAGAACCAATATTATTCCTTCAGAGACTCATGTTTAATAGTCAATATTAGTTCCATAGACTACCTCAATGTAACAATACCAGAGTTTTTATTACCTACTTTGTTACAAATTTGCTTGGCATTTAGTCAAGCATTATTCTACATAGCAGTTTGGCAATTCATTTGCTCTCAGAGTCCTCGATACATGAAAGGACTTTTATTTGGACTTTTTTATTTTATTAAAGCAGTATTTCGATTGATATCCGCTTTGTTGTTATTTTCTTCTAACTATAGCAGGAAAACAGTCCACTTTGGCTGTCCATTTGATTATTTAATTCTCTATTTAGTTATTGGAGTTATCACTCTTTTGATGTTTACGATAGCAGCTCACAGATATCGGTATCGTAAACGAGAAGATATTTGTAACGTGTACCAATATGCTGAAAATTATTACACTAAATTATAACAACATGACGTAAAGATTTATAAATTACGTGGAATACTAGCAATGTCATGTTAATATTACGTTATGTATGCTAATTTGACATGAGTCAGTTATTAACAGTATTGGACTTCTGGAATTTTTTGAACAGATATATAACTACATGTTTATTTTAATCTTTTTGTGAACATACTGTTTGTATCATTTCAATATTTTGCTAACGTATTTGTACTTGATACTTTTGATACATTTCTTCATGTTACATGCAATTATTACATTTTATTATCTTTTTTTTTTCTTTTTACAGGGTTAAATAAAAGTAGAAGTAAGGAATTGTCTCCAAGTGGTATGATGCACTCTAATATAGTATAGAATATTTGTGAATACTATCAGATTATTAGTTAATAGCATGCAGTAGCCTATTGAATTTTTTAAAGGTAAATTTTTTATGTGATAAATGTTAGCATGATTTACTTTTTCAGTGAATCGACTTGCTGACAAAGACATTTAAAGTATTTCATACAATTTTTTTTAATTTGCTGAAGTTGTAAACCCTCACGAAAATATATGCAGCATGTTTCCTAATTAGAGTATGAACACTTGCTATCAAAAAGTTCAGACTTACAAGCAGCCTATAATGATATCTAAAAAGTGCTTAAAAGATGTCTTATTCATTGCCTACACATACAGACTATGCATCAAAGAGTGAATAAACAGTGTGGCATGAAGATAATCCTTGGAGAAAAAAATTTTTGTCATTACTATTCCGAATAATTTAGTGTTAACACCATGATAAATGGGAGCCTCAAGTTGAACTCCTAACATTATGATAAATTGTTGTTATGCACCAATGATGTGACTGATGTAGCAGCATGGATGCTTTAATTAAAGACTAGAACCAATCCTTATAACTACAACAGCTACTACTTCTTTGAATGAGCACTATAATATAATCTATATATATTTATATATCTAAGCAATGCATTGTTTTTTCGCAACATCTTGCAAAGCTTGCAATATCCAAAGTCATTATCAGGATAATGCAACTGAAAACTCCTCAGTACTCAATGTAACCAAGCTCAGATGACATAGAACAACTGTAATTGTTATGGAAACTTATCGTACATAACTCATTATTTACAGACTTATGGACAGAAAACTCATTTTCTAGGACAACTCATGCAAACATATGTGTTAGAGCTACTACTTAACTGAAGATTATAACAAAGAAAATGTTACGTCACTTGTTTTGTTTCTAGTTATTTCTTTTTTTTATTCTAATGGTTGCGGTGAGTGGTTACTATGGCAACCATTTTTTACACTGCCTGAAAAGTCATGTCCATTGACAACCATCACAAGATTGTAAATTTTTGTATAATGTTTTGATTACCAGTTTGTTAATTGTTAACCTCAACAGTCTTGTACATTTTTTGTTAACTCCAATTATCAAGGCAGTTTACAGATTTTGTTAAGGTTGTCAATGGACTCTTTTCAGGATGTTTTAGTATCTTGAGTGTCGGAAGTTAAAATCACTCGCCATTAAACACACCACTAATTATAATTATTAGCTATTTTTTTTAATACATACATTTATTATTTTGATAAACGTAGATAGTTAGCCAGCGTTTCATCTTTGTTCCAATTCCATTAACACAGATTAATGGTAACTAAGTGTTCCAATAAAATTGTTATGACTATGTGAAAAGCAATAATTTAACTTTACTGTAACTAGCTACTCGATAATAATATTATCAGACACAGTAATTATCTACAATGATTAATTTTCAGACTAAGAGTTGAGGGTATTTACAAAGGGTATCCTACTTGGCTGAGTTTTACAAAAAAGAAGTTTTATAATTCAACATTGTTTTTTGGTTTAGTTAAAAATGGTTCTTACAGGACGTAATTTGCTATCACATCTCCATCCTCCATCACCTTCAAGTAACGACACTGTTAATAGAGCAAAGAAATAGAGCGAGGGTCAAAGACAAATTCGCAGAGCAAACTTTGCGCAATCAAAGAGTGAAAACTTTTATTGGTTAACATTTTAATGGAACATTACCTAGTTGTACATAATTATTTTAATAAAGAATACTTGTTTTCACGTAGTGACCTTTACAACCAAGTACAAATTTCCCTCCAATATTGTATATAAAATAGTTTATAGTGATTGTTTGTCCCATTATTTGGATAGATACTTTGTTTTATGTTATAGTTATAAACCAAAATTGAGGTTTGTATGCGATTTATAAATCGCAATACAAACCTAATGATTTTGGTTTATAACTATTTTATAGCCAAACATAAACAAGAGCAAAGTATAGCGTTAGCTATCTTAGTAATTGTATTAAAGTAACCAAACTCTTCATTATTCCATTTTGCTTTGAATTGCCTTCCATCGTAATTATGGTTGCTAAGAACTATATCAGACTTTTCCCCGCTAATACATTTTCTTACGAGCATACCAGACTGTATTCTATTTATAATTCTTAACGACAAGCGCGGTCGCTCAGGTAACGGGCTGTAAATTATTATTCTAACCTTTTCTCTTTTCTCCAATTCATTCTGAATGTGTGGTAAGGGGTGAGGGGTCCCTATGGGTTAGGAATATTAACAATAGGGTCCCCATATTTATCATAAATGTGGGAACATTGGTTACAAATTTTGAGAGGGTCCCCATATTTCTTGTGACAATGGCACTCTGTCAACTACCCAACATCATGCTGTGGACAGCGAGAATTATTTTCTGAAGTGATTATGATGAGATATTAGAGGTGATTGCCCACAGATGTTGTTTAACCCTTGAGGATTTCTGAAATCTATATTAGCTGCATGTTGTTTAATTCTGAGTGCTCTACCACTACTAATAGTTAAAACATTATGATCATTGTCATGTGGTGCATAAGGAATTGATAGAAGCATAATATTCCAATCCCAATTCTCTTTAATATTGTGGCAGTTGTTTAATAAATAATATCTGCATAACACTCATAAAAATACTTTCATAAACATTTGGTACAAAGCGAGATGTTATTAAGAAATGCACAACAGTCACCAATTCTTTCAGATCAAAAAGTGATACAATTATTTTAACATAGTTTGTAAATGAACTACTATTGTTAACATGATGTCATTTTTCAGTATTAGTTTAGAAGATGCATTGAATAAATGTTCAAAGAATGAATTTTTTTGAGACTCTAACAGGGTGATATTAGTACTTTATTATAGCGCTGAGTCCTAACTTTTGTTTTAGACAATACATACCTGCAAAAAATCTAGAATATGGCCTAGTACTCACCATATTCATGTTTCATGAGAAACTGATAATATTTATAATTATCTTAGAACTTCGCAATCAAAGTTTAATGTTAATTTATCACATACTTTGCATCACTTCAAAATTAAATGACTGAAATTCAATGTGGATATAATGCAATGCTCTGAGAAAGAATTATATTAGTCACTTTACATACACTCACAAGTACTTCATTGCATTATAGTTTTGTTTGTTTCTGTTCTAACTATTTAATATGTAATTATTTTATTCTGTAAACCTATTATCCTATTTAGCCAGATGGCTGCTAGTGCTTTACCTTATGGTACCCAAAGCAAATGTGAAATTATTAAATGATACAATCAGTAATATTAATTGAATATCAATTGACCAATATGTTTACAATTTAATAACTAAACTTATACACATTATTGTACCAAAATAAAAACCAATCATTAAAAAAAAGTTGACAGTATTACAGAATAAAATTATATGATTTTTTAAAGTCACTTAATATTTTGTATAATAATCTTCAGCATATTGGTAAACATTAAAATATCTTCTCGTTTTCGATAGCGATATCTGTGAGCTGTTATCATAAACAATATTAAAGTGATTACTCCAATAATTAAATAGAGAATCAAGTAATCAAATGGACATCCAAAAGTAACCTTTTTGTAGCTATTGAGAGAAGCATATAACAAAACTGTAGATATCAATTGAAACACTGCCTTTATAAAGTAATAGAGTCCAAACATAAGTCCTTTCATGTATCGAGGACTCTGGCAGCAAATTAATTGCCAAACCGCTATGTAGAATAACAGCTTACTAAATGCCAAACAAACTTGTAACATAATAGGCAATAAAAACTCTGGTATTGATACATTGAGGTTGTCTATTGAACTAATATTGACGATTAAACATGCATCTCGGAAGGAATAATATTGTTCTCTGGATATTATGCTGCTACAGGCTATACTAATTAATTGCATCAATATTACAAGTATTAAACTAACACCAATCCTTTGAAGAATAGTTGGATTATACTTGGCAATGCATTGTCTAATGCTTGTAAGATAAATTAGGATGAAAATTGTGACAATAAGTGGAGAAAGAACAGAATATTCTAAAATCACTCTTTCTAGAAAATTATAATTAGATAATCCATCCAGAGGTAAATGGTGAGCCAGTAAAGTATCTCCAGTTAATTCCAGCAAAAAATATGGACTTAAAGCAATTAATATTTTGATTATATTTACCATGACTTTTACATCTTCTACTTGCTCTGTAGTGAATGGTCCTCATCTTTGTTTTCCAAAGTCTAACCTAGATGGACGTTCATCATCACAATAAGTGAATGCACTTCTCCTAATTGGTTTTTTGTGTTTGATGGCAAAGGATATAACACCATATACTAACTTGTAAGGGTTTCCTTTGGTATTGTGATACTGAAAAATGGAACTATATTTTTCTACAAGATACAATATAATCACTGAACACACAACTGAAACACTGATTACAACATCAAAAGCTATGATGTATCCATTGCCAGTGGTCACCATACCTTTGTAAAACTCTAACCTGGAGTTAAATGAACTTTTACAGATTTTTACCACTAATTCTGTTAATTTCTCTACAAATAGAACCATAATAAGATAGCAGTCAGACTTGATGGTGGGCTCATCTCTAAGTTGTTCTATTCCAAACTGGATGATATTTGTAATGAAAAATACTCTTCCAACCCAATAACTTATAACTGAAATTAACATGGAGGAGGCTAATAAATACAGTTTATAATCTGTAGTATTTACTATTGAGGACAGCAAAATCCAAAGTACTAAAATGAAAAATTGAAATGCTATCATAAACTGTGTACTGACTTTCAAGACTTTGTACTGTCCATACTTGATGTCAGCAACATATCCTGCTAAGGGCGAGAGGATTGAGATAGTGGCTTCCGCGGCTAATATTATGCTAGCATTTAAGCTATTTGTTATTATTATTACAGAAGACGGATCTAATAAAAGATAGTACATTAAGCTATTGACAAAATGCCATGACAATATGATCACCACAGCTCTATGCCGAGTCCAAAAGCTAGTAAATTGAATCTTGCTGCAAAACATTTGTTTGTTAGATGAATGATAATTACAGCGAAATGTTTGATAGCTATGAAGTAAAACTAATATAACAAGAGTTTTAACAAGTTTACTTCCTTTATAGTAAATTTAAATGTTCTTAAAGCAGAAACTGAAAACTGACATAAACACAACCGTTTATGTTTTCCTGATTATATCTAGTTAAATTTGCCTATTTTAATTGTTAAACAGTGAAATAGTTGTCCAAAGTATATCCTCATACATTTATTATACAATTGTTTTAAACATTATTCCTCCACTTTTTTTTATTTTTTATAAGTTTCTGCTAGATATACATTTTGAAGAACACTTCATGGACTTTAGTGGACCATTGAACTAAAAACTGAAGTACAGTATATTCCATAATTTCATAATACATATGGTAAAGTAAAATAACATACCTAACTATTGATTGCTATATGAATATTAGAGTTGCCTTAATTTTTTCTTTTGAGTGGATAGAACTAGTAAATAGCATGTGTAATCAGCAATAGCATGTTCATTGCACTAACAGATGTGTACATTGGTTTACTGTACACAACTGGAATATCACAATGCAAGGAAAGGGAGTTCAAATGTGAAACACTCCATTCATGACTCTTATATGCACTGGCATATAACAGTCATTAGAAGTTAGGTTTCGTTCTTGAAAGAGAAGAAAGTATAAAGATATTTGAATAAATTAATGAATAACCAAAAATATAACTGCACAATGGAATTGGAATGAAAAAGAGAATGTGCTTCTTCAATGTCCACTACCTTGATTCAGATTTAAACATGCTTGATATGCTACCCTCACTTTAAAAAATCATAAAAAATGATATTGGCTGATATGTAAAAGCTACACATCAAATTATATTAGTATTTTTTCCTTTATCTCTTGCAAATGAAGCTACCCGAAATGTGTTTGATAATTTTCATATCTCAGATTTGTCAATGCATGAAAAAGAAAATAATACAAAAATAAGGATGAAGTAAAGAAGCGAAATACAGTACAAACAAATTAGAGAATGAGAAAAAATAGGAGAAAAAGCAAATGATAACTATAAGAAAAATACAGGAATAAACCAAAATTAATCCAAAAACAAAGAAGAAGAACAAGAGGAAGCCGAAGAAAACAAAGTGGAAAAAAATAGAAGAATAATAACTGTATGAAAATAGCACGAAGTAAAAGAATAAGAAGAATATAAATAATAAGAAGCAGAGAAAGAAGAAAATTACGTAGAGTGGAGAAGATAATACGTAGTATAAGGAGATAAAGTGTATAGAAAAGGAGAATGATGATTATAAGTGGAACATAAAATAAGAAAGAAAAATGAAAGGAAGCAAAAAAAGTAGAATTGAAAGTTAAGAAGGAAATGGATCAACAAAAAAATGAATTAGAAAAAACAGAAGAATAACACAAGAAATATACATAAGAAGGACATGAAGAAAGAGATTAAAAAGCATGTGTCAGCGCTGAAAGTAGAAGTAAGGAATTGTCTCCAAGTGTTATGATGCACTCTAATATAATATAGAATATTTGTGAATAATATGAGATCATCAGTTAATAGCATGCAGTAGCCTATTTGATTTTATAAAGGAAAATGTTTGATATGACAAGTGTTAGCACGATTACCTTTTTCAGTGAATTGACTTGCTGACAAAGACATTTAAAGTATTCAATGAACACTTGCTATAAAAAAGTTCAGACTTACAAGCAGCCTATAATGATATCTTAAAAGTGCTTAAAAGATGTTTTATTCATTGCCTACACATACAGACTATGCATCAAAGAGTGAATAAACAGTGTTGCATGAAGATAATCCTGGGAGAAAATAATTTTTGTCATTACTATTCCAAACAATTCAGTGCTGACACCAAAGTAAACAAGAGCCTTAAGTTTAACTCCTAACATTATGATAAATTGTTGTTATGCACCAATGATGTGACTGATGTAGCAGCATGGATGCTTTTATTAAAGACTAGAACCAATCCTTATAACTACAACAGCTACTTCTTCTTTTAATGAACATTATAATTATAATGTATATACATTATTTCTAAGCTATGCATTGTTTTTTTCACAACATCTTTCAATGCTTGCAATCCAAAGTCATTATCAGGATATTGCAACTGAAAACTCCTCTGTACTCCATGTAACCAAGCTCAGATGACATAGAGCAACTGTAATTGTTGTGGAAACTCATCGTACATAACTCATTATTTTGGGACTTATGGACAGAAAACTCATCTTCTAGGACAACTCATGCAAAATATGTGTTAGAGCTACTACTTAACTGAGGATTATAACAAAGAAAGTGTTACGTCACTTGTTTTGTTTCTAGTTATTTCTTTCTTTTTTTCTAATGGTTAGGGTGAGTGGCTGCTATGGCAACCATTTTTACACTGCCTGAAAAGTTATGTCCATTTACAACCATCACAGGATTGTAAATTTTTATTTAACGTTTTGACCAGTTTGTTAATTGTTAAATTGTATATTATTTGTTAACTCCAATTATCAAGGCAGTTTACAGAATATGTTATGGTGTCAATAGACTCTTTTCAGGCTGTTTTAGTATCTTGAGTGTTAGAAGTTAAAATCAATCATATAACAATAGCATAATTTTAGGCTCACTCGCCATTAAACACACATCTAATTATAATTATTAGCTATCTTTTTAATACGTTACATTTAATATTTTGATAAACGTAGATAGTTAGCCAGCGTTTCATCTTTGTGCCAATTCTATCAACAAAGATTAATGGTAACTAAGTGTTCCAATTCATAAAATTGTTATGACTATGTGAAAAGCAATAATTTAACTTAACTGTAACTAGCTACTTGTGATAATAATATTATCAGATACAGTAGTTATCTACAATAAAACACTGATTATTTTTCAGACTAAGAGTTGAGGGTATTTAAAAAAGGGTATCCTATATGGCTGAGTTATACAAAAAAAAATTTATGATTCAAAATGGATTTATGACTATTTAATTAAAATGGTTCTTACAGGACATATTTGCTATCAAATTTCCATCCACCATCACCTTCAAGCAACGACACTGTTAATAGAGCCAAGAAATAGAGTGAGGGTCAAGGACAAATTTGTAGAGCAAACTTTGCGCAATCAAAGAGTGAAGACTTTTATTGGTTAACATTTTAATGGAACATTACCTAGTTGTACATAATTATTTTAATAAAAAATACTTGTTTTCACGTAGTGACCATTACCACCAAGTACAAATTTCCCACCAATATTATATATAAAATAGTTTATAATTATTGTTTGTCCCATTATTTGGATAGATACTTTGTTCTATGTTATAGTTATAAACCAAAATCATTAGGTTTGTATTGCGATTTATAAATCGCATACAAACCTAATGATTTTGGTATATAACCATTTTATAGCCCAAACATAAACAACGAGCAAAGTATAGTGTTAGCTATCTTAGTAATTATATTAAAGTACCCAAACTCTTTTTGCTTTGATCTGCCTTTCATCATAATTATGGTTGCTAAGAACTATATCAGACTTTTCCCCGCTAATACATTTTCTTTCGAGCATACCAGACTGTATCCTATTTTTAGTTCTTAACGACAAAAGAGATCGCTCGGGTAACGGGCTATAAATTATTATTCTAAACTTTTCTCTTTTCTCCAATTCATTCTGAATGTGTGGTAAGGAGTGAGGGGTCCCTATGGGTTAGGAATATTAACAATAGGGTCCCCATATTTATCATAAATGTGGAAACATTGGTTACCAATTTTGAGAGCATCCCCATATTTCTTGTGACAATGGCACTCTATCAATTACCGAACATCATGCTGTGGACAGCGAGAATTATTTTCTGAAGTGATTATGATGCGACATTAGAGGTGATTACCCACACATGTTGAGGATTTCTATATATATATATATATATTGAGTGCTATTAGTTGCATGTTGTTTAATTCTGAGTGATCTGCCAATACGGTTAAATCATTATGATCATTGTCATGTAGTGCATAAGGAATTGATGCAAGCATAATATTCCAATCCCAATTCTCTTTGATATTGTGGCTGTTGTTTAATAAATAATCTCTGCATAGCACTCATGAAAATACTTTCATAAACATTTGGTACAAAGCGTGATGTTGTTAAGAAATTCACAACAGTCACCAATTCTTTCAGATCAAAAAGTGATACAATTATTTTAACATAATTTGTAAACAAACTACTATTGTTAACGTGAAGTCATATTTCAGTTTTAGTTTAGAAGATGCATTGAATAAATGTTCAAAGAATGAATTTTTTTGAGACTCTAACAGGGTGATATTAGCACTTTATTATAGCGCTGAGTCCTACATTTTGTTTTAGACAATCCATGCCGGCAAAGGGTGGTTAGTAACTTGACGTATCAAGAGCAATAATTGTAATTGTGTTACACTAGTTATTTTCTGGTTTGCAACTCAGCAGGAATACTACACACTTACATTTGTAATTACGAATATCATCCAGTTTGGAATAGAACAACTTAGAGATGAGACCACCTTATTATGGTTCTATTTGTAGGACAATTAACATAATTATAGAAGATCAAAATCTATAAGAACTCATTTATTTCCATGTTGGTAATTCACAACAGTACAGTGTCCATTGAGCAGCATGATTTCTTATTATAAAATGAGCACTTGCTATCAAATAGTTCAGACTTACACAAGCAGCCTATAATGATATCTAAAAAGTTCTTAAAAGATGTCTTATTCATTGCCTACACATACAGACTATGCATCAAAGAGTGAATAAACAGTGTTGCATGAAGATAATCCTTGGAGATAATAATTTTTGTCATTACTATTATGAACAATTCAGTGTTGACACCAAATAAATAAGAGCCTTAAGTTTAACTCCTAACATTATGATCAATTGAGCACCAAGTGTGTGACTGATGTAACAGCATTGAATGCTTTAATGAAAGACTAGATCCAATCCTTATCTACAACAGCTACTACTTCTTTGAATGAACACTATATTATATACATATACATATATGATGATATATATATATAATATATCAAAACTACGCATTGTTTGCACATCTTGCAATGCTTGCAATATCTAAAGTCATTATCAGTATATTGCAGCTGAAAATTCATCAGTACTCAATGTAACCAAGCTCACATGACAAAGATCAACTGTAATTATTGTGGAAACTCATCCTACACAACTCATTATTGTTGGACTTGTGGACAGAAAACTCATCTTCTAGGACCTAATCAACTTTTTTTTTGACATCTAAATTAATGAACTTATCGCTTTAATAAACTTTCAGAGTGTGTATAGCAGTAGGTTTATTCTAATTACGAGTGCTCTGGCTTTCAAGATTTGGAGTTGAGTGGATCAACGTATACATGCTTGATATACTATCCTCACTTATAAAACAACATAAAAATGATATTGGTTGATATGTATATAAGCTACACATCAAATTTAAATAGTATTTTTTCCTTTATCTCTTGCAAATGAAGCTACCTGAAATGTGTTTGATGATTTTCAGATGTCAGATTTTGTCAATATATGTCTTAGAGTTGAAAGCTAGCTCAGAATTTCAGAAGGTGATTGAAATAGTCAAATATAATGTTGCTGGTTTCTTAAAGGGTATAAATAAAAATCTGCTCATGGATATTTTTATTACATCAGCACTGGAATGCAATAGGTTAAAACTTGTTATCCATCCAATAAGTTTTTGATAGTAATACATACCAAAAGTACATGCTGTGATTAGGTAGGGCAGGTATTTGAACTTCTTTCTCTTCTCCCTCTATGGAGCCTACCTTGCTATTATCAGGCGATTCACATTCATAAAAACAACTTGACTTCCTTAAGTGTGAGTGGCAAACTTAACGTTAAAATGTGTGACTGGAACTGAAAATACATTGTCATCTTAAGATCTTTTAAGCTACTGCCATATATGCTACTGGCTATTTCAGTCTAGTTAGGAGTTGTAGTTTTTACCATAATAATACTAAGTTTGTTTTTCTACTTCTTCTAGTGTTTGTCTAAAAGACACACTCTCTCTCCAACACTCCATGTCCTTCTGTCTAGCGACTCTTTACCAGTTACTAACAGTTCCTTTCTCTTCAATTGGAAAGACATTAACATGTATCATATAAACAAAAGCTTGAACAATTTTTGTAAGCTACCGAACATCATGCTGTGGACAGCGAGAATTATTTTCTGAAGTGATTATGATGCAACATTAGAGGTGATTACCCACACATGTTGAGGATTTCTATATATATATATATATATTGAGTGCTATTAGTTGCATGTTGTTTAATTCTGAGTGATCTGCCAATACAGTTAAATCATTATGATCATTGTCATGTAGTGCATAAGGAATTGATGCAAGCATAATATTCCAATCCCAATTCTCTTTGATATTGTGGCTGTTGTTTAATAAATAATCTCTGCATAGCACTCATAAAAATACTTTCATAAACATTTGGTACAAAGCGAGATGTTGTTAAGAAATGCACAACAGTCACCAATTCTTTCAGATCAAAAAGTGATACAATTATTTTAACATAATTTGTAAACATACTACTATTGTTAACGTGAAGTCATATTTCAGTTTTAGTTTAGAAGATGCATTGAATAAATGTTCAAAGAATGAACTTTTTTGAGACTCTAACAGAGTGATATTAGCACTTTATTATAGCGCTGAGTTCTACATTTTGTTTTAGACAATCCATGCCGGCAAAGGGTGGTTAGTAACTTGACGTATCAAGAGCAATAATTGTAATTGTGTTACACTAGTTATTTTCTGGTTTGCAACTCAGCAGGAATACTACACACTTACATTTGTAATTACGAATATCATCCAGTTTGGAATAGAACAACTTAGAGATGAGACCACCTTATTATGGTTCTATTTGTAGGACAATTAACAGAATTATAGATCAAAATCAATAAAAACTCATTTATTTCCATGATGGTAATTCACAACAGTACAGTGTCCATTTCGAATGGAAGCATTTTTGCTTAAGTGTTGATTTCAGTGATTTAGTTATTCTTTCTGTTATTATATAGTTTGTGGTAGAAAATAATATGTTATATATTTTTTCTATACTAAACTAGAATGGAGCAAATTTTAGCTGTCCATTTGACTCTATTTGTGACCGTCTATGGGAAAATCGGGCACAACGCGGCATGCGTAGACGTCGCAAAAAGATCGATTTAGTTCTTAAAATTGTATTAAATAAGCCTAACGAAGGGAACGGTTAGGTGATATATAGCGGGAATGGTTAAAGCTACGGCGATAAAACTTGGAGAGCTTAATATCTGCTTGCCGAGGAGTGTGTAAGTGCAAAAAAAAAATTTTTCGTCGGGGCCGCGTTGTGCCCGATTTTCCTGTAGACGGTCACATTTAATGATTGGAATAATCACATTATTAATGCTTTATGATTATGATAATATCTCACAGATACCAGTATCGAAAGCGACAAGATATTTGTAATGTTCAGTTAATTGACTAGTTTGTGACTAACCCTTTCCAGGCCATGTGCATCGGTGGTAAGGGGTTATTCAGCTATCATGTCTGTTCCAGGCATAGCATTATAAGCATTGTAATTCTACTGTTTCATATGACTAGCTATCACTACAGGTGTTGTAGATTTTGGAATTTTGTGAAAACTGCAGTGTTCTAGTACAAGTACAATGGATTATTCAGTTGCCCGAGGCTATCCAACATAATGTTGTTTATACCATTGAGGTTGTAAGTATTTTATTATTGTAAATAATTTGAGAAAATATTATATTTAGCTTAGAATTGACGCCATAGTCATCTAATCTATCTAGAATATGGCCTAAAACTCACCATATTTCATGTTTCTTGAGAAACTGTCAAAGTTTAATGTTAATTCTTCCCATATTTTGCATTAATTCAAAATTAAATGACTGATATTCAATGTGGATATAATGCAATGCTCTGAGTAAGAAGTATATTGGTCATTTTATATACACTCACAAGTACTTCATTGCATTATAGTTTTGTTAGTTTCTGTTCTAACTATTTGAATATGTAATTATTTTATTCTGTAAACCTATTATCCTATTTAGCCAGATGGTTACCAGTGCTTTACCTTACGGTACCCAAAGCAAAATATGCATGAAAAAATAGGTTGTGAATATATTTAATGATACAATCAGTAATATTAATTGAATATCAATTGACCAATAGGTTTACACCATTGCTTAATAACTAAACTTATACACATATGGTACCAGATTAAAAACGAATCATAAAAAAAAGTTAAAAGTATGTCAGCTTAAAATTATAGGATTTTTTTAAGTCACTTAATATTTTGTATAATAATCTTCAGCATATTGGTAAACATTACAAATATCTTCTCGTTTTCGATATCGATATCTGTGAGCTATTATCATAAAAAATATCAATGTGATTACTCCAATAATTAGATAGACAATCAAGTAATCAAATGAACATCCAAAAGTAACCTTTTTGTGGCTCTTAAGAGAAGAATATAATAAAACAGTAGATATCAATTGAAACACTGCCTTTATAAAGTAATAGAGTCCAAACATAAGTCCTTTCATGTATCGAGGACTCTGGCAGCAAATTAATTGCCAAACCGCTATGTAGAATAACAGTTTACTAAATGCCAAACAAACTTGTAACATAGTAGGCAATAAAAACTCTGGTAGTGATACATTGAGGTTGTCTATCGAACTAATATTGACGATTAAACATGAATCTCGGAAGGAATATTATTGTAGTCTGGATATTATGCTGCAGGCTATAATAATTAATTGCATCAATATTACAAGTATTAAACTGACACCAATCCTTTGAAGAATAGTTGGATTATGCTTGGCAATGCATTGTCTAATGCTTGTAAGATAAATTAGGATGAAAATTGTGACAATAAGTGGAGAAAGAACAGAATTTTCTAAAATCACTCTTTCTAGAATATTATAATTAGATAATCCACCCCGAGGCAAATGGTGAGCCAGTAAAGTATCTCCAGTAAATTCCAGCAAAAATTATGGACTTAATGCAATAAATACTTTGATTATATTTACCATGACTTTTACATCTTCTACTTGCTCAGTAGTGAATGGTCCTCCATATCTTTGTTTTCCAAAGTCTAACCTGGATGGACGTTCATCATCACAATAAGTGAATGCACTTCTCCTAATTGGTTTTTTGTGTTTGAAGGCAAAGGATATAACACCATATACTAACTTGTAAGGGTTTCCTTTGGTATTGTGATACTGAAAAATGGAACTATATTTTTCTACCAGAAACAATATAATCAGTGAACACACAACTGAAACACTGATCACAACATCAAAAGCTATGATGTATCCATTGCCAGTGGTCACCATACCTTTGTAAAACTCTAACCTGGAATTAAATGAACTTTTACCGATTTTTACCACTAATTCTGTTAATTTCTCTACAAATAGAACCATAATAAGATAGCAGTCAGACTTGATGGTAGGCTCATCTCTAAGTTGTTCTATTTCAAATTGAATGATATTTGTAATGAAAAATACTCTTCCAACCCAATAACATATAACTGAAATTAACATGGAGGAGACTATTAAATACAGTTTATAATCTGTAGTATTTACTATTGAGGAAAGCAAAATCCAAAGTACTAAAATGAAGAATTGAAACGCTATCATAAACTGTGTACTGACTTTCAAGACTTTGTACTGTCCAATCTTGATGTCAGCAACATATCCTGCTAAGGGCGAGAGGATTGAGATAGTTAAGTTTAAATTGTTCTATTGTACCAGAGCTCTAGTAGATTAAGCATTCCATAGTATTATCTAGGTAACATGACCATAGAAGTAAAATAAACTGTGTTGCCTTAAGGCTGTGACAAACACTCATTAACCAATCAATTGTGAGAAGCTCGCTGCCTCCCCAATGAAGTATTTCAATCTAAACCGTTTAGTATACTTTTCTCAAATTTTTACAAGCAACAAAATTATAAATCGGCTAGAAAATTTTAATTACGTACATCGACAATACACAATAACAACTTTTACAGAGTCAGTAGTTCAAAACTAAAACAATACAACTGTAATACTATTTTTAGTAAGATTACCCACCTTTTACTGCATGGAATGTATAAGTAACAAAAGGATCATCTTTAGCTACTACACTTTCCACTTCATGATTAAATGTTACCGACGCCATGCCACTAAATGGGTGTGGCCACGCTAGTCTGTATTGTAGCGCGCAGGTCTGACTTTCAGCACTCAAATCTAACTTTCAGCTGGCAGATCCACTGCTGAATAGTCACTAAGGGTGGAACTATATAGAACTTACTATGTCCATTTATAATATAGGTGCAAATATTTGATTTGTTCATGTGAGGGTTCATATGTATTTCTTCAACAGCTAGTAATACTAGTGAGCACAAACGGCAGCGAGATTACCTATGTTAGGCTACACAAAGCGGAAGTGTTGTTATATGGTTAATTTGAACTCATGCCATTCCAACTACTAAAAAAAAATTTATTTTTAATCACTTATATTTGGTAAAGCAGTTTCAAAGCCATAGTAACTACTGCCCCAATGCGATAAATTAAAAATAAATTTTTTTTAAAAAAAAACAACAAAAATTAATAGCAGGCGTTACTAAAGAAGTACGGCACAGTTTTGAACCTCACCCTATATTAAGACATGCTTATTCCTGTAAGAAGCTGAACACCTGAGTAAAGGCAACACATATATTTATTTGTTTATTATGCGTTTACTTGGTGCTATTGTTAGTTAAGCAGTAGCTGTAAGGCACAGCATGTTTTCACTGGACATACCAGCACAAGAATAACATGAAGTATTTCAAACTAAATTTTTTTCGTATACATTCTTTTCAAAGTAGCATCCCCCAAACTTTAAGCAACAATACTATTAATCCGCTGTAAAACTTGAGGTATTATATTATTTACATAGTGATATGTCATAGCAATGATGGAGTAACCAAGTACTCTGTAACATGAAGTATTTCAAACTAAATTTTTTTCGTATACATTCTTTTCAAAGTAGCATCCCCCAAACTTTAAGCAACAATACTATTAATCCGCTGTAAAACTTGAGGTATTATATTATTTACATAGTGATATGTCATAGCAATGATGGAGTAACCAAGTACTCTGTTGTTAGAAATACAAACACATGTGGCAGTCATAACATTGATAGACATGTACAACATTTATGAAAATATATATGATCACAACAGTTGAAATTAATAAAATTCATATATATAACACTAAACCAAAGTATTTTGATATGATGGATCGGGATTGAAGGATGACTGCATCTTTGCTAGTTACAAACTTTCGTAGACAGTTTCATTCTGTTGCGGATTTGCAGGACCTATAACTTCATACATACTATTACTTCCTTCTACTGTTCCGTACGCAACATTATCTTTGCAATTAATAATATTATTTGCAATTCCATAAGAAATATTAGTATCTGTAGCCAAATTAACTTCACAATTATTATTGGGTCTAGATAAAAACTTCTTTTTCCATATCAAAAGAGAAATAAGTCCACAGCCAACTAGAAGAGTCACAATGAAACTGAAACAGCATGCACCTATCACTCCAATCAACCATAAACTGAACATAGTAGATGTACTAGAAGTGGTAGTAACAGTAGTGGTATCGCCTGCAAGATAACGTTGTTAATACTGGTGAGCTTCAGCACAAGTGGTAAATAATAGAGTGTAAAAAATAGAGTATTGAAAATATAATGTACCAATGTTATCAGTGATTCAAGCTTCTCTTTAGCTGAACTATCATATTATATTTATGTTGCCTTTTAGAATAGAAAAAAATGTTATTGTTTACATTCCTATCATTTCAAGATGTCAGTCACAATCTGTACCAACCATCACCAGCAGGAATGCCCGGCATTACTACATTATTGCAACTCACATGATGAAATCTTCCTTATGAACTGATCAGAGTTTGAAGTCCGCTGTTGAGAGGTTTGTTGCACAGTGGGACACTTGAGAGGGGTAGTAGTTTCTGTAGTCTCCCTATTACCTGCACACCAAAAATCATTTTTTACGTATATACAGTAAATAGTCCAATAAGATGCATCACATTATAAAGATTATTATAATTATTTAAAAAAATATGCAAATAAATTATAATAATTATAATCGTTACCTATGTGATAATCATAATCATCATTATCATTGATCTTGTGATGTGCATGCAAATAATAGCTTATGCTACAGGAGAATGGACAATGTATTAAATATTCCCTGATGTTTTAAATAATAATTGCTGTAAGTGGCTAGTCCCAAATTCTTGTCTCAAACAGCCTTTTCGATAAAATTACAAGCAATCTATCTGAAATTATGAGCAATTTGCTGATAATTTTATTGTAGGCCAAATATCTACATTATATGGTTTGCTATCATATTTCATTTCACAAGATTAAAGTTTGGCGTACAGAAAAAATATATATTCTTCTCACCTCCATCATTACTAGTAAAATACATTGTAATTTTCGCACTGTCTCCTGCACAGTTGGTAGCCCTCACAGAGACTGTATAGTTAATGTTGTGAGAGAGGTCCACTGCAGAGAGAGAGGAGTCACTGGTAATGGATGTCTGAGGAGGAGATGGAGAAGAACTATCAGTGATGGTGACTGTGTAATTGTCTGCTGATCTAGACTTGTTACTGGAAGACTGCCAGTGGAGAGTATAACTAGAGGACATGTCTTCATTTTTTAGAGTCAGGTTAATAGGTGGATCTGGTAATTCTAAAGAAACAATCTAAATGTAAATAGTAGTCCACACATCATTGGTGACCTGTTCTCACCTTTGTATCTCAGTTCATAGTAGGCCGACCTTTGTTCACTAGATGCACAATAAATTGATAATGGAATATGTTCAGGTTTGCCATATGTGACTAGTGTTGATAATATGCTGTCACTTGATTCAGAAATTAGAGTTGCAACTGCAACTTCATTCATTGCAGTTGGATTGACATTTAATACTTGAAGAGTATTAGGAGCATTTGTTCCTACTGCAATTATCCATGCTATACGATTTCCAGATACAGAACAGTCCAGATTTCTGGAGAGATTCGCACCAGCACAGACATACTCTACTCCATGAGGTTGCAGATTAGCAACACTCTCTCCAAGTGAAGCTACTGTTATGGAATATCACAATACGTCAAAGGCTAGTCAGCTAAAACAGGAAGTAACTTACCAAGTAACAATAAAAAAAACATTAGTCTCTTATCCAAGAAAAGAGAACCGTTGAACGAACTAAAGTAAATTGAACCGCTAATTATCGCAACATTCTTTTGAATCAGCTGGCCGGAAGAAGACGAAACGACCCCGCTCAAAAATTTTAACGGAACTCCAGAAACCACACCTACGACTTCTGGCTGGAGACCGCGGATAGGGATGATGATTTGATACTACTATACCCAGGGTCAGCACAGACATACTCTACTCCATGAGGCTGCAGATCCGCAACACTCTTTCCAAATGAAGTTACTGCTACAGAATATCAAAATACGTCAGAAGCTGGTCAGCTAAAACACGAAGTAACGTACCGAGTAACAACAAAAAGCATGTTAGTCTCATCACTAAAGGAGAACAGAACTGAGCAAATAATTAAAGACAAAATGAGCCGGTTAGTTATTCCAACATTCATCTGTCCGAAAACCACTCTCAAATTAAAAACTGAATCCCAGAAGCAGCGCCCACCGCCTGGCTGAGGCCGTGAATCTATCATCTATTCTACTTCAGCGACGCCACAGTGCCATTCAGGGTCCCGAAGGCCCTTGGTTGTATCACGAGCACGGCGAGGACGTTACTTACGGCCTCCTGGACCGTAAGAATGATAGTTCACGCTGCGCAGCACCTAACTGGTTTAGAACGTAGCGACTGCTCCTCCTAACAACACAATCAGAGAGACATTAAACAAGCCTATCGTAGGGTCACTGAGTGTCCCTGCCCTTAAGGCGGTGACACTATGTTAGTAGTGTCTTTCTCTGTAGGACTTAACCATTATAAAGTTCCTCTGTCAAATACAAAAAATAAATCAGCTACATCCTAACTATTGGTATTATTCACCTGGATGTTAGACTGGCAGGCTGTATAAAAGCCTTTCCCCTGTAGCTACTATACCTGGGAAAAGGTATAATTTCTCTATAAAGTTCAATTTAAATATATAATAACCAATGACCTTTAGTCCAATTACCTGTGCCATATAAGCTAATTTACTTGCTTATTTTCATTGCTAGTGATTATGTTCATCAATGACATACCACTGTTAAAAGGTGCGATATCAGTTTAATATCAGTTTGATGTGACTATTGTGTAATTAGGGTATGATAGTAGCTGGTCTTATCATAAACATCACCTTACAAAGACTGATGGCAATATTGTGGAGTTGCAAATTTTAAGGACCTATAACTTATACTATACTTCCTTTTACTGTTCCGTCGGCAACATTATCTTTGCATTATCATTTACAACTCCATAGGAAACATTAGTATCTGTAGCCAAAATGAAATCACATTTAGTGTTATTGTTGGCAGCATATAAAAACTTATTTTTCCTTATCAAGAAAAGAATAAGTCGACATCCAACTAGAAGAGCAACAATGAAACTGAAACAGCATTCACCTATCACTCCAATCAGCCATTCTCTGATAGTAGTAGTTGTAGTAGTAGTAGAAGTATGACCTGCAACATAATGTTTTACTAGAGAAGAGTTTCAGCACAAGTGGTAAGTTATAAAGTGTAAAAAAATATAGTATTGCAAAGCCTGTATCAATTCTATCAGTGATTAAGTCTTCTTTAATAACTTTTGTTTATGTTGCCTGTTAAAACTAGAGAAAATATTATTGTTAACTGACAAACAGATGGAATGACTGCTGCAACCCTCTTGCCATGCGAGCTTGAGGGTTAACAAGGTGTATTTATGTTGACTGTTATAACCAGAGAAAACTGTTATTGTTAACATTCCTATCTTTTCGAGATATTCTGTCTGTTACAATCTGTACACCACTACGACCAGCAGGAATGCCCTGCATTACTACTTCATATCAACTCACAGCAGGATATGGTCCATACTAACTGATCAGAGTTAGATGTCTGCTTTTGAGAGGTTTGTTGAACAGTGGGACACTTCTGAGGGAAAGTAGTTCTCATAGTCTCCATGGTACCTGCACATAAACCATCATTTTTTTATATATGTATAGTAGATTGTGCTAGCTATGTTGCATAACCTGTATACATGTTTATTATAATAATAATACAAATTGATTGTAATAATTATTATTATTTAAATATAATATACACATAAATTATGATAGAATCATTACTGGTAGTATTCATTCAAATAGTTGATTATGCTACAGGAGAATTGGACAGAGTATTAAGAGTTTCGCGTTATATTGAAAAATAAGTGCTGAGCCTTTCAAGTGACTAGTCTCAAATTATAATCACAAATAGTCTTTTCTATAATACATCTGTAACCAATCCTATATTATGAGGAATTTGCTGAAAAATTCTATTTAGGCCAAATGTCTACATTATGTATTGCCATGAAATCTCACTTCACAAAAAATTAGAATATAATTCTTCTCATCTTCACCAATACTAAAATATAATATATTTTCTGCACTGTCTACTGCACAGTTGGTAACCCTCACAGGGACTGTATAGTTAATGCTGTGAGAGAGGTCTACAGAGAGAGAGAGGATCCACTGGTAATGAATGTCTGAGGAGGAGATGGAGAAGAACTATCAGTGATGGTGACTGTGTAGATGTCAGCTTAAATAGAACAATTAATTATAATAGAAATTTTAATATCAGTACGTATTTCCATTTTTATCATTACGTCATCTGTAAATACTGAGTGAATTTTTTTTTTTGACTTACAAGAAACAGTGACTTCAGAAACAATTGACATTAGTGAGCTAATCACAGGACAAAAGAATTTCCCATTTTTAAATGTATCTAGGAAATGTCAAATTTACATAATTTTACAGTCGAGGATAGGCATAAATTCCCTACTTTTTTCCCCGAGCTATCTTTGCTTAACAGAGTTTCAACTATATAGTTTATTTTGTTGTATGTTGTAAATTGCAGTGCTAATCTTCAGGGAAAATGTCTGTTTTAAATTCCTAAACATTTATAATATGTGGCTGCTGAAATGTCGATGCATGGAATGCAATCACGTCAGACTTGTCAGACTGGTTTATGTGTGTAAACGTATTATTTAAGCAGGGGTAGGGGTGACTTTCTATTATTATGGTAAATAAGCTACAAAGATGAAAATATGCAACTGCGACAATATCTTCGTGTTGTACACTCATCAATGCCACCACAAATAAAAAAATGACTCACTATTGAAAGATAAAATTGATATTTTGTATTTTTATTGCAGAGTAAAAATTCATAACCTATAACTATTGTTGTACAACTTAGAGCAAAAATGTCTCCTCAATCCAAAAGGTTGCCCTATTCTCTACCTAAATTACTGCATGAAATACAATGTTTCATGCAGATCTGAAAAATAAACAAAAGTCGAATTTCCTATAGAAAATTTTATATTTTCTTCATCTATTATAGCAGTGCCCTGCATCTAGTACATACAGACCTACCACAAAAGTGGATTAATTTTGATACCGAGTAAATGATGTTGTTCAGGCCAGCCCTCACTAAAGTGGTTGCCAAGGCAACATCAAGAGGAAATTTCTAGAGCTAGACTATCCTTGTTTGTATGTTTCTGACTCCCTAAGTTTTGTCTGACTCCTTTTAACACTCTATGCACCCCACTGTTTGTGTCTTCCACTATATTGATTCAGTCACACCTCTTATTCAATAAGTAATTATCACCTCCCCCTTCAGTATCATTTTTTCTATATATCTCTGTATACCCTTCAGTTTTTGGCAGTCTTGCAAGAAGTTGAAATAACAGTTTCTGAAATCTAATTTAGCCACTACTTAGATACTATTCCTGTAGTGGGGTCAAGTGTTAGGGCCTTACAACCCCACTCCATAGCGTTTGCCACCCCAGATGTATTGTCAATAAGTAGCATTAAACTGACCTAAGAAGCCAACCATGTACCATGGAGTGAGTGACTCAATAAACTGAGTAGTATGAGATGATCTCAATAGTTCATTGAAAGTTTGGACACAATGCTATGTCATCACATCCACCTAGGAACAGTGGCCCATGCCACTAAATAGGGACTCCAACTTACACAATGAATGCCAAAGGACAGACACAAAGCACATGCAAATTATGTGTGTTTGTGCTTGTGTGGCTTTTTACAGTGCCATTTTGCTCTTAAAACAGCTATTCTAACATGACTGATCCTTCAATGTGGTCATGGAAAAATACACTTACTGTAATAATTTAATTTTGTTGGTTTTCACAATTTGTACTAATTAATTTATCTGAATATGAAAATTTGCATTTGAGCACACAAGCGCATGCTAACTTGTAGTTCTTTATGGTGTACATAGCAAAAGTTTAGACTACTTCTAGAACTACATGTAAATACCATATGCTTCTGTTTGTCTGATACTTCAAAGTCTTTATAGGCTTTAAACTTATCATCAATCTTGTTTACATCAGCATTAGTCAACATGCAAACACATGCACAGACTATTAAAAATGTGGAATAAATAGATGTATGGCATTACAGCTACTGGGGAACTCACAAACTCAAACATTATTCCTACATATTTCTCTCGTCTATCCAGGGGAGTAGGATGGCAGATTAAATTGGTGTGGCCATTATAACAGCACCCATTTGACCACACCCACTTGTTTATTCAAGCAATGAGCTGGAATAATACAAAAGAAAATACAGTGATTTCTTTTTATCAGATGAACTAAAGATTTTTAGTCTATGTTCTGTGTATTCAAATTTCACTATAATCTCACCAAGCAATTTAGCACAAGCCATTTTTATTATAATTAAAAAGCAAACGTTGCATATTTTGACAGGATATAAAAATTGTCGAAACAATGGGATATTTTAAAACTCTCTAGTAGCTCCCATATTACACAAGTATGTCTTACAATTGTCACAATCTTATACAATGGGATGTAGGTGCAGGAGTCCTGGGGATATATAAACACTGCCAAAATAAACACCAGCCGATATTGGTCAGAAAAAATTTGAGGTGCTACGGTGATAGTACATCACTATGCCAACCTTTGACATCCTAAGTATCACATTACTCCTTACACATATCCAGGAAATATGTCCATGCATGACACACTCAGTGCAGAGTATGCCAAGGCTGCTATCAAGTGGATGCCGCAAAATTTTAGGGAGAGTAATGTGCTAGCTCATTTGAATACAACAATTAATTAGAAGAGTTGTAAGTGAAACCCAGGCATTCTATCAGTTTATGGAGGAAAGCTACATAGGTTGGCGGTAGAAGCTATTGATGACTATAACTTCGGAAACCACCAGAATGTGCTGAGGGTACTTTACATCATAACTTTGGCGGTATAGTGTGGGGAAACTCAAAGTTTCTATATGCTGAATGACAGCAGTGTTTATCAAATTTTGTTACCATTCATACATTATAATTAACTCTTTTATTGCACTAGTCAATATGCACTGATTGGTCAATGAACAGGTAGCCATTGCATGCCACTAGGTCTCTCCTGCATTGTGGAGGAATTAATATTTTAAAATAACAGTTATTCTTGTCAGATATGAGTTGTTGATTGTTTAGAGTTTAAAGAATGGACAATTGATATAAACTTCGCCAAAAGCACAAACAATCCATCCACCATATATGCAAGTAAAGTGACAATAATACAAATTCTCAGTCAGATATTGTAATTATGTTTACAGAACAAAGTAAAATCCTAATTAACTGAAATCACTCCACAAAGGTAAAGATATTGATTGAATTATGCAAAAATGTTTGTTTAAAGTTCTAAGCAAGGACCTGACTTACATTCATTTGCTGTGTAACAGCATCCACAAATTAAAAATAAGATACTCCAACTTTCATTCACCTATTGCTATCATGTTCTAATGATCACACAAGACATGTAAACTCAGTTTGTATAAACAGAACAGAAAAAAGATTACCTATATAAACGCTGTACTCATGAAAGTGTATGATTACCATGAATAGCTACTTAAATGGTTATGGAGTTGTGATAGTAACCACAATATTAGAAAAATAGTTGTTCTTGTCTCACATGAATTCTTGTTGATTGATTAGACTTCGAAGAATGGATAATGGAGAAAAACAAACAATTCATGCACCATATGCAAGTAAAGTGATACTTCTCAGTAAATAGTCGCATGTTTACAGACCCATGAATTCCTAATTAACACTTAAACATTGCACAAAGATGAAGACGATCATTGAATTATGCAAACTGTTTGTTTAAAAAGACCTATGAAAGGACCTATACTGGTATGCTGAGGAAACTGCATCCCGCAATTACAAATTAAAATGCTCTAATTCTCCTTGTAATGATCACATAAATAATGTAAACTAAACTGTATAAACAATAGAGAAATAGATTACTTTTTAAAAACACTGTACACATGGAATAACTGCCATATATCTACTTAATCCAGCAGTACCATGGTTATGGAGATGTGTTAGTCACCACAAAATGCTTATGGCGCCATAGCGACAACTTCATGCACACACATACCCCTCCACTAATAACAATGCTCAAGAACTCACCTATATACGCACCTGATAACATAATCAGTGCATTAATCAAACTCTGTATACCTGATTTGTAGATTCTGATGTAGTCTCCATGTCATATTAACTCATAAAGCTACAGTTGGTAATGTATGTGGAATAAATACTTACCTCAAGGATTTGAGATGTGAACTTCCTACCAACACACCCAAAAAAAATGCAATACAAGATATTTTAACGTTAATACAAAACATGTAATCAAGTTAATATTAATATTGTGTGTAACTTACTAAACTAGAACTAATTCCTGTCAGTGACAGAAAGAGCTATCTCTTGATTGCTGAGTATGTATAAATCAAAATAGTATACAACAATATATGTACTATCAAAATCTAACTTGTCATGCTATAATAAACATAGGATGATTTTATTATTAAATTAAAATATCCAGTTTTAAATAAGAATGATACAGTGGAATGATCTGAGACTTCAGGGGCGAATCAAGAAAGTGTAAAAGGTGTTTTTTTTTCTTTCTCTGATCACTTAAGCCACAACACCTCAACTATTTTCATGAATTTGTACGTAATTTTATTTAATTCCATGTTCAATGTTTGAAAAATTATGTTACTACTGTTAAGTTCTTAGAGACACTGTGATGAGATAATTATATGAATAAGCTTAATTGATGAGTTAGCTACAATATTGTAATGAGAACAAGAGAATAAAGATGAAGCAGAACAAGAAGAATAATAAGGTGGAGAACAAAAACGCAAGAAGAAGAAAAGGTATGAGAAAATTGAAAAAGAAAACATACATAACTTACTGGCCATTCCAAAATTCCAATATCTGCTTCATACATCTCTTTGTTTTAAGTCCTCCACCCTACAGCGCCATGACAATGTATTGGGGTCCATTGTGAGCAGTGTTGTCAACATTCATCTCTATAGTGAAGATTCCTCTTGGACTCAAGCTACTCTGCCAGTGAATATTGGTGGTCTTGGAATATGTAGTGCTGTTAGTATTGCCCCATCTGCTTTTCTTGCCTCCTGTAATTCTTCCGCTGACTTGGTCAGAGCCATTCTTCCATCAAGTCTTGTGTCCCTTCCAGTACAAAAATAGAATATCCCAGAGGCATAACCAACAAAGACTGGAAGGTGTAACAGCATGCAAGCCAAGCAAACGATAGGGAATGAATAAGCTCACATGTGGTGGTGAAACAACTTCTGGTAGAGGCAAGGGATGAAGTGAATAGGGCAAGGCAATTAACTGCTTCCACTAAGGAGTCAAGAGCATGGCTTCATGCTTTGCCGATTGCTTCTCTGAGTCTATGTATGGACGAGGAGTGTCTTAGAATTGCTGTGGGTTTACACTTGGGTATTCCAATTTGTGGACTGTACCCTTGTCGCCACTGTGAATCAGAGGTTGATGTAACAGGAAGACATGCTTTGAGCTGCAGAACTGGTGAAGGTAGACTTCATCCAGCTTTGAATGACATTTATCTACAGAACACTTGTTACTGCACATGTGCCCTCCAGGCTGGAGCCTCCTGATTTATTGAGGTCTGATGGCAAGAGGCCTGATGGTGTTACCATAGTGCCATGGGAATGTGGAAGACTCCTAGTCTGGGATGCCACCAGCCCTGACACGTATGCTTCTTCTTACTCCAATCACGCTACAGTGGCGGCAGGTGAGATGGCTTCTCAAGCAGAAGATAGGAAGTGTGCGAAATATGCCGGTCTGCCAGTCACTCATTCCTTCACACCAGTGGCAGTAGAGACCAGTAAAGTAATCGGTCGCAAGACCTGGAAATTCTTAAAAAGAGTTGGGCAGGAGAGTCAGGAGAGAGACTGGTAATGAGAAGTAATCTTCCTTCCTCTACCAAAAAAATATCAGTGGCTGTCCAACGCGGGAATGCCATTTCTGTTTTAGGTGGGCTTCCCAATTAACTAAAACTAGACTATTCATATTATTATTATTATTCGTTTATTTATTCTTTTTATTTTATTATCATTTTATTCTTTATTATTATTATTTTGTAATTTTATGACCTTGAGCCTTGCCAGTTATTATTTTTTATTGTACTTGTATGATGTCTTGCTTTGTCAAAACTTTATTTTCTTGCATTACATGAATATATTTTTGTATTATTTTTGTGTAATAATCACTAAAAACAATAGAATAAAAAGAAAAAGATAATAAGCATAGAAAGAAGAAAAACAAGAACGAGAAAATGAACTACAAGAAATAATAAGTAAGAAAATGAAGAAAAAGTAAGAAAAAAAAAGATGAAGAAGAAAAAGAGATGAAAAAATGAAGAAGGATATGAAGAAAAATGAGGACAAGAAAAAATAGAAAGAGAAATAGATGAAGAAAAGCAGAAAGGGAGGATGAAGCAATATAAGAAAAACATAAAGAGTAGAAAGAATTTGAAGAAGAAGCAAAATAAAAATATAAAAATTAATAAGAGCAAGAAAAATAATAAGTAAAACATGAAGAATAACAAAAAATGAAGTAGAAAATAAAACATGAAGAAAAAGATGAAAAACAACAAAAAGAAGAAAACCAAAAAGAAGAAAAAAGAATAAGAGCAAGAAGAAAAATGAGAAAAATTAATGCCTTAAGAAAGAACAGAACAACTAACAGAAGAATAGGAAGAAAAAAAAACAGGTTAGAAGGAGAAAGCAAAGAATGACATAGAAGACCAGAACACAAAAGAGAGGGAATAATAAAAAAAAATACATATTATGATAAAGAAAAAAGAACAAGGAAAGAAAAAAGAAAGGAAGTAGACCAAAAAGGAGACGAAGAAAATGAAGACAACTATTTCATACATTAATTTTACCTACATATTGTCTTCTTATACCACAACAATCAAGTTTTATTCATATTTTGTTGTAGATAGTATACAATTCCTTATTGAGAAGAGTGATATTCTGCAGTATCTAATGAAAATGATAATTATAAAGAAGAAGAAAAAATTTGATATGAAAAAAAACATAAAAAATTTGTCAGAAAGAAGAGTAAAACAAAAGGAACAAATGAAAAAGAAGTAGAAAAATGAGGAAAAAACCACAGGAATTGTGATGGGAATAAGGAGGATAAGAAACAGAAAAACAAGAAGAATAAGAGTATGAAAGAGAAGAAGAGACAAGAAGAATGCAAAAAGATGATGAAAAAAAAAGAATGGAGGAAAAAGATAGAACAAATACCTGAAGAGCCAACCAAAATAAGAATGAGGACACAAAGAATACAAAAACGAGAAAAAGAATAAAAGGAAGAAAAAATTAATGACGTAGATAGTACAAAAAGAGTAAGAGTATGAAAAAGAAGAAAAGATACAAGAAGAATGACGTACAATAATAAAATTAAGTAGAGTAAAAATAAAAGAAATCAGAAATAAAAAAGAAGGAGGAGGAGGAGGAGAAATACAATGAAGGGAATGCGATGAATAGGAAGAAAAGAAGAAGAAAAGGGAAATCAGAAGCACTATAGGACATTTAGCCCTATTCACTTCAGGAAAGGTGGTGAAAGCATGAAATGTCCTAAATACGTTACTACAGGAAATTCAAGTTTTTTCCCCGTGGTATTATCGAGTATGGCAAAGTATCAAAAGTAATGCGATTAAAGTAAAGAATGAATAGTAGAAATATTAAAAGAAAACAGAAAATAATAAGCTAAAAAAGGACCTGTAAGATAAAAAAAAATAAAAGATGGAAAAAGTAGAAGAAAACAATAAGAAAAAGATAAGGTGTAGAATAAAGAGGAAGGTAAAAATGAAAAAGAAGTAGATGAAAAAGTGAAAATATTAACAACATATAAAAAGAAGAGAAAGTATAACATTTAAAAAGAGAAGAAAACGAAAAAATACAGATGAAGAAACAAAAGAAGAAAAGGATGAAATAAAAGAACGAGAAGAATAAAAATAATAAGCAGCAGAGAAGGAAGACAATTAAGTAATAATATGGTGAAATAATAAATGTAGTAGAACATAAAAAAAAAAGAAGATAGAAAGGAGAAAGATGGTGATAACTAGAACATAAAAATATGAAAAGAAGCATGAAAAGTAGAAATAGAAGGATAAAAAGAAAAAAGGAGGTAATTAAATATATCGATTTTTGTTAGATTACTTAAATACACCATTGTTTGGTTCTAATTATTTGTAATATCAATTATGCAATATGGGAGCAATGAGGGATGAGAATAATAGCAAAAAGTGTAATTTCTTAGCAAAATAGACCAATGTTGAGATTTAAAGCATTAGATAAGGATGTTCTGACTACAAATATAAAGCAAACAACCTTAGTGTCACTCAGAACTCTTCATCAGTCATGTTTTTGTTCTATACACTTGATAGGCTAACATGAAACACTTTTGCGGATTGCTTTAGCAGCAATTATCCTCAACCAGTAGTGTTACCAAACATTTTTGTCCATTAGGATAACTTAAAATAGATGAATTTATTGCTCTAAGAGTTATTTGCGATGTGCTTTAGCAACACTCAACATTCTTGTTCCCAGGATATAGCTACAGCAAAAAAAAACATTTTTATTCTGTTCGTGACTCAACTATTTGACCACGGATATAATGGTAGGAATAATTTAGTTGAAGTGGGCGTATAAATATAATAAACTGCTCTTTAACCCTTGCCGCCACTCGTTCTTAAAATGAATTCCTCTGAGGTAGTATGACCTAACTGTATCAAGCAACATTTAGTTCATGTGAGAAACAACCTAATTCAAAGAGTTACACATTCAAATTTGCTTGAAGATACCGAAAAAACAACTGTTTGATGAAACCGCCATTTAAGAGCACGCTAAGTTTAAATTGTTCTATTGTACCAGAGCTCTAGTAGATGAAGCACTCCATAGTATTCTCTAGGTAACATGGCCATAGAAGTAAAATAAACTGTGCTGCCTTAGGGCTGTGACAAACACGCATTAACCAAAATGATTAACTACCCCCACTAACTAGACTAGAAAATGAAATGAGCAAAACCAAACTGGGAAGATCTCTACTCTTGCCGCTTGCCTTGAACTTACTATGTCAAATTGATAATTGAGTCTCAATTGTGAGAAGCTCGCTGCCTCCCCAATGAAGTATTTCAATCTAAACCTTTTAGTATACTTTTCTTTTTCAAAGCAGCAAATCCCAAATTTTTACAAGCAACAAAATTATAAATCGGCTAGAAATTTTTAATTATACGTACACCGACAATACAATAACAACTTTTACCGAGTCAGTAGTTCAAAACGAAAACAATACAACTGTAATACTATTTTTAGTAAGATTACCCACCTTTTACTGCTTGGAATGTATAAGTAACAAAAGGATCATCTTTAGCTACTACACTTTCCACTTCATGATTAAATGTTACCGACGCCAACGCCACTAAATGGGTGTGGCCACGCTAGTCTGTATTGTAGCGCGCAGGTCTGACTTTCAGCACTCAGATCTAACTTTCAGCGGGCAGATCTACTGCTGAATTGTCACTAAGGGAGGAACTATGTAGAACTTACTATGTCGATTTATAATATAAGTGCAAATATTGGATTTGTTCATGTGAGGTTCATAATGTATTTCTTCAACAGCTACTAATACTAGTGGTATGCTAGAGCACAAACGGTGAGCGAGATTACCTATGTTTGGCTACACAAAGCGGCAGTGTTGTTATATGGTTAATTTGAACTCATACTATTCCAACTACTAAAAAATATAATTTTTAATCACTTATATTTGGTAAAGGAGTTTCAAAGCCATAGTAACTACTCGCCGCAATGCTCGACTTAAAAATAAAACAAAAGCAGGCGTTACTAAAGAAGTAGGGCAGTGATATGTCATAGCAATGATGCAGTAACCAAGTACTCTGTTGTTAGAAATACAAACACATGTGGCAGTCATAACAACATTTATGAAAATATATATGATCACAACAGCTGAAATTAATAAAATGCATATAATATATATATAACTAAACCGAAGTAGTTTGATATGATGGATCGGGATTGAAGGTGGACTGCATCTTTGCTTGTTCCAAAGTTTCATAGACAGTTTCATTCTGTTGCGGATTTGCAGGACCTATAACTTCATACATATTATTACTTCCTTCTACTGTTTCGTACGCAACATTATCTTTGCAATTAATAATATTATTTGCAATTCCATGAGAAATATTAGTATCTGTAGCCAAATTGACTTCACAATTATTATTGGGTCTAGATAAAAACTTCTTTTTCCATATAAAAAGAGAAATTAGTCCACAGCCAACTAGAAGAGCCACAATGAAACTGAAACAGCATGCAGCTATCACTCCAATCAACCATAAACTGAACATAGTAGATGTACTAGAAGTGGTAGTAGCAGTAGTAATATCGCCTGCAAAATAACGTTGTTACCGGTGAGCTTCAGCACATGTGGTAAATAATAGAGTGTAAAAAAAATACAGTATTGAAAATATTATGTATCAATGTTATCATTGATTCAAGCTTCTCTTTAGCTGAACTATCATATTTTATTTATGTTGCCTTTTAGAATAGAGAAAAGTGTTATTGTTAACATTCCTATCATTGCAAGATGTCAGTCACAATCTGTACACAACCATCACCAGCAGGAATGCCCGGCATTACTACATTATTGCAACTCACATGATGAAATCTTCCTTACTAACTGATCAGAGTTTGCAGTCTGCTGTTGAGAGGTTTGTTGCACTGTAGGACACTTGTGAGGGGTAGTAGTTTCTGTAGTCTCCCTGTTACCTGCACACGAACAATCATTTTTTTACGTATATACAGTAAATAGTCCAATAAGATGCATCACATTTATATTGATTATTATAATAATTTGAAAAAATATGCAAATAATTTTAATAATTATAATCATTAGCTGGGTGACTAGTGATGTGCTTGAGCACAAATGGCGAGCGAGCCTAAAGACCATACTATTTTTATATGAATGATTTTGACTTCTAACACTGAAGCTACTGAAAATAAGGTCCAGTTTTTTAATTTCGCATACACGGTAAAGGGACTTTAGTGCCATAGTCACAACTCTCTGCAACTGCTTGAATTGAAGGAAAAAAACAACAACAAAACAATACACGTTATAAAAGTTTTCTTTGTGATATTCTTTAGCTAAGTAATGGTTGTAACACACAATGCTTTGACACAACTGGACATGCACCTACACAGACTTACCTTCGGGGTAGTCTAGTGGACAATGTATTTTCAAGTAAATACTGTTGCGCACGGCTTATAACCATGACAAAGAGCGCAATGACTTACCAACGCCATTAACTCGAATAGAAATGAAAGTCCCTTAAGTTTTCAAGTTTTAACTGCACCCGCAAAAGAATTCAAAATGGTAAACAATTCAGTTTCTAGGGTGATACGGGTACTGATCAATAAACCAGAGGATTCTGTTTAGCGCAATTTGGGACGGGGTCGACCTCATAACTAACACAAAAACGCGAGGGTCAAAGTACAAAATGACATACGTACGTCCAAACATATATACAAATAAACTAGTGGTGTGCTTGAGCACAAATGGCGAGCGAGCCTTAAACTACACTATTGTTAAATGATTGATTTTAACAAGTAACACTCAAGCTACTAAACTAAAGTCGAGTTTTTAAATTACGTATGCAAAGGGGATTCAGTGCCATAGTAACCGCTCCCTGCAACTGTTTGAATTGAAAAAGAAGCAACAAAATCAAGTCACGTTATTTAAAGTTTTCTTTGTGACATTCTTAATAGTAGTTGTAACGCACAATACTTTCACACAACTGAACATACCTACGCAAGACTTACCTTCGTGGTTCGTCTAGTGGACAATGAATTTACAAGTAAATGCTGTTGAATAGGGCTTATAACTGTGACAAATAGCGACTAACTCGTATAGAAATGGAGCTCCCATAAGTTTTTGCGTTGTAACTGCACCCGCAAAAGAATTCAAAGCAGTAAACAATTCAATTTCTAAGGTGATACGGGTAATGGTCGCTAAACCGGAGGATTCTGTTTAGTGAAGTTTGGGACGGGGTCGAACGCGGAGCGAACACAAAAATACGTAGGGTCAAAGTACAAAATGACATACATACGTTCAAACACATATATAAATTAGTGGTGTGCTTGAGCACAAATGTCGAGCGAGCCTGATAGTTAGGTAAAATAAGACAGTATTGTTAATATGTTTTAGCTTAGTTCACGCAAACACTATAATAGCAGTTATGAACTTTATTTCAGCAAACAAATACAAATCACTATCTTACATGATTAATGGTAACTTTTGTAGTATCAAACATCTGCCATTCTGATAATCTCAATTACCAGTAACTCTTGAACAAGCTCTCAGCTACGATAAAAAATATAATAAATCAGTGCTATTATTTGTAATTTAGCCAACAAATATGGAATTACTACACCCCTCAATTTCCTGAGTATTGATAACTTCTATAGTATCAAATTTAAATTACTTTGACTATCTGAATTACCTCGAATTCTTGACAGAAAGCTCTCAGCTATAAAAACAAAAGACAATCAATTTTAGCACAGAAATACAAAATTACTTTCTTACCTCATTTTCTTGAGCAGTGGTAACTTTTGTAGTTCCAAATTTGAGCCATTCTGACTTTTTGAATCAGTCACTGTAACAAGTTCTTAGATACAAAAAAAAAAGGCCAGAGTAATTTTTCATATTTAGCTAGCTAACAAATAAGGAACTACATACTTACCTCAGCTTCCCTTGAGTAATAGTAGCTTCCTTAGCATTAATACTACGGCATTCTGACTACCAATGGCTCTTGACAACCAACAATCGGCACTCCGCATCCCCCCTAAAACGGCGAAGTTTGAAATTAAGACTGGAAAAGGGTCTTCAATGCCATAGTAACCTGGTCTAATCAACTTTTTGTTTCTTGAAAAGCAAGTATTTTCGCCGGAATTTTCTCACACTTTGGAGTGTGAGGCTTGCTTAATGCTGTAGTTTCAGAATAAACTGGGGTCAAGCCTAAAAAGCCGTGTTTTTTTTTTATAAAAGTTCCCCGCGCGCGCGTTTAAAATGCATACGTACCATCCATACATACATACATATATATAACATATACCCGATTTTGCATTATCCACACCTAATACTGTCTCGCTCGCTTCGCTCGCTCGCCAACTGGTGGTATGCTTGAGCACAAATTGCGAGCGAGCCTGATAGTTAGGTAACATAAAATGTTACTATTTTTAGCTTACTTCATGCAAACACTATAATAGCAGTTATGACATTTGATTTCAGCAAACAAATACAAAATCACTCTCTTACCTGATTAATGGTAACTTTTGTAGTATCAAACATCAACCATTCTGATAATCTCAATTACCAGTAACTAAAAAATAAACCAGTGTTATTATTAGCTAACAAATATGGAATTACTACTTGCCTCAATTTCCTATTGATAACTTCTGTAGTATCAAATTTAAGTTACTTCAACAAGCTCTCAGCTACAAAAACAAAAGACAATCAATTTTAGCACACAAATACCAATTCTTACCTCATTTTCTTGAGCAGTGGTAACTTTTGTAGTACCAAATTTGAGTCATTCTGAGTATTTGAATTTACCAGTCACTGTTGACAACAAGCTCTTAGCTACAAAAAAGAAAGGCCAGAGTTATTTTGCATATTTAGCTAACAAATATGGAATGACGTACTTACATCAGCTTCCCTCGAGAAGTAGTAGCTTCCTTAGCATTAATACTACGGCATTCTGGCTACCAATGGCTCTTGACAACCAACAATCGGCACTCCGTATCCCCCCATAAAATGGCGAAGTTTTGAAATGAAGTCTGGAAAAGGGTCTTCAATGCCATAGTAACCGGTCTAATCACCTTTTTGTTTCTTGAAAAGCAAGCGCTTTTGCCTGAATTTTCTCACACTTCTGCGCTTAAGTATGAAGTAAGGCTTGCTTAATGCTGTAGTTTCAGAATAAACTGGGGTCAAGCCTAAAAAGCCGTGTTTTTTTTAGAAAAAAAAATCCCCGCACGCGCGTTTAAAAGGCATACGTACCATCCATACATACATACATATATACTAGTGGTGTGCTTGAGCACAAATGGCGAGCGAGCCTAAAGACTATACTATTTTTATTGACTTCTAACACTGAAGCTACTGAAAATAAGGTCCAGTTTTTTAATTTAGCATACAGGGTAAAGGGATTTCAGTGCCATAGTAACAACTCTCTGCAACTGCTTGGAAGAAAAACAACAACAACAAAACAATACACGTTATTTAAAAGTTTTCTTTGTGATATTCTTTAGCTAAGTAGTGGTTGTAACACACAATGCTTTGACACAGCTGGACATGCACCTACACAAACTTACCTTCGCAGTAGTCTAGTGGACAATGTATTTTCAGGTAAATACTGTGCGCACGGCTTATAACCATGACAAAGAGCGCATTGACTTACCACCGCCACTAACTCGAATAGAAATGGAAGTCCCTTAAGTTTTCAAGTATTAACTGCACCCGCAAAAGAATTCAAAACGGTAAACAATTCAATTTCTAGGGTGATACGGGTACTGATCGATAAACCAGAGGATTCTGTTTAGTGCAATTTGGGACGGGGTCGAACAAATAACTAACACAAAAACGCGAGGGTCAAAGTACAAAATGACATACGTACGTCCAAACATATACAAATAAATAAACATCCCCGATTTTTTCATTTTTACCCCTGTAAGTGTCTCGCTCGCTACGCTCGCTCGCCAACTAGTGGTGCGCTCGAATAGCGTAAATGCATGGCGAGCGAGCAGACTCTTTTTACAGAAAAATAGGACAGAAATTACATCTAACTGTAGTGCACAGTGTAACCCTTTCCATTCTCAGTTAGCATCAGAGAATCTAAAGACTAAACTAACAGAATTACCTGAATAAACTTCGAAAGCAGTGGCTAAGAAGCGCAGCTTGACAAAGACTTCACAATTGTTTCAAGAAGAGAGTAGCTGTTAACTTTTTGGTTGAAACAAAGTTGCGTAAGGCAGTGCAGCAGGATTCTCCGCGCTCGTTAATTGAAAAATACTGGAACTGTGAACGCTTTACCTAACTTACGTAATTAGAAGCGCTGGCGAAAACAGAAGTCTCACGTACCCCATAAACAGATAAATAATTATAGCGAAATCTCGATTGAGTTACCCCTGATAGTGTCTCGCTCGCTTCGCTCGCACGCCAATAATAGCTTATGCTACAGGAGAGTGGACTAAGTAATAAACATTTCCTGATGTTATAAATAATAATTGCTGTAAGTGGCTAGTCCCAAATTCTTATCTCAAATTGCCTTTTCTATGAAATTACCAGCAATCTATCAGAAATTCTAAGCAATTTGCTGAAAATTTTATTGTAGTCTATTTAGGCCAAATAGCTACATTATGGTTTGCTATGAGATTTCATTTCACAAGATTAGAGTTTTGGTGTACAGATAAAAAATATATTCTTCTCACCTCCATCATTACTAATAAAATACATTGTATTTTCCGCACTGTCTCCTGCACAGTTGGTAGCACTCACAGAGACTGTATAGTTTATGTTGTGAGAGAGGTTCACGGAGAGAGAGGAGCCACTGGTAATGGATGTCTGAGGAGGAGATGGAGAAGAACTATCAGTGATGGTGACTGCGTAGTTGTCTGCTGATCTAGACTTGCTACTGGAAGACTGCCAGTGGAGACTATAACTAGAGGACATGTCTTCATTTTTTACTAGGGTTAGGTTAGTAGGTGAATCTGGTAATTCTGAAAGAAACAATCTAATGTATATTATTAGTCCACCAATCATTGGTGACCTGTTCTCACCTTTGTATTTCAGTTCATAGTAGGCCGACTTTTGTTCTCCAGATTTACAGTGAATTGATAATGGAATGTGTTCAGGTTTGCCATATGTGACTAGCGTTGATAATATGCTGTCACTTGATTCAGAAATTAGAGTTGCAACTGCTACTTCATTCATTGAAGTTGGATTGACATTTAGTACTTGAAGAGTATTACGAGCATTTGTTCCTACTGCAATTATCCATTCTATATGATTTCCAAATACAGAGCAGTCCAGAGTTCTGGAGAGATTCGCACCAGCACAGACATACTCTACTCCATGAGGTTGCAGATCAGCAACACTCTCTCCAAGTGAAGCTACTGCTATGGAATACCACAACAGTCAAAGGCTAGTCAGCTAAAACACGAAGCAACTTACCCAGTAACAATAAAAAAAGCGTTAATCTCATATCCACGAAACGAAAACCGTAGAACGAACTGAAGTAAATTGAACCGCTAGGTTATCGCAACATTCTTTTGAATCAGCTGGCCGGAAGAAGACTAAGAAAGACCGCGCTCAAAAATGTTAACGGAACTCTAGAACGTAGCGACTGCTCCTCCTAACAACACAACCAGAGAGGCATTAAACAAGCCTATCGGACGGTCACTGAGTGTCCCTGCCCTTAAGGCGGTGACACTATGTTGGTAGTGTCTTTCTCTGTAGGACTTAACCATTTTAAAGTTCCTCTGTCAAATACAGAAAATAAATCAGCTACATTCTAATAATTGGTATTATTCACCTGGATGTTAGACTGGCAGGCTGTATAAAAGCCTTTCCCCTGTAACTACTACACCTGGGAAAAGTATAATTTCTCTATAAAGTTCAATTTAAATTATTTAATAATCAATGACCTTTAGTCCAATTATCTGTGCCATATAAGCTAATTTACTTGCTTATTTTCATTGCTAGTGATTATGTTCATCAATGACATACCACTGTTAAAAGGTTCGATATCAGTTTAATATCAGTTTAATGTGACTATTGTGTAATTATGGTATGATAGTAGTAGTAGCTAGTCTTATCATAAACATCACCTTACAAAGACTATTTCCAATTTATGGCAATATTGTGACTACTCAATACATACCATGTATTCATTAGCTAAAGAATAATTGATTCACAATTCTTATTCCTTGAATGTATTTCAGAAGACACTGTAAAATCTCAAACTATTTTTATAGTCAGTTTTTTATTTGCTGCATAGTTTATTAATAATTTCACAATCTGTCTACGGTTGTATTCTTACCCGTTCTTCCAGGGATGGAACCTAAGGAGATGTGCACTTGTGACTTTCATTCTGCAAGATGAATTCATTTGAACTTGTTTGTGATTCAAGTCTTCCTGTCCACTCCTTCTCTTCCTAAATTCATACTTTTTCATTTCTGATTGGGCTGAGAATGAATTGCTGAAAGCAAAAGTTTAGGATTTTCAGCCCTGGAGTGAAATTTGGAGATGGTTATATAACCACCTTACTTCTTCTTGGAACTCATCTTGAAAACTGAGACAGCTGGTTTTTCTCAGTCCTGTTTGTTTTTTTTTAAACTAGAATTTATATGTCCCTTTGCCTTTTTTTTACCTACTCAACAGGTAGCTAGCTAATGGCATTACTTAACTCCACAGTAGGTGGGTTATTTTAGGTAGTTAATGCACGTACATTAATGTCCTGCAGAACTGGCAAACTATTGCTTTCATGTTTTACACTGTGGTTAAATGAATAACTGTAACTAAACAATCAAAGAAAATGAATACTTATTGAACTAAGGGGAGAAAGATAATTAAAATAAACATAAACATACTCAATCTAAATAAAGTAAACTTGATCAGTAATAAGAGGCAATATTTGTAGGCTTGCCAATTCTTTACTGCCTTCCACTGTAGCAATGCTTTTTGTTACAATAATCTTCCACAAAGATATTCAAGAGTTCTTCCACATTGTGGAGCAAAACAGCTGATGATCAGTAAAATTACAAATCCTTTCTTTTTAGAAATTAATCATTTCTTTCTCATCAGTTTATCCTTAGGAAAGTTATGAAATGATCACCATGTTGTTCTTTCTTCTGTTATCTTAGCATTCAGGAACAAAGCAATCTCTTTTTCTAACTTCTCTTGTAAGACTCACCAATACCTCCAGAGAAATTAGTATCTTTACCACAATCAGCTTCTAAGAAGCAGGGCACCACCACGCTCTATAGAATTCTGAGAAAAACCAGCTGTCTCAGTTTTCAAGATGAGTTCCAAGAAGAAGTAAGGTGGTTATATAACCATCTCCAAATTTCACTATACATTTTCTCTTATTATTGGGGTGATAATCATAATAAAATACTATGAAGTATTTCAAAATTGGTGGACCAATTATTGAGTGCACTAAGAGAAAAACCTGTTAATGCTAATTCAATGTCCAAGTCACAGTATCGCGAGGCTGTTGTTTAGCTACATACCATTTTGCTCACTGCCAATATTTTGCTAGCAAATACATACCTTTTATGTATCTCAACTTCACAACATGAAGCTGACTAAGAGTAAGATGTTCAACTATAGCTACTTGCTTTTATAAATGCCAGAGTCTGAGTCTGTCAAACAGGTGGTTGCATTTATGTCTCCTGACTAGTTTATGGAGATGATAACTTCACCACAATCAGGTTACTTCTAAGAAAATCCACAGCACAATAGGCAGGCCACCACCAGGCTATATAGAATTCTGAGAAAAACCAGCTGTCTCAGTTTTCAAGATGAGTTCCAAGAAGAAGTAGGGTGATTATATAACCATCACCAAATTTCACTCCCAGGAATTCCAATAACCAGGGCTGAAAATCCTAAACTTTTGCTATTAGCAGTTAGTAAATTTCATAATAAAGCTATTCCTGTAATTTGGAAGCTCTGTGCAGCCTGGCTCTGGTGCTACAGCTAAAAATAGACATAGGGTCAGCAAAACTAATACATTTTCTATTGGGACACGGTGTGCAGTGATACCATCGGTGGGCGTGGCAGGATGTTACGTGATGTCATCATGCAAATCCCCTATGTATATGATCTATTATAACTACAACAAAGTCAAGTTTAGCAAGTAAAAGCATTTCAACTTAAGAGAGTAGCAAATGTCAGCACAAGAGTTTCATGTTTATAATCATGAGCTATTACGTCTTTTCTATTTTTTGTATAGCTAATTCACTTCAAATGTAAGTCTCACAATACTTATTTATGCAATTTACTTCCTCATTACAAATCCTAGTACAATGTAGTGCTACAAAATGCTAACAATTAAAGTTCTTTTAATATTGGAATGTATTTCCATTTGTCATCATGCCATCTATAAGTACTGAGTGAAAAGTTTTTGTTTGAATTACAAGAAGCAGTGACTTCATAATAATATACACTTTACTTTGATGATCTAATCACGAGGATGAAGAATTTCCTATCCTATAATGTATCTATATAGGAAATGTCTCATTTGATTATCCAGTTGGAGATTTGAGTAAATTTCCTACTATTTCTTCTGAATCATCTTTACTTCCTTGATTTTCAATTATTAAGTCTTACTTAAAATTGTATTTTGCGAAGTAGTTTCTTTTAGGTCAAGTTGATTAACATCATTTGCATCTTTTACGCTTAGGTTCATTCTCTATTGTGAAGTAAAATATTACTGTGAAGTCAAATATTATGAGTTTTGGCTATCATAACGACTACTTGGTTTAGTGTTTTGCTTCCTGTTCTGACCCATATGAACACTGTAAACCAAAAGGTGTGTAGTTCACACCAAATTAAGCGTGAATCACTTGTAACAATAGTCACACCAAAATATGGTGTGATGCGCACACCTCATCGTTTGGGTGTGAAGTACACACCAAATTTAGCATGAATTCTCACCACAATCACTATGAACTCATACTTACATTAATGCTGAATTATTTTAAGTTACATTGATTCTAGTAATACATATCAACATTTTTTTTCTAAAAAGAGATTGGTGTAATCCCAGATCTCATTAATCAGACGACTAAAATCTTACTCAACTCTCTTCAAGCACACAAGTGTACAAAACATTCATAAGGTAGATTACAATGATAATAGCATTGGTTTTTGCCGGCACATGAATATAATTAACGTTCGGTAAAGGGTCCATGCTATTCCATTGAGTGTGAATTTCACACTAAGTGTGCATTCACACTAGGAAGAAAGTGTGAAGGACACACTATGCATAGGTGGTGGGCATTCACACCACCAGTTTGGTGTGAATTTGGTGGGTTTTCACGCTATAATTTTTACAGTGAAGTACTTCACCAAGAAATTGTCTATTAGTATGCTTATTTGTATGGTGAAACAAGTTCATTACTGAATATATGATTAGTATATCCCAACTATTGCAAGGGTCATTGTAAGCTCTTTCTGGAAGCTGACAATTACAGTTATTCATGCTTTATTTATTTTATTTTTTTGAAGTTTTTTTTTCCCACTTGATAATTATCTAACATAGTCACAATACAGCTGGCTAGGCATTGGGTCACCTGATTCAGAGCTTGTCCCATGTTTGGGTTGATGCATGACAGTTTCTCCTCTCTAGCAAGCCAAAAGGTGTGTAGTTCACACCAAATTAAGCGTGAATCACTTGTAACAATAGTCACACCAAAATATGGTGTGATGCGCACACCTCATCGTTTGGGTGTGAAGTACACACCAAATTTAGTGTGAATTCTCACCACAATCACTATGAACTCATACTTACATTAATGCTGAATTATTTTAAGTTACATTGATTCTAGTAATACATATCAACATTTTTTTTCCAAAAAGAGATTGGTGTAATCCCAGATCTCATTAATCAGACGACTAAAATCTTAGTCAACTCTCTTATCTAGCACACAAGTGTACAAACATTTATAAGGTAGATAACAATGATAATAGCATTGGTTTTTGCCTGCACATTAATATAATTAATGTTCGGTAAAGGGTCCATGCTATTCCATTGAGTGTGAATTTCACACTAAGTGTGCATTCACACTAGGAAGAAAGTGTGAAGGACACACTATGCATAGGTGGTGGGCATTCATGCCACCATTTTGGTGTGAATTTGGTGGGTTTTCACGCTATAATTTTTACAGTGATATTTATTTGTACTTGTGTACACATTCCCTTGTTTGGCATAAATTTGGGGTTTAGTTATTTTTCAAGGCATTACAAAACTAACCAACTGTTTAAACAAAGTAATTTGAATGCAGTATAATTCCTACCATTTATTATCTCAATAACCAGTAATAGTTTTCAATGCATATTCATTATAATACATTCATTCCCTGTAGTCAGGTCATACATGACAAGTATTACATATTTCCATATAGCTACCATACATGAACTCTTCTGGTTTGCAAAGATGTACTAATCAACACCTAGTAAATATCTAAATGGGTTGTGATGGTATTTTAACGAATACATCATTATTCAACAGTAGACAACTCCTTGGCAATACTGGGATGATTTTGAGTTAAAGGAGATTGAACAATATTGGAATTTTTATATATATAAGCTATGTCTAACTTGACTTGTATTTCTCCATTAGTACTAATATTTAAGGGTTATAAATGCATCAAAATAACTAGTGTTTCTCCTTCAGCATTATATAATTCAAACATGGCTATATCATAGCATTAATGATGGATTAAGGGTGCTGGGACATCGCCCACGCAAATATTCACAATAATTGGATTTTGGTTGCTAGTGATTACTAACTTTTTTCTTGGTGTTTGTAGAGCTCCAACTAAGAGTATATCCTGAAGAGTACTGCTAATAGACTAACTAAATAAAAAGAACGGGCCTTGGGAGCCTGTTTCGTTCAAGTTAAGAGCTCCTCAGCCTCAAGTATATAATCCACAACTCCTCCGCGGGTGCCGTCGCTGACGAGCCCATTCTTCGTCTACTGCTACATTTGTTGATTGTCTTCAAAACCTTCGTAGTACTTTTTCTCAATTCTGCTTTGTTTTGTCTAGTTGATTGCGCTTATTTGATCCTCGCGGCAGCGCGCCCGAATTTTTTTCTTTCAAAAAAATTGCAATGAACATTTTGTAGCTAAGGTCATAACACAAAATAGACTCCAGGACTAAAAATTAGTCCACGCAATCTTTTGGCAGAGACTTGATTGCATTCAAACCACACCCATAACAGATTCAATTGATTCCCGCGGGAAAGTGAGTTCCAGGTGCTCTCTAACTTTCGGGCCTACCGGTTAGCAAACAGTTTTCTGGCCGCCTCTCCCTCTCGATGATAAACCCTACTGAAACGGGTGTGAGGAGATTATCTGGGAGCCAGTGTCTGCTCTAGGGAGAAACAATACTGATAAAGTATGTAAGCCAATAAATACAATATCAAACAGCCGCGCTCTTTTCAACTCATAGCGGGGGCGGGACCTCGGTTTTCCTTATCAAAACAAGAATAAGTCCACATCCAAATAGAAGAGCAACAATGAAACCGAAACGGCATGCACCTATCACTCCAATCAGCCATAAACTGATAGTAGTAGTTGTAGTAGTAGTAGAAGTTTGATCTGCAACATAATGTTTTACTAGAGATGACTTTCAGCACAAGTGGTAAGTTATAAAGTGTAAAAAAATATAGTATTACAAAGCCTGTATCAATTCTATCAGTGATTAAGCCTTCTTGCCTATTAAGACTAGAGAAAATAATATTGTTAATTGACAAACAGACGGGATGACTACTGAACCCTCTTGCTCATGCGAGCTAGAGGCCTAACAAGGTGTATTTATGTTGACTGTTATAACCAGAGAAAAATATTATTGTTAACATTCCTATCTTTTCAAGATATTCTGTCTGTTACAATCTGTACACCACTTCGACCAGCAGGAATGCCCTGCATTACTACTTCATATCAACTCACAGCATATGTGGTCCATACTAACTGATCAGAGTTAGATGCCTGCTTTTGAGAGGTTTGTTCCACAGTGGGACACTTCTGAGGGAAAGTAGTTCTCATAGTCTCCATGGTATCTGCACAGAAACCATCATTTTTATATATGTATAGTAGATTGTGCTAGCTATATGGTGCATAACCTGTATACATGTTTATTATAATAATATACAAATTGATTATAATAATTATTATTATTTAAATATAATATACACATAAATTATGATAGAATCATTACTGGTAATATTCATTCAAACAGTGATTATGCTACAGGAGAATTGGACAAAGTATTAAGAGTTTGCGTTGTATTGAAAAATAAGTGCTGAGCCTTTCAAGTGACTAGTCTCAAATTATAATCACAAATAGTCTTTTCTATAATACATCTGTAACCAATCCTATATTATGAGGAATTTGCTGAAAAATTATATTTAGGCCAATTGTCTACATTATGTATTGCCATGAAATCTCACTTCACAAAAAATTAGAATATAATTCTTCTCATCTTCACCAATACTAAAATATAATATATTTTCTGCACTGTCTACTGCACTGTTGGTAGCCCTCACAGGGACTGTATAGTTAATGCTGTGAGAGAGGTCTACAGAGAGAGAGAGGATCCACTGGTAATGAATGTCTGAGGAGGAGATGGAGAAGAGCTATCAGTGATGGTGACTGTGTAGTTGTCAGCTGATCTAGACTTGTTTCTGGAAGACTGCCAGTGGAGAGTATAACTAGAGGACAAGTCTTCATTTTTTACTAGAGTAGGTGGATCTGGTCATTCTGAAAGAAACAATCTTAAGTATATTATTAGTCCACACATCATTGGTGTGACTGTTCTCACCTTTGTATTTCAGTTCATAGAAGCCTGAGATTTTTTTATCAATGTACACTGACATGATAATGGAATAAACAGAGGATCATCATATGTGACTAGCTGTGACCATAAACTGTCACTTGATTAGAATAAATTTCCTTCTTTGAGATATTCAGTACATGTAAAGTAATTAATTGTCTATAGCTGAATAGTATACATATGTAGTAATGAGTGCTTATAAAATCTGCTTCCTCAGAGGAAATCCTAAGCAGTGTTGTCAAAATGCTAAAAACTGAAAGTTATTTTATTATCCGTGTGTATTTCCATTTATCATTATATCACCTGTAAATACTGAGTGAATATTTTTTGCTTGACTTACAAGAAGCAGTGACTTCAGAAACAGTTGACTTTAGTGAGCTAATCACAGGCCAAAATAATTTCCCATTTTTAAATGTATCTAGGAAATGTCAAAATTACACAATTTTACAGCCGAGGATAGGCATAAATTCCCTACTTTTTTCCCCGAGCTATCTTTGCTTAACAGAATTTCAACTATATAGTAAATTTTGTTGTTTGTTGTAAATTGCAGTGCTAATCTTCAGGTATAAATTAAAATGTCTGTTTTAAATTCCTAAACATTTATATGTGGCTGCTGAAATGTCGATGCATGGAATGCAATCACGTCCTGGTTTATGTGTATAAACGTATTATTTAAGCAGGGGTAGGGGTGACTTTCTATTATATGGTAAATAAGCTACAAAGATGAAAATATGCAACTGCTAGTGTTGTACACTCATCATTGCCACTATACAAATAAATAAATGACTCACTATTGAAAGATTGAAAAAATGACTCACTATTGAAAGATAAAATTGATATTTTGGGTTTTTGTATTGCAGAATAAAAATTCATAACCTATAACTATTGTTTACAGCTTAAAGCAAAAATTTCTCCTCAATCCAAAAGGTTGCCCTATTCTCTACCTAAATTACTGCATGAAATACAATGTTTCATGCAGACCTGAAAAATAAACAAAAGTAGAATTTCCTATAGAAAATTTTATATTTTCTCCATCTATTATAGCAGTGCCCTGCATCTAGTACATACAGACCTACCACAAAAGTGGACAAAGTATAATAATAAAAATGAAATTTCCTAAATATTTGAACACACGATATTCAAGAATTTGCCCTGTGGGACAGATTTAAAATGTTAATTTTAATGCCAAGTAATGATGTTGTTCAGGCCAGCCCTCACTAAAGTGGTTGCCAAGGCAACATCAATAACACTCTATGCACCCCACTGTTTGTGTCTCCCACTATATTGATTCAGTCACACCTATTATTCAATAAGTAATTATCATCTACCCTTTAGTAACATTTTTTCTATATTGTCTTTGTATACACTCCAGTTTTTGGCAGTCTTGCAAGAAATAAACTAGTTTCTGAAATCTAATTTAGCCACTACTTAGCTACTATTCCTGTAGTGGTGTCAAGTGTGAGGGCCTTACAACCCTGCTCCATAGCGTTTGCCACTCCAGATGTATTGTCAATAAGTAGCATTAAACTGACCTAAGAAGCCAGCCATGCACCATAGAGTGAGTGACTCTCAATAAACTGAGTGGTATGAGATGATCTCAACAGTTCATTGAAAGTTTGGACACAATGCTATGTCATCACATCAACCTGGGAACAGTGGCCCGTGCCACTAAATAGTGACTCCAACTTACACAATGAATGCCAGAGGACAGACACAAAACACATGCAAAATTATGTGTGCTTGTGCTTGTGTGACTTTTTACACTATCATCTTGCTCTTAAAACAGTTATTCTAACATGACTGATCCTACACTTTGGTCATGGAAAAATACACTTTCTGTAATAATTTTAATTTTTTTTGGTTTTCACAATTTGTACTAATTAATTTATGTAATATGAAAATTTGCATTTGAGCACACAAGTGCATGCTAACTTGTAGTTCTTTACGGTGTACAAAGCAATAGTTTAGACTACTTCTAGAACTACATGTAATGAAAATGATTCTATTTGTCTGATACTTCAAAGTCTTTATAGGCTTTAAACTTGTTATAGATTTTGTTTACATCAGCATTAGTCAACATGCACACACATGCACAAACTATTAAAAATGTGGAATAATTAATAGATGTACAGCATTACAGCTACTGGTGAACTCACAAACTCAAACATTATTCCTACATATTACTCTCTCACGTCTATCCAGGGGAGTAGGATGCCAGATTTAGTTGGTGCGGCCATTATAACAGCACCCATTTGACTACACCCACTTGTTTATTCAAGCAATGAGCTAGAATAATACAAAAGAAAATACAGTGATTTCTTTTTATCAGATGAACTAAAAAATTTTAGTCTATGTTCTGTATATTCAAATGTCACTATAATCTCACCAAGCAATTTAGCACAAGCCATTTTTATTATAATTAAAAAGCATATGATTTTATAAACAATCATAGGTTCATGTCAAATTAAAATATGTTAAATTATAATTATAGCTATTATGTAGAGTGTATAGTTGTATTGTATCTAATGTAGCTACTTATACACATAAAACAAAATGACAAAAATATTTAAACTGAATCTACCACAATTAGCTATAACTAACAAATGTTTGCCTTGCGTGGCAGTAATAGCTGTATTTTCTTCAAGCATGTGTGGCAAATAACTAAATGGTAAGACTCCTAGTAGTGCAAAAATGGCCATTTTTCAAACCAATCAATGCTGGAATAAAAATTTCTAAACTATGTTAAAAGATTGCTTTTGAATAGTAAACGTACGACCAAGCTCATTTAGAGTTTCCTAACAATCTTTCAAAAGGCTCAACATTAGCTATCTATTTTATCCTGGCAGAAGCCATTCCATTTCGACTGCTTAATTTCGACCTCCCGATTATGACAATGACCACAAGATTAAGATCAGTAGAAAATTATTTGACACACCCCTTTTGTTATGGTGCGGCCATGGCTCCATGGCCACACCCGTTCCAACACATCTGCTATCTCTGTGTTATAATACGCAAATAAAGTTTACAAGTACTCCGATAGGATTGAATGTGCATATCATATGACTGGATGAATGAATGAATGAAGACATAATGACTAAACGAATAAATGTTGCATATTTTGACAGGACATTAAAATTGTCGAAACAATGAGATATTTTAAAACACTCTAGTGGCTCCCATATTACACAAGTATGTCTTACAATTGTCACATTCTTATATAATGGGATGTAAGTGCAGGAGTCCTGGGGATATGTAAATACTGCCAAAATAAACACCAGCCGATATTGGTCAGAAAAATTCTGAGGTGCTAAGGCGATAGTACATCACCATGCCGACCTATGATATCATAAGTATCACATTACTCCTTAAACATATCCAGGAAATATGTCCTGTATGACGCACTCAGTGCAGAGTATGCCAAGGCTGCTATCAAGTGGATGCCGCAAAATTATAGGGAGAGTATTGTGCTAGCACATTAGAATTCAACAATTAATTAGAAGAGTAGCCATTTCATTGATTTGGTCACTTTTGAATTATGGAGCAATTAATAATTATAAAAATAGTTGTTCTTGTCTGACATGAATGTTTTCGTAGAATGGATTATTGTTTAATTTGCCAAAAACAATCAATCCATGCACATATGCAACTAAAGTGACACTTCCTAGTAAATAGTCGCATGTTTACAGACCCATGTGAATTCCTAATTACCACAAATAAATATCACACAAAGATGAAGACGATCGTTAAATTATGCAAAATGTTTGTTTAAAAAGATCTATGAAAGGACCTATACTTATTTGCTGAGGAAACTGCAGCACGCAATTACAACTTACAATGCTCTAATTCTCCTTCTAATGATCACACAAGAAATATAAACTAGACTGTATAAACAATTGAGAAATAGATTACTTTTCAAAACACTGTACACATGGCATAACTGCCATACATCCACTTACATCCAGCGATACCATGGTTATGGAGATGTGATAGTCACCACAAAATGCTTGTGCCGCCATAGCGACAACTTCATGCACACATACCCCTACTCATAACGATGCTCAAAGACACACTTACACACGCACCTGATAACATAACAAGTGCATTAATCAAACTCTGTATACCTGATTTGTAGATACTGATGTAGTCTCCATGTCATATTAACTCTTAAAATTAAATAAAGCTAAAGTTGGTAATGTACGTGGAATAAATACTTACCTCATGGATTTCAGATGTGAACTTCCTACCAACACACACAAAACAAATGCAATACAAGATATTTTAACGTTAATACAAAACATGTAATCAAGTTAATATTAATATTGTGTGTAACTTACTAAACTAGAACTAAATTCCTGTCAGTGACAGAAAGAGCTATCTCTTGATTGCTGAGTATGTGTAAATGAAAATAGTATATAACAATATATGTACTATCAAAAACTAACTTGTTATGCTATAATAAACATAGGATGGATTTTTTTTATTAAATGAAAATATCCAGTTTTAAACAAGAATGATACAGTGGAATGATCTGAAACTTCAGGGGCGGATCAAGAAATTTTAAAAAGAGTTTTTTTTTCTTTCTCTGATCACTAGATCCACAACCACTCAAGTATTTTCATGAATTTGTACGTAATTTTATTTAATTCCATGTTTACTGTTTGAAAAAAAAAATCATGAAGAAATGACTGTTACTAATGTTAAGTTCTTAGAGACACTGTGATGAGATATATGAATAAGCTATATTGATGTGTTAGCTACAATATTATAATAAGAACAAGAGAATAAAGATGAAGCAGAACAAGAAGAATAATGTGGAGAACAAAAACACAAGAAGAAGAAAAGGTATGAGAAAATGGAAAAAAACAAACATACATAACTCACTGGCCATTCCCAAACTCCAATATCTGCTTCATACATCTCTTTGTTTTAATTCCTCCACCCTACAGCGCCATGACAATGTATTGGGGTCCATTGTGAGCAGTGTTGTCAACATTCATCTCTATAGTGAAGATTCCTCTTGGACTCAAGCTACCAAGACCTGGAAATTCTTAAAGGAATTGGGCAGGAGAGTGAGGAGAGTGACTGGGGAGGAGAAGCAATCTTCCTTCATCTACCAAAAAATATCAGTGGCTGTCCAACACGAGAATGCCATTTCTATTTTAGGTGGGCTTCCCAATTAACTAAAACTAGATTATTCATATTATTATTATTGTTCATTTATTTATTCTTTTTATTTTATTGTCATTTTATTCTATAATATTATTATTATTTTGTAATTTTATGACCTTGAGCCTTGCCTGTTATTATTTTTTATTGTACTTGTATGGTGTCTTGCTTTGTCAATACTTTATTATCTTGAATATATTTTTTTATTATTTTTGTGTAATAATCACTAAAAAAAAGTAGAATAAAAAGAAAAAGATAATAAGTATAGAAAGAAGAAAACAAGAACGAGAAAATGAACTACAGGAAATATTAAGTAAGAAAATGAAGAAAAAGTAAAAAAAATAATAATAAGATGAAGAAGAACAAGAAGAAAAAGAGATGAAAAAATGAAGAAGGATAAGAAGAAAAATGAGGACAAGACAAAATTGAAAGAGAAATAGATGAAGAAAAACAGAAAGGGAGGATGAAGAAATATATGAAAAACATAAACAGTAGAAAGTATTTGAAGAAGCAAAATAAAAATATAAAAATTAATAAGAGCAAGAAAAATAATAAGTAAAACATGAAGAATAACAAAAATTGAAGTAGAAAATCAAAAATGAAGAAGAAAAAGATGAAAAACAACAAAAAGAAGAAAACAAAAAAGAAGAAAAAGATGAAAAACAACAAAAAGAAGAAAACAAAAAAGAAGAAAAGATGAAACACAACAAAATTAAGAAAACAAAAAAGAAGAAAATGATGAAAAACAACAAAAATAAGAAAACAATGAAGAAGAAAAAGATGAAAAACAACAAAAAAAGAAAACAAAAAAGAAGAAAAAAATGAAAAACAACAAAAAAAGAAAACAAAAAAGAAGAAAAAAGAATAAGAGCAAAAAGAAAAATGAGAAAAATTAATGCCTTAAGAAAGAACAGAACAACTAACAAAAGAATAGGAAGAAAGAAAAAACAGGTTAAAAGAAGGAGAAAGCAAAGAATGACATAGAAGAGCAGAACACAGAAGAGAAGGAATAATAAAAAAAAATACATGACAAAGAAAAAAGAACAAGGAAAGAAAAGAAAGGAAGTAGACCAAAAAAGGAGACGAAGAAAATGAAGACAACTATTTCATACATTAATTTTACCTACATAATATTGTCTTCTTATACCACAACAATCAAGTTTTATTCTTATTTTGTTTTAGATAGTATACAATTCCTTATTGAATTGCGTTCTTATACACACAGCATTACTGATTATCCCTGTCACTTAACCTTAACATGAAACAGTTATTTTTCGCCCCTCCCCAAAAATACTTTACTTTGTGACTTATTAAATTTTTAATGCATATTATTATATCATTCATTTCATAGAGGAGAATATCATGAGTCAGAACACTCAGTTATTACACGAGTGCCGCAGGAACAAGTGTAAATACAGCCAATCAAAAGAGTGATATTCTGCAGTATCTAATGAATAATAAATTTATTATGTACTACTCATGTGTGATTACTGTAGAAGTGTGTTTCTAGCTAGTGCACTAAACATTATATAACCTGGAGAATGTAATAATCCAACGTGAAAACTCTGAACACAGGTGATATGGTCAAATATTGCCTTAAGCCACATCCTGTACATTCACTCTGTGGTAGCAGGTGTCATAACAACGACGGTTTTGGCAAGACGTGATTAAATGTAACTAAAAAGTGGTTGTATAGACGAGGGAAGGCGGCGTAGGTTTAGTTGATAACAGAAGAAGGTGAAAGTACAAAAGAGAAAGCACAAATGCAAGCAATTAATTGTTTGTAACTAAAAAGCGGGCAGAAACTACGAGTAAATGAAGCATAAGTTTCAAAACGAAGGCATAAGTACGAAAAAGGGGGCAAAACCTGCACAGTTCATAGCCCTCACAGAGACTGTATAGTTAATGTTGTGAGAGAGGTCCACAGAGAGAGAGGAGCCACTGGTAATGGATGTCTGAGGAGGAAATGGAGAAGAACTATCAGTGATGGTGACTGTGTAGATGACTGCTGATCTAGACATGTTACTGGAAGACTGCCAGTGGAGAGTATAACTAGAGGACATGTCTTCATTTTTTACTAGAGTTAGGTTAGTAGGTGGATCTGGTCGTTCTGAAAGAAACAATCTAATGTATATTCTTAGTCCACACATCGTTGGTGTGACTGTTCTCACCTTTGTATTTCAGTTCATAGAAGCCTGAGATTTTTTTATCAAACGTACACTGAACTGATAATGGAATAAACTGAGGATCATCATATGTGACTAGCTGTGACGATAAACTCACTTTATTCAGAAACCAGAATTGCAACTGCATCCTCACTTGTTGATCTTTTAGAGGAAGAAAATACTTGAAGAGTGCTACGAGAATTTGATGCTCCTTTAACATTCCATTCTATACGTGTTCCAGTCACATTACAATACAGACTTCTAGAGAGATTCACACCAGCACAGACATACTCTACTCCATGAGGCTGCAGATCAACCACGCTCTCAACAATTCTATCTAATATAACTTCAAGTTTAGCTAGTAAAAATAGAACTTACAGAGTAGCATGCATGCCACCGTATTAGGTTCATGCTTAAATGAGATATTTTGTTCTATTTTTGTGAACAGTACAATAACTAAAACTGTAACCCTCATCACCCTTACTTAAACAATCTACTTCCTATTTAGCTATTGACAATTAATTAACTTTCTTGTAGTAGAATAAATTTCCTTCTTTGAGATATTCAGTATGTGTAAAGTTAATTAATTGTCTATAGCTGAATAGTATACATGTAGTAGTGAGTGCTTATAAAATCTGCTTCCTCAGAGGAAATCCTAGGCAGTGTTGTCAAAATGAAAGTGATTTTAATATCTTAATGTATTTCCATTTATCATTATATCATCTGTAAAATATACTGAGTGAATATTTTTTGTTTGACTTACATGAAGCAGACTAAACGAACAGTTTACTTGAGTGAGCTAATCACAGGGCAAAAGAATTTCCTATCACAATGTATCTAGGAAATGTCAAATTTACACAATTGTCCATTGAGGATAGGCATAAATTCCCTACTTCCCCCCCCCCCCCCCCCCCCGAGCTCTCTTTACTCTCAATTATATAGTCATAATGAAAAATGTATTAATATGTCATTATATTGAGAATTGCAGTGCCCATCATCAGGTATAAAATAAAATGTTTGTTTTAATATCCTAAACATTTATAATATTATGTTGCTGAATTGTCGATGCTTTGAATGCAATCACATCAAACTTGTTTGTGTGTGTACACATAATTATTATTTAAGCAGGGGTGAGGATGTTCCTTCGAAATGTGTATATGGAAATTTCTTTAGAGAGACTTGATAACACAATTAAAATGGAACCACTGGCTAGAATACAACCTATTAGCTAACATTATGTAAATCTGATTTGTAATTTCGTTTTAAAAATTGAATGTTCCTGTAAGATTAAAGAACGAGAACTATTATTGGCTGGCTGCCTCAATAATATTAATAATTGCTCCATTTTAACAGCTCTTCAGACTAGTGGCCATTATCATCATAATTGTTTGAAAAATCCTTTTCATAAATAAAGGAATAATTATAATGATAAAATGTTTGCACTTATCTTTACACACAATAATATTCTATATATGTTTCACTCAAGTATAATATTGAAATCATTCACTTTCAACCTCATTTACAAAGATTTGAATGTATAAAGCTGTAAATAGACTTTTTAAATGGAAAATAATATGTCGTATATATCCCACAGGGCTTAACAACTAATATGTAACAATATCCCATATTTTGGATTCATAAATTAATTGTAATTCTCTTGCTCTATGGAAGTAACGTGTGACGTTGAATATTAATTAGGTGATTGTCTGAACGAAATGGTGATAATTCTGTAAGCAATCTGTTCAATATTACTATACCATAAACTGGTCATTTTTTGGTGCATTTCTTGCCACATAATTGACGTGTTCATTATTGAATGTGGAAACTGAGTATTTATTTGAAGATGAAGAAATGCGTTTCCATCCACAAAGGAATCCGATTACAAATGATATGATATTCTGGATGCAGCAAAGCGAGGCGAGGGTGACCACTCCCACTAACCAAGGAGTAAATTGTTGTGAAGTGGCTTGAGATACTGGAGTACAATAAAGTAACAGAAGCCACAAAATACGAATAACATTTAGAGCAAAAATGCATCAGCAGAAGTGTTTATTGTTGTATATATCTGGGAATAAATAGCTATAAGTCTGCATAATCAAGTTTGAATTAACTTACTCTGTGTAGTGAAAACTTGTAAATTCCCATCATTAGAATTCTTCCCAATTCCTGTTGAAAGTGATTGAGGACTAGATGAAGAGGACTGGGTATAATCTATGGGCTCTAAATTTGTTGTTTACATAGCAGTGATTTCTGACTTTACTAATTATTTGTATAAATAAATCCCTAACTTTATACACTGCTACATGTTAAATAGACACTCCACTTGATTCTAGGGACAATATAAATTCATAGCAGTTAAGAAAAGCCCCAAACTGAGATAGCTAAAAAAAACTACAAAATAAACTACTGAAGCTTTTGTAATTAAAATAAACTACTGAAGCTTTTGTAATTAAATACAATACATATGACACACTGTGATGAAGCACCAGAGGTGCAAACCCTCAGGGCTACTGTATGCTAGCTTGCTATAACAAAATCATTTCTTGTACTGAAAAAAATAGTGTATTTGGCTATTTCTAATCAGGTATCAATACGGCTCAAGCAATGAAAACAGTAGGTGTATCTAATTGTTGTTTTAAAAGAAGTAGCTAAACATTGAGCAAGACTCTACTCCTAGATTACAGCACTAAAACATGAAGCAAAATTTACTCCTAGATTCCAGGACTCAAACATGAAGCAAAATTTACTCCTAGATTCCAGCATTCAAACATGAAGCAAAATTTACTGTGGCCAGAAAGAAATTACTTGCTCACGTAATTGCAATGTAACGAAATAGTAGCACAAAAATTAATATTTAAATGATTTTCTGAGTAATTCATACCTAAATCAGCAGTTATTTCCCAGTAAACACCAAAATCAGAGTGACTAATAAATAGACAAGATGAGTACTATAACTCTCTTATGCATGCATGCTGAGGGTTAACCATATTTATATGGTCACATATAGCTCATAGTTTGTAAATAACACTTTTTTGTGTGGCTAGAGTTACTGATTGGGAGGCATTGTGGTGATATAATATTTTTTGTGTTCAACTATTCATTTCCAGTAAACAAGCAATATCGTAAATTCTATGAATATACACATAAGACTTCTGACCTCACTATAATCTGGATAGAGCACATGTCTTTTTAAGATCAGTATTTTATAAGATAAATAATTTTCATATAGGATTGGTCAATGCTAGATGAAAAATAGCTGAACCATCCTTATAAATGTATTGTTTGATAAAGATACCAGCAAGTAACAAAAATCTTACTCTTTCAATCCAAAAAAGTATTCTCTATTTTATTAGTTACTTCAGTCCAGTTGTACTTAATACATTTTAAGCTGAATTGATGATTATGGATTTAGTTGTGGCGATTTGAGACACGTGTTTGGCCTGTACATGTTGTGTATGATATGACTGCCATGTTGACTAACATCACTTGAACGGTAGCTTAATGGATGTCATACAACTGTTTACATATTTATTGAGAAACATTCAAAGATAACAATAAATAAAATAAAGCTAAAACATCCACCAAGAATCATGTTAGTTAATGCAATTATCTGATGAAGTATACTAAAATGACTCAATGTAGTCTCAGTGATTAATCTATTGATGTCTAGCTTTATAATGGGCAGCTGAGTTATAGAATTGGAAGCTTTGAAAATGGCACACAATGTTTTTCCCAGTGTAATTTTTATCTGACTCTTCACTGAACTCTTCCTTATGTTGTGAGCAATATATTATTTGTACTGCTAACAACTTCTTGTCCTGAAGAAAAATGTTGAACTACAGGAAAAAATTTGTAAAGTGGAGCAATTATTAATATTATTGAGGCAGCAATCCTATAATAGTTATCATTGTCTAATCTAATAGGAACATTCAATTTTTAAAACGAAATTACAAATCAGATTTACATAATGTTAGCTAATGGGTTATATTCTAGCCAGTGGTTCCATTTTGATTGTGTTATCAAGGCTCTCAAAAGAAATTTCCATGTACACATTTAGAAGGTCATCCCCACCCCTGATTAAATAATAATATGTGTACACACACAAACAAGTCTGACGTGATTGCATTCAAAGCATCGACATTTCAGCAACATAATATAAATGTTTAGGATATTAAAAACAAACACTTTAATTTATACCTGATGGTGGGCAGCAATTCTCAAAATATGACATATTAATACATTTTTCATTATGACTATGAAATTGAAACTCTGAGAGTAAGGAGAGCTCGGGGGAAAAAACGTAGGGAATTTATGCCTATCCTCAACTGGAAAATTGTGTAAATTAGACATTTCCTAGATACATCATGATAGGAAATTATTTTGCCCTGTGATTAGCTCACTCAAGTAAACTGTTCATGAAGTCTGCGTCATGAAGTAAAAAAAAAAACTTTACTCAGTATACAGATGACGTAATGATAAAAATGGAAATAGGTACTGATATTAAAATCACTTTCATTTTGACAGCACTGCCTAGGATTTCTTCTGAGGAAGCATATTTTATAAGCACTCATTACTACATATGTATACTATTCAGCTATAGACAATTAATTAACTTTACACATACTGAATATCTCGAAGAAAGAAATTTATTCTACTACAAGAAAGGTCAATAGCTAAATAGAAAGTAGATTGTTTAAGTAAGGGTGATGAGGGTTACAGTTTTAGTTATTGTACTGTTCACAAAAAAAAGAACAAAATATCCCATTTATGCATGAACCTAAAACGGTGGCTTGTGCTACTCTGTAAGTTCTACAAGAACACATTTAATTGATCGGTATATAGAACCACCAGATCCTCCTAATGGAATTACACTTGAAAGGAAGTCTGCAACACATACTAATCACATTCTCCACTGGACATCGTCTAATGCAGAACAACCATTCAAGTCAGTGGACAACTACAGTGTCATCATTGTTGAGGTCAGCCAGTCACCTTCTCCTCAATCATTCAATGTCTCAGATCGCAGACTTTCCATTCTACTGAACTACAATACCAACTACATCATTAATATAAGAGCTGTCAACTGTGCAGGAAGTAGTACAAATTATGAAGCCAATATCAGCACTGAAGGTGAGACAATGAAGTTAAAATTTAATTAGTCTAGTTCAAGCTCATACAGGAGTTTTCGTAATGAATGAAATTTATGGGGGGTATGAGCCCTGAGCAGATGGTGTGTTGGACACACTTTGTCTATCATTGTATTGATTAAGCTAGCTATCAAGTAGTAGTTTAAGTTAAAACTTGTTATATAAACACTATGTATTACATGTGCAAGTTTTAACCATCCTTGATAGGAAGTAAGTCCCAATTATTCAATTCATCTGTAACAGCTCTTCAGACTAGTGGCCACTATCATCATAATTGTTTGAAAAATTCTTTTCACAAATAAAGAAATATTATCATGATAAAATGTTTGCACTTATCTTTACACACAATAATATTCTATAATATGTTTCACTCAAGTATAATATTGAAATCATTCACTTTCAACCTCATTTACAAAGATTTGAATGTATAAAGCTGTAAATAGACTTTTTAAATGGAAAATAATGTCGTATATATCCCACAAGGCTTAACAAACTGATATGTAACAATATCCCATATTTTGGATTAATGAATTTATTGTAATTCTCTTGCTCTATGGAAGTAATATGTGACATTGAATATTAATTAGGTGATTGTCTAAACGAAATGGTGATAATTCTGTAAGCAGTCTGTTCAATATTACTATACCATAAACTGGTCATTATTTGGTGTATTTCTTGCCACATAATTGACGTGTTCATTATTGAATGTGGAAACTGAGTATTTATTTGAAGATGAAGAAATGCGTTTCCATCCACAAAGGAATCCGATTACAAATGATATGATATTCAGGAGGCAGCAAAGTGAGGCGAGGGTGACCACTCCCACTAACCAAGGAGTAAATTGTTGTGAAGTGGCTTGTGGTACTGCAGTACAATAAAGTAACAGAAGCCACAAAATATAAATAACATTTAGAGCAAAATGCATCAGCAGAAGTGTTTATTGTTGTATATATCTGGGAATAAATAATTATAAGTCTGTATAATCAAGTTTGAATTAACGTACTCTGTGTAGTGGAAACTTGTAAATTTCCATCATTAGAATTCTTCCCACTTCCTGTTGAAAGTGGTGGAGGACTAGATGAAGAGGACTCTAAATTTGTTGTTTACATAGCAGTGATTTCTGACATTACTAATTATTTGTATAAATAAATCCCTAACTTTATACACTGTTACATGTTAAATAGACACTCCACTTGATTCTAGGGACCTGTTACATGTTGAATAGACACTCCACTTGATTCTAGGGACAATATAAATTCATTGCAGTTAAGAAAAGCCCCAAAGATAGCTAAAAAAACTACAAAATAAACTACTGAAGCATCTGCAATTAAATACAATACATATGACACACTATGATGAAGCACCAGAGGTGCAAACCCTCAGGGCTACTGTACGCTAGCTTGCTATAACAAAATCATTTCTTGTACTGAAAAAAATAGTGTATTTGGCTATTTCTAATCAGGTATCAATACGGCTCAAGCAATGAAAACGGTAGGTATATCTAATTGTTGTCATAAAAGAAGTAGCTAAACATTGTGCAAGACTCTACTCCTAGATTCCAGCACTCAAACATGAAGCAAAATTTACTCCTAGATTCCAGCACTCAAACATGAAGCAAAATAATTTACTCCTAGATTCCAGCACTCAAACATGAAGTAAAATTTACTGTGGCCAGAAAGAAATTATTTGCTCACGTGATTGCAATGTAACGATAGGGGGCGTTCGAAATAATAGCACAAAAATTTTTATTTAAATGATTTTCTGAGTAAATTCATACCTAAATCAGCAGTTAATTCCCAGTAAACTCCAAAATCAGAGAGTGACTGATAAACAGTCAAGATGAGTATGTGGGGCCAGCCAGCCCAGAGACGGAAGTGAAGCCAAAGAAGAAGGAAAAGAAGAAGAGAGAAGAGAAAGACGAGAAATGAACTCAGAACATTTATGTGTGTGTGTGTCATTTAATCATTGAGTTTTGTGAGCCGTGAATAGGTATAGTGCCGTGTGCAATTCGTGTGTGTAACTTATTTTGTGTCATGTCATGATGTGGGTGTGGCTGGACCAAGGACTATAAGTCTAGCCGCACTTCCGGTTTTGCCAGATTTCAGTTTTCTCAATTACATAAACGTAGCCTAACTAACGTGTGTAATTTGGGCCACTGTGAGGCGAGCGATTAACCTCTCTCCAACCTTGCCGGTGCGCTGCTGATTCTCTGGTGGCAGCCTATCTACCTGACCCCCACAACTGGCGGCAGCGGTGGTTCACAGTTCCGTATCAAGTCTGTGGGCTCTGTGATCGTCTCTGTGTTGTCGAGGTGCGTCTACCGACTTGCTAGCAGCCTGCTGTAGTGGACCTTGGGCCGATCTACCCTGCGGTTCTACGTAAGCTTGTTTCTGTGTGCTATCTTACCTCTGTGCACGGTTGGACCGTGACCATAATCCGCCTGGACGATTCCCCGGGAACTGGAGTGTGCCTACGCCTCTGCGCCATACCACCTACGGAGGAACTGTCTACTTTTGTGTGTGCTGGGACCTAATTTTCTTTGTGTTTCTGTTCACGTCTCGGGTTCGATTAATTTTTGTAACGTTTCTAATTACTGTTCATGCCACGTGTTCAATTAATTTTTGTATCATTTCTTTGCGTTCCGTGTATTATTTTTGCGTTTTACGTGAACTTCAATTTTAGTGCGTTTTGTTAACTTGTGCTTTTGATTTTTTGTTTTCCTTTAGATTTCTGGACGTCTGCGTGTCTGCTCAACCGGTGGACGTGGATGTCAGGGAGGTCAAAGAGGAAGGAACCTGCAAGGGAAAGGAGGGAGCGTCAGTGCAGGAGTATGTCCCAGTATGGTCAGTATTCTGGTCAGTATTCCGGGAGTGAGTCCTCGGTTGCTGATTTGGGATTGGCTTCAGTAAAGGAAGGTGAGACCCATTTGCTGGAGTCTAGCGAGAGAGTGCCCAGGGGGGCGTGTGCTACTGGTAAGGATGATGATTCAATTGAGTTATTGAGTAGTATGAGTGATGTGGTGAGTGAGAGTGTGGCGAGTCGTGAGGATAGTGTGTCAACAGTGCGTGATAGAGAGTCCAGTGAGGTTAGAGTGAAACCTAGGGACTGTAGTGTAAGGTCTGAGAGAAGAATGAGCCGTAAGAGTTCGGTGGGGAGGAGAGAAAGTAGACGTGAGGGTAGTGGGTCCCGTAGATCTGCTGGGGCATCTGTGCGCCCTACCCCCCGTGCTAGTTCTGTGAGATCTGTGAGTGAGGAAGAGAATGTGGATAGTGAGAGTTATGAGTCTGGGTCAGATGTTGAGAGTGCGTCTGATATTGATGACCAAATTGCGGGAAGGGATGTCAGGAGGCTAATTAAATCTTTTGTGTTATCTGTGAGCGACCAGCATGTTTCTAGGCAGCATGAGCGTGCCAACCGTGAAGTCCAGTCAATCGTTTCTTATCGGGATAGTGACGAAATTCACCACTATATTATGGGGCTGGAAGCTGATCTTTTAGATCTAGAGATACCCCGTAAGAGGTGGAAACGAATCCTGTTGAGGAAACTTACCCCTAAAGCAAGGAAGGCGGTAAGGGGTGTGGTCAGTGAAGGGGAGTGTACCTATGACGCCCTCAAAAGGGCTTTGATTAAGAAACTGGGATTAAGTAGAGCAGCCGTCACGGATAAGTTATTTGGTACATCACAGAGAGAGTTTAGGAGGATGGACCATGTTGCACGTTTCCAAATGTTGAGGGACATGATGGATAGGTTAGTGCTTTCCTGTGATTCTGCCAAGGATGTTCCTTTGGCAGTGGTCACAGGTCTGTTCCGCAACACTTTGTACCCCTCAGAGAGATGCCTCTTGGAGTCTAAGCAGATTGGCTCTTATGAGGACCTCAATGACGTGGCAGAGACTTTAAGGCCGGAACCAGAACTAGAGATTCCCATGAGAGAGGGAAGCCCAGATTTGATAGCCATAAGGGTTCTAGGGAGGGCTCTGAGGCTGTTAAGTGTTATAAATGCCAGGGTTATGGGCACATGGCAGCTGAGTGCCGGAGAGGTGAGAGATCCGCCCATGTAACGTGCTTTGTGTGTAATACACAAGGTCACATGGCCTTTGATTGTCCTAATAGGGCGGACCGTGTGAGTAAGAAGGATGAGGGGAAAGTTGACGACAAGTCAGCGAGTACCAAGCGTCACACGTCCAGAAGCCAAGCTGTTGCCTCCTCTGAGAACGAGTTGTACGAGTTCAAGGGGAAGTGCAATGGCCGCTGGTGCATGTTTCTTCAGGACTCTGGGGCGGTGATGTCAATGGTCTCTCGGGACCTGGTTGACCCAACCCACTTTACTGGAGAGTACAAGGTGCTAGTATTGGCTGATGGCAAGTCAATTCGTCGCCCCCTAGCCAAGGTCAGGTTTGAATTGTGTGGGGAAGTATTTGACCAGGTAGTGGCCGTCAGTAACCAGGGTGAGAGAGAATCATTTGTGTTCTTGAGTTCTCCACCTGAGGATGAGGGAGCGGCTTTGTCTGCTCTCAAGTCCTTGTGTGAGAGGGAGGCCCGGCATCACACGATGTTGACCGGACAGGAGGCTCCTTTGCTGGACCCTCCTGTGTCTGCCTCCGCTGTTGTGACGCGGTCTGAATTTAAGAGGGCCGTGTCTCAAGCAGTGGAGCAGACTAAGTCCTCTGATGTGCCCCTCCTCTTGGTTGAACCGGGGGTGACTGCTCCATCGGCTGCACCCGCCGGGGAGGTCGAGAGTGAGGTGGTACAGACTTCACAAGAGTCAGAGGGTCCCGAGAGATGGGATGTTTCAGTGAGTATTGGTCCTACTATTGAGGGGAGCGTTGGTGAAGATGTGAATATTGTGTGTGAGGAAGAAAGGGTGCTGGAGAAGAAGGATGAGGAATGTGTTAGTGATGTGGTTAAGGATGGTAGTGCAGAGGAATGCGTGTTGGTGAGCTTCGGTTGTCCAAGTAATGTTGTGAGGAGTGAAGTTGAGTTGCTTAGGAAGCAAGTAGAGGATGATGATACTTTGAGGGTCTGCAGGGAGCTTGCTGGTCAGCACGCTAATGGCTATACATGGGACAACAACATGTTGTTTCATGTGCTTGTTGACGCCTCAGGTGATGAGAGGCGCCGTTTAGTCCTTCCTGTAAACAGGAGGGCTGAGGTGTTGAGACTGGCACACGACAACAACGGACACGTTGGTGTCAAGGCAATGAGAGTTTTGTTGAACCGGAGATTTTCATGGCCAGGTTTGGGGAAGGATGTGGTTAAGTATGTATCTGAGTGTGAGGTATGTCTCAAGCACAATCGTGCAGGGAATGTAGCAGTCAAGATGGTCGAGAGGCCCGTTATTTCAGTGCCCTTCGACTCGGTGGCCTTTGATTTGGTGGGCCCTTTACCAAAGGCAAGAGGAGGCGTCAAATATGTATTAACTTACATTTGTTTGGCGTCTAGGTGGCCTGAGGCTGTGGCCCTGAGGTCGGTGACTGCTGACTCAGTGGCCAATGGTATGTGTGCAATAATATTCAGGACGGGGATTCCTAGCAGGATCCTCAGTGACCGTGGCACTGTATTCCTTAGTAAGGTAGTAGGTAGGATGTGTGAAATTCTTGGTTGCGACCAAATCCGGTCGTCGCCCTACCGACCCCAATCTAATGGAATGCTTGAGAGATTTCACGGAACTCTCAAGCCTATGTTGGGCAAGGCCAAGGAGAAGGGGGTGGATTGGTCAGATTTTCTCCCCATGGCCTTGTATGCCATTAGACAGGTCCCTTGCCGGTCCACGGGGTATTCGCCCCATGAGCTGGTTTATGGGAGGAGTAAGTGTGGCCCCTTAGACCTGCTCTATTCAGGGTGGGTTGAAGATGTGTACCAGGGTATGGATCTTAGTGAGTGGGTGGTGTCTTTACAGGACAAGTTGGCCTTATTACACGATCTGGCAACCGCCCATGAACTGAAAGTGAACGCCAATAGGGCAGAGGTTTTTAACAGACACAAGTCGGACAGGGAGTACAGTGTGGGTGACCAGGTGTTAGTTAGGATACCGGGGTTACACCTGGCTTTGTCGGGTTCCTGGGAGGGTCCCTACACTATATGTGACAAGATCTCCCGGGTCACTTACAGGCTCAAGAGAGAAGGGAGTGAGCATGTCCGCTTAGCCCATATTAATAACTTGAAGACCTATAATCAGCGTGAGATATCCAAGTATTTAGCGGGGATTAGTGTGGTGGCCGAGGAAGATGAGTGCATGAGTGAGTGGGAAGGAAAGAGTTTACTAGGAGACGAGTATTGTGAGGAGTATTGTGAGGAAGATATAGTGAGATTAGTGAGATGGGGAGTGTTTTAGTGAGATGCCAGGTTTGTGTGAGTCGGGGGAGTGTAAAATAGTGTTGTCTGAGGGAGCTAAAGTTGTCAACATCCCACCCCGTAACTTGCCTGTGCATATTCGGGAGAAGGTTGAAGTTGAGATCAGGAAGTTGCTGGACGCTGATATTATAGAAGAATGTGATGAGGAGTGGTCCAGCCCCATAGTCCCTATAAAGAAGAAGGATGGGACCATTAGGTTGTGTGTGGATTATCGCGAGGTGAACGCACAGACTCCCTTGAGGCGGTTTTGGTTACCATCCTTGAGGGAGATCATGGACAAAGTGGGGCCCAGTGCGGTGTTGTCCAAGTTGGATCTCACTGCCGGGTTCCACCAGGTGAAGATGGAGGAGGGGTCTAAGAAATACACCACATTCAGTTGCCCCTTGGGGAAGTTCTGGTTCAAGCGAATGCCGTTTGGCCTGAAGAACGCCCCAGCAATTTTCCAGTCCATAATTGAACGTGTTTTGAGACCCGTGAGTGATGTAAGTTGTAACTACATAGATGACGTCGTTGTCTATAGTGAGTCATGGGAGAAGCATGTGAGTGATTTAAGTTCGGTTTTGAGAGTTTTGAGTGAAGCTGGGTTGAAAGTGAAGTGGAAAAAATGTGAGTTTGGGAGGAAGTCCATGTCTTATCTGGGGCACCAGATAGGCAGTGGGTGCATTGGGATACCGGAGGCAAGGGTCAGGGCAATGAGGGAGTACAGGAAGCCAATTACCAAGAAGCAGCTGAGGGCTTTCTTGGGGTCGATCGGGTACTACCGTGACTTTATTCCGAATTTTGCTGACCACTCCTGCCACCTGACTCCGGCCACCTCCCTGACTGCTCCACGGATGATCGCCTGGAGTGAGCAAATGACACGAGCGTTTGGTGAGCTAAAGACTTTATTGTGTAATGCGTGTGTTCTTTTTATTCCACAAAAGCAGGACCAGCTGAAGATCTACACCGATGCTTCAGGAGGTGGTATTGGCGGGTGTTTGCATGTCGTGCGTGGAATCAAGGAGCTGCCTGTGGCTTTTTACAGCAGGCAATTGAGAGGCCCGGAACAGAGGTATTCAGTGACAGAGCTGGAGTCACTGGCCATTGTGGAGACTGTGCGCCATTTCGACTACTACGTCAGCGGCGCCCATGTTGACGTGGTGACTGACCATCGTGCCTGTGTAGCCCTGATGTCGAGCAGTCATCTAAACAAACGTTTGATGAGGATGGCCCTCACACTGCAAGACTACGATGTGTCCATCAGTTACCGCCCAGGACGGATGAACGGGAACGCGGATGGGCTGAGCCGCCAGGATTATGACATTGAAGAGGAGGCGAATCAAGGGCTGCCTGTCCAAGAGGTTTCTCAGCCTAGTCGCAAGATGCGCCAAGGCTTGGCGGGGGGGCCTGTGGGGCCAGCCAGCCCAGAGACGGAAGTGAAGCCAAAGAAGAAGGAAAAGAAGAAGAGAGAAGAGAAAGACGAGAAATGAACTCAGAACATTTATGTGTGTGTGTGTCATTTAATCATTGAGTTTTGTGAGCCGTGAATAGGTATAGTGCCGTGTGCAATTCGTGTGTGTAACTTATTTTGTGTCATGTCATGATGTGGGTGTGGCTGGACCAAGGACTATAAAGTCTAGCCGCACTTCCGGTTTTGTCAGATTTCAGTTTTCTCAATTACATAAACGTAGCCTAACTAACGTGTGTAATTTGGGCCACTGTGAGGCGAGCGATTAACCTCTCTCCAACCTTGCCGGTGCGCTGCTGATTCTCTGGTGGCAGCCTATCTACCTGACCCCCACAGAGTACTATAACTTTCTTGTGCATGCATGCTGAGGGTTAACCATATTTATATGGTCACATATAGCTCATAGTTTGTAAATAACACTTTTTTGTGTGGCTAGAGTTACTGATTGGGAGGCATTGTGGTGATATAATATTTCTTGTGTTCAACTATTCATTTCCAGTAAACAAGCAATATCGTAAATTCTATGAATATGCACATTAGACTTCTGACCTCATTATAATCTGGATAGAGCATATGTCTTTTTAAGATCAGTATTTTATGAGATTAATAATTTTCATATAGGATTGGTCAATGCTAGATGAAAATTAGCTGAACTATCTTTATAAATGTATTGTTTGATAAAGATACCAGCAAGTAAAAAAAATCTTACTCTTTCAATCCAAAAAAGTATTCTCTATTTTATTAGTTACTTCAGTCCAGTTGTACTTAATACATTTTAAGCTGAATTGATGATTATGGATTTAGTTGTGGCGATTTGGGACACGTGTTTGGCCTGTACATGTACGTGTATGATATGACTGCCATGTTGACTAACATCACTTGAAAGGTAGCTTAATGGATGTCATACAACTGTTTACATATTTATTGAGAAACATTCAAAGATAACAATAAATAAAATAAAGCTAAAACATCCTCCAAGAATCATGTTAGTTAATGCAATTATCTGATGAAGTATACTAAAATGACTCAATGTAGTCTCAGTGATTAATCTATTGATGTCTAGCTTTATAATGGGCAGCTGAGTTATAGAATTGGAAGCTTTGAAAATGGCACACAAAGTTTTTCCCAGTGTAATTTTTATCTGGCTTTAAAAATGGCACACAATGTTTTTCCCAGTGTAATTTTTATCTGACTCTTCACTGAACTCTTCCTTATGTTGTGAGTAAAATATTATTTGTACTGCTAACCACTTCTTGTCCTGAAGAAAAATGTTGAACTACAGGAAAAAATGTGACAGATGAATTGAATAATTGGGACTTACTTCCTATCAAGGATGGTTAAAACTTGCACATGGAATACATAGTGTTTATATAACAAGTTTTAACTTAAACTACTGCTTGATATCTAGCTAATCTATACAATGATAGACAAAGAGTGTCCTACACACCATCTGCTCAGGGCTCATACCCCCCATAAATTTCATTCATTACGAAAACTCCTGTATGAGCTTGAACCATACCAGACTAATTAAATTTTAACTTCATTGTCTCACCTTCAGTGCTGATATTGGCTTCATAATTTGTACTACTTCCTGCACAGTTGACAGCTCTTATATTAATGATGTAGTTGGTATTATAGTTCAGTTGAATGGAAAGTCTGCGATCTGAGACATTGAATGATTGAGGAGAAGGTGACTGGCTGACCTCAACAATGATGACACTGTAGTTGTCCACTGACTTGAATGGTTGCTCTGCATTAGACGATGTCCAGTGGAGAATGTGATTAGTATGTGTTGCAGACTTCCTGTCAAGTGTAATTCCATTAGGAGGATCTGGTGGTTCTATATACCAATCAATTAAATGTGTTCTTGTAAATGTAGTAAAAGTTGTAGAAAACATCCAATACCCTAATAAAAATCTGTTTAGCTGACTAATTCCTTTATACCAGTTTTCGGATGGAAGACATTTGTATTGCTTAACAGTTTTCTTATTTCCACACACGACTGAATTGGACAACCATTTTTCCTGCACACCAACAGCTACATTGCATCCCTGTTTTAATATTTTCTATATCACAAATAGTTATCACTATACCAATATTACAGACTAAAATACATATTCACGAAGTAGCAAAATATGGAAGATGCACGTGCTTGATTGATAAACAGTCTTTCTTACACTGTTAAAAATGGGGTGTTTGGATAACTTAGTTTTGGTGTTAAATAGGAGGCGCTGCCTGGACACCCCAGTTTAAAGCCTAATATTGTCCACATAGTCGCAACTAAATGATATTTGAAAGTAAGAAACTAATGGATATAAGCTATTATTATAATAATATAAGCTCATTTGGTAAAGTATACATTGGTGTAGAGGGCTCAAAGTGGGGTGTCCAGACAACGCCTCCTGGCAAACACCTCCCGAGGTGTTATTTAAGCAACCCATTTTAACAGTGTACATATTCTCTTCTTATTAAAAAAGAAAAGATTTGCATGCATTGTAAGCAAGTCATAGACAAATAGCTTACTTCAAATAATAGGAAGATAGTACTTGACAAAAGTAGTTGGTGGACAAGGACGAATTATATGTGGTGCATGTTTGTGTAGCAATAATTTGAAATAATAGGTTGATAGGACAACTTCAATTTACTAATGCCACTATTATAATTTATCCACCATTATCATAATGTAACATCATTATAGGAAGAAAGGTAATGCTTGTCCAGAACTCTTCTATCAAGGCCTCAACAATGAGCTAATAAATGAATTTGATTTGAAGAAATCATTTTCATTTGTCTTTTTTATTACTAAATATAGTTAGAACATAGCTGACGTAGTTATTGTGTTGTGACAGAAAAAGTTCAAACTGCTTAGGTCCTTCAGAGAGGGACACTATTAACTTAGTGCCCCGACATTGAGGGCAGGGTAAGTGTCCCTTTGACTGCGCTTAGTGTCCCTCTGACTGCATTGTTAGGAGCAGTCACTACATTCTATATAATCATTAGGCTCTGCACTCGGGAATGCTACAACCTAGGGCCTTCGGGATCCTAAAGACAGTAGTTCCCTCTGAGGCAGTGCCCAACTATTATAAAGGAAAAAAAACTACAGCTTGCTTATGTTTTCATAGCATGTAATATCCGCCTTTCATTATTAAAAACCTAATTAGATTTAATACTTGTGCTGCTAAATTCATAGTTATGGTAGTATAGATAACACATGATCAGCAAGCAGCTGTCATTAATGAGATGGTTAATTGTGTCCCACATGTATAGAAATTAGACTATCGTCCATAGTATCGGTTAAATCTTGCCAAAAATGGAGTTGATAGTGTGCATACCAGGATGCCAAGTTACTCATGGAGTACTAAAACATAGCTGTGTTGACTGGGTGGCCATACATGCATGCCTGTTAATGATAGTGAATATGCAAGTCTTTGGATTCACGGTATTTCAAGTCCATAGCTAAATTACATAATACGTATGTAATGTCATTAGAGGGAATAACTCGCATTCCTCAAGCTCAGATGGTATTACAACCTGATACTAAATAAGTTATGCTCAGTTAAAATATATTGAATTACACTGCATGAAAAGTGTCCATTGACAACCATAACAAAATAGTATATAATCAGTTCCTAACTAGCTTGATAACCTCTACAGTCTTGTCAATTCTTTGTCAACTCTAATTATCAACACAGTTTTCATATTTTGTTATGGCTGTCAATGGACTCTTTTCAGGCAGTGTTAATTTTCCCCACCTCATATGTGTCACAAGATATAATTGTTTGGAATGTTTTCCTCTTTAGTTTGCTTGAGCAGATGTTTCTTTGATAGTCCACACTTTATATATGATCTCAGTAGTAAAGTTATGTAAATCCAAATTCAATATTTTAATTCCTTACCTAACTAATTTAAAAAGAAAGAATTTTTAATATTTTATATTGGCATCTGATGTAATTAATTTTGACAAAAAAAAACTTTGTCTAAATTACTATTATTCTATTATAAACATAAAATGTGTCTTACATTTGGAATCACTTTAGACTTATTTAAAACTATAACTTAAACCTAGTATTGGAATTCTGTGTAAAATCTCTACTTTTGTGAGTCTGAAAAGTATTCTGGTAAGAAGTTAAATTAACATCAAAACTTACTAATTTTTTAAGTTTACCTTTATTCTTTAAACTGTATCTCTTGCCACCATTAGGAAATTCTCTCTCAGAACATCGTATTTCTATTGGTAATAAGTCCCGCATGTTTGGAATAATCAATTGTGAAGATATGCCTTCACTGGATTCTGAAATGATGCTCATTGACACCCCTCTTGTGGTATAAGGAGAGTTAGAATGACCAAATCCATAAGTGAAAGATTTAGTCTCTGGTGAGTTTCCTGCAATGGAAACATGCCAACTTTGTATTGTCGAAGTAGCATTGCAAATCAGTGTTCTACCGATGTTATCATCGGGACAGATTGCTCCATAGCCTTGAGGGTTTAGTACAACCTTACTGAAGATTCCATTGCACAATAATGCTGCTACGAAAGCAATCAATAATTATTGCTGTGTATGTAAGGACATTCAAACTTACAAGAAATTAAGAGAAAATGAAGTAAATATACGTCCATTTCATCAAGTTACGACGAGGTTGTGCCGGACTGCTGCAGAGTTAGACTGGCACGCGGAGCTGTCTTAGCAGCATTAAAAAAAAAGGAGTGTCTCCCAGTTACCCCGGTAACTACACGCATGAATATAGTTAATGGCCACCCTGAACTCAATCAAGTGGCGCAGTAGGAGACATTCGGGCTTATGAATTTCGTACGCGACCCTTTACCTGTTCGAGACAGGACTAACTCTGGCGTTCTTGGTGGTATTGCACGATAAGTTCGAAGACATCACGCGCAAAGGGCGCCCTAGGGGAGAACGGGGTGTGGAACTAGTGGGCAACCTGACTAATATTTTAGACAAACTACTTTTAGTGCCAATTGCAGTGATGTTAACAGAGGCTTAGCATCTACGGTAAACTTAAAATAACTTGTGTGCTTCGTCACGTATTTAACTTACACGTTTAGTTTTTGTTTAAAAATATTTTTACTACCAATACAAAATAGCTACCTCCACCCCTGCGCATGCACTCTTGCCGTCCCAGAATTTTTGACTGCTCCGTATTTTGTTTATCTTTGTCCTGTGTTCAAGACGGTGCCCTTGTATTGTCCGTAGGATAAGACAATTAATACATGACCAGACTTCATCAATCATGATAATCTGCTGGTTACTTATATTTTAGTTGGTTCTCTCTACATGTGGTAGGCCATAGCCTACCCTGCTTCTAGCGAGCCACCCATTGTTGTGTAAAGAGTTTGCCAGTTTCTTTAGTGAAAATTTGTCTTTCAACTCTATTGTTATATAATTAGTTTGCTCTGTCTATAATACCATATTTTAATAAGCTGCATTTAGTATTATTCCTGAAACTCTGGTATTTATGCTGAGTATGTGTTTATCTAATAATTTCTTTAGAGCTGATGATAGAATCTGTCAAGTTGTGCCAATGCTAAGTACATGTTCTTGTTTGTAACAAAATAGCTGAGCAATACTTCAGAATTCTGGTAAAAAATGTGTCATGAATATGCCTCTACTAAATATCTACTAATGATAATAGAACTCCTTACCAAGATTGAGGATGCTATCAAAGGTATAACATAACAAGAATGCATAGTTTTATTAATACCAGCCCTGCAAATCCTTTCCAGGAAGTTGCTTCAAGGTATGGAGAGGGGCATCATGTACCATATGCTAACATATTATCATGAAAATATTTTCTATTCATGGAAGAAAAAACAACACCTTAACCTCGTTCATAATAATATAAAAGTTTGCAATAATTGTAAGGAAAACTTAAATGATCTAAAGTTTAAAATTGATATATCTCAATTAAATTGCTTTATAAATCTCTTAGCAATGTTGGTAAAGATCATCCATACTTCTCTTAAGAAGAAGCTGATGCTGACAACTAATAAGCCATGTGACAGCTGTAAATACCATTTGAGTTCTGTAGTTGCTGTTACTGGTCATTATGAAGCAGCTTATATTTATTGTTTTGCAAATAGAGTGAATTAATTCAAGAGCCAATTGATTTAGCTAGATATGTTTAAATGGAGATCGCTTCAAGGTGTATAATGTATCTGCATAGTGTTGCCTCTCAGCCCCTCCCCATACCCGTAGCCAGGGGGGGAGGGAGGGAAGAGGGGGTTCAGTCGAACCTCCCTTTTGAGTGACCGGAATTAAAGTATTTAGACACACCTCACATTTAATTTATGGTATGTCGACTTCTGGTCGATCGTGTCTAAATCGCAATGGAATATTCTGCTATTTATAGCTATATATATCCCCGAATATACTTCATGCTCTATATGTGGACGGCCTAGTCCGATTCCAAGCTTTCAAATAAACATTGAGCTCCTTGGCTACAAAACATCGCTCTCGTTATGGTACTGATAAAGCAAGCTACGCTACAACTATTCTTTTTATGGTGTGTGTAATGTAGCCCCACCTACCTTGTACCCGCCCAAGGCCCCATCTGGCTCCACTCCTAAGGTTCCCACTACACCTTCCGTTCCCACTACACCTTCTCCCGCGGTCTGTCCTCCCCCACCCCAACAGTGCAACCCTTCCAGCCCTCCCAGTTCCTCCATCTTACCAGACTTCCCCTCCATCTTCAAGTGCCGCATTCCCACCATCCAGCATGTTCCTATGGGTGCTAGAGATTTATGGCCCCTAACCCTTAGCAATTGCCTCTCCTCCATCGTAAGCACTCCTGACGACCTCTCAAGATGGTCCGGCCTGTTTGCCTTGGTAAAGTGTGTTTTGGCTTCCCCTGCTTCTGGGCACAGACTTCGCTGGAGAGAGATCCTCAAGCTAGTGAAAACCCGCCTGCAGAGATGGTTCGACGGTGAGGCGGCTGCCTTATGGGCTGAGGCAGTGGTGCACTGGAATTATCTTGCCAAACGGGGCAAGAAATCCAGCTCTTCCTCCTCCTCTCTCAACATTAGACATGCTAGGCAAGCCACTCAGGAAGGTCTATACAACAAAGCTATTAAAGCCCTTACTTCTGAAGAGCTTGCGGAGTACAAGGAGATCCCTTGGGTCCTTTAGGCTTCACTCTCACTCTCCATTCCTTGATTGAGAAGCTACATTCAGAAGTACCTACCCCCTTAGGCTAAATGTGTGGTACCTCGACGATGGTACTTTGTTGGGCTCCCCAGACGCTCTTGCCTCTGCCCTCGCTTTCGTCAAGCGGGAAGGTCCCTCTCTAGGCCTGTTCCTGAACCGGAGTAAATCACTCCTATTCGTACCAGAGAAGGCAGACTTGTGCCATTCAACCTTACTCCCTGATATCCCAATCACCCGGCGCGGCTTTTCCCTCCTTGGCTGCCCGTCAAACCCTGTGACTTCTATGAAAATGTCTTTTTCAACAGGATCCAGAAGGTTAAAACCTCCCTTCATGCTCTGGGTGACTTAAAGGATGCTCAGCTCGAGTGCACCCTTCTCCATTCCTGCTTAGCCCTCCCACAGCAGCTGCGGATAGATTACTCTTCGAGATTGAGCATGGGCTGGCAGGAATAGCAAGACTCCATCCATGCAAATAAGTTAGGGATGCGGTTCCGAAATTCCCTGAACATGGCCTCTCGGCTGATGCAATTGAAAGCGTTGGAAAAGTCCAGGAAGAGGCCCCAAGGTTTGTTGGACGTGGAAGAGAGCAAGTGGGAGGTGGCGTGGATTATTGCTTCACAGCCACCCTTAACCCCCACCCAAAGCTGGAGGGGAATGAGAGTAGAAGTGACCGTACTGCGCGAAGAGTATGATAGATACTTAGAGGTGAGCCGGCGAAGCACTTCCCCAACGGCGATGGGATGGTGGCCTCCACTTTTCTTCCGGCAAGCAAGCAGGGTGGTCCCACAAAGGTGGGGGAGAACAGATGTGGGGGGCGCGACCTGATGCAAGGGGGTTAACGAACCAGGAGAGGGAGGTGAGGATCTGGCCAGCACGATCTGGAGTAGGGCACAAAATGGCTTCCCGAAGGTGACTAGAACGAAGACTTGAGGGACCGGCTGCAGAGGCGTGAGGAAATGATTTCACACTCCGGAGGATGATGGACTCTAGGAGTAAAGTTGGAGAGGGGGGTGGGCCTGGGGGCAAAGTGGGAGGAGGAGCCTTGGGGTGTTTGTTCAGCATCTCTTCTAGTATCTCGGTGCCGGGCTGAGCAAAGATATCTTTTATTTTGAGAGCCTGCCCCCCCCCCCCCCCCCAGTCACCTCCATAAATTCACTGCAGCTTTTGACCTTGCCATTCGCAAAACCCTGGAGTCCATCCTAGGGGGACCCATGTCTGACTGATCCTGGCTCAAGGCAACTCTTCCAAGTAGCCGTGGTGGCCTCAACTTGCGCTGTGCCTCTCTCCATGCTCCAGCTGCTTTCCTTGCCTCTTGCTTCCAGGCTGGGCCACTGGTTGAACAGATCCTTGGCTTTTCCTCAAGTCCCGGCATCCTTCAGGAATCGGTAGTACCAGCCTTAGCTCTGCTGCCGCTCGCTCTGACTGGCGGGTACCTTGTGACATAGATGTTCCCCTCTATCAGAGGACCCTCTCTCATGCCATTGATGAAGCTACCTTCCAACAGTTGCTGGTTTCTGCTCCCACTACCCGCTCGTGTGCTCTAGCTTGCCTCACGCTGGAGATTGGCTAAATGTGATCCACTCCACCTCCTTGGGCCTCTATCTGCGTATAAGTTATTGGCTTGGTGTCCCTCTTCACAGCATCCCATCGGCGATATTACAGGCAGCTAGACTATTTAATAGAACTAGCTACCCTGATACAGAATTTATTTCAGTAGAATAAAACCATAATAATTCAGCTTGTGGAGCCTTCTAGTGGTTACTGAACTGAATGAGAGTGACTGAACAAGGAACTTTGTATAAACAGATGATACAGAACATGAGATCATTGTGTGGTGGGGCACAGCTCCTGGGAATGTTAGTTGGTGTTGTACAATTTCTGTGACATGTGAATTGTACTTGGGAGGTGTGAAGGTGTAGTCATTATAGAATTAGTGGCAGCCATTCTGGAGGGGCCACTAATTAAACAGATATAGCTATCAGGTGGGTAGCTAGTTCTATTAAATAGTCTAGCTGCCTGTAATATCAGGTGACTCCTAATTATTAACATTAACCGATTGCCGGCCAAATACCCGATATTGGGTACGCACTAGTAACGCACGCGAAGCGCCAAATACCCGATTTAGGGTACAAGAAGCGGGGTTAATAAGTTTAGCTTACAGCTGCCTACAACCCACCACTGTGCTGTGTTTGGAATTCCTGTGGTTTCTACTGTAGAGTAAGTATCTTATCAGCATATCTAAAGGGGGGGTTACCATAAAACATTAAATAGATATTTACAGTTAAGTATAGTACTCAATGAGTAGGTAGGTACAAATAATATGGGGTTTTCAAATGTAATAAAAACAAACTTTAAAAAAAATCTAGGTCTAAAATGGCATCAAGAATATTAAGTGCAGAAGAAGTTCTTTCATTTATTGTTGATGATGATGATTTTGATGATGATACTGACCCAAATGAGCCTATAGCAGATGGAAGTGACGAAGAGTTTGAATGTATAGAGGACACAGAAGAGGTGGAAAGTATAGAAGGTAATGAATTGGAGTATTATGAGAGTATTTATTAGGTATACATTGTCTACACATAATAGAATGTGACACTGAATCAACTGATGATGATGACACAACAATCCAAATAAATGATATGGTCTCTCCCATCACTTCTCCTGCTGCTGTAAAAACGTCCTCATTTGATACATCATGGAGTGACAAGCTTACTCCATATAAAATTAAAGATTTTTGTGGAGATGTTGGTCCTACTGTGCCAATTCCCAAGACCCCGTTGGAAATATTTCAGCTGTTTTTCACTCCTGAGTGCTTGAAACACATAGTGGTAGAGTCCAATCGATATGCTAAGGAAGTTATGACGGCAGAGCAGTATGATACATGGATACCTCTGGATGTTGCTGATGTAAAAGCCTTCTTTGGCTTTCATATTCTGATGGGTCTGAACAAGCTTCCTTCAGTAGATGATTACTGGAAACAGTCCCCCATTTATCATTACTCTCCAATAGCAGATAAGATATCCAGAAATCGCTACAGAGAAATTATCCGTTATCTTCATTTTGCCGATAACTCTAAGCTAGCTCCACGAGGAAGTGAAGGATATGATCGTTTGGGTAAAATCCGGCCTTTGTTAGAGCTGATCCAGTCTCGCTGTGCTGCCATATACAAACCATCAAAACACTTAGCAATAGACGAGGCAATGATAAAGTTCCAGGGCAGATCTAGTCTCAAACAATATATGCCCCAAAAACCCATAAAAAGAGGAATAAAGGTGTGGGTCTTGGCTGATAGCAGTAATGGCTACTTTAGTCGATTGGAAGTATATACTGGTCACAAGGATAGAGTGGAGCATGGTCTTGGAGCTAGAGTGGTGAAGGATCTGTCCCATGATTTTCATGGAAAGTGGCACCACCTTTATTTTGACAATTATTTTACATCTAAGCAACTGCTTTGTGATCTGGAGTCTGTTGGAACATATGGGTGTGGAACTGCCAGAAGAGACAGATTGGGATTTCCTAAGGAATTAAAAAATCTGAAGTTCAAACAACGGTAAGTAAATACAAATGTACTAAATTAGCTTATTACTTTCAATATATCACAGGGGTCAAAATACAACAGTACAGTCTGATAATGTAATAGCATCGGCATGGTTGGATAGGAAAATTGTGAACGTGATGGCTACAGGCTATGATCCTACCGAAGTTGATACAGTTCTTCGTCGCCAGAAAGATGGGAGTCGAAAGGAAATTTCTTGTCCAGTATCTGTTGCAGAGTATAACAAGTACATGGGTGGAGTGGATCGTGGTGATCAACTTCGTGGATATCATCAATGTAATTTTAGAAGTCGTAAATTTTACAAGTATATCGCCCGTTTTCTGTTTGGAGTAGCCGTTACAAATTCTTTTGTCTTGTATAAAATGAATAATTCTGGCCAAAAACATCACATCAAATACTTCAGAGAAAAATTAGCCCTTCAACTTACCGAGGATTACTGTACTAGACACAAAGCAGGGAGGTGTGGGGGACAGTATCTTCCTAGATTGACAGTGCAACACTTTCCAAGGAAATATGAGGCCATGACTGGAACTGAAAGAAAACGAGGAAAATGCACTTTGTGTCTCAAGAAGAAGCAACGACGGAATACTCAATGGTTCTGCACTGAATGCAAGGTTTGGCTGTGCCATACTGGAGAATCCAATGACTGCTTTCTTGAGTGGAATAGTCTCCCAGAAACTGAGCCCTAAAAAAACACAACTATCATTCCTATAGCACTCAATGTTTTTTTTTTGTTGTTGGTATTTCAGTATGTAAATTATTATTATCCATCACTTATATAATTCTATATCTCAACTAAACAAACTGAACTTACTTAGAAGTAGCTTGGAGTAGTTATACTGGTCTAACAAAGGCACTGAAGTTTTGAAACTGCGTTTTGTTGACATCCAGCAGTTGTGCGTAGCAACTGAAAGTAGAATTTTCGAAATGCCATAGGCTATTTCTTCTCTGGTAGCGATCGAACATATCAGCGCTAGACAAAATTGTCGTAAACGTAACGAGAAAGCCTTTACCTATCGTTGAACTGTACAAGCCGAAGGACAGCGAGCCTTAGTTTTCTCGGTAGAGAGCTTCGACTGACTCAACTTCATAAGGGCTGTTTCCGGCGGAAAAGAATTCGGCGTTACGCGTTCGCGGTTTGGCAATTAAATACGGCCGACAATCGGTTAAAGTGTTAAACCACAATACATTATAATAAACAATTTATATTCAGCTCTTTTACATAATTAACTGTTAATCAAAATTTCACACTTTAAAAATTTTGTTTTACTTAAACAATTTTTTTGGCACCCTTTCTGATAATGTTATATATGCCAAACCGAACCTGCATACCAAGTTTCATGCTTTGGTCCACTCTGTCACAATAATTTTTCTTATCTGCTGGACTATATTATATATATATATTCACCTTATTTAAGCAAGCTACGCTACAACTATTCTTTTTATGGTGTACCATAATGTACTTATTTAGATAACTTATAGTTCTAAAGAGTTCACTGTTTGTGTACAGCTCACGGTAGTGGTTAGAAGCCTGGTTACACAAGAACGATACAGCATTAGCTGTTTACCACTTATTGCTGATAGTCAGCAGTGTTCAATGAATTTATTAATAGAACGCATAGAGCGTCAGACAAATTATTAGTTTTGGCATATTTCCCCCCTTCTTTTTCGCTTTTTAAAGAAGAAAACAAAAGTAGGTGTGGCTTTTTTGCATTTTTATGAAATCCGAACCTCCCTGCGTAAACTCCTGGCTACATGCCTGCTCCCTACCCACCCCCATGCTCAAGTACAGTCACCCTGTATTGATTCACGTGTACCATTCAAAAAGAGCTAACAAACCTTGAATCCCTTTCAGAAGCCTTGGGCTTTTTTCAATGCACTTAGAAAAATGGTTGGATGAATGTGGAGGCACTTTGTGCTGAGAAGAGTAGCCAAGTTTGAAGATAGTTGGATCTCTGTCCCAGGGTTGTTTTTTAATCTCTCTATTCTACCAGGATTGTGGACTTGAAACCTACGCCTTCCTTCCTTTGTTTACTCCACCCGCTTTTTAGTAGCTAGACCTTTTACCTACCACTCTGCTGTAAAAGTGACGACACTTTACCTATTCAAAACTGTGACACTGTACCAAACAGAGAATTATTCATGAGTACACATGTTAATAAAGAAAATTCAATTTAAAATCAGCCACACTTTAAAATATTATATTTGCTGCATACCTCTCTCAACCATGCTGGACTGTATGTGTGTGTGTGTGTGTGTGTATGATACAACAGGTGTGTAACTAGTTTATCTTTCTGTACCAGTAGGACTTGCCAAGGAAATGAGACTAGATAATGAACAGAACAAGGGGCTAATCATCCATTGAGCAATTTGTCGTGACTAACTCATTTAACCTCACAGGAACTACCGCCAGTGGAGTTCCTTCACTAGACAATTGCTTAGTATGCTTTGACTAAATACACCCACCAAATGAACAAAACAAAATAATTTATACTATATTATTACTATGACACAACATTTAGTGTAACTTGCAGTATTTAACGATCCTTATTATTTAACTTCCTCTCCTTAGTTTTATAGGTATTAAGTTTCAGTTGAACTTATGGGAGAATAATTAGTGTTAATAATTATGAAAATGGCACTAATTCTCTCTCTCTCTGGTAATCTTCTAGCCGGCAATGTCAAGAAAACGTGCATTAGGAAACGCCTTGATATTTCGTAGGAACCGCCTTCATATTTTGTAAAATGCTCGTCACCTTCTACTAATCAGATATTGGTGTCAGTAAGTGGTAGAATCCTCAAAGGAAAAGACTGCCTGAGGGTGACCTACACAAACAGAAGATGAACACTGAGTCAAGCTGAGCGAGACCTCACTCTTGTTAATTTGAATGAAACTCTCTGCCACTAACCTTGAACTAACCATTGGAAGAAGCAGATGTAATGAAATCAGTTAACTATACAATTCAAATTAATATATATAACAATAATAACAATGACAATAATAACAATGGCAATAATAACAACAATTATATAGCTAATAATAACAAAAACAATATTAACAATGATTCAGTTATTATTGGCTGAAAAATGTATAATACATGTAATAGGATTTTTTTCTTTTTAACAGCCAATATTTTTAATTATAACTTAACCCGACGTTTCGACTTCTTGCCGAAGTCCTCTTCAAGGGTCAACTGAGGCCGAACTATCCATCGTGATATAATAACACAAAGTAAACAGTAAGATTTCTGGAGGACATGCTTATATCCTGGTGGGTGATTTGCACGCAGCATGGACAACCAGCATCCTAGAAGCTCTAAACCTATGTCTCTGTTAAACTTATGTCTCTGTTAAACTTGTTGTTGTCAGGTGTCACCTGTATGTGTAGAGCTTCCTTGACTCATGATTCTTACTGGCTCTGTCTACAACTCTTATTCTTCCCATTTAATGGGGGGAAGCTCTACATATTCAGATGACACCTGACAACAACACATTTAACAGAGACATAGGTTTACGGCTTCCAGGATGCTGGTAGTCCATGCTGCATGCAAATCACCCAAACCAAGATATAATAAAAAGTAAGCATGCCCTCAAGAAATCTTGCTGTTTACTTTGTCTTATTATTATCACAAAAGAGTTTGACCTGAAGAAGACTTGGCAAGAAGTCAAAATGTCGGGTTAAGTTATAATTAAAAATATTGGCTGTTAAAAAGAGAAGTATTTCCTATTAATATTAACTATAATAATAATTATTATTATTACTACAATAATAACATTTTTAATAATAGTATATTGTTTATTTTTTATATTACTATTATTATTGTCATTATTATTATTTCCTGTTATTATTACTATTATCATTACTATTTTTATTATTATTGTTATTATTGATAGGGATGTACCTGTAATACATTATAGATATGTTTATATAATTCAGTCTTTCTAGGCTGAAATAATTATAATAATAGCAAACTTTTTCTCTTTTTAACAGCCAGTGTGTACATATGTGTGTTCATGTGTGTGCGCTTGATATGATTATGTGTTGTTGTTTTTCTCGGTATTAATCAAGACTATAATTATGTTCCTACTTCGATTGGGGAATTTTCTATTAACATAATCATCAGAATTGGTAGTATTGTAAATGGAATAGAAATGAACCAACATCACTGTGTAAATAGAAGCAATGGTTGCCTTATCATGGAATGTGCTCTATTCTACCAGATGAACTGCAAGGTCACACATGGATGGCTACAACTTCACGACATCTGTCTCCCTGACACACACTCAGTATTCCAGCAGCTGCTCATGACAAGACACAAAGAAACTGACGATAAACTAAACATTATTATTTTTTAAATTTCCCTCCCTCTCCCCCTCTCCCATCCTGGAACACACACTGACTTACCTCCATCAGATGCAAGCTTCTCCTATGAACTAGTTTTCAAGTTTTATTTTAGTTTACATCGTGAGTGGGTGGGGAATGATGTTTTTGTTGATTATGTATATTATAAAGATAAGTTGCAATTTCGTTACCTTGGAGACCACAAGTTAGATACTACTCATCACTGCTAAATTACTCCCTGGTAAAACTGTCAACTTTCAGAACACCAGACAAAAAAAAAAGATAAAAATGGAGAAAGAGTGAGATAAAATAAAGAGATTTGGTTAGTATGGTGAAGTCCCCATCTTCCCTCACAGGCAGAGCATGTTTCAATATGTGGCAACATTATGAACTAGACATGGTTAGAACCCACTTCAGAGTATACTCTATCCTCAATGTGCCGCCATAGTGACAACTTCATGCACACACATACCCCCCACTCATAACGATGCTCAAAGGCACACCTATATACGCACCTGATAACATAACCAGTGAATTAATCAAACTCTGTATACCTGATTTGTAGATTCTGATGTAGTCTCCATGTCATATTAACTTTTAATATTTAATAAAGCTACAGTTGGTAATGTATGTGGTATAATTACTTACCTCATGGATTTGAGATGTGAAATTCCTACCAACACACAAACAAATGCAATACAAGATATTTTAACGTTAATACAAAACATGTAATCAAGTTAATATAAATATTGTGTGTAACTTACTAAACTAGAACTAAATTCCTGTCAGTGACAGAAAAAGCTATCTCTTGATTGCTGAGTATTGTATAAATGAAAATAGTATACAAAAATATATGTACTATCAAAAATATATGTACTATCAAAAACTAACTTGTTATGCTATAATAAACATAGGATGGATTTCTTTTATTAAATGAAAATATCCAGTTTTAAAAAAGAATGATACAATGGAATGATCTGAGACTTCAGGGGCGGATCAAGAAATTTTAAAAAGAATTGTTGTTTTTCTTTCTCTGATCACTAGAGCCACAACCACTCAACTATTTGCATGAATTTGTACGTAATTTTATTTAATTCCATGTTTACTGTTTGAAAAAAAAACAATCATGAAGAAATGACTGTTACTACTGTTAAGTTCTTAGAGACACTGTGATGAGATATATCAATAAGCTATATTGATGTGTTAGCTACAATATTATAATAAGAACAAGAGAATAAAGATGAAGCAGAAGAAGAAGAATATGGTGTAGAACAAAAACAAAAATACAAGGAGAAGAAGAAAAGGCATGAGAAAATGGAAAAAGAAAACATACGTAAATCACTGGCCATTCCCAAACTCCAATATCTGCTTCATACATCTCTTTGTTTTAAGTCCTCCACCCTACAATGCCATGACAATGTAATGGGGTCCATAGTGAGCAGTGTTGTCAACATTCATCTGCTTTTCTTTCCTCCAGTATTGCTTCCGCTGACTTGGTCAGAGCCATTCTTCCATGATGAAGAAAAGCAGAAAGGGAGGATGAAGAAATATAAGAAAAACATAAAGAGTAGAAAGAATTTGAAGAAGAAGCAAAATAAAAATATATAAATTAATAAGAGCAAGAAAAATAATAAGTAAAACATGAAGAATAACAAAAAATGAAGTAGAAAATCGAAAATGAAGAAAAAGATGAGAAACAACAAAAAGAAGAAAACAAAAAAGAAGAAAAAAGAATAAGAGCAAGAAGAAAAATGAGAAAAAGTAATGCCTTAAGAAAGAACAGAACAACTAACAGAAAAATAGGAAGAAAGAAAAAACAGGTTAAAAGAAGGAGAAAGCAAAGAATGACATAGAAGAGCAGAACACAAAAGAGAGGGAATAATATAAAAAAATACAAATATGACAAAGAAAAAGAACAAGGAAAGAAAAAAGAAAGGAAGTAGACAAATAAGGAGACGAAGAAAATGAAGACAACTATTTCATACATTAATTTTACCTACATAATATTGTCTTCTTATACCACAACAATCAAGTTTTATTCATATTTTGTTTTAGATAGTATACAATTCCTTATTGAATAGCGTTCTTATACACACAGCATTACTGACTATCCCTGTCACTTAACCTTAACATGAAACAGTTGTTTGTCGCCCCCCCCCCCAAAAATACTTTTATTTGTGACTTACTAATTTTTTAATGCATTATATATTATATCATTCATTTAATAGAGGAGAATATCATGAGTCAGTACACTCAGTATTTACACGAGTGCCGCAGGCACAAGTGTAAATACAGCCAATCAGAAGATTGATATTCTGCAGTATCTAATGAAAATGATAATTATAAAGAAGAAGAAAAAATTTGAAATGAAGAAAAAACAAAAAATTTGGCAGAAAGAAGAGTAAAACAAAAGGAACAAATGAAAAAGAAGTAGAAAAATGAGGAAAAAACCACAGGAATTGTGATGGGAATAAGGAGGATAAGAAACAGAAAAACAAAAAGAGTAAGAGTATGAAAGAGAAGAAGAGACAAGAAGAATGCAAAAAGATGATGAAAAAACAAGAATGGAGGAAAAAGATAGAACAAATACCTGAAGAGCCAACCAAAATAAGAATGAGGACACATAGAATATAAAAACGAGAAAAAGAATAAAAGGAAGAAAAAATTAATGACGTAGAAAGTACAAAAAGAGTAAGAGTTTGAAAAAGAAGAAAAGATACAAGAGGAATGGCGTACAATAATAAAATTAAGTAGAGTAAAAATAAAGAAATTAGAAATAAAAAAGAAGGAGGAGGAGGAGGAGAAATACAATGAAGGGAATGCGATGAATAGGAAGAAAAGAAGAAGAAAAGGGAAATCAGAAGCACTATAGGACATTTAGCCCTATTCACTTCAGGAAAGGTGGTGAAAGCATGAAATGTCCTAAATACGTTACTACAGGAAATTCAAGTTTTTGCCCCGCGGTATTATCGAGTATGGAAAAGTATCAAAAGTAATGCAATTAAAGTAAAGAATGAATAGTAGAAATATTTAAAAAAATAGAAAATAATAAGCTAAAAAATGACCTGTAAGATAAAAAAAAAATAAAAGATGGAAAAAGTAAATGAAAACAATAAGAAAAAGAAAAGGTGTAGAATAAAGAGGAAGGTAAAAATGAAAAAGAAGTGGATGAAAAAGTGAAAATATTAACAACATATAAAAAGAAGAAGAAGTAGAACATTTAAAAAGAGAAGAAAACGAAAAAATACAGATGAAGAAACAAAAGAAGAAAAGGATGAAATAAAAGAACGAGAAGAATAAAAATAATAAGCAGCAGAGAAGGAAGACAATTAAGTAATAATATGGTGAAATAATAAATGTAGTAGAACATAAAAAAACGAAGATAGAAAGGAGAAAGATTGTGATAACTAGAACATAAAAAAATGTAAAGAAGCATGAAAAGTATAAATAGAAGGATAAAAAGAAAAAAGAAGGTAATTAAATAATGAATTAGGAAATGCAGAAGAATATGAAGAAATAAGAAGAACAAAAGAAATATAATATAAGAACATGAAGAATAAGAAGAAAGGAATTAAAAGCACAACAAGAATAAAGGTAAAACAAATTAGTGGAAGAAAAAGTGAATAAGAAAGGAATGTGGCAAAAATTTAGAAAAACTAGAAAGAGAATTAGGAGAAATAGAAATATAATTAAGTTGATAAAATATCACAAAGAAGAATAAAAAAGAAAAGGAAAGGGAAAAGCAATTAAAAGTTTAAGAATAAAAACAACTTGAACAATAACCAGTAGAACATTAACAAGAACACAATAACAAAAACAATAACAAGAAGAACAATAACAAGAAGAACATTAACAAGAAGAACAATAACAAGAACGTATTTTCATGATGTATTTCCAACTTAAACATTGCTAGGCAATGTTAAAGTTGGAAATACGTCACGTAAATATGTCCTTCATGGTTTCAATTTTTTTTTAGTTTTAATCGTGTGTTTTCAATGACATATATCGATTTTTGTTAGATTACTTAAATACACCATTGTTTGGTTCTAATTATTTGTAATATCAATTATGTAATATGGGAGCAATGAGGAATGAGAATAATAGCAAAAAGTGTAATTTCTTAGCAAAATAGACCAATGTTGAGATTTAAAGCATTAGATAAGGATGTTCTGACTACAAATATAAAGCAAACAACCTTAGTGTCACTCAGAACTCTTCATCAGTCATGTTTTTGTTCTATACACTTGATAGGCTAACATGAAACACTTTTGCGGATTGCTTTAGCAGCAATTATCCTCAACCAGTAGTGTTACCAAACATTTTTGTCCATTAGGATAACTTAAAATAGATGAATTTATTGCTCTAAGAGTTATTTGCGATGTGCTTTAGCAACACTCAACATTCTTGTTCCCAGGATATAGCTACAGCAAAAAAAAAAAATTTTATTCTGTTCGTGACTCAACTCTTTGACCACGGATATAATGGTAGGAATAATTTTGTTGAAGTGGGAGTATAAATATAATAAACTGCTCTTTAACTTGCCGCCACTCGTTCTTAAAATAAATTCCTCTACCGATAAAGAACTGTTTGATAAAACCGCCATTTAAGAGCACGCTAAGTTTAAATTGTTCTTTTGTACCAGAGCTCTAGTAGATGAAGTACTCCATAGTATTCTCTAGGTAACATGACCATAGAAGTAAAATAAACTGTGCTGCCTTAGGGCTGTGACAAACACTCATTAACCAAAATGATTAACTACCCCCACTAACTAGACTAGAAAATGAAATGAGCAAAACCAAACTGGGAAGGTCTCTACTCTTGCGGTTTGCCTTGAACTTACTATGTCAAATTGATAATTGAGTCTCAATTGTGAGAAGCTCGCTGCCTCCCCAATGAAGTATTTCAATCTAAACCTTTTAGTATACTTTTCTTTTTCAAAGCAGCAAATCCCAAATTTTTACAAGCAACAAAATTATAAATCGGCTAGAAATTTTTAATTATACGTACACCGACAATACAATAACAACTTTTACCGAGTCAGTAGTTCAAAACGTAAACAATACAACTGTAATACTATTTTTTGTAAGATTACCCACCTTTTACTGCATGGAATGTATAAGTAACAAAAGGATCATCTTTAGCTACTACACTTTCCACTTCATGATTAAATGTTACCGACGCCAACGCCACTAAATGGGTGTGGCCACGCTAGTCTGTATTGTAGCGCGCAGGTGTGACTTTCAGCACTCAAATCTAACTTTCAGCGGGCAGATCCACTGCTGAATAGTCACTAAGGGTGGAACTATATAGAACTTACTATGTCCATTTATAATATAGGTGCAAATATTTGATTTGTTCATGTGAGGGTTCATATGTATTTCTTCAACAGCTAGTAATACTAGTGAGCACAAAAAGCAGCGAGATTACCTATGTTAAGCTACACAAAGCGGCGGTGTTGTTATATGGTTAATTTGAACTCATGCCATTCCAACTACTAAAAAAAAATTTTTTTTTAATCACTTATATTTGGTAAAGCAGTATCAAAGCCATAGTAACTACTGCCCCAATGCTCGACATAAAATAAAACAAAAATTAATAGCAGGCGTTACTAAAGAAGTACGGCACAGTTTTGAACCTCACCCTATATTAAGACATGCTTACTGCTGTAAGAAGCTGAACACCTGAGTAATGGCAACAGATATATCTATTTGTTTATTATGGTTTACTTGGTGCTATTGTTAGTTAAGCAGTAGCTGTAAGGCACAGCACTTTCACACACGTTTTCACTGGACATACCAACACAAGAATAACATGAAGTATTTCAAACTAAATTTTTTTTGTATACATTCTTTTCAAAGTAGCATCCCCCAAACTTTAAGCAACAATACTATTAATCCGCTGTAAAACTTGAGGTATTATATTATTTACATAGTGATATGTCATAGCAATGATGGAGCAACCAAGGACTCTGTTGTTAGAAATACAAACACATGTGGCAGTCATAACAATGATAAACATGTACAATATTTATGAAAATATGATCACAACAGTTGAAATTAATAAAATTCATATATATTATATATATAACACCAAACCAAAGTAGTTTGATATGATGGATCGGGATTGAAGGATGACTGCATCTTTGCTAGTTATAAACTAACTGTTGCGGATTTGCAGGACCTATAACTTCATACATATTATTACTTCCTTCTACTGTTCCGTACGCAACATTATCTTTGCAATTAATAATATTATTTGCAATTCCATAAGAAATATTAGTATCTGTAGCCAAATTAACTTCACAATTATTATTGGGTCTAGATAAAAACTTCTTTTTCCATATCAAAAGAGAAATAAGTCCACAGCCAACTAGAAGAGCCACAATGAAACTGAAACAGCATGCAGCTATCACTCCAATCAACCATAAACTGAACGTAGCAGATGTACTAGAAGTGGTAGTAACAGTAGTGGTATCACCTGCAAGATAACGTTGTTAATACCGGTGAGATTCAGCACAAGTGGTAAATAATAGAGTGTAAAAAAATAGAGTATTGAAAATATAATGTACCTATGTTATCAGTGATTCAAGCTTCTCTTTAGCTGAACTATCATATTATATTTATGTTGCCTTTTAGAATAGAAAAAAATGTTATTGTTTACATTCCTATCATTTCAAGATGTCAGTCACAATCTGTACACAACCATCACCAGCAGGAATGCCCGGCATTACTACATTATTGCAACTCACATGATCATATCTTCCTTACGAACTGATCAGAGTTTGAAGTCCGCTGTTGAGAGGTTTGTTGCACAGTGGGACACTTGAGAGGGGTAGTAGTTTCTGTAGTCTCCCTATTACCTGCACACCAAAAATCATTTTTTACGTATATACAGTAAATAGTCGAATAAGATGAATCAATAATTATTTGAAAAAATATGCAAATAATTATAATAATTATAATCGTTACCTATGTGATAATCATCATTATCATTGATCTTGTGATGTGCATGCAAATAATAGCTTATGCTACAGGAGAATGGACAATGTATTAAATATTCCCTGATGTTTTAAATAATAATTGCTGTAAGTGGCTAGTCCCAAATTCTTGTCTCAAACAGCCTTTTCGATAAAATTACAAGCAATCTATCTGAAATCATGAGCAATTTGCTGAAAATTTTATTGTAGGCCAAATATCTACATTATATGGTTTGCTATCATATTTCATTTCACAAGATTAAAGTTTGGCGTACAGAAAAAATATATATTCTTCTCACCTCCATCATTACTAGTAAAATACATTGTATTTTTCGCACTGTCTCCTGCACAGTTGGTAGCCCTCACAGAGACTGTATAGTTTATGTTGTGAGAGAGGTTCACAGAGAGAGAGGAGTCACTGGTAATGGATGTCTGAGGAGGAGATGGAGAAGAACTATCAGTGATGGTGACTGTGTAGTTGTCTGCTGATCTAGACTTGTTACTGGAAGACTGACAGTGGAGAGTATAACTAGAGGACATGTCTTCATTTTTTAGTAGGTGGATCTGGTAATTCTGAAAAGAACAATCTAATGTATATTATTAGTCCATACATCATTGGTGACCTGTTCTCACCTTTGTATTTTAGTTCATAGTAGGCCGACCTTTGTTCAATAGATGCACAATAAATTGATAATGGAATATGTTCAGGTTTGCCATATGTGACTAGTGTTGATAATATGCTGTCACTTGATTCAGAAATTAGAGTTGCAACTGCAACTTCATTCATTGTAGTTGGATTGCCATTTACTACTTGAAGAGTATTAGCAGAATTTGTTCCTGCTGTAATTATCCATTGTATGTAATTTCCAGATACAGAACAGTCCAGATTTCTGGAGAGATTCGCACCAGCACAGACATACTCTACTCCATGAGGTTGCAGATCAGCAACACTCTCTCCAAGTGAAGCTACTGCAATGGAATACCACCACAATACGTCAAAGGCTAGTCAGCTAAGACTGGAAGTAACTTACCAAGTAACAATAAAAAAAACGTTAGTCTCATTTCCAAGAAAAGAGAACCGTTGAACGAACTAAAGTAAATTGAACCGCTAATTATCGCAACATTCTTTTGAATCAGCTGGCCGGAAGAAGACGAAGAACGACCTCGCTCAAAAATTTTAACTGAACTCCAGAAACCACACCTACAACTTCTGGCTGGAGCACCGCGCGGATAGGGATGATGATTTGAAGATGGTTCGAAGATGGTTCTGTCCTCTTAATGGTATTGTGGTATTATACGCCTGGGTGTTAGAAAGGCTGACTGAATACTACTATACCCAGGGTCAGCACAGACATACTCTACTCCATGAGGCTGCAGATCCGCAACACTCTTTCCAAGTGAAGTTACTGCTACAGAATATCAAAATACGTCAGAAGCTGGTCAGCTAAAACACGAAGTAACAACGTACCGAGTAACAACAAAAAGCATGTTAGTCTAGGAGAACAGAACTGAGCAAATAATTAAAGACAAAATGAGCCGGTTAGTTATTCCAACATTCATCTGTCCGAAAACAACTCTCAAATAAAAAGCTGAACCACAGAAGCCGCGCCCACCGCCTGGCTGAAGCCTGAATCTATCATCTATTATACATCAGCGATGCCTCAGTGGGAAGTGCCATTCAGGGTCCCGAAGGCACTTGGCTGTAGCCTCACGAGCACGGCGAGGACGCTACTTAGGGCCTCCTGGACCCTAAGAATGATAGTTCACGCTGCGCAGCACCTAACTGGTTTAGAACGTAGCGACTACTCCTCCTAACAACACAATCAGAGAGGCATTAAACAAGCCTATCGGAGGGTCACTGAGTGTCCCTGCCCTCAAGGCTGTGACACTATGTTAGTAGTGTCTTTCTCTGTAGGACTTAACCATTTTAAAGTTCCTCTGTCAAATACAAAAAATAAATCAGCTACATTCTAACTATTGGTATTATTCACCTGGATGTTAGACTGGCAAGCTGTATAAAAGCCTTTCCCCTGTAGCTACTATACCTGGGAAAAGGTATAATTTCTCTATAAAGTTCAATTTAAATATATAATAACCAATGACCATTAGTCCAATTACTTGTGCCATATAAGCTAATTTACTTGCTTATTTTCATTGCTAGTCATTATGTTCATCAATGACATACTACTGTTAAATAGGTTTGATATCAATTTAATATCAGTTTAATGTGACTATTGTGTAATTATGGTATGATAAGTAGTATCACCTTACATAGACTATTTCCAATTTATGGCAATATTGTGACTACTCAATACATACCATGTATTCATTAGCTATAAAAAAATTGATTCGCAATTCTTATTCCTTGAATGTATTTCAGAAGACACTGTAAAATTTAGTCATAATTAGTGTGACAGATCACAAACCAGTCAGTTTGTTTTTTTCTGCATAGTTTATTAATAATTTCACAATCTGTCTATGGTTGTATTCTTACCCATTCCTCCAGGGATGGAACCTAAGGAGATGTGCACTTGTGACTTTCACGATGCAAGATGAGTTCATTTGAACTTGTTTGTGATTCAAGTCTTCCTGTCCACTCCTTCTCTTCCTAAATTCATACTTTTTCATTTCTGATTGGGCTGAGAATGAGAATTGATTTCAATCATCATGACAGTTAAATTCAATGATGACATAAAGATAGATAGATAGTGCTGTTGGGTCCGCTATGCTATTACAAAGTTCAGGCTCAGTTATGGCATTCATATACACTGAACTAATTATGGAATAAATTGAGGATGATTACTCGATTTAGAAATTTGAGACTCAACTTCATGCTACATATGTACTTCTTGAATTTGCATTTAGTGGACTGGTAAAATCTAATTGAAGAGTGTGTAGAGAAGTCAATCTTGGTGCAACATCCATACTCTACTCCATGAGGCTGCAGATCAACCACATACCCAATTATATGATCTATTGTAACTACAACAAAGTCAAGTTTAGCAAGTAAAAACATTTCAACTTAAGAGAGTCGCAAATGTTAGCATACAAGTTTCATGTTTATAATAATATATGTCTTTTCTATTTTTTGTATAATTGACTTAAAATGTAAGTCTCACAAATATCATAAGTGAAAAAACAACAACATTGAACAATCACATTTCTTATTGGACCAGTATGAACCTGCACAATTAAATGGGTTGTGATGGTATTTTAACGAATAGATCATTATTCAACAGTAGACAACTCCTTGGCAATACTGGGATGATTTTGAGTTAAAGGAGATTGAGCAATATTGGAATTTTTATATAGAATTAGAATTAGGAAAAGTTTAGAGGCTATGTCAAACTTGACTTCTACTTATCCATCAGTACTAATATTAGGGTTATAAAATGCATCAAAATAACTAGTGTTTCTCCTTCAGCATTATTATAATTCAAACATGGCTATGTCATAGCATAAGTACACTCTTGGTTGCAATACAAACACAAGTGATGGTAGTCATAGCACTGATAAAAAAAAGTACAACATTAATGATAATAAAAATGATTACAACAGTTTAAATTAATAACATTAATATGTAACACTAAACTAAAGTAGTTTCATGAGATGGATCTGGACTGAAGGTGGATTGCATGTTTGCTTTTTCCAAACTTTCATAAATAAATTCATTGTGTTGCAAATTTTAAGGACCGATAACTTCTACTATACTTCCTTTTACTGTTCTGTAGGCAACATTATCCTTGCATTTACAATTATCATTTACAAATCCACAGGAAACATTAGTATCTGTAGCCAAAATGAAATCACATTTAGTGTTATTGTTGGCTGCAGATAAAACTTCTTTTTTCCTTATCAAAACAAGAATAAGTTCACATCCAAATAGAAGAGCAACAATGAAACCTAAACAGCATGCACATATCACTCCAATCAGCCATAAACTGATAGTAGAAGTTGGAGTAGTAGTAGAAGTATGACCTGCAACATAATGTTTTACTAGAGATGAGTTTCAGCACAAGTGGTAAGTTATAAAGTGTAAAAAAAATAACAGTATAGCAAAGCCTGTATCAATTGTTTCAGTGATTAAGTCTTCTTTAATAACTTTGTTTATGTTGCCTGTTAAAACTAGAGAAAATGATACCGTTAACTATGACTACTGTAACCCTCTTGCTCATGTGAGCTTGAGGCCTAACAAGGTGTATTTATGTTGACTGTTATAACCAGAGAAAAATGTTATTGTTAACATTCCTATCTTTTCGAGATATTCTGTCTGTTACAATCTGTACACCACTACGACCAGCAGGAATGCCCTGCATTACTACTTCATATCAACTCACTGGAGGATATGGTCCACACTAACTGATCAGAGTTAGATGTCTGCTTTTGAGAGGTTTGTTGCACAGTGGGACACTTCTGAGAGAAAGTAGTTCTCGTAGTCTGTATGGTACCTGCACACAAACCATCATTTATATATATGTATAGTAGACTGTGCTAGCTATATGGTGCATAACCTGCATACATGCTTATTATAATAATATACAAATTGATTATAATAATTATTATTATTTAAATATAATATACACATAAATAATGATAGAATCATTACTGGTAGTATTCATTCAAACAGTTGATTATGCTACAGGAGAATTGGACAAAGTATTAAGAGTTTCGTGTTGTATTGAATAATAAGTGCTGAGCCTTTCAAGTGGCTAGTCTCAAATTATAATCACAAATAGTCTTTTCTATAATACATCTGTAACCAATCCTATATTATGAGGAATTTGCAGAAAAATTCTATTTAAGCCAAATGTCTACATTATGTATTGCCATGAAATCTCACTTCACAAAAAATTAGAATATAATTCTTCTCATCTTCACCAATACTAAAATATAATATATTTTCTGCACTGTCTACTGCACAGTTGGTAGCCCTCACAGGGACTGTATAGTTAATGTTGTGAGAGAGGTCTACAGAGAGAGAGAGAATCCACTGGTAATGGATGTCTGAGGAGGAGATGGAGAAGAACTATCAGTGATGGTGACTGTGTAGTTGTCAGCAGATCTAGACTTGTTTCTGGAAGACTGCCAGTGGAGAGTATAACTAGAGGACAAGTCTTCTTTTTTGACTAGAGTAGGTGGACCTGGTCCTTCTGAAAGAAACAATCTTAAGTATATTATTAGTCCACACATCATTGGTGTGACAGTTCTCGCCTTTGTATTTCAGTTCATAGAAGCCTGAGATTTTTTTATCAATGTACACTGACATGATAATGGAATAAACAGAGGATCATCATATGTAACTAGCTGTGACCATAAACTGTCACTTGATTCAGAAACCAGAATTTGCAACTGCATCCTCACTTGTTGATCTTTTAGAGGAAGATAAAACTTGAAGAGTGCTACGAGATTTGATCCTCCTTTAACATTCCATTCTATACATGTTCCAGTCACATTACAATACAGACTTTTAGAGAGATTCACACCAGCATGCTACTCCATGAGGCTGCAGATCAACCATGCTCTCAACCATTCCATCTAATATAACTACTACAAAGGTCAAGTTTAGCTAGTAAAAATAGTAGAACTTACAGAGTAGCACATGCCAGCATATTAGGATTATGCTTAAATGGAATATTTTGTTCTATTTTTTGTGAACAGTTCAATAACTAAAACTGTAACCCTCATCACCCTTACTTAAACAATCTACTTCCTATTTAGCTATTGACAATTAATTAACTTTCTTGTAGTAGAATAAATTTCCTTCTTTCAGATATTCAGTACGTGTAAAGTTAATAAATTGTCTATAGCTGAATAGTATACATATGTAGTAATGAGTGCTTATAAAATCTGCTTCCTCAGAGGAAATCCTAAGCAGTGTTGTCAAAATGCTAAAAACTGAAAGTGATTTTATTATCGTGTGTATTTCCATTTATCATTATATTACCTGTAAATATGAGTGAATATTTTTTGCTTGACTTACAAGAAGCAGTGACTTCAGAAACAGTTTACTTTAGTGGGCTAATCACAGGCCAAAAGAATTTCCCATTTTTAAATGTATCTAGGAAATGTCAAAATTACACAATTTTACAGCCGAGGATAGGCATAAATTCCCTACTTTTTTCCCCGAGCTATCTTTGCTTAACAGAGTTTCAACTATATAGTATATTTTGTTGTATGTTGTAAATTGCAGTGCTAATCTTCAGGTATAAATTAAAATGTCTGTTTTAAATTCCTAAACATTTATATGTGGCTGCTGAAATGTCGATGCATGGAATGCAATCACGTCCTGGTTTATGTGTATAAACGTATTATTTAAGCAGGGGTAGGGGTGACTTTCTATTATATGGTAAATAAGCTACAAAGATGAAAATATGCAACTGCTAGTGTTGTACACTCATCATTGCCACTACAAATGAAAAAATGACTCACTATATTGAAAGATTGAAAAAATGACTCACTATTGAAAGATAAAATTGATATTTTGGGTTTTTGTATTGCAGAGTAAAAATTCATAACCTATAAGTATTGTTTACAGCTTAAAGCAAACATTTCTCCTCAATCCAAACGGTTGCCCTATTATCTACCTAAATTACTGCATGAAATACAATGTTTCATGCAGACTTGAAAAATAAACAAAAGTAGAATTTCCTATAGAAAATTTTATATTTTCTCCATCTATTATAGCAGTGCCCTGCAT
>WLWD01001668.1_pt1 | contig 117873 bp, 58 predicted proteins | sample 6712731 | NCBI WGS metagenome assembly WLWD01 (sample SAMN12718690, study PRJNA576275) | sponge metagenome | isolation source: marine sponge | host: Mycale hentscheli | place: New Zealand: South Island, Marlborough, Capsize Point | collected 2014-11-01
AAGCAGTGTATTTGTATTCTTCTTTAGAGAACAAGAACCATCACGATGAAGAAGAAGAAGAAGAAGAAGAGGACGCAAGCAGTGGCAGAGTGAGTGCTACGTCTACCAACGAGAGCTCCCAGCTTGAGGCAGTGCACAATGAAATCAACACGCCCCCTATCCCTATGTCTGCAACTTTTTCCTACCCACCTCCGGCCAGTAAAGCACCCTTACCTCCGGCCAGCAAAGCACCCTTACCTCCTGCAGAAGCTGGTTCTTCGCTCGTGTCTAATGATAATGTCATTCAAGAATTCAATGTGAGAGGTCTGTCTGAAGTAGACAACGAAGTGACAATTGTGGCAGTCCCTCACTATCCTCTAAAAATATCTGCGTCGGCACCCATTGTTCCAAGCAGTTTGTTGGAAGACAATAAAGCACAGGGAGAAGATGCACTTTATGAAGACGTGTTTGAGGGTCAAAACTTGAGGAAATGTTCCACTCCTCCTGTTCCAGCTCCAAGAAAAGCTTCCCTCAGGAAGGCAAGCTCTGTGAAGGAAAATCCTGCTATCAATAGTGACATTGCAAGCTTGATAGTGAATAAAAATCAGCATATTGAGGAGAAGAAAAAGGAAGAAGAGAAGAATGGCACCACTAGCAATACTAAGAAGCATGATTATGTGAATGTGAAACACAATGTAGAAAGACTGAAAAGTGCTCCCATTGGTTCTGATACTTCACCAGTGTATGCCGAACCCATGGTTACCACCAACCAGAGGACAAGGGTCATGAGTTGTAACCCGGGCATCTCTATGACTCCGCCTCTTTCCTCTCGCAAGAAGTCAATTCCAGCAAGACAGCGAAGTGTGAGTGGAGGTGATGCCAGTCCACTTGCACGTATCATTTCCAATGCAAGATCCCTGGAAGGTTCATCTGGGAGTAGCCCCGCCCTGGACAGAATTGCGGAGAACGATGAAGTTACTGATGTTTTTTCTCAACCAGAAGAATATTTGGAGCCTGTATTCATAAAGAAAAAGAAAACCTAATTTTTATTATGTATGTGTTTTGTACAATGTACTTTTTTCTTGTTTGTAATCATAAATCTATCCATTCCAAAACTTTGGAGCAGTTTCTACTTGGTACATTTCGCGAGTTGGTAAAGGGTTTCATATTTACGCCCACTGTTTCCATGGGAACGAAGTTGAGAAACTAACAAGTACTGGTTTTGCATTCTGTCCGTTACCCCAGGTTCATGGAAAGTAACAGAGAGCCTTACCCTTTCCCCAGGTTAGAAAATGATGACCAATTTCATGGGAAGTCGGATAAGAGTCCAAAAAGAAGTACTGGGAATTTCAGCGAAGAACAAATTGCAAGTGATTTAAACTCTTCCTGGGATAGGCTACACGAAACGAAAACTCTTTCCAGCATGAGGAAGGAAGCTTACCAGTACGACCACGCCGCCCCCAAAGATAACCTGGACTTTGTCCTCAGATGCCAGTACAATCATCACATGTCCTTCATGAGCTCCAAGGCGGATATGATCCTTCAGCCTGAAACAGCTGGAACCGAACACGGACGAATCCTAAAGAACAGACAGAAACCTGCGCCTGTGGAGACACTGGAGAACAAGAAGCTTGTGAGCCATACTGATCCTCGAAAGACCACTTTGGACTCCGCTAAGGGATTGTCCATCGTCAGTCACCATTCTGAAGCTACCAATAGGGGATACTCACGCAAGAATGACGGTGGATTTTATTAGACTAACGTCAAAGCGTGGTTTGGCAAGAAATCAACTTTAATATGATGCTTTGTTTAGTTATGTTCTGCTTGATTTAGTTGTACAAAACTATATTTATGAAGATGAGGCCGAGGGTGGGAGGGGTCAGAGGTTTGAGGAGGATGCTTCTTGCTCGGTAACCCCGCCTCCTATACTGAGACCCTTTACCTATCTCTGAGTTAAAGTGAAAATGGGGTGCAGTGGGTTTTGGGTTCGCTTCCTTTTCCTTCTTGGGTAATAAACATCGAGATGCGTTTCAGTGTTTTCCTGCGGCAATCGTTGTACAGGTTGCACTGCAGGCCTGAAGTCACTTGTGTTAGACGGCTCTCTTACGGTGCAGGTAGCTCGGAACTCTCGCGTAACATCATCGGTGGATCGCTTGCAACTTTATTTCTGAGCTTCATCGTTTACAGGATATCTAGAAAAAAGAAAGAGACCCATGATATACCCACTCAAACTATATCCTCTGTAGTAGTGCCTACGTCTACAGCTCCAGAACTGCCTATTTCTAAAGGAACGTTTCGTTCTAAGTGCGTTTTGATAACTGGTGGAGCAGGAGACATAGGCAGTGCAGTGGCACTTACTTTCTCCCAGGAAGGTGCCAAAGTCGTTCTTGTGGACTTGCCCAGTACTGAAGCAGTGCTGAAAGAGAAATGCAGCTCTTTGGTGACAGCTGGGGCGGAGTCTGCATCCTATGTCACTGCCGATGTCACGAAAGTCGAAGACGTGAAAAACATGGTGGACAAGACGAGAGAATCATTGGGAAACATTGACATATTTTTCAATAATGCTGGCATTCAGGGAAAATTGAGACCACTGGTAGATCAAGATGACCTGGGTTTCAAGAAAGTGTTGGACGTCAATATTTATGGAGTATTTCTGGGCATGAAATATGTGTCTAAAGCTATGGAAGAATCTGGTAAAGGGGGAGTGATAGTCAACACAGCCAGTGTGGCAGGACTAATTGGGCCAGCCAATATGTCTGCGTATGCGGCATCAAAGTTTGCCGTTGTTGGTATGACCAAGTCTGCAGCAAAGGATCTTGCTCATCATGGAATCAGAGTGTGCGCCATTGCGCCGGGAATTTTGGAAGGCAAGATGTGGGACACTCAAGTCTATGGCATCGTTGAGTGTCGCAAGAGCACCCAAGGCGATTCTAGCCCCATTACTGAAAAGGATCTGAAAGATCAGGAAGCAAGGATGATTGAAGCCAATCCCATAAGGCGTCTTGGGAAGCTGAGTGAAGTTGCAGCAGTTGTCAAGTTCTTGTGTAGTGATGATGCCTCCTATTTGACTGGTGTTGTGTTACCTATTGATGGAGGAAGACTAAAATAATTTTTATTTAATTTATATGAGATAAAAGAGTTGTAGAAATTCATTTCTTATTTTTGACATGTACTTTTTTCTTTCTCTGGTGCTCTACTAGCTGTGAAGACCATAGAGGAGTTATGCTAATTATTTTATTTTTTGTTCAATGGAAGCTTAGCTACTTCAGAGTTGCAGTTGAAATATACTGTAACAGATGGCCAATTATGAAGAAAGAATTAACCAGGAAAATGAAACAGTGGCACAAACCTGGATAATGTCTAGCAGACTTATAATGGCTTAATATAGGATCCTAAGTTGATGACCTTCAATGTAGTTTCATTAGTATGCATAACCAACCAGATGTTTCGCATCCCACGCAAGTTAATGAATTCCAGCCCCACCCACCCATTGTTTGCACAGACACGGTTCCAAGAAGATGGCCGCGTTTTGGTTGACCACTACCACATTTGCGGCCGTATTTTTAACTGGTATCTTCGCCAAGCCTAATATTGGTAAGTAATACTAACGTGAGTATTTATAGATCGCTAACAAATTAGTTACTCTTTAGTCTATATCTTGACCGACGACCAAGACGTCAAATTGGGCTCTCTAGATGTGCAGCCCCAGGTCAGCAGCTTGCTTACAAAGCAAGGAATGTTCTTTGAGAATGCATTTGTGGCTACTCCAGTTTGCTGTCCTTCGAGGTAAGGTTTTTAGACAGTGCCCAGCTACTTTGGTTCTACATAATACGCTGAATATTTATACCAAATTCTATGCTAGCTACTTTGCTACCATTGAAGATAGATCATTCCAATTTTTACGTAAAACTTGCTTGTCAGGTCTTCCATTTTAACTGGAAAGTATGTCCATAACCATCATACTTACGAGAATTCAGTGAAAATGGGGTGCAATTCACCATCCTGGAGACAGGAAAATGAGAAGAAGACCATGGGAGCTTACCTCTCAGCTGCTGGATATACCACTGGCTTCTTTGGTATGTCAGAACTGTTATATAAGTAGCCTCATTAAATATGGGGAAATAGATTACTGCAGTAACACCATCATGTGAATAACTGGCAGATAGATCAAGGCAAACAAATAGATAGATAGGAGTTATAGAATTAGTCTGATGATTTTGTAGAGTTTTAGCTGTAGTCTCAGACTAAGGTCTATTGTGATACTTGATTTTGTTCTATATAGCTTGTAGGCTGTTGTTGAGAGAATACTTATCTGAGGCTATTGTGGAGTAAGCCAGTATACTTTATTGAAAAGTGATGGCCAGAAGTACCTAATTAAAAGTTAAATGGATGATAAAGAATGGACTGACATGACTAAATTGTTAGTTGGACAGATAGACTGAGTGACAGACATACTGACGGACAGACAGATAGACGGACAAACAGACAGACAGACGAACAGACAGACAGACAGACAGACAGACCGACTGTGGGAGAATGGATGCCAATATAATCCGAAGTTTACTTTTTATCTTATAACTGTGGTTGCAGGAAAATACTTGAATAACTATGCAATGCCTGGTTCTGGTGTGAATGTGTCCCACATTCCTACTGGATGGAACACTTGGTACACTCTGCAAGGAAACAGGTAAACACATACAACAGTGACAACTATATTATTATATTGAATTTTTTTTTTAAATTTAATAGCAAATATTATCACTACACTGTGTCCAACAATGGAGTAGCAGAGAAGCATAATTCTAGTTATGCTGACGACTACTTTACCGATCGTGTGAGGGACCACGCAGTGGAATTCATACTGGACTCGGCCGCCAAGGCCAAGACTGGAGAGAACCCTTTTTTTGCGTACATAGCCACACCCGCTCCTCACAGACCTGCCACACCTGCTCCTCAATATGCCTCAAAGTATGCTGGGAAGCAAGCTCCTCGATCACCATCGTACGGCGATAAGGGGGAGGGCAAGCATTGGCTAATATCTGAAGGCAAGTGATAGCACATATAATTGACATGCAAAATATCTGGCAATTATTAATTTCACGTGGTATTATTATGAGGTGAGGTCTTAATAAAGATATGAAATTAATATTCTTTTTTATCAGCAGTTGTGTTAGCATTACTGTAGAAGATGTAGCTAACATATCACATGAAATGGCAGGAATTCACCTACCTTTATTGTGATGTGCTTTCTTAAATGAAATTGCTCTTTATAATATGCAAATGTGTGCACTTATGCAATCTCAAACAAATTGCTGCTTCCAGAACAGTCATATAGCTTAATCTTCACTACACTGCTATGTGTTCAGGTACTCCACCCATTGATAAGAATATTGCCGCTACCATTGATACCCTTTACCAAATGAGATTGGAGACCTTGTTATCTGTAGACGACTTGGTGGCTGCAGTTGTGAAGGCATTAGAGGTAATAAATAACAAATAATGGTTCCTCTAGTCATTATATTTTATGTTATCTGCAGAATGAGAATCTCATGGATGATACATTCATTTTCTACAATAGTGACCACGGTATGTTAGACATTATATATATATATAAATTATAAGGCATCTAGTTAATATTAGAGATTACTTTATACATATATGTAATTCAAAATTAGGATATCACTTAGGACAATTCAAGCAGCAGGTATGTATTGTTTTTAAACTATGTTCTAAGTTTGTCATTTAGTGATTCAAGTAATAAATTTAGGGGGAGAAACGGCAAATATACGATGAAAATATTCGAGTTCCTTTGATAGTGAGGGGACCCGGTGTGCAGGCCAACTCAAACACTAAGTCCGCGGCTGTCAATGTGGACTTGGTATGTGGGGCACACATTATCTCTTTAAATGATGAGGTTCAAACTGATTTCTGATATAATTGCAGGCTCCTACTTTCTTAGACTTGGCAGGAGTTGATATTCCAGATGACATGGATGGCATATCTTTGAAGAATGTCTTGCTGGGACAGAAAGAGCTGGTAAATGAGTTCTTTTTATAACTCGTGTCTGAAAATTCAGGATGCAATAGTACATAATCATTCTTGGTAACAATCATTATAGTAATCAGATTCATTAATTATTACATTTGGTTATCTGCAACGTGTATTAAAACATTAACTAATTTAACTATGTATACCCCAATACATTAAATATGCTAGTAATGATTGCTTTGAAATACAGTAAAATATTCTAAAAACAAAGTTAGATGTCCAAATTGCGCATATAAAGATCAAGTTATCAGCGAAAATGGAATGTTCTGATTAATAAAAACACAACAGAACAATGGTGCTTCTAAATGGATATAACTTTATACTTTTACTTTGGCATTACGCAGGTTGATGAAGATGCTAACATGGTGTTTGTGGAGTATTATGGTGAAGGAAATCCAATAATGTCTGGAATGGGATTTAATCATGGTAAATCATAATCATTCCTATTGAAATGAGGTTATACATCAGTGGGTTACAAAATCTCTTAAGTAATTCTCGGCTGAAATAATTATAATAATAGCAAAATTTCTCATTCTATGTTAATAAAAACTTAACCAAACATTTTGACTTGTTGTGTAAGTCCTCCTCAGGGATCATCATTGAGGTGTAACTCTCTGTGGTGAGCATCAAGATAACTGGTGAGTATACTTACCATTTATTATATATCGTGAAGGGTGATTTGCATGCAGCATAGACAGCCAGCATTGCTGAACCTTAGTAGCAACATCACCTATAATGGGAAGAAATAAGAGTGGTGGATGGATACATACAGACGACACTAGACAACAAGTTTAACAGAGACATAAGTTTACAGCTTATCATGCTGTTTATATTGTGTTTATTATGTCACCACAGAGAGTTAGACCTCACTGATCCTTGAAGAGGACTTTTGGCAAGAAGTTGAAACATTGGGTTTAATTTTAATTAACATAATATTGGCTGTTAGAATGAGAAAATTTGCTATATTAGTAATAGCAATAATTATTATCTATTTTTAATGGGGGGGGAGGGGGTTGATGAAGATGATCAATACATACTTTATTGTGTAGATTGCAAAAATAATACCTTCCTTGCTCTGCGTTATTACGATGAAACAATGGACACCGTGTTTTCAAAGTATTACATCAATGGTACGACAAGCCATGCATCATAATAATTTTGTTCTCTAAATATAATATCAGCTATCTCCTTTTATCTTCTTCATACTTAATTTAATTGTATAAATTCTAACTGTACACCATTTTTTCCCCATCAGATACTGCACCAACTTTGACTGGCAGTGAAGATTTGCTATATTGGAAAGAATACTATGACATATCTAAGGTGTATAATCTATAATTGCTTAATTTATTTTGCTTAACTTAATATAGTAGTACCAAAGATTATATCTTAGTATGAATATTTGCTTGGTGTTGGCCCCATCCTCACACTCCTCTGAACAGAATCCTTTGGTTTGTCGATCTTTACCTATTGTAAAATTGTTAACCTATTTGAATTAGGTTGTGTCTGACATATCTGATTTTGTGCTGACATAGTTACGACTTTCAAACTTAGTAGATATCATAGTTTTAGCTCTATACGTAGCAGTGTTCTTACTTGAAATTCCAGTGTCCAATAGCCAAAGTCACAAAGTAAGTCGTGTGTGCGTGTGAAAGTGTAGAGTGTTACAGCTGCTACTTAGCTATTAAAGAATAGTAAAATATAAACAACTACCAAATAAACATATTAGCTTCCTTTACACAGTTTTTTCCAGCTGCTGCTTTAGTAAGCAAGTCACCATTTAGGGAAAGACTATAAACTGGTAACTACTTAGAAATTCATGCTTTTTTTTTCTTTTTTTTTTTTCCAAGTCAAATAGTTGTGGAGAGTGGTTACCATGACACTGAAACCCCTTTTACTATGACACTGAAACCCCTTTTACTATGACACTGAAACCCCTTATCATACGTCTTTAAAAACTCGGCCGTTTTTAAAGTAGCTAGAGTGCCTTTTGTCAGGTCATTTAGATGAAGCTATCACAGGGAGTAGGAAGCCAGATTGTATTGGTGCGGCCATTATAACCACACGCACTAATCACACCCACTCGTTTATTGAAGTAAGAAGTTTTATTAATAGATACAGAGTCATGTGTACCATGAGATTTATTTAGACACAGTTGATGTGATTGTATATAATTAGCTTCATTTAAAATATTCATGCTACGTTGTAAAGGTTGCTTTTACTCTCGTTGCTTTAGGATCAATGGCAATTGAAAAACTTGCATAACAACAACAACACTGTGCCAACTGATGACATAGAGAAAGCCCTCGAGGTATGTTTGTCTGCTGAGGTGGGGACTTTATAGGATTTAAATGAATTAGGTGAAATGTTTCTGTTTTTTTAATTTTGATTGTAGGCTGCTCTAATGGAGTACCAGATATGCTCTGGCCAGCGATGTAGAGACATGAGGCACAAAAAATTAATAGACTGAAGATTTCCTTTTGGGTTACTGTAAATATTTTGAGTTAATTGTAGAAAGACATTTATATGAACACAATGACAATTTTCCAATTATAAAATGTAAAATAAAAATTGATTTTGATGGTGCTGTGTTAGACGTGGAGGTGGTATGTAGTCAAATGAAAGCCTAAGATTGTCTTTTTATGTTTTGTGCTAAATTACTTCCGGTAAGCATGACATATTCGAAGCATATTGTAAGTTAGAACTATGCTCAGTGAGCTCTGGCACAGCAGGATCAAGTAATTGTTTTCATATTTATTTTTAATCTGCTTGCCAGTCAGTATTAGATGGTATTTATATTCACCCACAATAGCTACCATTCACTAGTTGTTTTTATTTTCAAAACTCCTGACTTTTTTTTTCATTAAAAAAACAAACAAAATGTTAGAGCTAAACATAACAATCAGATGAGATAACAAAAGCTAATTTCTACACAAATAAAAAAATTATAATCAGCACTACCAAAGTATTGCAATTGTTCTATTCATAGTTTTATAACATTTTAGAATATGTAATTGATTGTTTCCACCAGTTGATCTAATTCATCTTTTGCTTTCTTCCGAATGAAATCTCTCACCAGCCCACGGTACTTTGTCATAATCCTGAGGATTGATAAGAAAAGTGTGAGAGAACCCTTGAATATTCTCGTGTTGCGTGATTCCACTGTGTAGTTGAGGATATGAGACGATGTCAGTCTCTGTCTTGAAATGAAAGGCACACAGAACAAGGGACAAGATTCCATCAGTCTTCTTTGTTATGTGATGGATGTGGAAGATGTGTCTGTCTTTTGTTGTGTGATGATTGGAATAAAACTTTTTGAGGGTTTTGTCAGAAACTGAGAGAGAACGAAGGTTGTCTACAGTTGACTTAATAGCAGCAACTGCAGTGGCTTCCGTCACATCGGTGAGACTGTATTATTAAATCACCTACAGCAACTTTATCATTGAGCACAGTACTCTCATCGAACTTTGAGTTTTGTATCCGAAATCCAATTGTTGAGAGACAGTTGACGTAGCTGATGTACCATTCCATGGGTTCTGTTGTTTGCGTCCATTTTTCATCAGTTGACATTTGAGCATAGAGTAAACTGTTCAAAATGTCAGACTTGCTCTTCTGTGAAATTTTGTCGCTAAACTGAACCAGACCTCCTGACTTTACATATCCATGGTTTGAAAGATCAGGAAGGTGATTTTGAATTTTAGTAGCTTCTATCTAAAGAAATTATTGGAAAATCTCCAAAAGCAAATAAGGAGAGGTGAAGAGTTTACAGCTATAAAACTATACAACTCAGATTTTGATCACTATTTGTACTGGTATTAAAAAACTTATTGCTATTACTATAAATTATATAATTAATTATTGCATGCATTAAATTATATTAATAAGCTTTAAACATGTGCAGTTAGGAGAGTAAACAACGCCTTTCATGTGCATTCATTATTACAACAAAGATGCATTGAATTATTAATAAATTGTGGAATTAATGGAAGTTAGAATAATGCTGTAATCTTTCATTTTACTGTTTAAGCAATTAGGATTCATGTAGGAACCTTGACAAACAAACTAACAAGACAAGTTGTGCCTCCATTTGCTAAGACAAGTCTATAAGATCTGGCTTTCTTTGTAATGATTTCTTCCATGATCATATTGCTGAGTTATTTTACAGAGAAATACTATATTTAGTACATTTTTATGAGTAAGAATTTCAATAATCACCAAACTAATTTGTCTACCAGTTAGTCAGCAAGTGAATATGACAGTCTGTTAGTCATGTTTGGTTGTGCCAATTAACTGACATTCCATAAAAATTTCAAGCTAAGATAATATTATTTATTTATATTTCAGTAATGCCAACAGAGGTGTGTGTATATTACTGAATAATATGAGCTGAGCAGAGGTGGTAAAGCATTGTCATTACCTGAATGAAGTTCTACCACTCTATACATTAAACAAACACTAGGAAAGCCAGACCTCATTTCTAATTGTTATGCAGATAAAGGGTTGGGTGTGAACCCTGCAAACTCTGATTACATGTGGAAGACAATTAAACAATTTTAAATGATATACATTCAGTCGATCCAGTCGCTTAGCAATGAACTGGACAATAATTCAAGTGGATTCAATTTCTTCAAGTTGTAGGGACGCTTGAAACTGAAATTAATCAGGTAATATGCTTAAGTGATTTCATTGACCATGCAGAATGTGCTGTTATGTGATACAAATAGATATAATTATAGGTTTGACACCAGACACTTTCCTCATGTAGTGCTTTGGTAAAGGGTCTGGCCATGCCAGACTATATTAAATCTAAATGCCACGTGATTGGAAACATTTTAGAATAAATGTATTAGCTAATACATACAATACTAAAGCTACAATATTATTTAAAAAAAGAACAACCAAATGGCAAGTTGTTACCCAACAAACTGGAGATTATAATAATATAAAACTACCAAAGCATGACAAAATTTTGTATCTAGAAAAAATAGATGTTATTATTTAAAATGAATCGCCAAAATTGCGAACCCTCAACGCTACTATACACTATCTAGATATTTCCTCAGACTATTTATTAGGCATACACTTACCTGTTGCTCATGGAATAACAACGTAGATGTAAATTCTGTCTATATATGAGGAGCTAAATGTGGAAGAAATACTCACCAATATATCTCCCCATATCGTAACTCATACAATAAGTTTTATTTATTATACAAACCTTGTGGCCAGTTTGCTATTTGTGTCACCTTCTGCTTTTTCTTAGTAGAAGGTCTGGAATTATCAACCTGTGAAGGAATGATGCACTATTTACTAATAATCGTGAGTTGAAAAACTTGATCTTTTTGGATCTATTATTTTTAATTAGATATTATAACGCTATCATATAAATAAAAATATTCTTTACACTGAATGAGGCAATTGTTGACTCACTTGTGTACATACTGTAAAAATATTTCTAAACACATACCATTTGAACTGGTGCCACCAGCAAATTATTAAGCTCAGTATTGTGGAAGGATAGGAATTATCCTACAAAAAATCAACCAAATTTTTTATTCTAGCACTAGCTACTATAGATATACTTGTAGAGCATGTCTTCTAATGTAACTATTTCAGGTACCAGTTAAACAGCTACAATTGTACTGATCGTAAATACATTAAAATTAGACACTATTCTTGAAGATTTCAAACTATTCATTCCAAGCTGATTTATTGACACACCTCTTCGTAATTATTACTCCTTACTTAAAATTAATAGATTTCTTTTCATGTAATCATCCAAGAGTTCACTCAAAATTTAAATTTAGTCCTTGATTAACTATAACACTTGAAATAAGACTTACTTTGTCTGTAATATAAGACTTAATGTTTTAATTCTATAATTATTATTATTACTAATACAATTCCTTAGTTCTTACTGGAATAGTTGGAGATATTAAATCATTATTTAATAGCACAGGCAAATCGTGACTGTGTCCTGCCTCAGTAATCTAATAAATATAATAAAAAAAAAGGAATGATAATCACATGATCTGAATGCTATTAATCAAGTGAATAAAAAACACTGAGAACTATGTGGGTGTTGTGTTAATAATAATTCTATTTAGAGGTCACACAAATTTTTAACCTTATTGTGAAAATTTTGACATAATGATAAGTAAACAACTTTATTCTTATCTGCACAAATAGTTGAGAGAAAAAATTGCATGTAGCTTAGATTTGCCATAGTAAACTTTGTATAATTGACTTAATGGTAAACTATTATTCAGGTATTGTTGAGTAATAATATCTCACTAATAATGAAAGGGGCATATACTATCAATTGTCTTTACCTGGTCACATTCTGTTTCTAGTAATGTACAAACATCTCTGTCCTCTTCACTCTTCAGGAAGTGTGGTTTCCTTTGCTTTATAATATCACAATCATCTCCCTATATAATAACATAAAGTATTATTTGTACTTTTACTTTTGTGAATACATTGTTGTAATGTTTACTGAGTGCCTTTTGGGGCTTCACTAATTTTAAGAGATAGATTTTGTCAACTTACCTTATCAAAACTCGTCTTGGGTTTGTCAATGTCAGATGTAGAAGAGATATCACAACATAATGTTATCCCTTCATTATCTGAATCATCAACACTGGTATGACCACAGACATTATCCTGCAAAATATTGATACATTTCAACTAATGTTCATAAAATGACAAAAAACACTTGTACGTAGAAGACAAATTAAGAAAGTGTAAGAATGTTCCAAATTATATTATGGTGCACGCCTGTCAAATATTAGTTCTTAAGTTATTATAGATAGTATTTTTGCAGGCATACTTGAAGATCACATCCTCTTGAAGCTGTTAGTAGCACCAGATAAGGAACTTCAGGTTTACTGATCTGTAATGGTAGACTATTTTGTCAGTGAGCATATTTACACTTTCTATTCAGTGAATCTTGTCAGGATTTATTACTGGCTGATTTGCTGATACTTTTTAGTCATCGAACAGGAAGCTAAGTTAGTTTTAGTTCTACACTTTTCAAATTAAACTTATAAAATTCCAATAGTTCACTCATATTTATAGTTAGGTTCAGTTGAACTCACTTAACTAATCGTACTTAAAAAGAAAAATTCAATCATTTTTATTCAGTTTGAAATCACTGACACAAGAATTTAATATGCTCAGCAGTGGATCCACCTTCTCTATTCTCCACATTTAGTAGGTCAGCTGGTAATAATACACATTTTTTGTCAATACTAATGCAGTATGATTGTTGAGTTGCTCAAGAAGAGAAATCCTTTTAACAAAATTCTCAATTTGACTTGCTGACTCTGAGCCTGACTGACAGCTCTCCCAGAATTTCAAACTTTCTTCTTTTCATTTTGGAAATACAATAACAGAGTGGCCAATACTAACCCAGCTGCTTTAATCAAATAATTAAGATCTACCTCATAACCACATTTCTATACATGTTTATGTCCATTTTTGTAAAAGAAAAAGAGAAAAAAAAGCACCATTGATTTTACTCTATAATTAAGGATAATATGGACTGATTATTTTCATTTTATTATTCTCCTAAATGCTTTTATTATTCTAGAATTATTCCACTATGCTATTACATGTCTGTTATTCCAGAAAAATGCTAGCATAATCTGGCGGGGCCTATTTGTCAGAGTGCTAAGCTAAGCATTAAGTTATTATTATGTCATTATTCTTTTGCCATCCAAGTAGTAAGTGTCCCAGGTTTATATAAAAGTATTGCTCACATTCAATGTGTCAAACTCACTTGCTGTGCTATATAATCTCTAATATCATTAGATCCAGTGTATTAAATGTCACATAGTTTTAACATAAGGCTATAGAACTAAGTTTTGTAAACCCAAAACTACCGAGACAGAATCTTTGGTTAATTATTGAAAATTAGTAAAAGCATTCTTCAGACAGATAGCTCATTTAGGCTACTTTTAATTAAAACATTACGCATTGGACAGATTGTTGATGCTTTGATTAAATGCCCACATGCTCATTCACTGCAGAAGTAGCCATCAGCAGAATGAGAAAACATATTTTTAGTACTTGTCAAACCTAAACACACCCACTCATTATTACAGATTGTAATGGGTTTATTCTTTGTGACTTAGTGGTAACTATGGCTACTTGACCTAACAGATTAAATAAAATATATAATTAGTCTATTCATATTATTTTTGAGTGATAAATACCACTCTGTATTGTTAATAAATAACTAAGATGTTTGTGCTGTTTAATCATAAGGAAGATTAACAAATGGGAAGAAGTTAGGGCACTAAAGATAAAAAAATTTTCTGTGCTATTATCCATTACTAATTGATTGGTACTGTGACTCTTAAAGATACACAAAAAATGCATATTTTTACATTCTATTATGAATAATATGAACTGCTACATTGCTATAATGACAATCGTGCATTCTATATACTTTTAGTCTCAAATATGATTGCTCAATGATACAGTAGTTATTATATCTCTATTGCTGTCAGCATTTCCCCAGCTTTCTTTAGAGTGAAATCTTTCACAGACTTCCTAATGGCAGCGTATAGTTGAGGGTTGAATCCAACTGTGTAAAATCCTCTGAACAGTCCTACATCAGGTAATTTCACAATAGAATTTAAGATATGTTCGTTATAGTTAACTTTGCTGAAAGAGAACATGGCAAGCATTACTGAGATACTCCCATCTGGGTCCTTTTGCACACAGTTTACTTGGAAGCAATAGTTTCCCTTGGAGGAGCTATAACTGTTAGAGTATAACATGGTGAGCTTCTCACTTGGTGGTGACAGAGAACTCAGCTCATTTATTAATGAGCTAATGGCCGCAAGAACGGTAGCACTAGTTTCTTCTTTGAGGTTTTTAATAACCACATCTGCTAGTGTCACTTTACCATCAGCAAATTTTGAGATTCTGTTGGTCTTCATGCTTTCACTTTCATATCCAATTCTCGTCAGAACTTGAGCATAGGCAAGATACCAGTCTACTGGCTTTTCAGCTCTTTTGCTTTTGTCATCTGCAGAAGTTTGGGCGTAGAGCAAGCTATTCAAAATGTCTCTTTTCTCTTGAGAGGTAACGTTCTCACCAAAGTGAGTTATTCCTCCAATTTGGATATAGCCAAGGGCTGTCAGGTCAGGGATATGATCACTTCCTTTAGGGATAGACATAGTGGGATTGATATTTAATCCAACAAAATCTCCAAGAAGAAAGGATAAAACTACATAAGTACTAGCTATTTGCTTATATATTGCTTCACATGATTCTTTGTTCTTTTTGTAGGTCATCACTGGAAGACAACAAGTCATTGAGTCAGTTATTTTGAGCCATGATGTTAGTTTTTGTTGGCACAACTAGTCTTTCAAAGACTTCCAAGTGTTTTATATGCGCATAAAGATACATTTCTATACCAAGCAAAGATGTGAGTTTTTTATTCATTTGTAAGTCTGCTCTTTGGTAGTCAGCAGGTAGTTTATGTATTCATAATTTGTGTCACAGTTGGTATTGTGTGTGTTGTGGTGTTATTTCCCATTTTATTGACTGCTGATGAACACAAATGCAATAAGTTTCATGTTGGTGCTTCAATTTAATATCAATAAAATTTAGATTGTATAATGTTAATATTTTGTTATAAAATTAATGTATTTGTAGTTGTCCAGCTATTTAAAAAGACCTTGATAATGTGAGTCAGCAAGTCACTAAGAAATTTAATGCGAATTAGATTAAAATAAAAAAGTGATGCTTACAGTTTAATGGCGCCTATTCTTGTATGAGCCACGAGGTCGCCATTTGGCACGTGCACTTCTGTTAAACTCTGCACTTTGACTTCTGCACCAGCGCTGTGCTCTTTCCAGGTGAGCAGCTGCTTACTTGGATCGTTGTGTGCTGAGCCCGCCTGACTCCCTCCATTAATGCAATTTAACTCTACATAAATATGGTCACTTGGTTTGATTGTGACACCCTATTTAAATAGTATTTGGGAGAGAGTCAGGCTGGCTAAGCTAGCTGCATGAGTATATTGGGTGCATGCATGTCACATGATGTGTGTGCCCTCCCCTTTTGCGGCTTTGGAGTGACCCTCGGGCCTATTCCCCCTTGCTATTTCTTTTCTTTCTTTTTTTAGAATAGATTCATGGATTGCCACTTCATCACAGTGGGGAGCTATTAGTCAATATTAATTAACCTCCCCACACTTGGAAAGTTCCTTCTAAACTATGAAAATGTGTCATCTACATATCTCTTCCTTAACACAAGTTTGACTGGAACTTTAAAGCTATATCTTCAAACAATTCTGGCTACCACTGCATTAACAGGAGAACTGATGGCTGCTCCATCTACTTGTTCATAACAGTTCCCGTTGTACATAATGTAAGATGAGCCAAGACAGACCTCCAGCAATTTATATTCCTTCAGGAGGTAGACTTTATTCTCTCTTATAAAGTGTTGTCATTCTGGTGCTTATATGTGATCACAGATACTGCCTCATCTATTGGAACATTAGTGAACAAAAAATTAAAATACATCAAAACTCATCTTCATCATTTTGTCAAATCGCAAGCTTACAATATTAAATGTTTGCATGAAATGTGTTGAATTTTTAATGTGTGAATGTGTCTTGCCAAACAATGGAGATACCATTTTTGACATGAACATTGATAAATTGTAAGATGGTGATCCAATGTAGGAAGCAATTGGTCTAAATGGGATTCATAACTTGTGTATCTAAGGAAGACTACAAAGAAGAGTTGGGTGTGAGTCTTAACCTGTTGTACAACAATAGGATATGTACCTGGACTTTCTAAGTTCTTGAATGCAAGGCCTATTTTAGTTTTCTGAGTCTTTGTTGGATCAACAAGTCTATAAGAGGCTGGTAGTGTCAATAATGTGAGTTTGGAAGGGTATTCTTCCTTATTTATAAGAACTGTGGCTCTATGTACCTTTATCAGCTGAAAGAATGGCTACATCAGACATTAATGTCAATTGTGACTAATTTTGTCCCATATAAAAATACTCTTTAAAACATTATTAGAAAAGGAGGATAATTGTATGTTGTAAGTGACAATGCAGTTTTCTATGTACATGTACTATTATATCACAATCTACTTGTTCAAATATGCCATCTTATTTTGAACTAATTTCAGTCTCTAATTTCTCAACTTCACTTAGCGATTTTGTTTGAATATATATTTTCACCCATTTGCTATTACTTGCGTAGACACCAGGATCAACAGCCATTCTATGAACTGAATAGTAAGTTATTATATCGGATGACTCCATGACATAGTTGAGGGCATGCTCAGTAGTGATCACTTTCCTGAAGTAATACATGGACAGCATAATGTGCAGGCTACCGTCAGGCTACTTTTTGACGTACGTGACTCGGAAGTTGTAGCCCTCACGTGAAGTACTAGTATTCTTGCGGTACAAGATCTTGAGCACATCATTCTGAGGTGGCAATGCCCGCAGAATTTTAATGGAGTTGTTAATAGCAGCTGCGGCAGTAGATTTCACTATAATTAGGGAGGTTATCAGATACTATATCACCTACTGTTAATTTCTCAGGGTGTGAGGTGTGCTTTTCAGATTCCAAACTTTCTATATTACATAGCCGATTTTTGTGAGAAAGTGGACGTAAGAGAGATACCATTGCAATGGTTCATTTCCTCTAATGAATTTATCATTGGCTGAGAACTGGGCATACAGCAAGCTGTCTAAGGCATCGTTTCTTTCTTGTGCAGAAGTTATTTCTTCAAACTGGACAACTCCTCCTTCTACAACAACTCCATTGGATGACATATTTTTCAAATGTTCCATTGATTTTAGAGTAGACATCGCACAAAGCGAATTATTTTAAGAAACTTCAAGAAGAAAATTGTGTAACTTTGCAATTGCATTAATTTTGAACCAAGCCTATTGACTTTCTAATGAGCTGAAGTAGGTGAATATGAACAATTGTCCTTTTGCTACAGTAGGGCATCAATGGAAGTCAACACTTCATTGTGCCAGTTACATTTCAAAGATAGAATAGCTATTCACTATTAGTACAACATTGCACACTACTCAAAGAGTAGTGGACAGTCGTGTGAATGAAAACATGCCTACTAATTTTGCAGTAAAGTATCAAGTGGTAACTTCCACTGTCTTAAGTATTTTAGTCTCCACTTCACAGTCACTTGCACTATGTATTGTATATACTAGTTGTAAAAATCTGTGAAAATTTCATTGTCTAGAAAATAAAATGGTACATGTATCTTCAAAAGAACTAAAAAATGTATTTCCTCAATTAAAATTGGGTTTGGTAAAATTTTCTAATCATTCAATAAATTTTGAGTATACATGTATATGCTCCATGGGCCCTTTATTGTTTTGCTGTCAATGTTTTTTAATAGACCTTGAGACTTAAAAATTAGTTTTATTAATTTTTTCACTTAGAGTCATTTGAGCGGGTATGACTTGTTTCCAAATGTTTATTTGTTTTAAGATAAATCATCTTGTTGTAATGGTGGCCATATGAATACAGCCCAGATTTGCTGAGAATGATAACTTTGAGGCTTTATAATGTACTAAAAACAAGCACAAAATTTTAAACATAGGACTGACTTTTGCTTCAAGCCACCCAAGAATTGAAGAGCCTCAGCCATCTATGTGTGATAAGACTTTGAACCTCTGGTCAGAAGCACTGAGACATACAATGCTTACTTACAGCTGCATTTAGAGAGACAGAAGACAATTAGATATTTAGGACAAAGCCAAACTTTATGTCTGTTACCTTGCACAAACACACACTCTCTCAATTCTGTATAGCACAATACCAATACACATGACATGCACAATCTATATTCAATTGTACAATTATTATCACATATGAACTTAATCAAATTTTTATGCTGGAATTATGTAATGGTGTATTTCTTTCTTCCCTTTCAAGTAACTTAACTCTAGTTCAATGAAAATTACTGCAATTAAGTTCAGTTCATTAGCTTTACAGTAAATAGTCTTCCATGTACATCACAATGAATTGAATATGTACATTTGTAGTACTCATGTAGTCCATTTTTGTGACCATTCAAGTTACACATAAGCTGCTATTAACCTTGTCATTTGTGATTGCTCATGCCCACCTCTCCACCACTATCTGCTGTAATATATCTCGGTAACCATTACTGGAATAAAGGGGGTTGGCAATGCAAAGGAGCCTCATTTCCATCCCATTCTTGCTAACAAGTCATGCACCCTTGCTAGTTCTTGCTAGCATCTTCTTTGCCCATTCCTGCTAGCACATCTTCGCTAGATCCTGCCAGTACTGCTGGCACACCAATACTAGACCTTGTAAGCACACTCCCTACCCATCCCTGCTAGCACAATCCTTGCTAGCCCATGCCAGCACCTTTTACTCTTCTCTTTACTTCATCCTTAACCTCCTCTGCAGTTTGCCCTTTGGATTTATTTCCTTTCTACTACTTCCAAGTTTGTTTTGGGAAGTGTATGTGTATGCACATCCTCCAGTGACTAAAAACAACACTACTCCCCAAATCCTTATAATATTATGCACACTCAGCATAACTAGAACTTTCTAGCCTCCTTCTAACACTCCCTAGAAATGAAGCATGCATTGTCTATACTCTTGGAACGCTTCCAAGTGTTCTTATGCGCATATAAATATATTTCTATACCGAGTAAAGATTTGAGTCCCTTATTCAAGAGTAGGTCATCTCTTTGGAAGTCAGCAGGTAGTTTATGTATTCATAACTCGTGTCACAGTAGGTATAGTGTGTGTTGTAGTGTTATTTCCTGTTTTCTTGACAGCTAATAAACACAAGTGCAATATGTTTCATGTTAGTGCTTCAATATATTTCAATAAATTTAATTTGTATAATGTTAATATTTTGCTACAAAATTAATGTGTTTGCAATTTTCTAGCTAATTAAAAAGACCTTGATAATGTGAGTCAGCAAGCCACTAAGAAATTTAATGAGAATTAGATTAAAATAAAAAAAAAGTGATGCTTACAATTTTGCTGCGCTTATTCTTGCGTGAGCCACAAGGTCTCCATTTGGTACGTACACTTCTAGTAAATTCTGTACTTTGACCTCTGCACCTGCGCTGTGCTCTTTCCTGGTGAGCAGCTGCTTACTCGGATCGTTGTGTGCTGAACACCTCCTGACTCTCTCCTTTATCCCAATTTAACTCTACTTAAATACGGTCGCTCGGTACAATTGTGACACCCTACCTAGCTAGTATTTGGGAGAGAATCAGGCTGGCTAGATCCGGAAGTTGGTGACGTCAGTACTCGGTTTCTTGACATGCCAGTGGTCAATATTGGTACAGCAAAAAACCTTTATGAGGCTTTAAAGGCATCATTGGAAAAATTAGGTCTTGATTTTTCCGAAGTCATAGCTTTCATGTCTGACACAACTAACGTCATGAAAGGGGCTAGGTCAGGAGTTCAAAAACTTATAAATTCTGAAAATAGATTCTTGTACGATGCTGGTTGTATTTTGCATCTTGCTGATCTCACTATAAAGGCTGGAATTAAGTCATTTCCTGTTGACATCGACCAGCTTTTCATCGATGTGTTTTATCATTTTAAGCATAGTAGCAAAAGGAAACAAGAATTTAATGACATCTGGTGCTCACTTTTCACATCGGAGCCTGAAGAAATGTTAAAGCACAGCACTACATGATGGCTCAGTCTTCTTTGCTGTGTTGGGCGGTACATTTCACAGTATGATGGGTTAAAATCATACTTTCTTTCATGTGATGATCAAACTGATAAAGTACGAAGATATTAAAGTAATAAGATTGGCTTGAAACCAAGCCAATCCTTCACTTTCTTTCTTTTATCCTTTCTTTCTTTTATCCTTCCTCAAAAGTCGAATGAAAACACAACTTGTCTACTCTACTCAGAAATGACTAGACTAGTAAAAACTGTACGCAGCAAATTTACTCAACAGATTCGATCAAGAAGGTAGGAGAAGATCTTAAGAAACAATACACAAACAACAACAAAACAATACACGTTGTTTAAAAGTTTTCTTTGTGATATTCTTTAGCTAAGTAGTGGTTGTAACACACAATGCTTTGACACAGCTGGACATGCACCTACACAGACTTACCTTCGCAGTAGTCTAGTGGACAATGTATTTTCAGGTAAATACTGTGCGCACGGCTTATAACCATGACAAAGAGCGCACTGACTTACCACCGCCACTAACTCGAATAGAAATGGAAGTCCCTTAAGTTGTCAAGTTTTAACTGTACCGGCAAAAGAATTCAAAACGGTAAACAATTCAATTTCTAGGGTGATACGGGTACTGATCGATAAACCAGAGGATTCTGTTTAGTGCAATTTGAGACGGGGTCGACAACCGAACTAACACAAAAACGCGAGGGTCAAAGTACAAAAATGCCTTACGTACGTCCATACATATATACAAATAAATAAATAAACTAGTGGTGTGCTTGAGCACAAATGGCGAGCGAGCCTGATAGTTAGGTAACATAATATTAAGTATTGTTACTATGTTTTAACTTAGTTAATGCAAACACTATAATAGCAGTTATGACCTTTTATTTCAGCAAACAAATACAAAATCACTCTCTTACCTGATTAATGGTAACTTTTGTAGTATCAAACATCTGCCATTCTGATAATCTCAATCACCAGTAACTCTTGAACAAGCTCTCAGCTATGATAAAAAATAAACCAGTGTTATTATTTGTAATTTTAGCCAACAAATATGGAATTACTACTTACCTCATTCTTGAGTATTGATAACTTCTGTAGTATCAAATTGAAGTTACTTTGACCATCTGAATTACCTTGAATTTTTGACAACAAGCTCTCACCTACAAAAACAAAAGACAATCAATTTTAGCACACAAATACAAAATTATTTTCTTACCTCATTTTCTTGAGCAGTGGTAACTTTTGTAGTACCAAATTTGAGTCATTGAGACTATTTGAATTTACCAGTCACGGTTGACAACAAACTCTTAGCTATTAAAAAGAAAGGCCAGAGTTATTTTTGCATATTTAGCTAACAAATATGGAATTACGTACTTACCTCAGCATCCCTCGAGGTAGTAGCTTCCTTAGCATTAATACTTTACATACGTTTTTTCAGAAGTAGTGATAGCTCTCTTGGTACTGACTACAGGTGGCTCTTGACAACTAACAAGCCGCACTTATCCGGAAAAAAGGCGAAGTTTTGAATTTAAATCTGGTAAAGGGTCTTCAATGTCATAGTAACCGGTCGAATCAACTTGTTGTTTCTTGAAAAGCATGTGTTTTCGCAGGAATTTTCTCACACTTTGGAGCTTAAGTATAAAGTAAGGTTGCTTAATGCTGTAGTTTCAGAATAAACTGGAGTCAAGCCTAAAAAGCCGTGTTTTTTTGGAGAAAAAAGTTCCCGGCGTGCGCGTTTAAAGAGTATACGTACCACCATCCATACATACATACATATAACATATACCCGATTTTGCATTATCCACCCCTAATACTGTCTCGCTCGCTTCGCTCGCTCGCCAATAAATAAACTAGTGATGTGCTTGAGCACAAATGGCGAGCGAGCCTAAAGACTATACTATTTTTTATATGAGTGATTTTGACTTCTAACACTGAAGCTACTGAAAAGAAGGTCCAGTTTTTACATTTTCGCATACCCGAGTTTTGTTTGTGATATTCTTTAGCTAAGTAGTGGTTGTAACACACAATGCTTTGACACAACTGGACATGCACCTACACAGATTTACCTTCGTGGTAGTCTAGTGGACAATGTATTTTCAAGTAAATACTGTTGCGCACGGCTTCTAACCATGACAAAGAGCGCATTGACTTACCACCGCCACTAACTCAAATTGAAATGGAAGTCCCTTAAGTTTTCAAGTTTTAACTGCACCCGCAAAAGAATTCAAAAAGGTAAACAATTCAATTTCTAGGGTGATACGGGTACTGATCGATAAACAGAGGATTCTGTTTAGTGAAGTTTGGGACGGGGTCGACAACCGAACGAACACAAAAACGCGAGGGTCAAAGTACAAAAATGCCTTACGTACGTCCATACATATATACAAATAAACTAGTGGTGTGCTTGAGCACAAATGGCGAGCGAGCCTAAAGACTATACTATTTTTATATGAATGATTTTGACTTCTAACACTGAAGCTACTGAAAATAAGGTCCAGTTTTTTAATTTAGCATACAGGGTAAAGGGATTTCAGTGCCATAGTAACAATTCTCTGCAACTGCTTGGAAGGAAAACAACAACAACAAAACACGTTATTTAAAAGTTTTCTTTGTGATATTCTTTAGCTAAGTAGTGGTTGTAACACACAATGCTTTGACACAACTGGACATGCACCTACACATACTTACCTTCGCAGTAGTCTAGTGGACAATGTATTTTCAAGTAAATACTGTTGCGCAAGGCTTATAGCCATGACAAAGAGCGCATTGACTTACCACCGCCACTAAGGATTCTCAGAGCTCGTTAATTGAAAAATACTGGAACTGTGAACGCTTTACCTAACTTACGTAATTAAAAGCGCGGGCGAAAACAGAGGTCTCACGTACCCCATAAACAGATAAATAAATAAACTAGTGGTGTGCTTGAGCACAAATGGCGAGCGAGCCTGATGTTAGGTAACATAAAACTAAGTATTGTTACTATGTTTTAGCTTAGTTCATGCAAACACTATAATAGCAGTTATGACCTTTTATTCCAGCAAACAAATACAAAATCACTCTCTTACCTGATTAATGGTAACTTCTGTAGTATCAAACATCAACCATTCTGATAATCTCAATCACCAGTAACTCTTGTTCCTCAGCTACGATAACAAAATAAACCGGTGTTATTATTTGTAATTTTAGCCAACAAATATGGAATTACTACTTACATCATTCTTGAGTATTGATAACTTCTGTAGTATCAAATTGAAGTTACTTTGACCATCTAAATTACCTTGAATTCTTGACAACAAGCTCTCACCTACAAAAACAAAAGACAATCAATTTTAGCACACAAATACAAACTTACTTTCTTACCTCATTTTCTTGAGCAGTGGTAACTTTTGTAGTACCAAATTTGAGCCAATCTGACTATTTGAATTTACCAGTCACTGTTGACAAGCTCTTAGCTACAAAAAAGAAAGGCCAGAGTTAATTTTGCATATTTAGCTAACAAATATGGAATTACGTACTAACCTTAGCTTCCCTCGAGAAGTAGTAGCTTCCTTAGCATTAATACTACGGCATTCTGACTACTAACAGCTCTTGACAACCAACAACCGGCACTCCGTATCCCCCCCATAAAACGGCGAAGTTTTGAAATTAAGTCTGGAAAAGGGTCTTCAATGCCATAGTAACCGGTCGAATCAACTTTTTGTTTCTTGAAAAGCAAGCATTTTCGAAGGAATTTTCTCACAATTTGGAGCTTAAGTATAAAGTAAGGCTTGCTTAATCCTGTAGTTTCAGAATAAACTGGGGTCAAGCCTAAAAAGCCGTGTTTTTTTGGAGAAAAGAGTTCCCCGCGCGCGCGTTTAAAGGGCATACGTACCATCCCACATACATATATACATATAACATATACCCGATTTTGCATTATCCACCCCTAATACTGTCTCGCTCGCTACGCTCGCTCACCAATAATAATTCTGGAAGTTGTAATTTCTTAATTCGATAATTTCTTAATTCGATAATCGAAACTTAATTAATTAAACTGAACAAGGCCAGCTGTCTCTGAAATGCAGAGAGAGATTTTGAAGGCATCAAACTGGAGTTGAAGTACTTGCATAACACACCTGGTCAGCTAGTGGCCATTGTAACTTCCATTAAATGTTGTTATTGAACACATAAATGTTGAACCATTAAGACAGTTTTTAGTAAAGCTCAACCTAGTCTTTGGTGGGGAGCTTGTTGTTGGGACTGAGCTAAATGCATGTTGTCATGATAAAGCTATCACATGTTTATCACAATCACACTACAAGGTACACTGTTTAGCTTACTATATTAAGACTAGATCAACACTATAAGTTCAGTGGTTGAAACATTTGTGTTTATCTTGCTAGTGGAAATTACAGTGTAACTAGCTATACCCAGTCACAGAATTTCTGTAATTAGTATGAGGTCATTATGTAGTCTTAACATGCCCCACTAGATTAGCTACTCAGTGCCTACCAACTCAACCAATGCCTAAAGAGTTCTCTAGAGTTCTAGTTCATTAGTGAGTTCAATCGCGATTGTAATGTTTGTGCTTACGTGCCTTTTCCACAACACAACTGAGTCCTGTGTGGAAGACCCCAGTAACAGGATCTATGGAGCAGCAATTGGAGGATGTTTACAGCCGACAAATTTGAGTGTATATCAAAATACAATGCTATCTTGGGAGCATGTCCATTGTCTTGTCAATGCAATTCAATCATAACTGTCTTTCGTCCGCAATAAACACAGTAATGTTTGTGCGTGCCTTTTCCACCACACAACTGAGTCCTGTGTGGAAGACCCCAGTAACAAAATCTATGGAGCAGCAATTGGAGGATGTTTACAGCCGACAAATTTGAGTGTATGTCAAAATACAATGCTCTCTTGGGAGCATGTCCATTGTCTTGTCAATGTAATTCAATCATAACTGTCTTTTGTCTGCAATGAACACAGTAAGGCTTGGTAAATTAATAGATCAATAATAAGAAACAAAAGTAGGGAAAGAATTAGTTAAGTTTGATACTTCTACATTGGCAAGTGAGTAAATGGAGCACAGAAGCTTGTTTACGATCTGTTTATGTTTATACAGCATGTTATTCAGCACAATCAATGCCGAAGTATATCAAGGAAGCCTAAAATCTGGTGTAGTCTTTCACTTCTGTCCGAGTATTGGAAATGATACTGAATGCTTGAAGAATTCCTCAGCTCCGTGCAAGTACTTAAACATGGCTACATTCTTGCTTAAAAGGCACAGGAACAATGTCAGCTTAGTCATCGATGAGAATTGCAGTCTAACTACTGTTCTCAGCATCACACCAGGTAGCTCGTACATTAAAATAGTGGGAGCACTAGACAAAAGTGGGAAGGCTCCTGTGATTTGCTGCAACAGTAATTCTGGAATCAAGATTAATGGAACTTTCCATGTCACTATTATGAACTTGTCCATACGCCAGTGCAAATTTGATGTTGACTCATCGTTAATGAACTATGCCGCAGTGGGAATACTAAATTCTTCATTGGTTTTCATCATCAATGTGAAAATAACAAATTCATCAAGAACCGCATTGTATTTGAATAACTGCAAAGGAACTGTGGAATTGACTGATATAAATATAATGCATAATGGATTCAATTCAATAAAGTCAATGCAAAGAGCAAATGTGTATATCTCTTCTGCAATCTATGTTGAACACACAAATGCAGCTGTACCAGTGCATTACAGAATAAGCAATAGTAAGTTTATGTTTAATTCTGCTGCCTACAGTAATAATAAAAAGATTGAGCAGGACCATTACGGTAGTTATGGTGGGGCATTGCATTTCGTTATTAACAATTCAAATAATTCTCTTATAATAGAAAACTGTTATTTTTCTCACAATTTGGGACAACGCGGAGGTGCAATGTACCTAAAAATTTTATATGGGTCTAGCTTAAACTTAATTAAGATAAACAATTGTACATTCTTTAATAATACTGCATACTCAGGCGGTGCTGTCATGGTAATTTATGAAACTTGCCACCATGACAACCAAATAGTCATTGGCCGGTGCAAATTCCTGTCCAACTCTGCTGAATATGGAGGCGGAGTCAGCATATTTGGACGTGACTGTTCGACAAGACCAAACAGCTCCAATATTGCATTCTTAAATTGTACTTGGAAATACAACACAGGAACTTTCAGTTCTGTACTAGACTTGTCACCATTCGGAAAGGACATTATAGGATTTTTTCCCTCCGTAATTATTGAAAACTGTGTTATTGAAAACAATACAATAGGAAAATATCATATTATGAATACAACCAGAAATAGCCCCAGCATCCATTATATTAACTCGGGTGTAGTCATCAATACAAGATTCTCTCTTTACTTTGCTGGAACAAACTATGTCACCAACAATAAATATTCGGCAATAGTGGTTGCTTATGGCACTATTGAATTTAAGGAACATTCATTTACTGCATTTGAAGGCAACGTAGGGTACAATGGTGGGGCACTGAGCCTGTATGGGTTCTCTAGAATGATTTTGAACCGTAACCAAACCTTAATCTTTCAAAAGAACCGTGCCTTAAATTATGGAGGAGGTATCTTCTACCACACAACAGTTCAGCATAGTCTATTTAGTGGTGATAATTGCTTTATGGAGCGTCTAAATCAAGATAATGACATATTTCTCAACACCACTCAAGTTATATTCAAAAACAATGGAGCGGGAGAAGGGAACTCTATATACTCAGATTCTTTTGCGGAATGTTTCCACCAGTGTAACGGCAATGACAATTATAACTTTGTTCCACACTTTAACTATTCCGATATTACTAATTGCTTGGGAAACTTTTCGATACCATCTAATAATCATGAATTCGTTTCTGGAGGAATAAAATTTATTTTTGATAAGAACTCTTCATATAACTACAAGGTTATACCAGGACAGCAATTGGACATACCGTTTCATGTAGTAGATGAATTTGGACAATTGATTAAGCCCTTAATGAGTGTTCAAATCGCTTTTTATTCACAAAGTAAAGTACACATTGAACCTACCTATACCCTTAATTCTACAGTTACTCTAATGGGTGAGCCTGGCCAATCATCACTGTTCTATTTCTTTGTGCTGGGTGTGCGAAAAAATTACTTCTCCTTCAATGTATCCCTCCTGCCTTGTCCTCCAGGTTTTTACCTTTCTCAAGATGCCTGTAAGTGTGGTGTGGAAGAGTATTGGGGTATTGTATCTTGTCATAAGTCTTCAGTCAAGCTGAAGTTTGGACTGTGGATAGGTTATTATCCAGAAGGTAGCAAAGACAGCCATGATCTTTACACTGCTTCCACTGATAAGGCAGTCCTTAGTAATCCGGGATATGACAAGAATAAAATTAGGACCCTAAATGCTAATAGTGAGAATTTGAGTGCACAAATATGTGGCACTAATAGGACAGGAATACTGTGTGGCCTATGTTCTGAAGGAACTTCTTGCTACTTCCACTCTAGAGATTTTAGGTGTGGACCAATTGGAATGTGCCATTTAGGGGTATTATTCTACATATTGTCTGAGGTAATGCCAATGATAGTTCTATTTGCCATATTAATTGTATTCAATTTAAGTTTAACCTCAGGAAATGCCGTAGGGTTAATATTTTTTGCTCAATACCTGAATTGCACATGGTACAATTCAAAATTTGCTAAAATTTTTCAGTCTCCATATCATATTATTTATGGGGTATTGAATTTTGAGTTCTTTGAAATACATTCACTCAGTTTCTGCTTTTGGCCTACGACCCAAATTCAAGATATTTTAGTTCTCAAGCATGTCACCATATTGCTTGGTTTAGTATTAGTTTTTCTTCTCATCTTATTCCTTCGCAACAATTTCTGCAACAGAATTTGCCAGATTAGAAGACGGGTTAGTGCAGGAACTTCAATAGTGCATGGACTGTGTGCCTTCCTAGTTCTTTGTTATAGTCAGAGCTCAAGAACTTCATTTTATATTCTCAAGTACACAAAACCTTTGGGTTTCAACAACAAGACGCTGCCTTATCACACTTACTACGGTGGATTGCAATACCTCAGGGGCCATCATTTCGTGTACGCAATCCCCTCGTTCATCTCTTTAATATTAGTTACTTTTCTTCTACCTTTGGTTTTAATAATATATCCTTTACTTTTTCAGCTTCTGTCTCTTTGCAACCTTAGCGAGCACAAGTTTGTTGTATATTTCCTGCAAATAATTCGTATACACAAACTCTATCCAGTAATTGACTGCTTTCAAAGTTGCTACAGAGATAAGTGCAGGTTTTTTGCAGGACTTTACTTTGTCTATCGAGTCATTCTTCTATATTGCTATAATGCAAGCAATCCCAATGACTATGAACTATACATGTACCCTCAAATATTTCTTACTATTTTTCTCTGCATCCACTGCATTGTTCTGCCATACAAAAAGAGGATGCATAATGTATTAGATGGATTAATTTTTTCAAACCTTTTACTAATAAATTCTTTGGCGCTTCTGTCTGAGTTCTGGAGCAAGCAATATGCTCCCATTAAGGCTCCACCTGGTTATTTTCATGATGGATTCATTGACTATGTGTGTCTTACCTTGGTCTATGCACCTATCATTGTAGTGACTGTAATTCTAATGGCTAAATGTGTTAGATTTATCAAGAAAATATTGAGGAGAAAGCTACTTGGATCGGACGTTGCTGTGTATGACATCCTGGACTACTCCAGAAACACAAATGATGACTAATTAGTAATATTTGTAAGCTTGCAAGTGCTGCACTGAAAATTAGTAATCGAGTATTAATTAAGACTTGGTAGTTTGTGTCAATTAAAATCATTTTTTTGAAATATTTCAATTTTAAATTCTGAGTGGTATATATGTTGCTCATCCTGTACTTGGTTTATAATAATATCTAAGATAAAAGTAAATATCAGTGCTAAGTGCTATAGTATACAATACTTTACAAATACCATTACCTAAGAACAGCAAATTAGAGTACACATGAAAATTTTAGCTATAGGTTGTTTTCCTACACTATTAATGTTACAAAAATAAATAAACAAAACTATAATACAATTATGAGTTTTTTGTATGGCTTACACACATATACACACATTGTCAAACACAATATATTTAACACTACAAGTACTTTCTAGTAGAGCCATAGTCAGAGTTTTGCTGCAGTGGTAAGGTACTGTCTTCATCTATGCTTCTCGAGTAATCCAATACGTCATTTACATCAACCTGTGTGCCATTCCATCGATATGTCTGCCATAGCCCCTTGACTTTTACTACCACCTTAGCAGTAACAACTACGAAGAGTGCTACGATAGGTGCATATAATAAGATAATCCGCAACGAATCAGCTATACAATTAATCTTGGAAACAAATGAAGGATTTTGGTAAGACGAATTTTCAACAAAATACTCAGATTTAAAATATTCTGAGGTTAGAGCCAGGGCATTAATTAGAGAAAGATTGAACAGTACTAGAGCATCGATTATATTGTGCACCTTCTTCTTGTATGGCTGGACAATGCAGTGAATGCCGAGAAAGATAACGAGGAAAACTTGGGAGTATAAATAAAAGCTAAATCCATTGGGATTGTTGGAATAGCAATAAAGAACAATAATGCGATAGAGAAAATATAATCCAGCAAAAACCCTGCATTTATCTTTGTAACAGTTTTGAAAGCAGTCGATCAGTGGAATTAACTTATGCATACGAATGACACGCATAGTATAAGTGATGCACTTATGTTCGCTTAGCTTGCAAAGAGAGAGAATTTGAAGTGACAGAGGATACATAATTAGTACCACAGGAAGTAATGATGTCACAAATGTCAGACTGATGAAAGAAGGAATGGCATATATCAAATGCTTCTTGCCAAGATAATGCAGTCCACCATAGTAAGTGCGGTAAGGCAGAGTGTTGTTGAAGCCCAAGGGTGTTGTATACTTAAGAATATAGAATGAAGTTTTTGAGCTCTGAGTATAACAAAGGACTAAGAAAGCACATAAACCATGGACTATTGAAGTACCTGCACTTATCTGTTTTTTAACTCTGCAAATATGGCCGCAGAGGTTATTTCGTAGTGAAAATATTAGCAGGAACACTAGGCATAAGCCTACACCTATGGTGGCATGCTTTAAAGCTATTACATCTAGAATTTGACTTTTGTGCCAAATACAATAGCTCAATGGGGGCAATTCGAAAAATTCCAAGTTGAAGAGCCCATACACAATTCTGTATGGAGTATTAAAGTAATGAAATTGCTGGTTGTATGGAGTTAACTTGTCCAAGTACTGGGCAAAAAATATAAAACCAACTGTATTCCCTGAGGTCAAGCTCAAGTTGAAAATAATTAATATTGCAAACATAATAGACATTGGTATTACCTCCGACAAAATATAGAATAATATCCCAAATTTACATAAATGATTAGATCCGCATTTATAATTTCTTGAGTGAAAGTAACAGGAAGTTCCTTCGAAACACTTGCCACAAACGACTCCTTCTCTGTTAGCTGCACATATCTGATGTTTTGGTACAGAAGGAAGAGTCTGGAGGCTTTTCTCACACAAAGATGAATTCAGAACGCTGCAATCAGTTGGAGCAAAATAAAGGTCTCGATAGTTAGTGGTCTGTCCTGGAATATATCCCATCCATACGCCTAACTTAAACTTAGCTTTCCCTCCACTGCAACTAATGGTGCCATAGTAATCTTCATCACCACACGTGCAAGAATTTAATTCCAGGTAAAATCCTGGAGGACAGTCCACGAGTGTAACATTGAACCAGAAATAGATTTGTCGTACACCCGGCACAGAGAGATAAAAAATAGACGACTCACCAGGCTTACCGGTAAGAGTAATTTTTCTTTTTTGTGTATTTTGTGATGATATTTTAACACTATTATGCAAAGGATGAAGCTTATTAATGCTGTAAAAAGGTGTAACTGTTTGATTAAAGTCATCGACAACCCAGAAGGGTACTTCAACTTCTTGACCGGGAAATACCCTAAAAAAATAAAAAGATTTCTTTTTAGGAAAACTAAAGGCTCTTCCAACTGAAGCAATTTCTAGCAGTCTGTCTGTTAATGAGAAGTTTCCTAAACATCTTGTTATGTTATAGTAATAGATATGTATTGTATTTTGAAAGTCACTATTTTTTGAGCATTGACTATAACAATTAAAGAAAGACTGGGAATACATTGAATGACCTTCAGCTCCTGCGGTGTTGTTCTCAAAAATTACTTGGGTGGTTTCCACCAAATCACTTTTCATATCTTTTCGCCTTATAAAGCAATCTTCACCACTTAAAATGCTCTGCTGGTCTATAGTGCGATAAAAAATGGCTCCACCATGATTCAAAGCTGTATTATTCAGAAATTTTATTACTTGATAATTGTTAAGAATCATTCTTGAGAATCCAAAAAGGCTTATCGCCCCACCATTATAGCCAATATTACTATGAAATGTAGTATTTGATCCTACCTGAAATTCAACTGTCCCAGATACAATAACTATGGCTGAATACTCGTTATTGCTTATCACATTTACTCCACTTAACATTAATTTGCTTCTAGTAATAGTTAATACTCCCGAATTGATGTAAGAGTATCCTTTTTTGCCATCCGTTGTTTTTCCCAAATATAAATTATTGAGCATATGGCTGTATCGATGATGATGACCTATTTTGTTGTTTGAAATATTGCTTCCCTCAATTGTAACTGCAGGAAGATGTCCCACAGCAAATTTGTCAATAGGTGAAAGATTCAAGACCGAACTAAAGGTACCGCTATTCTTCACCCATGTGCAATTCCAAATTGTTATGCAACTAGTGTTGAAAAAGCTCTTTCTGCAGTCTGACAAAATGGCCAATCCACTTCCAAACATAGCAATATTTGAATCAAACTTACTAGAAGATAGATTCACATAGCTGCTACTGTAATTTTGTTCGTAAGTAATCATTATGCCTCCCCCATGAGTAGCAGTATTGAAAGAGAAGGCTGAATTATGAACCAACACTCTATTGTAGTACGATTGATTAGATACTCTTATGTGCACTCCACCCCCATATGTACCATAGTTGTGGGAGAATTCACAATCGACTATTTCCAAAGAACTATTGGTGGAATTAATTAACACATACATTGCCCCCACACTATAAAGGTTTTTCCTGTATGATTTCAATGAATCGGTTTTAATACAAGCATTATTGTAGCTAAAAGTACTTTGACTAACCTTGTATAATGTCATAATATTCTCAGAATTGTCAGCTCTGGTGTTCTCTATACGAAGACCAGCACAGAATATACCCTTGGGTCTTGTGATTACTCCAGGATTGTTGTACATCAGAGTGATACATCTCAAGAATATTTTGCCAATACAGTCTTTCATATAAATGGCCGTGCTGCTGGAATTAGTAATGTTAAAATTGGTAAGATTTACATCCCTTGAATTAGTAACTCCTAAAGCATATCCACGAATTTCCAAATCACTATTAACATTGCACTTGATTAAATGCAAATTTGTAACTGTAAAATTGAAAGTTTCATTTACAATAATTCTAGCATTGCTTCCATGGCATGTAATATTAGGTGCAACTTGATTGTGGTCTAGCACCCCTTCAATAGCAACCGAAGTACTACCAGGACCAATGTTGAGGACATCACTGAGGTTGCAGCTTTCTTCTATTACCAAAGTAACATTGATCTTGTGACTTTGAAGTAAATGTGCCGCCATATTTAGGGACTGACAAGGGGTAGAAGCAGACTGTAAGCATTTGGTGTCATTACCTAAACGAGAATTGAAGTAAAATACTACAGCAGATCCAAGATTTCGTGAACCTCCATGGAGATTAAAGGTGCCAATATATGTCACTACTATAATGAAAAGATTGCTTATCACCATTGTAATCTGTTTTTAGATATTCAATAAAGTATGACGGGAGAGCCATTTTATAACCAGCAGATAGCCGTTTGTTATCACATGTATTCAGAGTTTGGAGAGATGGCCTTTTACAAGTAACTTTCATGACAAAATTGTTTACCATAATAAATCTGTTCAAGCTGATATTGCTTTTATTGTAATCCATAAACCAGTGATAGTGATTGCTATTTCCAAGTTGATATTGCTTACAATAAATATCTATTACAAAGTTGACATTACAGTCATTCAAGCATTGAATGGTATCAATAGCTAAGCACTAGTTTGCTAGATTGAAGCATTAGATGCACACACATACACACTCTCTCTTGCTGCCAGTAGACGGCAATGCGCACCTGGCAGTGCCAGGATGTCAGTGCACTAAACAGGTTCTAAGAACTGTGTAAGCAAAGCTCAAGGAGCCAGGCTGGGAACTTAAGGAAAACTGGCCATTTTTCACAGCAAATGGTGTGGGCACCCAAAGTCCCAACGGGACCGCAATTTGTACTACAGCAATGTTTATGCATTTCCTGTGCTTATCAGATTCCAAACTTTCTATTACGTAGCCGATTTTTGTGAGAAAGTATATGTAAGAGAGATACTACTGCAATGGTTCATTATATACCTATGATGAGTTTATCATTGGCTGAGAATTGGGCATACAGCAAGCTGTCTAAGGCATCGTTACTTTCTTGTGCGGAAGTTATTTCCTCAAACTGGCCCACTCCTCCTTTTGAGACTACTCCATTGTGGATGACATATTTTTTAAATGTTCAGTTTCTTTTGTGTTTTTATTGCACAGAACGAAATATTGTAAGAATCTGCCAGAAGAAAATTGTGTAACTTTGTAATTGCACTAATCTTTAACCAAGTGCATTGACTCACTAATTAATGAGCTGAAGTAGGTGAAAATGAACAATTGGCCTTTTGCTAGAGTAGGGCATGTGGCGTGACAGGTCGGCCGGACGAGTAGGAGCTGCCACCAGAGATATGTCTCTCTCACAGTTTAGCTGCTAGAGGCTTTCAAACCTCTCCCAACCCCAAGGCTCAATTCGGAGGTTTGGCAAGGGTTAGCTATGAGACTTTAGAGCATGAGACACAACTGAAAGGTCGCGCATACCCGCAGGCCAATATATAGGGAACCCATGAGCATGCACGCGACATAGAAATGAAATGATGTAAGGGTGTGCGTGATGACGAATAAATGACTTGAGTTCGGGTGACTTGTAATGTGCACGTAAGTAAAAGAGTGTGTGTTTGTGAATGTGGCAGTCCGTACCACCACATCTCCCCCCCCTTGAGGAGTGAGAACTACAATAGGTAAGGTGCTACTGACACGAGACAAAACAGGAAGTAAACAATAAACAAATAATTAAGACCTTCATACATACACAAATTAATAATAACAGCGTTCAGTTCTTTGGCGATAGTACGGGCTAGTCTTCTTCTGACCTGGACTGTCTTGATAGAGCGTCTGCGACGGGATTGGCGACGCCTTCGACATGATGGATTTCAAAGTTGTACTCCATCAGACGGATTTTACATCTCGTCAGTCGAGAAGAAGGGGCTTGACCTGTGAGAATGTTGGTAAGGGGTCGATGGTCGGTAAAGGCCTTGAAGAATCGGCCTGCCAACTGATATCGAAAATGTTCAATGGTAGCCAGGAGTGCTGCTGCCTCCAGGTCAAGTATGGCGTAGTTCTTCTCAGCAGGGGAGAGCTGCCTTGAGTAAAACTCGGCTGGGATCCAGTTATCATCCCGGAATACACATAAAGTACCGCCAATACCTAGAAAGGATGCATCACAGAACACAGACAGAGCATCATTACAATTGGGGATTACAAGTGAGGAGTGATGTGATATGGCATCAATGATAGAATGGAATGATACAGTGTAGTCGTCATCACATACAATCTTTTCTGGACATGTCTTAGTCATGTGACGGTTGAGAACGGTAGTGAAATGTGACAAATGAGGAATGAATCGAGAATAGAATGTTATAAGTCCGAGGAACGAGCGAAGACTCGATTTGGTAAGGGGCAACGAATAAGAAGAAATTGAGGAGACTTTATCGGCTGGTATCAACAAACAATTTCGACCAACGTGGAATCCAAGAAAATCAAAGGATGAGAATGCCCAAGAACACTTCTCTTGCGGGAGACAGAATGATTCTAAGCCTCTAAGCACAGATTGCATAAGCAACTGGAATGTGGAAGGGGCATTTGTAAGGCCGAAGGGCATAACCTTAAATTGAAATTTTCCTTGAAGGCATGTAAAAGCCGTATACTGTTTTGAGCTTTCCTCCATCGGGACTTGGTAAAAGCCCTTAAGTAAGTCCATCTTGGACAGAATAGAAGCATTGCCCAGCTGACAGATTATGTCATCTATGGATGGCATGGTAAAGGGTTCTCTTACAGTTACTTGGTTGAGCTTCCTAAAGTCTATCACAATGCGAATTCCACCGTCTTTCTTCTTAACGGGGATTGGTGGGCTTGCCCACTTAGACACAGAAGGCTCAATGACACCTAACTCAAGCATTGTCTCGATTTCTGATCTAAACGCTTCTTGGTACGCCAGAGGAATTGAGTATGAAGGAGACCAGATAGGTGTGGAGTTAGTGACAGAAATGGAATGTTCTACCAGAGGAGTACGACCGGGTATATCAGTGAACACGGCTGGGAAGCTTTTGAGAGTGGATGCTAACTCTGATTTCTGAGAAGGTGAAAGATTGATAGGTTCAGAGGTGTTAACTGGTGTACGGAATTCATCAATGACATTCTCTTCAGGCACAAGTAAAGTTCTGTGAACAGTCAATGTTTTCTTAAGTTGTGACAAATGGACAACCTTTGGTTTACTGCGTTTCCCTTGAGGGGTAATGGAGCAGTTAACGGGTGGGAGCAATTTGATAATGGTAAAGGGTCCATCCCAAGAGGCGTCAAGACATTTGTTGTGTCCAGGGTTGCGCCTATAAACTACGTCACCAACTTTGAAATTAGCAACTAATTGGGATTCCTTAGCAACACGATTGGAAAGAGACTTTGAACAAAGAGTGGATTTGACATGATGAGTTTGACATGAGAGGAGATTGTCAAGATCTTCAATGAATTGTGGTAAATTCACTGACGGCTGGGAACTAGATGTCCAAATTGATTTGAGAGTGGACAAAATAAACGGAGTCGCTTTCAGGAATAACAACTCATGGGGCGTAAACCCATGCCTGGAATTGGGTGTATTCCTAGAAAAGTGGAGGACTAAATTCAACGCTAACGGCCAATCTTGCCTGTTCTCTATACACTTGGCAAGCATAACCTTAAGAGTCAAGTGAAACCGCTCTAATCTACCATTAGATTGTGGATGGTATGCTGATGTACGGATAGAGGACATGTGTAACTTGCTTTTGAGATGATTGAGTGTGGTAGACATGAAGTTACTACCTTGGTCGGTCAATATAACGAGAGGTGAGCCTAAGATTGAGACAATAGACAGGATAGCTTTGGCTGTTTCGTCTGAGGTATATGATCTCAGTGGTATGGCGAATGGGAAGCCAGAGGCCATCTCAATAGAAGTCAAAATAAATCTGAATTTCTGTTTAGAGATCGGTAAGGGGCCCACAATATCAAATGCGAGCTTCTCGCACCTTTGAGAAATAATTTCTGGCTCAACTAATGGAAGTTTCTTGCCTCCAGATTTGTTATGAACAGTGCACTTACGACAGGACATGACATGTCGCCTAATGTCTGCCGCGAGATTTGGCCACGTAAAATGTCTGTTTACAAGTGACCTAGTGGTATTCACACCACCATGTCCTAAGCCTTCATGGGCTGCTATAAGGACCTTAGACCTGAGTGAGGTCGGAACGACAAGGGCGTGAGATACTGAGTTCAGAGTGGATGTAGTACACATGAGCATGTCATCTACGATGAAAAAATGTTTCTCTGATTTACGGGCATGATCCCACAAGGGTGTTAATGATGGGTCATCTTTCTGTAATGAGATGAAATCTTGCTTTGTAACCCCATCAAATGTGAGTGTGGGAATGTCCTTGGGTAAAGGGATGTGAACATGAGAAGAATCAGGTGAATGATCAGAATCAGAAATTGAATCTGTATATCTGGGATGTGATCAAGTGGTATAGGGCTAGCTCCCTCAGAAATGTGCAAGGCTTCGGCTGCACTGTCTGCAAGATCCGACATTTCTTGCATAGCCCTAGTGACTGTCAAGATTGGGCACGGATCAGCTTTGAGGTGATTAATCAAGTCTAAAATGTTTCGCAAGCCAAAATCTAAGCCTAATAAAACTGTCTTGGGTGGTAGACGTGAGTCTACTGCAAGTTGACAAGTGCCTTGAAGTGTAGGCAAAGAAACTGGGAGTGAGAAGACTGGGACTGACTTAGACTGTTGAGAAATGCCTGAAATGGTAACAAATCTGACTGGGTTATAATCTAACTCAATGAAGTCATCCGAGATAAGGGATATCTTGGCATCGGAATCAATGACTATGGGCGTTTCAATGCCGTTTATGGTACCGTAAGTCCCTATGATCTTGGGGTAAGCCAGCAACTACGCCGACAGTGGCCATCATATCAGCAATCTCAGAAAGACAGTTAGCCTTGACATCTCTGGCAAAGGGTAATTTACTGAGAATAATGTGGAATTTATATTTCCAGTTATTGTACCACTGGATAAGGGTCTTGTTACCTGATGGTCTAAACTTGAGCGGAAAGCTATTGAGACACTCAGTTAGAGAATATCCACCAGCATTAAGGAGAACAACACGGACATCTTGATAGGTTGGGCAAAAGCCTAAATTGTTGTAGTAAGCTTCCTTGAAAGGGCCGGAAAGGCATTGAGGCAAATAAAGGCGGAAGTCATCTAAATCAATACGTCTGGATCCGAGTTCTAATTCGAATCTGTTCAGGAAGACAACAATGTCCTCACCTTCTGACATTTTACCAATTATTTTGACAATTTTGTTGGGGCTATTGGGATCAACCGGAGGAGCCTGAACATAAGTGGTAGGTCTACTAGACAAACAATGATGAAGTAAGAAGGTGTTAAGGTCAATGTTTAACTCTTTTGCCTTGTCATTAACGGAAGTCATTTCGGCAACTAAATCAGTACTAGCATTGGGTTCAATTGGTAAAGGTTCTTTGGGAGTTACATCATCAGAGTCCTCAGTAGTTCTAAGGGTGACTGAATCAGACACACTATGGGATGCCTCATGATGAGAACTAGCAGAGTAAGATGGATAAGATTGAGGAGACATAGAGTTCTGAGGATTCGGATAAAGAGAGTCAGGGTCATGAGAACGGGAAGAGGAATGGAGACGTCTACCAGAACGGAGTGTGGTATCCATAACAAATGATAATAGATAGGGAATGAGGAAAGTGACACACTGCCTTAAGTATAACACAATTTACAACGTCTCAGCAACAGAATGAAACAACTACAGATGGACTAATAAAACAAATAAACTTGCGCTCGGAGTTGAAGTTGAAGAAATCAAATGTTCAAGGGAGTAGGAGTCTCTTGGGGATGCCAAAGACGTTGCGCGTTGCCGTTATCTCTTGGGAATGCCAAAGATGAAGTAGTGGAGTGCTGTCACACGTCATAAATGAGCTAAACTTGAATTGAATGGCGGAAACCCTCTACGCCGGAACAGGAAAAGCCTGAGTAAGAAAGAACAAGTAAGAAAATCGAAAATGGGCTTGACTAAAGGATAAGAACACAAGGTAGATGTCTAGAAGAACTCTAAGTAAGAATGGTTCGATGGTTAGGGTCGTCTCGGACACCGCTGGCACCAGCTGTGGCGTGACAGGTCGGCCGGACGAGTAGGAGCCGCCACCAGAGTTACGTCTCTCTCACAGTTTAGCCGCTAGAGGCTTTCAAACCTCTCCCAACCCCAAGGCTCAATTCGGAGGTTTGGCAAGGGTTAGCTATGAGACTTTAGAGCATGAGACACAACTGAAAGGTCGCGCATACCCGCAGGCCAATATATAGGGAACCCACGAGCATGCGCGCGACATAGAAATGAAATGATGTAAGGGTGTGCGTGATGACGAATAAATGACTTGAGTTCGGGTGACTTGTAATGTGCACGTAAGTAAAAGAGTGTGTGTTTGTGAATGTGGCGGTCCGTACCACCACAGGGCATCAATGGATGTCAACACTTCATTGTGCCAGTTACATTTCAAAGATAGAATAGCTATTCACTATTAGCACAACATAGCACACTACTCAAAGAGTAGTGGACAGTCGTGTGAATGAAAACATGCCTACATTGATTGTGCATTTAAATATCAAGTGGTAACTTGCACATGATCAAAGCATTTTTGTCTCCACTTCTTAGTCATTTGCAATATTTATCATATATACTGCTTGTAAAAACTACTTATGAAAAATTTTCATTGTCTAGAAAATAAGGACTCTAAAAATGTACTTTTTTTAAAGCAATTGTATTTGATAAAATTTCTAATCATAACATAAATTTTGAGTTATAGTTTTGATGTTGTCATTTTTTTGAGCCTTAAAACATTAATTTCATTGATTTACTTCACTTATAGTCATTGGAGTAGTGTGAGACCATGTTTCCAAATGTTTATAAGTTTGAAGATAAATTATCTTGTTGTAATGGTAGCCTTACCAATGCAGTCCACATTTGCTTAGAGATAATGAAATGTACCTTTAAATTTGCTTAGAAGCTCAAAATTCTAAACTTAGGACCTGAATTTTGCTTCTAGCCACCCAAGAATTAAAGAGCCCCAGACATATGTGTGTGATAAGACTTTGATCCATTGAGTGTGGTCTAATTGGCATACCATATTATGGTATATAGAAATAGGCCATGTCCAATTTATTTAATCTGAATAGAATATTGTTGAGTCTGCATCACTGTAAAAGAGTATTTTTAATACGTAGGTGTAAAATTTTGGCATGCCGGGGCACATGCCCCCAACCCCGCTCCACCCACCCTCCTCCCCGATATTATAAACCTCTAGTCAGAATTACTCAGATGTGGTCTACTTATGTTTCAGCTGCATTTAGAGACAGAAGACAATTTTTATTTTGGACACTTCCAAAATATTTGTCGGTGACCTTGCACAATTATTCTGCATGAGGACACACTCTCTCCGGTATATATTAGTGATATGACTCCAGAAATTTTTCAAAAGCTTGAAAGTAATATGCCAGTTGATAGTTTATGTGTGTGCAATTCTGTAGCACAATATCGATATACAGATCTGCATGATCTATACTCAATAGTAGATTATATTATTAAATATGAACTTAATCATTTGCTACTCGAATTAGCTATATTATTTGTGCACATGCCTATTTTGACCCACATGACTCATTGTTAATGAACTATGCAGCAGTGGGCATACTAAAGTCTTCATTGGTTTTCATCATCAATGTAAAAATAACAAATTCATCAAGAACCACATTGTATTTTAATAACTGCAAAGGAACTGTGGAATTGACTGATATAAATATAATGCATAATGGATTCAATTCAATAAAGTCAATGCAAAGAGCAAATGTGTATATCTCTTCTGCAATCTATGTTGAACACACAAATGCAGCTGTACCAGTGCATTACAGAATAAGCAATAGTAAATTTATGTCTAATTCTGCTGCCTACAGTAACAATAAACAGATTGAGTAGGACCATTACGGTAGCTATGGTGGAGCATTGCATTTCGTTATTAACAATTCAAATAATTCTCTGATAATAGAAAACTGTTATTTTTCTCACAATTTGGGACAACGCGGAGGTACAATGTACCTAAAATTTTTATATGGGTCTAGCTTAAACTTAATTAAGATAAACAATTGTACATTCTTTAATGATACTGCATACTCAGGTGGTGCTGTCATGGTAATTTATGACACTTGCTACCATGACAACCAAATAGTCATTGGCCAGTGCAAATTCCTGTCCAACTCTGCTGAATATGGAGGCAGAGTCAGCATATTTGGACATGACTGTTCGACAAGACCAAACAGCTCCAATATTGCATTCTTAAATTGTACTCGGAAATACAACACAGGAACCTTCAGTTCTGTACTAGACTTGTCACCATTCGGAAAGGACATTACAGGATTTTTTCCCACCGTAATTATTGAAAACTGCGTTATTGAAAACAATACAATAGGAAAATATCATATTATGAATACAACCAGAAATAGCCCCAGCGTCCATTATATTAACTCGGGTGTAGTCATCAATACAAGATTCTCTCTTTACTGTGCTGGAACAAACTATGTCACCAACAATAAATATTCGGCAATAGTGGTTGCTTATGGCACTGTTGAATTTAAGGAACATTCATTTACTGCATTTGAAGGCAACGTAGGGTACAATGGTGGGGCACTGAGCCTGTATGGGTTCTCTAGAATGATTTTGAACCGTAACCAAACCTTAATCTTTCAAAAGAACCGTGCCTTAAATTATGGAGGAGGTATCTTCTACCACACAACAGTTCAGCATAGTCTATTTAGTGGTGATAATTGCTTTATGGAGCGTCTAAATCAAGATAATGACATATTTCTCAACACCACTCAAGTTATATTAAAAAACAATGGAGCGGGAGAAGGGAACTCTATATACTCAGATTCTTTTGCAGAATGTTTCCACCAGTGTAACGGCAATGACAATTATAACTTTGTTCAACACTTTAACTATTCCGATATTACTAACTGCTTGGGAAACTTTTCGATACCATCTAATAGTCATGAATTCGTTTCCGGAGGAATAAAATTTATTTTTGATAAGAACTCTTCATATAACTACAAGGTTATACCAGGACAGCAATTGGACATACCGTTTCATGTAGTAGATGAATTTGGACAATTGATTAAGCCCTTAATGAGTGTCCAAATCGCTTTTTATTCACAAAGTAAAGTACACATTGAACCTACCTATACCCTTAATTCTACAGTTACTCTAATGGGTGAGCCTGGCCAATCATCACTGTTCTATTTCTTTGTGCTCGGTGTGCGACAAACTTACTTCTCCTTCGATGTATCCCTCCTGCCTTGTCCTCCGGGTTTTTACCTTTCTCAAGATGCCTGTAAGTGTGGTGTGGAAGAGTATTGGGGGATTGTATCTTGTCATAAGTCTTCAGTCAAGCTGAAGTTTGGACTGTGGATAGGTTATTATCCAGAAGGTAGCAAAGACAGCCATGACCTTTACACTGCTTCCACTGATAAGGCAGTCCTTAGTAATTCGGGATATGACAAGAATAAAATTAGGACCCTAAATGGTAATAGTGAGAATTTGAGTGCACAAATATGTGGCACTAATAGGACAGGAATACTGTGTGGCCTATGTTCTGAAGGAACTTCTTGCTACTTCCACTCTAGAGATTTTAGGTGTGGACCAATTGGAATGTGCCATTTAGGGGTATTATTCTACATATTGTCTGAGGTAATGCCAATGATAGTTCTATTTGCCATATTAATTGTATTCAATTTAAGTTTAACCTCAGGAAATGCCGTAGGGTTAATATTTTTTGCTCAATACCTGAATTGCACATGGTACAATTCAAAATTTGCTAAAATTTTTCAGTCTCCATATCATATTATTTATGGGGTATTGAATTTTGAGTTCTTTGAAATACATTCACTCAGTTTCTGCTTTTGGCCTACGACCCAAATTCAAGATATTTTAGTTCTCAAGCATGTCACCATATTGCTTGGTTTAGTATTAGTCTTTCTTCTCATCTTATTCCTTCGCAACAATTTCTGCAACAGAATTTGCCAGATTAGAAGACGGGTTAGTGCAGGAACTTCAATAGTGCATGGACTGTGTGCCTTCCTAGTTCTTTGTTATAGTCAGAGCTCAAGAACTTCATTTTATATTCTCAAGTACACAAAACCTTTGGGTTTCAACAACAAGACTCTGCCTTATCACACTTACTACGGTGGATTGCAATACCTCAGGGGCCATCATTTCGTGTACGCAATCCCCTCGTTCATCTCTTTAATATTAGTTACTTTTCTTCTACCTTTGGTTTTAATAATATATCCTTTACTTTTTCAGCTTCTGTCTCTTTGCAACCTTATAGCGAGCACAAGTTTGTTGTATATTTCCTGCAAATAATTCGTATACACAAACTCTATCCAGTAATTGACTGCTTTCAAAGTTGCTACAGAGATAAGTGCAGGTTTTTTGCAGGACTTTACTTTGTCTATCGAGTCATTCTTCTATATTGCTATAATGCAAGCAATCCCAATGACTATGAACTATACGTGTACCCTCAAATATTTCTTACTATTTTTCTCTGCATCCACTGCATTGTTCTGCCATACAAAAAGAGGATGCATAATGTATTAGATGGATTAATTTTTTCAAACCTTTTACTAATAAATTCTTTGGCGCTTCTGTCTGAGTTCTGGAGCAAGCAATATGCTCCCATTAAGGCTCAACCTGGTTATTTTCATGATGGATTCATTGACTATGTGTGTCTTACCTTGGTCTATGCACCTATCATTGTAGTGACTGTAATTCTAATGGCTAAATGTGTTAGATTTATCAAGAAAATATTGAGGAGAAAGCTACTTGGATCAGACATTGCTGTGTATGACATCCTGGACTACTCCAGAAACACAAATGATGACTAATTAATAATATTTGTAAGCTTGCAAGTGCTGCACTGAAAATTAGTAATCGAGTGTTAATTAAGACTTGGTAGTTTGTGTCAATTAAAATCATTTTTTTGAACAATTTCAATTATAAATTCTGAGTGGTATTTATATTGCTCATCCTGTGCTTGGTTTATAATAATATCTAAGATAAAAGTAAATATCAGTGCTAAGTGCTATAGTATACAATACTTTACAAATACCATTACCTTAGAGCAGCAAATTATAGTACACATGAACATTTTAGCTATAGGTTGTTTTTCTACACTATTAATGTTACAAAAATAAAAAAACAAAACTATAATACAATTATAAGTTTTTTGTATGGCTTACACACATATACACACATTGTCAAACACAATGTAACTAACACTACAAGTACTTTCTAGTAGAGCCATAGTCAGAGTTTTGCTGCAGTGGTAAGGTACTGTTTTCATCTATGCTTCTCGAGTAATCCAATATGTCATTTACATCAACCTGTGTACCATTCCATCGATATGTCTGCCATAGCCCCTTGACTTTTACTACCACCTTAGCAGTAACAACTACGAAGAGTGCTACGATAGGTGCATATAATAAGATAATCCGCAACGAATCAGCTATACAATTAATCTTGGAAACAAATGAAGGATTTTGGTAAGACGAATTTTCAACAAAATACTCAGATTTAAAATATTCTGAGGTTAGAGCCAGGGCATTAATTAGAGAAAGATTGAACAGTACTAGAGCATCTATTATATTGTGCACCTTCTTCTTGTATGGCTGGACAATGCAGTGAATGCCGAGAAAGATAACGAGGAAAACTTGGGAGTATAAATAAAAGCTAAATCCATTGGGATTGTTGGAATAGCAATAAAGAACAATAATGCGATAGAGAAATATAATCCAGCAAAAACCCTGCATTTATCTTTGTAACAGCTTTGAAAGCAGTCGATCAGTGGAATTAACTTATGCATACGAATAACACGCATAGTATAAGTGATGCACTAACTTAGCAGTAACAACTACGAAGAGTGCTACGATAGGTGCATATAATAAGATAATCTGCAACGAATCAGCTATACAATTAATCTTGGAAACAAATGAAGGATTTTGGTAAGACGAATTTTCAACAAAATACTCAGATTTAAAATATTCTGAGGTTAGAGCCAGGGCATTAATTAGAGAAAGATTGAACAGTACTAGAGCATCGATTATATTGTGCACCTTCTTCTTGTATGGCTGGACAATGCAGTGAATGCCGAGAAAGATAACGAGGAAAACTTGGGAGTATAAATAAAAGCTAAATCCATTGGGATTGTTGGAATAGCAATAAAGAACAATAATGCGATATAGAAATATAATCCAGCAAAAACCCTGCATTTATCTTTGTAACAGCTTTGAAAGCAGTCGATCAGTGGAATTAACTTATGCATACAAATAACACGCATAGTATAAGTGATGCACTTATGTTCGCTTAGCTTGCAAAGAGAGAGAATTTGAAGTGACAGAGTATACATAATTAGTACCACAGGAAGTAATGATGTCACAAATGTCAGACTGATGAAAGAAGGAATGGCATATATCAAATGCTTCTTGCCAAGATAATGCAGTCCACCATAGTAAGTGCGGTAAGGCAGAGTGTTGTTGAAGCCCAAGGTTGTTGTATACTTAAGAACATAGAATGAAGTTTTTGAGCTCTGAGTATAACAAAGGACTAAGAAAGCACATAAACCATGGACTATTGAAGTACCTGCACTTATCTGTTTTTTAACTCTGCAAATATGGCCGCAGAGGTTATTTCGAAGTTACAATATTAGCAGGAACACTAGGCATAAGCCTACACCTATGGTGGCATGCTTTAAAGCAATTACATCTAGAATTTGACTTTTGTGCCAAATACAATAACTCAATGGGGGCAATTCGAAAAATTCCAAGTTGAAGAGCCCATACACAATTCTGTATGGAGTATTAAAGTAATGAAATTGCTGGTTGTATGGAGTTAACTTGTCCCAAGTACTGGGCAAAAAATATAAAACCAACTGCATTACCTGAGGTCAAGCTCAAGTTGAAAATAATTAATATTGCAAACATAATAGACATTGGTATTACCTCCGACAAAATATAGAATAATATCCCAAATTTACATAAATGATTAGATCCGCATATATAATTTCTTGAGTGAAAGTAACAGGAAGTTCCTTCGAAACACTTGCCACAAACGACTCCTTCTCTGTTAGCTGCACATATATGATGTATTGGTACAGAAGGAAGAGTCTGGAGGCTTTTCTCACACAAAGATGAATTCAGAACGCTGCAATCAGTTGGAGCAAAATAAAGGTCTCGATAGTCAGTGGTCTGTCCTGGAATATATCCCATCCATACGCCTAACTTAAACTTAGCTTTCCATCCACTGCAACTAATGATGCCCCAGTATTCTTCATCACCACACATGCAAGAATTTGATTCCAGGTAAAATCCTGGAGGACAGTCCACGAGTGTAACATTGAACCAGAAATCGATTTGTCGTACACCCGGCACAGAGAGATAGAAAATAGACCACTCACCTGGTTTACCGGTAGGAGTTATATTTCGTTTTTGTGTGTTTTGTGATGATATTTTAACACTATTATGCAAAGGATGAAGCTTATTAATTCTGTAAAAAGGTGTAACTGTTTGATTAAAGTCATTGACAACCCAGAAGGGTACTTTAACTTCTTGACCGGGAAATACCCTAAAAAAATAAAAAGATTTCTTTTTAGGAAAACTAAAGGCTCTTCCAACTGAAGCAATTTCTAACAGTCTGTCTGTTAATGAGAAGTTTCCTAAACATCTTGTTATATTATTATAGTAATAGATATGCATTGTATTTTGAAAGTCACCATTTTTTGAGCATTGACTATAACAATTAAAGAAAGACTGGGAATATATTGAATGACCTTCAGCTCCTGCGGTGTTGTTCTCAAAAATTACTTGGGTGGTTTCCAGCAAATCACTTTTCATATGTTTTCGCTTTATAAAGCAATCTTCACCACTTAAAATGCTCTGCTGGTCTATAGTGCGATAAAAAATGGCTCCACCATGATTCAGAGCTGTATTATTCAGAAATTTTAATACTTGATAATTGTTCAGAATCATTCTAGAGAATCCAAAAAGGCTTATCGCCCCACCATTATAGCCAATATTCCTATAAAATGTAGTGTTTGATCCTACCTGAAATTCAACTGTCCCAGATACAATAACTATAGCTGAATACTCGTTATTGCTTATCACATTTACTCCACTTAACATTAATTTGCTTCTAGTAATAGTTAATACTCCAGAATTGATGTAAGAGTATCTTTTTTTGCCATCCGTTGTTTTTCCCGAATATAAATTATTGCGCTTATGGCTGTATTGATGGTGATGACCTATTTTGTTGTTTGAAATATTGCTTCCCTCAATTGTAACTGCAGGAAAATGTCCCATAGCATATTTGTCAATAGGTGAAAGATTCAAGACGGAACTATAAAGGTACCGCTATTGTTCACCCATGTGCAATTCCAAATTGTTATGCAACTAGTGTTGAAAAAGCTCTTTCTGCAGTCTGACAGTATGGACACTCCACTTCCAAACATAGCATGATTTGAATCAAACCTACTAGAAGATAGATTCACATAGCCACTGTAATTTTGTTCGTAAGCAATCATTATGCCTCCCCCATGAGCAGCAGTATTGAAAGAGAAGGCTGAATTATGAACTAACACTCTATTGTAGTACGAGTGATTAGATACTCTTATGTGCACTCCACCCCCATATGTACCATAGTTGTGGGAGAATTCACAATCGACTATTTCCAAAGAACTATTGGTGGAATTAATTAACACATACATTGCCCCCACACTATAATTTTTTTTCCTGTATGATTTCAATGAATTGGTTTTAATAAAAGCTTTATTGTAGCTAAAAGTACTTTGACTAACCTCGTATAATGTCAGAATGTTCTAAGCTCTGGTGTGCTCTATACGAAGACCAGCACAGAATATACCCTTGGGTCTTGTGATTACTCCAGGATTGTTGTACATCAGAGTGATAAAACTCAAAAATATTTTGCCGATACAGTCTTTCATATAAATGGCAGTGCTGCTGGAATTAGTAATGTTAAAATTGGTAAGATTTACATCCCTTGAATTAGTAACTCCTAAGGCATATCCACGAATTTCCAAATCACTATTAACATTGCACTTGATTAAATGCAACTGTAAAATTGAAAGTTTCATTTACAGTAATTCCAGCATTGCTTCCATGGCATGTAATATTAGGTGCAACTTGATTGTGGTCTAGCACGCCTTCAATAGCAACCGAAGTACTACCAGGACCAATGTTGAGGACATCACTGAGGTTGCAGCTTTCTTCTATTACCAAAGTAACATTGATCTTGTGACTTTGAAGTAAATGTGCCGCCATAGTTAGGGACTGACAAGGGGTAGAAGCAGACTGTAAGCATTTGGTGTCATTACCTAAACGAGAATTGAAGTAAAATACTACAGCAGATCCAAGATTTCGTGAACCTCCATGGAGATTAAAGGTGCCAATATATGTCACTACTATAATGAAAAGATTGCTTATCACCATTGTAATCCGTTTTTAGATATTCAATAAAGTATGACGGGAGAGCCATTTTATAACCAGCAGATAGCCGTTTGTTATCACATGTATTCAGAGTTTGGAGAGATGGCCTTTTACAAGAAACTCTCATGACAAAATTGTTTACCATAATAAATCTGTTCAAGCTGATATTGCTTTTATTGTAATCCATAAACCAGTGATAGTGATTGCTATTTCCAAGTTGATATTGCTTACAATAAATATCTATTACAAAGTTGACATTACAGTCATTCAAGCATTGAAGGGTATCAATAGCTAAGCACTAGTTTGCTGATTGAAGCATTAGATGCACACACATACACACTCTTTCTTGCTGCCAGTAGACGGCAATGCGCACCTGGCAGTGCCAGGATGTCAGTGCACTAAACAGGTCCTAAGAACTGTGTAAGCAAAGCTCAAGGAGCCAGGCTGGGAACTTAGGCCATTTTCCACAGCAAATGGATCCCAAAGTCCCAACTGGACCACAATTGGTACTGCAGCAATGCCAGGTACACAAACACAGCTGTGTAGACTGAGGGGCTGAAGGGAGGCGGAGAAGAAAAACGTGATGGAAAAATAGTCTGCCAGAGGGCCTTGAACTGAGGACCAGCATGCCGATCAAATCCCACTACATCAACACACATACACACACACACACACACACACACACACACACACACACTATATCAACACACTCACACACACACAAACACATAAACAGACACACACATGCTTAAATGTAAAGTAGACCCATTCTAAGGGAGGGCTCACTTTAGTTGATAGATGTTGCATGCCAAAAAGGGACTACAGGGAAGGAAATGCATAAATGCTAAATAATTCCTATTGTTAGTTCATTTCAATGCTAAGTTCTGGCTATCCATATAAGCTCCAATAATATGTCAAATTTTTGATCAAAATAACAATAAAATGTAGCCATGGTTATGGTTAGGGGAGTAAGAACTGGGAAGAGGGGGAGGGGGATGGGGGCTGGGGAGCCACACCCCCCTCCCCAATATCATCATACAGGAGGGGCCCCCAGCCCCTCTTCAATCTTCTATTCAAATTGTATTGGATCCTCAAATCTATTCCAAAGAAGTGCATGGTATAAAACAACAACAAAAAACAAAAACAAAAAACAACAACTAAGATCAAATAGGTTGATTTCAGTACGTAAAAAGGAAGAATTCCTTGGAAGTTTTTTTAATCCAAACACATATATTATTATAAATATACTTAACACACCTATATTATATTACACTATCAACTGTATAAAAATAATATGTACTACATAGCTAACATCCAGAAAGTTCGGCCACACCCATCCCCACCCACTCAATCATCTACACTGTCTATTGCACATCAAACTTGCTGACTGAACTTGTCTTAGGTTATATATATAGCTACATCAAGGTTATTTCTAGTTAATGACAATCCTACGATACTCAGCAGAAAAAATGGCAAATAATTTCAGGAGTGCAAAAAAAAGTATGTTCATGGCAATTGCTGCCAAATCTCAAGCAGTGTAGCCACGTGCCTGCATTATGTGTAGAGTTCCTCCAGATAATTTGGCTAGGAAAAGACATAGTACTCGGAAAGTGTAAACTCAATCCTCATCTTGATGACGCAGCTTACTTGAGAGGAGTGTGCTTCCTTTACCGTAGCAATCGGTAAAGGGTCTGCTTACGCGAGACCAATATCGAGAGAAACGGGAAGAAGGAAGGAACAGTTTGTTGACGCTTGCTTTCTTTATGGTTAGGCTTAAACATTTCATAATATGGGGTTTCCCTATTGCAACAATTATTCTCTTAGTCATCGAGTACGGGTCATTGTTTACAGCTAACACTTTGAAGAATCTAGTAATCGAGTTTGGACGACAAAATGATGTTGTACAACATGGCGAACAGTCGGTTGCCACCATTCCAATGGTACTAAGTCTTACATACTGGGAACAATTTGGCAATGCATTAAGAAATCTCTTCGATTTGCAGTGCTGGGCTCAATCAGTGAATATTACCAGTGTAGTGGAACCCTTTATTTCAGTAAACAAGGAGGAAAAAGTGTTTCAGTTCAGAAGTGCAGATTCTGCACTCGCCCTTGGAGATATTATCAACTTGCCTCACTGGAACAAAGTTAGTTCTAGCTACAATTTTTCCGTCATTGTGTCCAAGAGTGATTTCCTGAAATATGCTTCCAAGCGCATGCTTCATATTCAGCTGAAGTTTAGGACGGGGCATTTTCAATGCAGGTCATTATCTGCGATAAAGCACACAGGATGGTTTAAGTACTTCACGAAGGAAGGGTTTTCTATTGAAACCATGTGTGTTGACGCAAAAGATTTGTCATTTTCAAACAAAGTTCTAACTGAGCAGGTTTTTGGAGAGCTCAAAGGTGAGAGTGCAACCATTGTGTTTGATGAGTGGCGTGGGATCAGTAATACTAATGAGAGAAGACTGCGTCTCCGTGGCTCCAGCTGCTACCATTGCCTGAAGCGTTTGATAATGCCAAAATTGTCTCCCGTCCCTCCGGCGAAGATCGAGTACCCGAGTTACTTTGCCACGCCCCTTGCCCCCAGTGACTACATTGTCAAAGTGATTAATGAATTCAAGAGGCAGCACATAGGCCAGGGCCAAGTCATAGCGGTGGTGGTGAGATCTGAGAAGCTACGTAATACCAGCTGGACGTGTGGCAAGGCTATATTGTCCGACACTCAGCTGGCTAGAGCACAAATTAAAGCACACTCTGCCCTCTTGTTTATGGATTTCAGTCGCCTAGGAAGTGTGACTTTTAAAAGGTCTCACTCTGAAGTCGTTAGACTGATGACCTTTCTAGAGAAGTGGATACGACCCGTTGTGTCCACGTGGACGGTGGATAAAATCCTCTCTGTTCTTGCTGGAACCGAGACTAATGTCGTTTTTGGCATGGTGGTGAGTGCACTAGTGGCAAGCGCTGACTGTGTGGTGTTGGTAGGAGGCGGGGCGTTTCACTCTAACATACTAAACATGTATGCCCATGGGCACAGAGGCAGAGAGTGCATTTACTACAGAGGAGGATATTGCCAGCAACAGTATATCAGCCAATTTGATTCTTTGTGAATTCAAATATTATTTTTAATTGTTTTGTTGGTTTTTATTTATATTCAAATTTTGTGTATTTATTGCAACATAAAGCTATGACGACATCTAATCCACAAAAGTACACACAACGAATGCGTTTTTGGTGCTGACGAATATTACCAAATGCGCTGGATTGTTGACGATCTTTACCAATCACATGATATATCTACTACCATTGTAACAGAATGGCTACCGGAGGTGGAGGAGAAAGCCACTTACAAGACGAGTATCCGCGCTCAAAAGTTACTGGCCTGCTCGTCGGGGGAGATAAGAACGGCAAAGTATCTGATGGGGGGAAAATATCTGACGAGGAGCTAGAGGAAGAAGAATTGGAGCCTGGCCTTAGGAATGTTCTAGAACAGAAGTCTTTGAAGTGGATATTCGTTGGTGGCAAAGGAGGAGTTGGAAAAACAACTTGCAGGTTGGCCATTTTGTTATCTGAAGAAACTGTTAGATTGGTGGAATCATTGTATCAACTTAAACTTAGTTACTTTATTATTATTCTGTATAATGGTTGGGAAAAACTGTATATGACCCTTTGATTCCCCAATGCAGTTGGTAGAGGGGTTGTGTTCATGGGACCAAGTTAGAGTGGTCAGTAGGAAGCTACAATCTCACCACCATTTTATTTATTTACTGGTACAGCAACTCATAGAGTGTGAATTTCAGGTAATACTTGTTTGTGCAGTCCTTACAGCACGTGCGAAGAATGAAACTCACAGCTCATACCAATATTCCTGAATCCATACCAAATACAGTAGACCCTCAATTATCCGAACACCTCAGGACCAAGGGTTGTTCGGATATTTGAAATGTTCAGATATTCGAAATAAGTCATATTGAATGGGGTCTTAATCTCTTATCTATTTAATGCACAGCAAAATTTCAATGAATATCATTATAATTCCAAAAAATGGTGTTCGGATTAGCGAGAGTTCGGATAAACGGGGTTCAGATAACCGAGGGTCTACTGTAATCTGAACTATGATCGGCAGTATACTGTGGCCATAAAGTGGAAGATCATTACTACTTCCACAAGGTCTTTAGTTTATTTCTCTGCTTAAGAAATTAACGACAACAAATAAGAACGACAGAAAAAAGGAGAAACTAAATTAAAATAAGGGTCATGTGTACAGATGGGGACGAGTTGTGAGACAAATATAATTCTTTTATCCTTTTATATTCATTGGAAGTATTATTCCAGCCATAGCGTTTTGGTTTTTTTGGTTTTTTTCTAATTATTCTCTCTGGCAGAGCCTATGAAAGAGAGAGAGAATATATCTAATTTAAAGTGATTGTGAAGTGTGAAGTAAGAATGATCAATGATGATTGAAGTCTTTCTGAGTTGTGTTTTCACTCTGACCACAAATTGTTTGGCTAGTTGTTGTTGTAGTTGTGGTTGATGTTGTTGACAATCTAATGTGTCATTCTCGTGGTCTTTGAGGTAGACTACATTTCTGAAGTGCGTGAGTAGTTGGTGAAAAGTATTGCATGTATCTACTCATACCGTATGTAGAAATAAAATACTGGTCAGTAAAAATGGCTCAACATTGAACTTTTTAAGTTCAGGTAGGGAGGAAATGCTGTTCAATTGAGGGATGGGATGTGTGTGTGTGTGTTGTGGAGGGGTATTGACAGTATGTGTTGTATGCATGTATTGTATTGTATGTATGTATTATGTACGGGTATTTTTTTTTTTTTTTGTGTGTGTGTGTGTGTGTGTGTAGGTATATGTCGGGGTATGTGTGTATGTGAGTGAGAGAAATTTTAGAAAGAGTTTTGCTTCAAATTGAAAGTGGGCTGGAAAAAAAATTTGGGAAAGTGAATTGTAAGATTGCCTGTGTGTTCAAAGTGTTGCTTTGTGTAAAGGTTAGTTATCAAGCGTGAGCGTGAGCGTGAGTGGTGCTGAAGTCTATTTTGTTACCTCCAATCCTCTAAGCATGATCGTATTGAGTAGCTGTATTCAGCTCACATGTTGTTGTAGGATGTTAATTGTACACTCGCTAATTTGAAAATTCTTCTGTGACTAGGTATAGACATTAGTTCCATATACTTTGTATTTTCACTAGTCCTACAATATTTACAAAATGCACAAACGTTTCAACCATTTACAATGGTCATCATCATCATCATCAGTGTGTGGAGGATAATAAATACCCAAAACCATAGAACTAATTGTACACTTGTTTTTCCTCAGTTGTAGTTTGTCGGTGTTGCTGGCGCGAGAGAGGGAGAGTGTTCTGCTGATTTCAACCGACCCCGCCCACAATATATCCGATACCTTCGACCAGAAGTTCACCAAGTACCCGGTACAAGTGGAAGGATACAAGAACCTTTATGCCATGGTGAGAGAGGGAGGAGAAGAATGTTTTGTGTGTGTGTGCGTATGTGTGTGTGTGTGTGTGTGTGTGTGTAACAAATAAACTATATAGTGTTATCCTCCATGTTTGGTAAAAAGAGCAAGTTATTTCCCTGAAGGTCAAAATCATTTTCAAGTTGAGTGAAATATGAAGTGGTTGATGTATAAATTCCCTGCACTGGGGAAAGCTTGTACACAAATGTATGTATTTATGTGTATACCATTTTCTCGACTAAATAATTGTACTTGCAGCGCTCACTTCGTTAAACTCTAAGCTGAATATGACAAAGCTAAAGGAAGACGTCAGACCTGGCTCAGAGGAGAGGTCATTGCAGGCAGTTCATCTTTCAGAGTCATGATTCTCTGTTTCACAATTATAAGTTGTGAATCCTCAGACCCTTAGGTGTGCTTTCTTTAGAACACTTTGTTATCATACGTGAATTTCCGTGGTGGGTCAAGAGATGGAGCAATAAGGTTAACTGGCATTGTTTCATTAGGGACAATTAGAGGGGCCACATTCCTTTGCCCTAAAATCTCCCATCCTCCTTCCCCCCTCCACCCACCCTCTCCCACCTTTGCAGCACCAATGATAACTGATAGCCTAGTATCATTATTAAGAATAAGCAGGCCATCAAGAACAATGTGACTAATGAAAAGGCAGAATATTATGTTCTCTTCATGCCAGACTGCTTGTATTATGACCAGCTACAAGCTACTGTACAGCTATTTGATGTTATCACCTAGTTATAGCTCCTATAGAAAGTATACCCAGTGACCTTTTTTTTTTTTTTTTTTTTTGCTGTTAGGAAGGAACTTTTCTTACCTCTATAGGATAGGGCACCATCTTACAACTTATGGTTCCAGTAGCCCTTGACAACAAACTTTCAAACCAGCTGATTTTTTTTTTTTTTTTAGCATACTACAGAAGCTACAACACTTTGGGAAAATATTGGTAAGAAAGTAATTCTGTATGTCTAAAGATTCATGTTCAACTGGTATACGTACTTGTTCTTTTAAATAACTGGGCTAAATGAATTTTTCCTTGTAGGAGCTAGGATAGTAAATTGTGGTGATTGTTGTTATGCATTGTTTCTGGATACAGATATGTTGATCTCGTAATAACAATTTAAAGTGTCTTACCTTGGTGTTTGATTTTACCTGTGCACAATGGCTTGGCTCGCCATTTTTACTCCAGCACACACACCACTAGTAGTGTAGACTTGGGAACCAGTACACACAAATTGTGAGATAATAGTTATATCCCGGTTTCCATCTGTACTAACACATCATTCCATCTGCCTGTGTGAACCCTCCCTTCCCCAAAATGCCTGGGTAGGTGGCGTCCCCTTACCTACCCCTCACTACTTGCATATAATTCCCTAACTTCCCTATGCATACCTCTCGAGTCTGCAGCACTGCACTTGCTGATCAGTATGGCACGGCATGCTTAGCCCATGACAGTGGTGATGAAGTCAAGACCATGAGACAGATTTTCAGATGAAAACTTTGACGAAATATTATGTACTGGTTATTGAAGAAGCAATAGAAAGTGTTGATTAAAAGTAGACATTAAAAACAACAACAAACTACGTAATTGTAGAGTAAGCTACAATTTATATCTTATACTGATCATTATATATAAATAAATATATATATATATACATGTATATATATATATATACAGTATATATATATACATAATGTAGGGGTGAAGTGAGGGGAAAAAATCTCAGGGCTCCCATAGTCTGTATGAAACATGGCATGGGTGACTGTAGGGAGCTCCAACCCCCCCTCCCCCCCCCCCCCCCCCCCCCCCCCCCCCTCCTTCTCCCTCTCCTTCCCAATCAACATGTGCTGATTGGGGCTAATTAAAGGGGCAGGGCAAGCCCCTTTAATCCCGCCAAGGAAGGCACGACCACCGCCCCAAGCCAGCACGCCCACTAACATTAACATCAGACGAGGACTAACCACCACTACTACCCTATCTAATTGTGTTGCAGGAGACATCAAACAGTAAATTACATAGAACAATTTATTATTAATTATGTGAGGTCAATGGAGAACTCCCTAAAAAATTGTATCCCGACTAGTGATGTGCTTGAGCACAAATGGCGAGCGAGCCTAAAGACTATACTATTTTTATATGAATGATTTTGACTTCTAACACTGAAGCTACTGAAAATAAGGTCCAGTTTTTTAATATCGCATACAGGGTAAAGGGATTTCAGTGCCATAGTAACAACTCTCTGCAACTGCTTGAATTGAAGGAAAAAAACAACAACAAAACAATACACGTTATTTAAAAGTTTTCTTTGTGATATTCTTTAGCTAAGTAGTGGTTGTAACACACAATGCTTTGACACAACTGGAGATGCACCTACACAGACTTACCTTCGCGGTAGTCTAGTGGACAATGTATTTTCAAGTAAATACTGTTGCGCACGGCTTATAACCATGACAAAGAGCGCATTGACTTACCACCGCCACTAATAGAAATGGAAGTCCTTTAAGTTTTCAAGTTTTAACTGCACCCGCAAAAGAATTCAAAACGGTAAACAATTCAATTTCTAGGGTGATACGGGTACTGATCGATAAACCAGAGGATTCTGTTTAGTGCAATTTGGGACGGGGTCGACTACATAACTAACACAAAAACGCGAGGGTCAAAGTACAAAATGACATACGTATGTCCAAACATATATACAAATAAACATCCCCGATTTTCAATTGTGTTACCCCTGTAAGTGTCTCGCTCGCTCGCCAATTATACGAACTACACGAATGCACCTAGGGACATCTGTACAATGTACAAGACAGCACAGAGAGGCACACATAAGCACAGCTGAGCAAGCGAACGACAAGAAGAAGTGTTCAGGTATTCCATTATACTAGCATATGTACGTAGCATACTGAGTAGTAGTTCACTAACTGCTATTGTGGGATCTTGACATATCCTAGTACGCCTGGATTTGAGCTCAACTGGTGGTGCACTCAGTTAATTCCTAATCAATCTTGTTGCTGGGTTTCCCCAAGCCCATTGTCCCTTTAGCAAGTGTGAAATCCCCGCGTAGTATTAACCCCACTTAACCTGTGACTAAGTGTGTGTGTGTGTGTGTGTGTGTGTGTATTGTTTAATTATTCTAGTATTTTGTAGACTTATGTTTCTGTTTTGTGGTGCAGGAGATAGATCCCACAGTGATGGATCCTGATGAGATGGAGAGTGAGCTGGAGGATCAAGATGGTAAGTCTGCTAAGCATCTCTAGAGTAGTGTTCTTGTTGTCTCTGTTGTAAAACTGAATTTGGTATTTGGTTTTGTTTTATTTGTTGGTGTGTTACTTTAGGTTCAAAGTACAGATATATACATTTTTGAGCGTTTTATTGTACATACAGGTGTACAGATTTTATTACATGAAGATATGGAGTAGAATTGAAATTTCCTGCACTAAAGCTAGCGTAATGTGATCTATCTAATGGTTTTGTGTTCACCTCTATCAAAATTTAGCCCCTTAAAATGGTATCCTAAATAATTTGGTGTGGTTTGGCATTAAACTTTGTTGCAGAATTTCGAATAATAAAAATTATTGTACCTTGTTTTAAAATTGTTAATTTGTGCTCCTTGCATCCTAGTTATGTATATCCCAAGTACATTTTTTTAATCTCTCACACATTTTAGTAGTAGTTATACTGAGGGTTGAAGAGTTAGCACTCCATAATTTGCAGGAGCTATCAGACTGTGAATGTTGTCCAGTAACACACCATGAAACCATAGCAACACCCCATGGGCTGTCCGGCCATCTAAATTTTATAATTTTAATTAGTTTGAAACTCACTACAGGAGAACCATTCCTTGTGGCAGTATAGTCTAGCTGCCTGTGGAGTTTAGTCACATTGCTTAATGATCTGGGGCTCTGCTCCCCATAGCCCCGCCCCCTCATCATCCCAGATGCTATCACAAGTGCACGTTTTCTGCAATAAGACTGACATGCGTAGAAGTGAGTGGAGACTCCTTATCTATGGACAACAGACGTCAAGCCTGGACAGTTATGGTCTCATTTGTGTCTGGCCGTCCATTAGTTGTGGGTTGTGGTTTTAATAGCCTTTGTTCCCTTTTCTGTTTTGACTGAGTGCATGTTTCAAGTGGTTCTTGTGATAGTCTGAGATGTTTGTTTTTGGCAGGAACATCTGAACACACACAACTACTGATAGTCCAGTTGAGTTATACATACATATAGTAATATGGCGGCTGTGAATGCCTATTAATATTGTGTGTGTGTGTGTGTGTGTGTGTGTGTGTGTGTGTGTGTGTGTGTGTGTGTGTGTGTGTGTAGCTGGTTTGTCGGGTTTTGCGAAGGAGCTGATGTCAGAGTTTGCAGAGTCGTTGCCCGGAATAGACGAAATCAAGAGTTTCCTACAAGTCATGACGTAAAACAGTGTGAATTAAATGTTCCCCTCGAACACACACACACACGCACACACAAATGCAAATGCATATTCTCTTGCAATCACTAGCAGTTATGCGCACCTGGCAGAGCCAGGATGCCTGTGCACTAAGCAGGCACTGTGAGCCGTGCAAACAAAGCTCCTGGAGCAGGGCTAGGAACTCTTAGGAGAACAGGCCTTTCCTCACAGCAAGTGGTGTGGGCACCCAAAGTCCCACCTGGACCATTGCTGTTTCATGAGAAAAGCCCTTGAATTTGTACCCCAGCAAATGCCAAGGTCCACCCACACACACAGCTGGGTGGACTGGTGGGGCTGGTAGAAGGCAGATGGAAATTTGCCTGAACTCTGGGACCTCAGGCCCTGAGCCAAGGACAGAACCACTATACCACATAGCCACCACTTCACGCACGCACACACACACACACACACACACATTTTAGGCTTATTTGTTTAAAATGTCTCCAGGTTGGTGAAGGAGCTCAAGTTCTCGGTGGTTGTGTTTGATACTGCCCCCACTGGCCACACCATTCGGTTTCTCTCCATGCCTGGCCTCTTCCTCAAGGGTATTGGCAAGTTGCCTCTCTTGAAGTCAAAGTTGGGGGGTCTGTTCCAACAGGTAATTTTAGACTCGCTAGTTATGGTAGAAATGATGTAATGTACATTTGTATGATAAATATTAAATTAATAACTAAAGTATGGATCATTTTAACAAATAAATCTACTGTTAGCCAAGTATAATGACACCAACATTATTATGTCCATGCTTTTGTTATACATACATTGCGTGTGTGCGTGTGTTGCAGGGTTTCATAAAAGGGGGGGGGGGGGTTTGGCCCTGAAATTACCACTCCCAGAGGGGGTTGCCCCTGAAATTACCACTCCCAGAGGGGGTTGCCCCTGAAATTACCACTCCCAGCCTTAATCTCTCCCACTTCCCCTGCCTCCCCCCCCCTTCCACCCACCCAGAATTTTGAAAATTACTAAAGTGTTGAATTCTATGAGAAGAAGGATTATTAAATCTTGCACATGTGACCAAACATTGATTAGTGTGAAGTACACACAGTGTGTTTTGCTGAATGACAGTTTTTTTTTTGGAGGGGGGGGGGGGGGTTTATTTATTATTTTTAGTTTTATGTGGGAAATTCCGTGGTGACGGACATACAATTTCCAAATTGTAGTGGTCTCTAATGTGTCGTGTAAAGCACATATGTAGGATGCATTTATAGTGTACATATTTTCAAGGCGAGGGATACTCATTGACTTGCATGGGTGTGTCCTGTAGTTATAAGGTCAAATTAACCCATTGTAGTTGATAGCACAGTTGTGACTGCCATTTGGGTGTGTAGGGGCAGACCTTCTAGCATAGTGGGGCTGGGGCTATAGGTGTACCCATCTGTTATTGGGGATACCAGTCCTGGGACTACAAGCACAACAGGCTAGCGTGGCTATTCAACCACGAATAGGAATTTTTGTGCAGTAATTATGTCCCACAATTTTGTTGGGACATCCCCCAGAGTTTTTCAATGGTCCCAAGCTAAGGGCGACAACGTTAACAAACAATGGTAAAAGAGCCAGTGTTGGCATAGCAGAGCTAGTTCCACAGTGTATTCCAATACGTTGTTCATGGGGGAAAAAAATGGAACTGGGTTTCATTTGTGAATGGAGGGGTTGTGAAGGATAGCATTTGCTCCATGTACCTGTATTTTATTTTATTCTCATGGTCCCACCTCTAATCCAATAAAATTTCACAAATTCTTTCTCCACTCATTATCTATTACAATGCTTGGTTGCCACTGGGAATGGAACCCAGGACCACTTGGTCTGTTGAGAGCGAGACTGTAGCATAGCAGTACCCCTTAACAGTATTAACAGAATTGGAGTGTTTGATTGCCGGCTGGTTGTCATAGCTCTGTGGCAGAGCGCTTGTGTGTTAAGGAAGCAGTCCTGGGTTCAATTCCTGGTGGTGACCAAACAGTTTTAAATTCAGTTTTAAAAAAAAAAAAAAAAAAAAAAAAGCCTGTGAAAGAGAGAATAGCTCTAACAGAGAAAAATTTTATTTATTTTTTTATTTTTTTTGCTCCTTCTAGATTAGTTTCTATATTCATTCCTGCAGAGGATTATAAAATAAAAAAATTTCGATAGGGATATTCATACTTACATACGTACCTCTGCATTTCCCATGAATATTTTTCGTGAAAGCAGTTGATACAACTAGTTCGCACATTTGTACTATAGTAACATTAGTGTGAGTTGTTTGTTAGTATTACTGAGTGTGTGTGTGTGTGTCTGTTACAGATACTGCCATCGCTAGGTGTACAAGGAGGTATGGGGAATCAGGTCTCTGAGACCTTACCTGTCATAGAGCAAATTCACAAGGAGTTCCAAGATCCAGTGAGTTCAGCTTGATTGTATAGTCGATTCTTGATTTATTTTTAATAAGAGGTGCAGAAGTTGTTAGCAGTACTGTTCAACTCTATCAATCTTATTCATTGACTCGATCACTCATAATGCTGTGTTGAGTTACTTTGCTATTTTTTTTAGGCTTTTTATTGGAATTTCTAGCCATAATTACACGAATGGAATTGACACAATGAAAGGGATTTTTTGTTGCTGTCGTTTTAATTAAGTAAATTTTATTCTTGCTCAACAAAGTCAGGAAATTTTTTGCTAGTTTACTTTTTTGATGACACCTTACCAGTTTATAACACCTTAAATTTTTTTTATAGTTTTAATGACACTTTACCCTTTTCGAGGCCTGGTGTTATGGCAGGCAGGCATGTGCAGTTTATTTTGTATGTAATCATATTATTTGCTTACTGGCTCATTTTTTAAAATTTTTATTAATTAATTAATTAATTTTTTTCCCTTCCCCCCTCCCCCCATACTTCTGTGCTATTATTCTGCAGGACACATCAACATTTGTTTGTGTATGTATTGCTGAGTTCCTGTCGTTGTACGAGACTGAACGATTGGTTCAGCAGCTGATCAAACTGAGTATAGATGTCCACAACATAGTGGTTAACCAGCTACTCGACCCAGAGAAGGATGAATCAGGTAAGGAATGGATCTGGTAAGGGATAGCTCTGGTAGATTCTGATGAGGGGTGTTTCTGGTGAGGGGTAATTCTGGTGAGTGATTCTGGTTATAAAGTTAAAATGTGTTTTACCTTGTGGTTTGAATTCCTTGTGCACAGTGGCTCACTCGCCATTTGTGCTGACTCATATCACTAGTTACAAAACTACTCCAGTTGGTGTAGGAATAACCTTCATTTACACTAGTAGCATCAGTGTCATGCAGTGTACACATAAATCCATTAGCTAATCATCTTAAAAATAATACCTTTTTATTGTTTTTTAGGAGCAGTTGTCTGCAAGATGTGTGCCTCTAGATACAAAATTCAATCCAAATACATGGAGCAAGTAAGACCACAAGGAGCTATACATTGGAATGTTAGTAAATCTAATTAAAACTGTCTTGTAGATTGTTGACTTGTATGAAGATTTCCACCTTACCAAATGTCCGTTGCTCACAGAGGAAGTACGTGGTAGAGACAAAGTTGAAAATTTTGCTCAACTTTTACTCTCAAAAACTTGAACCGTATTTTTTTTTGTCAATTTCATATTTTAGTATCACTACTTATGTATCACCATGTTATAATACCTGGATATATTCAGTTACATAGAAGTCTGGGATGTGTTATTTAAGAGTGGTAAATAGCTAACCCATGATTGCAACTCTTTGAACACTGTTAAATGTGGATCTGAAGCCTCAGGATAATAGGTGAAATTTGTTGAATGCTCCAATCAACTGCACTAGTAAGGATTGGGTTATAATTCCTGGATGGGTAAGTGTAAGCCTTCCCATTGTTGATATCATTGTAATTGTGTAGCAGCAAGTACAGTGTGGTGAAGTGCTTTCAAATGAATGTTTCTTTATCGGAGATACTGCCAGACTTACTGAGTGGTTAAAAAAAAAAATTTTTTTTTTTTTCGTTAAAAAATGTTGCTTACGATGCTCAGTCACCAAAAAATATAAAGTTTTTTTTTCTATCAAAATTTTCTAATGTTTGGATTTTAATTTTGCTCACTTAAGTTGCTTCTTTCTGAAATTTTATTTCCTGAGCGGGTGTGGTTTAGTGTGATGTCAGGCTGAGAATGGCTGTTCTTGTCAATAGTCTCAGCTCTGAACACAATGACTTCAACATGCAAACTTGTGCTTAATTATAGTATTATTAGTTATATGTATGTCATCTTCATCAATCTTAAAAGTTCTTTCTTCAATAGCAGATTAATTATCTTTTGGCTTACTTGTAGCAGCACCTAGCTTTAAGCTCAAACAGTAAACAAAATGTAGTTTGAATAGCTCAGAAATTTAGACAAAAGATGTTGTTTTGTTTTCAATCCAATTTGGTTTTTCCAAGAATGCATGTCCAACTGATTGCTTGTAGCTAATATAGTTTAAACATGAGTGTCACAGCATCTCGTATTTAATGTGGAAATTAAGTCTTAACAAAGGGAAAATGAAATGTCGAGATAGATTAGCAGGGTGTAGAGATCTTGAGAATGAAAAGGGCATATATTGTCTTGTGTTACTCTAGCTAAGTTAAGTGTAAATCATGTCAATATGGACAAGAATAATAATAATACAAGCTTTATATATTATTCTCTGACACACGCCTTAGCTTGTTAGCTAAGTCTAATGTCATGAATGTCTTAATCGAGTATGATTAACTTACATAAGCTGTTTAAATTTTTTCTCACTGACAATGCTATATCATTTCATGGGAACTTAGCAGCTAAATTATATTCATTAGCTAACCAATAGAAACATTGGTTTACTATATTAATGATTACTGCAAAGTTATTCATAACCTCTAGGAATATAAAAGGCTATAAAAATAGTGTGAATATGCCTGTTATCATTCTGTGAAGTTAAACATGGCAGGATCCACTGCAGCACCTGTTGATAAAGAAATGTTTAGGACTCTTGTAAAGGTAAAACTTTTATGCATTTTAAAGAAATATAATTAGCTAGCTAGCCAAGGAAATTGCTGAGTACATGCAATTACTTGAGGCTCAATGTAAATTATATAGATAAATCAAGTCGTCAAGTTTTAAGTACCCAGTGTTAAAAGTAGGGGGGCTTAATACATTAGTAAAAATGACTACATAAATAGAGTTTCAAGTAATTTTTTTTTCTTCACGCCAGTGCCTAATATAGACAGGTCGGTATTATCAAAATTCATAACACTGGAGGCATTTGTGGGGAAAAGTTGGCAGACAGAATTTTCTAGACCTATTTGACCTGCTGAATCCAAATGTGCTGTCTGCCAAGCTTGTACATTATTAGTAAAAATGATACTGAGGTGTTTATGATGAACCAGTTATTTTTCTGCCATGTAAAAAGCAATGATGTTTTCTGTGAAATGTGACACATAGTAGATTGAATCTATTCTCATGTATTTGGCCCCAAATGAAGCATGTGCTGTAAGGCTTTATTTGCTACCAAAACTGTTGGATTCTTCAAGGCACATGCCGCATGAAATGTTCCAAATGGGAAGAAATTCGTGTCATGTCATGTTCCTTTTTGTCTCATGTTGAATCAAAACACTTTTGGCCCAAAAAACTACAAAGATAAGTAAGTAAAATAAATAAATAAATAAAACATGCATATAGTGTTTATTGCCATTGACTTACAGAGTGCTAAACATGACAATAAAAAATTATTATGACATACTGATCCTTTTCATTCCACTACATATTACCACTACCTCCAGTACAGTTTAAAGTTAGAATTTTTTTTTTTAAACATTTACAGTATAAACTTTTGCAGCCAGTCTTGTACTTACATGCAATAACTTATAGTATATTTAAACCCTCCAGCTACTACTATTGATTAAACTCAACATCAACTCGAGCAAATGCAGCTCCTCCATTTAGCAGCTTGAGCAAATGTATCAGCAAAAAAATGTCCAAAGGCCAGTTGGCTCACCAATTAGGGGTGATGGAAGTAGCTTCAAAGTGGGGGGTGCCATGCCAATTTGCTCTCATGAAAAAAAAAAAGTTTGGCACTGACTGAGCTAAATAATAGATTTTAATTAGATGCCCTAAATGCTTAAAATTGATTTAATTCAATTAAATTGTTCCAAATAATTTCTGTTCTATTCCATGGATCCTTAGCAATGCATCAGTTCAATGTTGTCTGCTTTTTCCTTGTGAATATGCATCAACATGAAATGCGGAAAATTAATCAGGACCATCAATTCTTTCTTCTTAACCCAAGAACCTGAAAACAACTGATTAGCCAGCTATAATTACCAACTGACTTCTATTCTTATTGTCTTGCAAATTGTATTGAATTCATGAGCAATAACTATCAGAAAATTAAATGTACATATGCTGTGTGCTCCCCAAGCAATAAATTTGGGATGAACATGCCCCCCCCCCCCCTCCACCAATTCCATCATCCCTGTGAATAGCTAATAGTAGTGCTTGTCCATCAGTAATTAGAGTGGAAATGTGAATGTCCAGTTCAGAGATCCATGAATCTCAGGTAAGTTGATACTACTTCTGGTTTAAAAGCTTTTGTATCTGTATCTCTGCTCTATTAAATTTTCTTTCTCTTTCTCGATTTTGGATATCCTATCAGATTCACACAGTGATGCAAATGTCATGGACTTGTTTTTATTGAGGGATTACTACCAGTGACGTAGGAAGGGGGTGGGGGGAGGGCTCCAGAGGCTGGAGTTCTCCCATATTTTTGGGGCACATTCTAACAAGGCGATTTCTCACATGAACACTTTTGTTGCACCACCTTGCCCTTAGAGCCCCCTATAGTGAAACATCTTTCTACACGGCTGCTTATAGCAGAAGACAATAGTCTTTCTCGCACAAACTGACTTAACTGCTCTTGGCCTTCAGTATGTGAACATTTAAAAAATTGTTTCAATCTCTTTTGTTGCTACATCTTTAGTTGCAATATTTTGCAACCTGAGATTTTTTAGTTTTGAATAAGCCAAAAGAAATCAACTGAGCATGAAAGTGGTCTTCACCTTGGCTGTCCAGCTTTATTCAACTTTGGTAGATCAAGATCACCTGTTGTGCTGAGACCATAAAGTGCTCTAGTTTCCAAACCGATATGAAATCGTAATTGTAGGTTGTATGACGGAAACAAATTTCTAAGTCATGTAATATTTCAACCACACCCACATGAATTTACTTGCTTGGCAGACAATAACCTCCTCAGAAGCACTTTTTTCCCTGAAATACCTCCAGCATTCAAAAGTGAAAAATATTGCTTTTCCCCCCATCATTATATTACAATTTTGGGACTTTAATCAATTATACTAAGAAACATTGTGCCCTACAGAGAAAATTTTTTTCACATTTTTAATATCAAATAAAACCTCATAACAAAAGCTTCAGTTTGGTGCTAAATACATGAGAATAGCTTTATTCTACAAGGAGTTATACCTCAAATAAATTTATCATAATCATTACAAAGCAACGAAAATACACTATTTGTATGAACACCTCATTATCATAATTACTGATAATTTACAAGTTTGGCAGACAGCATATTTGGAATCAGCAGGTCAAATAGGTCTAGAAAAAAGTGTTTGTCAACTTTTCCCCACAAATGCCTCCAGAATTTTTATAATTCACAATTCTTGAAATTTTGACCTGACTAATAGCTAAGCAGGTTGGTTCGGTTCGGACCAGTCTCGCATGGAGAAATCCCTTTTCCAAACGGCGTAGAGGTTGGTAAAGGGTCTGGCTACGCTCGAACATGTCCAACTTTGCATCTGCTAGAAAAGCTACGTTACTTCTCTTCAACACCGTTAAATCTTAGATTCAGTGTGCTGCTTCCTCAGCGTTAAAGGGAACGACTTCAAAGTTTGGTCTTCCAGAAAACTAGAGGTAAGAATTGTGAGTTCTCTTTCCTTTAGCTCATATTAGCTATAAGGACAAAAATTGGGAAAAAATTGATTGTAAAATACTTCACAACATTTTTGTGTGAGTGCTTTGAAGTGTCATTACAAAATGTAAACTGTTAGTGTTAATTTGGTCATTTTTTTGTTGTATTTTATTACCGAATTGAACTTACTCGCCCCTTTCAAGTACAAAGCAATGCAAAAGAACCCAAGTGCACCACATAAAGCAAGTTTCCTTTTAGTGTTTTTTCAACATTCCTATTTTTCTTATAAAAGAGCCCTTATGACAATAAGTTATTTCTAATTATTTTTTGAGTTTAGCATTAGTTTCATTGTTTTCTAAGTTCATTTAGTTTATGTATTTGTAAGGATTTTATGATTTTATTAAAGCTAGAAGCTGTTCTTTATCCTCAAAGGAATTTGATTTGAGAGCACAATAAGTGAATTGTTTAATTAATCTATATTGAATGTGGGGGTTTATGTTGGTTTTCCTTAAGCGTGGTAGACTGCCACCAGAGTCGGTCTGTGACCAATCTCTTGCCTCTTGATCATCTAACTAATTATAGCTCCTCTTATCTACCCAGGGGCGTCCAGGAAGTTACAGATGCATGTAATATATTTATTAGAGAGGTGCAGGTGAACTTAAGGTGAGACTAACTAAAGAGTGAGCAGACTGACTAGCTATGCAGTAAATATAGCCAGCCCACCCACAGGTGATACATAAATAGAATGTGCTACACTGCACAAGCTCAATAAACACATTGGGTGAATAAAATGTTCTAGAACAAGTTCAAGTGTCAAGTATATTAATAACACACTGTCCATTTACTCAGTGGATTGTGTCCGACATCCTCCCTTGCTCAGATCAGTGTCCATTAGGGAAGCTGGAATTCCAGAAATAATCCCAGTATCTCGTCCATTCTCCATGCTCTCTAACTCTTCATTCAGGCCAACTCTGTTGACTTAGACCATCTGCATTTTTAATTCTTGGTGCCTTGCCTGTAGCAAATAGAACATTTTGCATAATTTTATACTATTCCTCGCCGTCTCCTTTTCAATGTCTTAGAGGTAAGAAATGACGTTAATGGTCGGTGGTCAGTCAATACAGTGAATGAAACACCTTATAAAAAATGGGAGTAATGTTCAATGGATGCTACCACTACCCATGGCCTGGATATTCGTTGCTGAGTATCTTCTTTCTGGTCCATGAAGCTGATGACTGAAGAATTCCACCGGATATTCAGCATTCTCTCTGATGATATCGAGCACAGCTCCAACACCTACTCCAGAAGCATCTGTGTGTATCTGGAATGTATCAGAAGCAGAAGGCACTGTGAGAACACAAAGGACTTACGCAAACTCTGAAAGGCATCCAGCATCTTGGTTTATACTAGCATCTACAGAACTTTCAGCTAGTATTGGAAGCTTTGCGAAAATCTGGCCTAACGGCAAAACCTAGTAAGCACTGGTGGGGTCATCACCATTGGACCATTTAGGACATTGTGTATGGTAGAGGAAATGTTGCAGTTCCTGAACATAGGATCCATGCCATGGCAGTATTTAGACAGCCTTTGATGAAGAAGGATCTTCGTGCTTTTTTGGGAAGCATAGGAAGTTAATTCCGCGATTTTCTGACCACTGTGCACTGTTGACTCCAGCTATAGCGGGCACGGCACTGGGTAAGGTACAAATTAGTTACACTTCTTCAAAATCAACATTTCTTTAGTTCAATACCAATTCGTATTAAAGCATATTATGCTGTAGTTTTTGTATAGTGACAGAGGGACTTTATATTGCTTCGGTCCTCCAGAGAGGAGCACTATAAACTTAGTCTCCCCACTTTGAAGGCAGGGTCAATTAATGTCCTTCCGATTGCACTTAGAGTCCCTCCTATTGCATTGTTAAAGAGCAGTCGCTACATTCTAAATTAGTTAGGCACTGTGCAGTCCCTCAGGCCCTAAGTAGTGCCCTCGCTGCGCTTGTGATGTAAAAGCCTAAATCCTCTCGGAGGCGGTGCATAACTATTATATAGTTTGTAATACTGCCTGCCTTTCAGTGGGAGAAGTGATCTCACCTTAGCAATAGTCATTTTAGACAAATGTCATCCTTAGTTTTGGCATTTGGTAGCAAAATTTAATAGTTCAAGTGCTAAAGTGGTCAATGTGTTTTCATATCCAGACTTGAATTACCCCTGCATTAAAACAGTATAGCCACACTCTAATAAATAAGACAAGTAGAGTGGAAGCTGGCCAATAGTGTGTAGCAGACCATTATTAGAAGGGGCTACTGTAGCAGGTGGAGGGGGGGGGGGGGGGGGGCAGCCTAGTCTGCTTAACTCACATATAGCTAAACTAAAAAGAAATTGTTAAAATTGCAGAATAATGAATTTATATGTAAGTCCAATTAACATTATAAACAAATCCTTCTGCTTCTGCAAATCATGGACTATCTGTGTCTGAAAAAATCTAAGGAAGCACTTCACTAATATCTTCCATCACAGCTACACAGCTAAAAAATAAGGAGGGATTTGGGGGAATGTTGAAATAGAGTTGGGGAAATTGTAGTATTTTTTTTTGACGTAATTACATCTTTGAATAGTGGTCATAATCATTGAAGCTACCTCGGAAGTACGTAAGGAGGCACTTTAAAGATCATTTATAACTTAGAAGAACTTCTTTATAAATGTCAAGAGAGACCAGTAACATTAACTATTCCATTTCTTACTATTAATTTACATTCTATATACAATGTGTTAATTGCTCTAGTATCTTGAAGATGAAAAATTTGATACATTTAAAACAACTATGGAAAATATCAGAAAAAGTAGTACTGATGGATACACACAAATTATAGAAATTCAAGATGATAGAGTTAAACCAGACAAGAATAACGATTCAGAAACTGACTCTACAATTCCAGATGATAATATATATTATATGAGAACATACAGATACCAATATCGTCTAATTGAAAGGAAAGGAAATTCATTACTCCATTATGCAATGATATTTGGTAATGCTGATATAGTGAACTATCTTCTTGATAATAAAGCTGGTGAGTTTGAATTATATGATCCCAAACATATCAGTAGCTATTAGCACATTTAATATAACAGCCCAACTGATTATGTTCATAGTTTAGTGCCGTGAAGCACATGAATGTTCGCTTGAAATAGCTATAATATAATAATGTGGCGTAGGAAAGAGGGGGCTCCGGCCCCCCCCCCCCATAATTATATCTTCCTACACCATGTATATACACTTAAATATACTCAATTTCACTTTCAAAAGAATTTAAGCATTTAGTTATCAAAAAGTAGCATTTTGGCCCATAATAAATAAGCTATGTCATTCTATACTGTCATATTTCTGTTAACTTAATTTTAGTTGAAGAAAATGTAAGGTTAATACATTAATGACATGAAAAAACTCTATTATGTTTATGAAATGCATTAATTTTACATTATTAGTACTGTCAATAATAATAAACACTACTTTAGTTTGTTTGATAATGGTGAACTTTGAATTATTATTTCCATACTTTGTTTGATACTTTCTCATTAGTTGGTTGAGATATCAATCAACATTCTAATATTTTTATAGCAAAATTGGAACTGCAATTTAGTTGGCAAACAAGGAAAAGCGAGGCAGTCTTATGGGTGAACTGGGTAGCTAAATGTTGTGATATATATATATATATATATATATATATGTATACATTTAATTCATGAGGTGAAGGCCACTAGTCAGTGCAAGTACTATATACTGTACATATATATACGACCAAAGGCTAAAGGTTCATGGAGAGTGGAAATCTTGTATGAACCAAATGAAGTGGTACAACTGACTTGTGCCGTGGCTGTAGGCAATAGGAAGTGCATAATTATAAAGGCTAGTGTTTGATGGACAGTTCATTTACAAGTAATGCAGCAGTAAAAAAAAATCTTAATTTTAATTGTTTAAGTATATTTATGATAGAGATTGAACACTTAATATGTTTGTATTATTTGATAGTACATTAGTTATTAGTGTTCTATTTTGTTTTGTTTTGTTAGATCCAATGATTACAACAGGAGAGGGTAAGATATAGAAGTTTTGTCTCTGTCCAACCGTAAACAGTAACTGTGTAAATAGATAAAAAAACCCATCAATTGGACAATTGTTCACAGGGCCTGTTGCGTAGGTAATAAAGATACACTGGAGGCATTGTTTTCACACAAGTAAGCTAACATGTTTACTGAGGAATTAAATACACCCCTTACAACATTCAAATAATAAAAGATGTAGAATAATAGAGTGCCTAAGTTTTATCTGTACTAAATATATGTCAAATAATATTCTAATACATGTATTCCAAATATTTTATTAATACAACTCAATATATGGTTGCACTATACAACATTCTCAGCTTGTTTTCTTGTTCTTCATCTGAACAGAATTTTCAATGTTTTTACATGAGTTACTAGTTTGTATCTATACATTATAATCCAAAACATACAAAAGAAGAAATGCAGTTACCCTTTAAGCTGTACTGCCCACAAATCTAAATGTACTTTTAACAACATTTTTAATAAAAATGAATGTATTAAAATATTTATCATGACTGCAAGAAAAATGAAAATATATTTATAATCTAGCTATGGGATAATATTTACTGAGATAGGAGCTAAAATACATCATACTCCCATGTGTGCTTTGTCTGTTGGCCTTTCAGTTATTGATGTTGTACTTATACTTTCTACAACATCTCCCACACACATGGCATGTCCTATCCCATACTAAGTTGCATTTGCAAAAACCAACCCCTTGTTATCCTTGCACAACTAAAATCAATGTGGTTGAATTGCAGAAATGGAAACATAACCATACCTAAGTTTATTGCTAAACCTTATAAGTCTATATTAATGTTTGTCTGCATGCTGTGATGTCACATCTGGCTAATGAAAAAGTCCAAAAGATAGCTAAAAAGGAAATGACCTTTTTAAAAAGTTTCAAAGTGAACCAAGAAGAGATGAAAAGTACCCCTGCGTATATGCTTGCTTGGAAACATTGTGTCATGGACCTTTAGTTGGAAGTTTCAGGTGGGAACTATAAAATTATCTCAAAAGAAGCCTAGATCTAAATCTAAAACAGTCAATGTCAACCTCTCTTTCTGCTCTACCTATGTTTCTTGTCCAATATTGCTGCAGAGAATAAGGTGGAATGCTCTAAGAAATCACAAAATGTTGCCCTATCCTCCTGTACCTATAATTGTTGCCAGACAGGACTGCATACAGAAACGTGTAGGAGGGGCATTAACAACTTCCTCACTTTTAGTAGGGGCAATGGTAGTAAAATATCGACACTACACATTATATATTAGAAACCGGCCTTGCAGTAATTTAAAACATACTGATTTCCTGTTTCATAAACATTATTAAAGACTTGTAGAAGGAATGAAGGGGAATTTTTGGGTGGGTGTGGGGTAGGATCATGCTGCCACCAGGGAGGTTGAGCGCGGAGCAAACTAATGGAAGTATGTGAGATATACTTAAAGACTAATCTCCCAGAAGTCCCCCAGGTTGGCAGTACTAGACAGGCCGTAGAGCGGATATCGAGCTTCTTATGTCACTAGTAACCTCTGTCTCAATAGCAACTCTTATACTCAGACTAAAAATCTCCACCAGAACCGTGCTCAGCCAGGGTTTAAATAACTGAGCTGGTGTGTGTGTGTGTGGTATGACATAAAGACTAGCATGAAAAGACTACAACATTATGAATGAAAGTGTTAATTATTTAGTTCTTTCAATCCTTCGAGATTTCTCAGGGCTACTCTATTGTTCATTGAAGGTGTAAGGCGGCTCCTCACTGTTTCCACAGTGGGGACGAGGGCAAATATCATTTTTGCCTCCTCGTTCCAAACTATGTAATGCAGTCTTCTCTTCAGTGTTTCCAGTACAAAGTGTAAGCTGCCTAACTGTTATGGTCGTAAGGCTGCCAATTAATGCTTAATTGAATATATACAGTGTCAATCGACTATTTATAAAAATGAAAGTTATGCATGACTCTAATAGTAATTAATGCATTGTATAAAATAACCAATTAATAAATGAAAAAAAAATGAATTCATAACATTGACTAAAAAATGTGACGTAACTCAAAAGGGCGGCTAACAGGCGCTTCCATGAACCCCCCTCCCCCCTGCCTCAGTTTGTGTTTGTCTGTCTGCCCATCAGTATATCTGTCTGTCTGTCTGTCTGTCTCTTTTTTGCCTGTCTGTCTGTCTGTCTGTCTGTCTGTCTGTGTGTCTGTCTGTCTGTTTGCCTGTCTGTCTGTCTGTCTGTTTGCCTGTCTGTCTGTCTGTTTGTCTGTCTGTCTGTCTGTCTGTCTGTCTGTCTGTTTGCCTGTCTGTCTGTCTGTCTGTCTGTGTGTCTGTCTGTCTGTTTGCCTGTCTGTCTGTCTGTCTGTTTGCCTGTCTGTCTGTCTGTTTGTCTGTCTGTCTGTCTGTCTGTCTGTCTGTCTGTTTGCCTGTCTGTCTGTCTGTCTGTCTGTTTGTCTGTCCAACTATTTCTTTGTTTCCTTCTGATTCTATATTGTTTTTACTATTATAGTGTATTATCTGTATTTTTATCCTTCACTCTGGTTGGTTATGTTACTCAGAACTATTTCAAAAGAAAATATGGAACATCTATTGAACACACCGTACATTCATGTGTTTGAAGAAAACAATAAAATGAGTAAATGGAGATGGACTCCTCTGCACTATGCGTGTGGAGGAAATAATATTGAGATTGTCAAATGTCTTGTATACAAAGGAGCTCGTAAGTTGATACTCATAAAATAAATTAACAGTGAATAAATATATGCTTTGCAGATGCTAAATAATATATATATTTATTGCAGCTTTGATATTTTTTCTTGAATATTTCCGCATCACGCGAGCGTTCTGTATTCTCCCATATTGTACGGTTTATATTGTACGCTACTTGTAGCGCGCGCGTAGCGAGTAAAATCAATGAAAATTGTATTGTAACCGGTTGAGAAAAATTTCAAACAAGCAATAAATCACTTATCACACTCGTCGTACAATATGGGAATGATATTTTACTCTCACGCCACATTTTCACTCGCCTTTGGCTCGTGAAAATATTTTGCGTGCTCGTAAAATATTTTCCCATATTGTACTCTGACTCGTGCTATAAGTATTATATATATATATATATATATATATATATGCATGTAGCTATATGAGTTTTGTGCATCAATGTATTAAATATATTATACATGGAATTATTTTATGAATGATTTGAATCATCAACATGAATGTTACATATTATTTTGGCATAACAACCATATATGTGATATGTAAAACTTAAATAAAATTATAAATAATGTGATACGTGCTTTAATAAAATTATGATACGTCTATAGTATTTTTTGCTGAGCTTTGATGTGTAAGAATTTTATAAAATGTCGTATTTTTACAAAGAAAACCACATAAAATGCTCATACATGTATATATGATTTTATTATAATCATTCGAACTAAAGAAAGGTACTTCTGATTTTGTACATTATCAAAAAAAATGCAAACACTGGCATGCAATGCTTGCACAGCTGAGACACTATTGTACTTATTCATTCACTTTGATTACAGTTTACTTAATTCATGATAATTAGTATAATTGGTTCATTTTCGTATGGAAATGCTTGAAATAACAATGTATTGTACTATGGTGATATGATAATTACATCAAATTAATACATAAATACATAAATATTATGTGTAGGTATAGATCCGTTACCAACAGAACCATCTGAAGAAAAAATAAGTATACTTGGGTATGCTTGTAAAGAGTCAAATTATGATATAGTAAAATTTCTGATTGAAAATATCAAGCCGCCATCAAACATTAAGGACGTAATTAATGAGAAAGACTATAAGCAATTGACTCCATTACACTACGCATGTAAAAAGAAGTGTCCAAAAACTGTTAAAGCACTGCTTGATAAGGAGGCAGGTATACTGTGAAGTATAATATAATAATATTAAATGTATTCTAATATATAGGTGACAGTACTTGGGAAAAGGGACAAATTACGTAAAATCAAAAATGCACAGTACAGTCTGAACACCGACAGTTTTTTCCCCTTTTTATTGGCCCACTGGTATCTTCTATCCTTTAGCTATACTGACACCAAATTTGAGTGGCTGAAACCATTGTTAAAGGTCCAAGCATCCCGTTTTAACATAGCCACCTTTTACTCTTTTTTTAAACCTTCTGTGCATGCACAGAAGTAATTGAAAATCGCGAGTAATTGAAAATCATGGGCGAATTCAATTTTTTGCCTAGCAACAAATTACCTTGACATTGGAAACTCACGGGTAAATTCTTACAAGTTTTATTATAGAATTGCGGCAACAGAATAGAAATAATAAATGTGAATAATCAAGCTATATAAGTTGAAGTTGATATTTATGAGGTCTTGAAGTTGGAGTGTACAGACCAGGGACTCTCCTGGGACTATTATTGTGAAGACACTGGAAGAATCAGCAAGTCTCTGACTGGACAAAGGTTTCAGTGATGATGAGGACTTCTGTCACACTGCAACAAGAGAAGGCAACACCGTTGATTTAGAGAGATTTCCTATTATTATTCATTATTCATTTGTTCCAAAACAGGCAACAAGCTGGCTGACTCACTTAGGACAAATAATAATCCTAAACTTAGCTAGCCAGTGAACTAACAAACCAAGAGTTGATCATTTCTAAAAGATAGACTGTATTATAGTTACAGTTACTTAGAATAACTATCAATCTGTTGGAAACAAAAAAAAAACAAAGCAAAAAATGGCCTGCAAAACTATGTCTATACGCATCTAGTGCTACTTAAAATAAAACATAGGGTTTGAACTGAGTAAGGCCTCCCCCATCAATGAAGTAAACGGCCCCAACTATAACTTACCATTGTTCAGCTGAGCACCACCATTTTCCAAGCATAAGTAAACGTCTTATGTAATCCGTAAAACAAACTTCCGGTTAGATTACGGAATTCAACGTTAACTCCGCCAGAAATTGAATAAGAAGTTTTTAATTGCATTTAATTGTGCTCAAGTGGTTAGATTGCCGCTTGCTTGTATGTTAAGTGAACCACGCAGCGCCTGCCTATAATCGTGGTATCAAAATACTCCATATGGAGTGCTACACAGTGTGGTATAAATAACTAATTTTTAATGCAACTGGTCCCTTTTCCCAAGTACTGTCACATAATTATATTATATATATATATATTATAATACTTTGAAGTTAATGTTGTCATATTGCGATATGCAGATAAGTTGTAGTCTCTGGTTCCTTAACAAATCTATTCTACTAGATACAAATAATATAGCAGTTTAACTATGTGTATTTGTATTTATTTTGATTGAATTTATTTGCTTATTTTTGATTATAAGTAAATCAACTTATGATACACTATTTTTGTGCAAATGATATTTTCTAAGTGGGAATAATAACTAAATTGTTGTTTGATAATGATAGCCATACAATAATCTTATTATAATAAAGCTAGTAAATATTATTTAAATTATAAAGTTGCATTTTTAAACTTTAGTATTTGTATTCTATCTTTCTAATTGTTTTAATAATAAAAACATACATTTTTGCAATTTTACAGTTTCAAATATTTTGGATCCTATTATTTGTAGCTAATGACAAGTCTATAAAACATCATCGTCGACAAGTCAATAACAGTCCTCTTCATGAAGCTATTATGAGTGGAGCTGAAGAATGTGCCATGACTTTGTTGGATTATGATCACTAGTAATGAAATACATATTAAATTTAAATAACTTTGAAAATTGCAGCAACAAATAGTACCATAATGTTTCAATTATTTTAGAGCAATACATTACACAGATACATATATACATATAAATTAATAAAACTGCTATTATATTATTTCAGCTCTGCCAAGTTTATTGCTGAGTCAGTCCTAACATTAGAGTATTTTACAGAATTAACTAACAAAGATATGGCGAAGCTGACTATTCGTCTTCTAAGCATTTGTGACACAGGTAAATTATTAGTTGAGTACTGTCTAGAGAGACTATATATTTTCTGGCCAAATTTCTCCCAAATATCATAAAATTGAATGAATTTACTTAAATCGAAAGGAGAGTTTTATATGTCAATCTCAAATTTATTCAATTGCTTTTCTTTTTTGATTAATTGTAGCATACAGGGCAATAAACTCCAGTTGCTTTTTACATAAAGCTGTATGTAGTGAATCATTTACTTCAGAGGAATTCGTTCAGATTGTAAAAGGACTTGGAAAAGAATGGTTGTTTTATTTAAATTGTAAAAGCCTATAAATTTATGCAAGTGTAATTTTGTAGCATTGAAGAACCAGATGACAATGGAATGACACCAATGATGTTAGCTGCTTCTTTGAATTTCCACAAAAAGTTGAAAATGATTTTTGAAACCTACATTGGTAAGTAGAACCTCTCTTATCTCTTATCTGGGCACCTTGTTTAGAGTGGTACCTGTAACTTAGAATTGCTGTATCTCAAAATAATAGATGAAACCACATTACATATAATTACAAACATTAAAAGAAGATTATAATACTTACATGTAGTATAGAATCACAAGATTAGTTTTTGCTAAGGCTCTAATAAGTATATTAGGCTGTATAACTGTTTATTATTGTAAACCTAGCTAATATATATATTATATTTAGAGAGAATCACTGACCAAAAAACACAAAAAAGTTAAAACACCAAACGTTTCAGCTACGGACTGTAGCATTCATCAGTGGTAATGATTCAAAAATAAAATAAATAGTTACTATGACAGGTGAAAGCCTAAGGGCGGTACATGTTAAAGCACTTGGTTGGTAATCATGAGTCCTGAGGGTTAGCTATTTTGTTTTTTTGTTTATATGTTTCACTAGGCTACCATAAACTTGAGGCAACAATCCTTCATCTCTGTTGATTTTGCTCCCTTTAGTTTTAATGTACCATGACTCCAAATAGCTAAATAGCTAACCCTCATGGTTCCAACCAAGTGCTTTAACATGTACCGCCCTTAGGCTTTCACCTGTCATAGTAACTATTTATTTTATTTTTGAATCATTACCACTGATGAAGGCTACAGTCCGTAGCTGAAAAGTTTGGTGTTTTAACTTTTTTGTGTTTTTTGATCAGTGATTCTCTCTAAATATAATATGTCTACAATACCTGATCACATAGGATTTTACAGATCTAGCTAATATAGTTTTAATAGTAAGAAAACATGCCACAAAAATTATCTACTACATAAATTATCTAACACAAATTGTTGTAATACATTTTTACATTTTATTTATGAAGGACACACTATCACAACCATTGTAGTTAAAAAAAATTTCAAATGCACAAATCAAAGCATGCTATGAAATTGGATAATATGCAATGAAGTATGTAATGTTTTTGTACTATCACTTTCAACATCTCAATTTAAACTCTTTATTATAATATAATGTATAATATACATAAAAATTAATTGGGTTTCAGAAGTGTTATATAGTACATAAGAACTACTTGTATTTATAGTGGTTTATAAATCACTATTAAAACCCAAATATTCTTTATGTACTAGGAATAATTGGGTTTTAGTAGTGATTATAGTAGAAAAGGATTGATGAGGTTTCAAAATATTTAAAGACTAATTTGGTTTCAATAGAGATTTATAGTACATACCGATTTGGTTTCAATAGTGATATAAAATAGAAATGCTGAGCGTTACATTGCTACTATCTAGCACTTCAATATTATCTCATGACTACATTAGTATCTCATGACTATACAATATTATTTTTGATACATAGAGCTTCTTGATGATCACATGTTCACAATAGACAAAAAAGACCATCAAAAGCTGTACAAAGATATTGTAGGTAAGTAATGTTGATGTGGTGAGTGTACAATTGGGATGGATATAATATTGTTTATGCCAATCAATCAGAACATACATATTACCATAAATTGGTTAAGTATGAAAAAATAAGCGTAATGCACAGTAATATTAAGTCAAGGGTCCGTCCACATGTGTATCATAACAATGAATATCATAACGTGACACAGCTACATCTCCCCACCTTTATAGAATCTATGGTGGTGGTCTTATTGTGGTACCATCTTGTGATTTGGTCACACGATTGTTCAAAGACAGAGAACTTGTGACATGTTTAAGCTTCTAGAGTGTTTGGTACTCAAAGTTTGAGATCTGGTCAGTTGACATGTTTAAGCTTCTAGAGTGTTTGGTACTCAAAGTTTGAGATCTGGTCAGTTTCTATTATACAGTTCTTGATTGAACTTCAAGGAATTTCCATCCCACCTTGCAGAAGTGCAGACCTATGTCTTCTACCAGTAACTTTGCAGATGATTCGCCTTCTCTTTCAATAAAATATTAAAATGTCTGAGAAAGCGACCAATTTCTTGGTCCCATCTTGCTCAACATAAATACATTCGCCCCACTACGAGTGACCAGAGACCACACCTATTGAAAAATTGAGAGATTGCAGTCACACGTAAGGTAATAAAAAAATAGCATACTATACTACGCTACTTCTACAGTATCCAATTTTGTCTGGGGACAAAAGGTCTTCACTAAATGCCTGCTGAAAATTTGATGCTTCTATTTAATCTGAACAAAAAGTGCAGGAAATAATATCCACAGGACAGCAAGTGCCACTAGGAAAAATCACCTGGCTTGAAAGACTGGCGCCCCTTATTCTGGAAAGTTTGTTTTTACAGAAAAATGCATCTCCAGTGGCAGCACATCCTTATCAAAGTAGATAAATGTGGTGGAGAAATAGCTAAGTTAGCTACCAGTAGCTAGCCATAACAAGGCAATTGAGACTTCAGAAGAAAATGTTTCTTGTAAAGATGCTTGTCATCAGGACACCTTTCAGATAACTACAACTCTGTTAAAATGGGGTGTTAAAATAACACCTCACGAGGTGTTTACCAGGAGGCGCTATCTGGACACCCCCTTTGAGCCCTTATTATAACTTACACACCAATTCACTTTATACCCAATGAGCATGTATAATAGCTTATATCCTCTAGTTTCTTCATTTAAAATATTGTTTAGTAATGACTAACTATGGAGACAATATGAGGTTTTAAACTGGTGTGTTCAGGCAGCGCCTCCTATTTAACACCAAAACTAAGTTATCCAAACTCCCTTTTTTAACATTGAACTAAACATGCATCAATTAATGAATGTATGTTGAATTTAATTTTCCCTAACTCTTAACACAAATAATGACATTTACAAAAGAAGCTCTGAGAAAGGACCAATCTCTGAGAAGAGACCAAAAGTCCCGTCCCCAATGTGGTCACTATTTGGAGGTTTTACTATATTATCCTGCTTCTCTGAGTCTCATATACCCATTATGGTTAATTTATGTAGATGAAGACTCTTTCCCAACTTAGTTCAACGACCCAGTGTTCAGTTTTTATAGGATACAATATAGGTTAATAATGCACATCAATATATTCCAAGATGTTAGGACCTTGGCAATTTAATGGTCAGTGTGTGCACTCCACAATTGGTGGCTTGCAGGTTAAAATTCCGAGAAAGTAGATTTTTCTCTTATCTTCATCCCTTTTCAAACATTTCTCCCCATTCAAGTAATGATGATACTTTACCAACTGTGATTAGCTCACGAATTATTTATGAATACACACTGTTGTTGTCGTCATTGGTCACCATCATTACTGACACACAAGCATATATAATTATGTATATATATATATATATATATATATATATATAATATAATTTTATATATTTTAGTGAACAAGAACAAGAAAGGATTGGCTATGGCACACCTTGCTGTTCAATGCCATGGATCTGAATCTGACTTTGAAGAGACTGTGAAAGTTATCAATACAATATGGTACTATCTATCTATATCCATCATTATTTTCTGGTGATTTACTTCTTTTGGCTTTGTCTTAGGAAAACATTGGATTCAATGTATCACAAAGAATCCGCAAGGGTAGAAGATAATGAAAAAGATCCATTTTTGGTCCACTGCAAGTGCCCTGAGAACTTAACTGGATTGAAAGGTTGGGTGAAGAGAGATGACATAACTCCTCTAGAGTTGGCATTTAGATTGTTCAAGCCAGAGCGTGCTATCATCATGGTGGAAGTAACTAAAGGTAAAGAGAATAGCTAATTACTAAAATTATGTTAATAGTTGTCCACTATTAAGCAAACAAGTTAATCAGAATAGACATACAATATACATGTAATTTAAACACTCTACATAGCTGTGAAAATTTAGAAAAATCACTTGGAGAAATCTATGGTGTTAATTAGGCCTGAGCCAATTACACCGGCATAATTGTGAACCATAATAGGTGTGCAAAGCATAGAATGCCAGCATAATAGGTGGTGTTTGAGGATTTTTTTTTTGAACTGCAAAGAAGGTCATTCACCTATTAACAGCTGCATATATGGCCTTTACTGCTGACATAGCTATATTAGGTTATGTAATTAATTGCAGGACGAACACTGGGGACTGTGGATCAAAGTATAATTCATTTGGCTCTTCTCAGTGGCATCCATTCTGTGGATTTTGAAAGAATGGCAAACTCCATCATGGAATCTCTTCAAGCCAATACTACCACATTAAAAGAGTAAGATTGAATATGAATAGTACATTATGTAGGATAAAATGAATGTCGTAGATTTTCTGGTAATTTAATATTATTAGCTTAATAACATTAAAATTATATATATAAATTCACAATACGTTTCGGCTTTTAAGCCTTCTTCAGTTGTGAGCTGTATATATGACTTTAAAATAAAATTAAAAAATTGTCAACAAAAAAAATGCACTTAGCCGTGGGTCAACATTGACGCTCAAGTTCTTATAGGAATGGAGTCCAGGTGGAGTTGAGCTCGAGGCCTTTACATATCTAAATTTAACGTGGTGTTGGTGCTCTGTATTATTAATACTTCTGCTACCCTCCTGTGGATGTAATTTGGGACCATTTTGTTCAATGAATATATCATTTTGTTTAATGTATTACACCCCACTAAACTTTTAACGTCATATTGGTTTGTCTGTTCACAAATCATTTCAGTATTTTCAATTTGTCTGAGCAAGGAACTGTCCCTCTACATCTGGCTCTGAAGAGAAAGCTTTTTCGTCAAGCAAGAATGCTGATAAAACTAGAAATGACAACCGAAAATGGTAATAATACACACTAATTATTGCAGGTTTAGAATGACTTATGTAATTATCTACGTGAACAGAGCACTTCAATGTTGTTCAGCTGAAGATGGACACAGAGGGAGAGATCACTTTACATGCAGCTTTGGAGAACAGTTCTCCCAGAGATATCCTGGAAATAATCATCAAAAGGTATATATATATATAAATTTTAAATCATCATTTATTGTGATGATTAAAATGGCGAGACAATATTGCTTAATCAGGAATGTGGAAAACACAATCTATTTTATTAGTAACTTTACATTGTAATTATAGCACAGTTGAAGATAGGTTACCTTTGGATAGAACAGATGGAGCAGCAATGCCTCAAATAGCACTGCCTGTACAAGGTGGTGTTGAAGCTCATGCCATTGGCATGATCGTTTCAGTAAGTTATTCACAATTTTAGTCACTTAAGTAAGCCACATCATAGTTAAACTGAAGTATCCCAATAACAAAGTGTTTTATAGTTATCAATGTATTGCTGTTTAGTTTTAACTATTACTCTATTGAAACCTCATCAATAACCCGTCTTATTCTGGTGCTAAAAATGTTAAACTATTGAAGTAGTTGTAATAATGCTATTCAAATTTTATCCATTTTAACAAAACTATTGTATTTTCTTGACATCAGGGAAATATCGATTACTCTTTCTTATTTTAGACTGCAGTACCAGAACTGAAAAGAAAATACAGCATTATTACACAACTCAACCAACCTTTGGTACGTCTGCAATATCATAAACATTACTTTACTTAAAATAATGACAAGGATAATGTGTCTTTACTAAAAAATTTCAGGAAAATCTTCTCAATAATGCAGTGAGGCACAAAAGACACGATATATTTGAAATGCTGACAGTGCAATATAAATCCATTTTCCTTTCAACTCTTAAATTGGTCATACAGGATCGAAATGAGTAAGTCCATATTAGCAACAATAATCTGGCATTTAACAGAAACAAAAGGGACAGAATTATGAAATAATTGGCAATTTAATTTTTTTTAAGCATGTAATTGTTTTGAAGGATTAGTGCAATCATTGTAGTGATGCTACATATTATTTGTAGAGAATTTGCAATGATTATTGTAAGATACTCTAGTGAAGCTCTTTTTGAAATGCTGACAACTCTGGTAATTGGAGAAAAAACAATTTACTTCAACGAACTTATACAAGAAATGCCAGGCAAGTCTGAAAAGATACATATGATAATTTTCATTATTTGTCAATACACAGATGTGGCTCTGGAGGCATTAAATAGAAGTGCTATTGCTGACAAAACTAAAAAGTATGACTTGCTCCTGGAGAGTGGAACACAAGCAGAAAGGAGGTGAATTACAGGATACAGTTGTGAATTTCAGGTTGGCTAGGCGAGCAACAGGTGCTGATTAGGGATAATTAAAGAGGCAGGTTTTGGGGTAGCATCCTGGAACCTATATTAATACAAGTTTATGGTATATTAAATTATGCATATTGTCAGGATAGAAATGAGTTCATCCTTGTGACGTACATAGTGATTATACCACATTTACAGAATGTTAATTAATACAATACCAATGATATAAATGTGGATTGTTTTCATCTTAGTCTTTCTAAACACACAAATTTTGCACCACAAATCAGATATTAATCTTATGGAAACATTGCCCTTGTATGGGATGTAATATTGGTTTTTTACAGTAGCTATTGATAGATTAGGAATATACCAAAGATATAAATATTGACATTTTCATTATTCTGTTAGGAATTCTATAGCACCATTTCAGCTTGAAGGTAGTAGCAGTCATCCACCAGCTGTGGAGGATACTCTGCATCCACTTGACTTAATGGTAATCAAAATCCAATGAACTCATATATGACTCCCAAATGTGATTGGAAAATTGAATATTAAAAAAAATCCAATCTGTTTTGTAGACATTAAAACATAACCAATCAATTCTAAAAAGCAAGCTGTTAATTTAGGTATATCTTAATGCAAGGATTGCTTTTGCAAAGATATGTAACGAGTAATAATAGTAGCTTGGTGGGCTCCAAATCAAATAGTAATTAACTAGCCAAGCCATAATTAATTTATCCACGTTCGACAATTGTAAGTAACTACGAAATGAGAGACACTGCTATTGGTAATATTTTAGCAAGCTACTCAAACTTGTATTTAAGCCATAATGTAGTGAATTTGATATTCTAGTGGCTAAATCTATTTTCATATGGCATCATCACTACAGGTTGACCTCAAACAAGAAAAGCTCCTTCAGCACACAGTTGTTAAGAGCTATCTCATCAGTCAATGGAGAGCAGTGGGTTTCTGGGTGTATTTTGTGCAAGTTATTCTGTACGCATCCTTTCTGGGATTGTTTTCAGGACTAGTACAAATTGTTCAGCATCCCATCGAAGAAAGATACAGTAAGAATGCAGACATAATCATGTCATTTTGATATTGTAGCTTATGTCCTAGAATTCTGTCATAAATATACATTTGTGATGATCTTTATCTTATAATTCCAAATATCAAAACCACAAATCAACTTTCTATAATGCAGGAGTAAGCTTTTACAAAAGTATGTTCTAAAAGCGTACATTTCTCTCATTAGTAAAAACAAATACTCAAATATAACTTGTTTAATTAAAGACTGCTATTTTAATTACTACTAAACTGATTTTGTTATGTTGACATTATAGACACTACACAAGCTGGAGTCACATCAACTCAGAGTAAGTCGGAGAATTAGTAAATAGCATTAAAATATTATGTGTTTGTTGTGATAGATAAAATAGCCGTGTACTGTTTGTCCGCTCTCAGCATGTTGTTCTGGTTGCTACAGGCTACTTATTCTGGAATTATTTTCGTGACTTTCCAAGTTAGAGGAAAGCGTAAAATATCAAAGAAAATTCTAGAATACTTCAAATCTGTACCAGAGGTCTTGCTGGAATTAACGGTGTTTGCTTTAGTGTTTGTCTTTTGTGTAACATCCATTTATAATACAGCTACAGATAACTTCTTTAGCAAAGATTTATGGCGAGTAGGAATATTTGCCGTAATCTTTGGATGGACAAGTTTCGTTATTCTCAGCTCAAAATTTCCAGCACTTGGAGAGTACACGCTAATATTTGTCAGCATCTTGAAGACCTTCCTGAAATTGGCTATATTTGGATTCGTCCTCGTAATGGCTTCAACTATAGTACTGCGAATGCTGTTTTATAACCCATTGGAACTGGTAAGGTTATTAATAGTTACTTGCTATACTTTATGTGGGATGTTTATTCCCTCAGAATTCTCCATTCTTCACTTTTGGTGGGAGCATTGTAAAGTTAATCACCATGATAACTGGAGAAATAGATTTCCAAGACACATTTGGTTTCTCCTTTGATGTGGAGGATACTAATGGCCGTAATTTATATGATCGCAGTATGGCCTACTTCCTGTGGATACTATTCTTAGTAATCATTCCCATATTACTGTCAAATATGCTGGTAAGCAAAACAACAGGCCTTTCATTGAACCTCTTGTCATGAACGTATTTTAGAAAATTGGCAAAAACATTTGGAGCACTTAGGCACAGTAATTTCTTCAGTATGTATAATTCTTGAATGTTTACTCTTTTAGATTGCTTTAGCTGTGGGAGATGCTTCAGAAATTCACAAAAATGCATCTATTAAGAAACTTGAACTGCTGGTATGTTGATTTTGACTAATAAAATTCAAAATAATGTTCATTTAATTTAATAAGATTTTTATGCAGAAGTTGAAATTTTATAATACACGATGTTATTTCAAATAATTATTATTTTTATAGGCATACTGGGTTACTGCACTCCAAGTCAGAAAGAAGAAGCAGATTTCCTATTATCTTCAAGGTTGTCTGAATTGTTTATCAAAAGTGTATCACTTAATGAGCAGTGATCAGTCCAACTCTAAGACAGAGGAAAATGACATCCAGTTTTATCGCAAGGTAAATTATGTAAATATTTCACATGTATTCGCTAACTATGGTGAGGTATAGTAAAAGACAAGTAAGTTACCTACAGACTTTGAGCCAATAAGATTTTGATATTTAATTTGCTTAACTCTCCTTCTGTCAATCTTTTTGTCTTGCATTCATCACCTTCTGATGACAACAATCCTCATGAATATGTAGTTTGGCAATAGAATAATAGTGTGAAAAAATATATATACAAATATATATGTGCTGTGTGTAAACATTAAAGAGTTAATTGAATTGACAGCAGTGGCATAGGAAGGGGAGTCTCCGGATCCATGCCCATAAATTTGAGGCACTATCTCACGAGATATTTCTCACATGAACAATTATAAAACCACAAAAATGCATGCCCACATGAAGCCCACCCTTACCGAAACATCTTCCTACACCACTGTACTGACATTTAAGTTGAAATTTTGAGCTACATGCAAATTATTGATCTGGTTGACTGATTCTCATGTTGTAGAAAAGAGAAGAGGACATTGCTGAAATAGTAGCCAAGTATTCAGAAGGGTTTGCTAAAACAGAGACTGAAATGATCCAGACTATCAAGGAAGTGACTAAAGGAAACCAAAAGAAACTAAGAGAAATGAAAGTGAGTTTTTAAGTGGTTATGATGGATTGATATTGCTATTTAAGCTGCTCTTGTCTTCTTTGAATAAATTTGTTTGGATAATACAATGATGAATACTATTACACTTGGTCGCACCTATTAAATCTATGATTTATATTGAACCAAATACATATAAATTATGGAGCATCACTCGTGTGTCAAAGTAAACATTTAGCTAACTTGTCATTATTAGTTTGCTATGAATAATAAATGATAATTCAGAACATTTGCATTAAAAGCTATAAATTGATTAACTGCATCTAATGATACTGTTCTTTGCTTGATTTTTGTGTTTTTTTAATTAGGTAAGTTATGACAATGCACTGCAGAAGGTGCACAACAATCAAGCCTACCTCATGAAGAATACCAGAGGGAACCTATCAAATTAACACACAAATTGCTTGGAGCAGAAAACAATATTTTAAATTTGAAACAATTTGTAGTTGTTATTTGTGTTTTAGAAGTTTCTGTTATTGTAAATACTACCTATTAACGCTACATCCTTTTTTTTTTACAAAACTGTTTTTGTTAGATCTTTTTAGCAAGTCAATGAATTATGTATTCCATTTACGCTGTATACAAAAAATAATAATGATTTACTTGTGTTCTTACTCAAGCTGGTTCATTGACAAAAAAAACTCACAGAAGGCGTGATGCTAAGAAAGGTTTCATGGTTCAGTGGTATAGTTACTCAAGTGGAACATTCAATTAGCACTTCGAATCAACTTTGAATAGACGAACATAAACAGTTTGATTACCGGTATTGTCACCTAATCATGCATCCAACTATAATTCGCTGCAATTTATTGGGCATAATGTCACAAAAGTTAAATCCCACTTGAATATGTTGACACTGTACTGAGTGGAGCACACTGTAGATACAGCTGTGTAGAAATTCTCTCCAGTACTTTTGTTGCAACCATACAACAGGCAGTAGCTATGCAGCACTCACTGTTTCCAAAATAGTATATAGTGTTCAGCCCTGCAGTGCCGCCTGAAGGAAAGGACAGGTATACTCATGTATCTGTTGTCGATGTTCATCGATGTTTTACAAATTGTTTACTATTGATACAATTGTTTACTATTGATACTTTTACCACACTATTTAAATAGCCAGAGAGACGCCTTTTCTGAAATTGTGGGGTTGTAAATTCCACTGATGCTTTGGACTTGTATACAGATGTAGATCTATACAGAACGAATTTGATTCAAAAGTGTATAGTTAAGGAAGTGACACTTTCGTATCCATGCTGATACATGTATTTATGTACGAAACCTCAAATTGAAATGCAACCAGTTCAATTCAGCTATAGTTGATGAGCTAAATGGTGAAAGGATGGAAATCCCCAAAACAGTTCTATTTTGCAGAATCTATACGATACTATAAGATATTGTTACAATAGTAAAATTTCTATAGTGTCTCCACCTATTGTTAATTTGCTACATCAGTTACAATATTCTTGTCTCCATTCATCACATTAGTTACCTACAGCTAAAGCGATGCTATATTTTCATAGAACTTTCATTACTAGAGATACATGAAAATATTCACAGACAGATGGACTTAAAAAGAAACAGACTGGTAGAAACGTTATGGTTAACAAGAAGAAAGTTAAAGTAGCTAAATGGTAGCTAAGCTAGGTCTTGACAAAAAAAAATTTCTTCTCATTTTCTTTTTGCCCAAAATATTTTCTTCTCATTTCTATCACCCATTTTGTTCTTCCTTTACCTTCTTTGCTTTCCAAGTTTGTAGGTAACACGGAATTTATGGATGAAGTTGCATGGGCATTAATTTGATTGCTGCCAAACTGAGCAAGTCAGGTAGACCTGAATATGACAGAAGAAAGAATACTGGATCTGGGTATGACAGAGGAAATAATACTAGATATAATGGAGAAAGAATACTGAATCAGGTATGACAGAGGAAAGAATACTAGATATAATAGAAAAAGAATACTGGATCTGGGTATGACAGAGGAAAGAATACTAGATATAATCGAGAAAGAATACTGGATCAGGGTATGCAAGAATACTAGGTATAATAGAGAAAGAATACTGGATATGACACAGTAAGATTACTAGTTCTGACAGAAAACAACTATAACCTGACATAAGAAGAATACTAGACATGACATTGGAAGAATACTAGATTAGGGACGTAAGGCCATAGCCTGACCAATTTATTATTTTTACTGATCTCAAAGTTGATGAGTATCATTAATGAGTGACCCTTACAGAAAATTTTGTTTTTTGGAAGTGGTGGTTTAAAGTAAAACAAATATCAGTATTCAGGAGATCATTTTAGTAGTCCAGCATGCAGAATTAGTAAAGGATTTATTATACTATCTTATTCCAATGTGCTAGCCCTTTAATCAGAAGTCTTGGTTTATTAAAATGCAACCGGAAATTGAAGGTGCATTTTATATATATCAGAAGAGTAGCTAGTTGTTGTTTTATATAAATACCTTTATTACAATTATTAGAATGCTGCATGTATTGATTTTCAGCATGCTCAGAATACAAGTTGGCTATATCCAAAACATGATGTTTTAGCTAGGCAGGAATTAGCTGTAAGAGACCATAATAAAGGTGGCAATAATAACTGACATGCCATGAACCTTACAGTAGCTGATGCAGTGAAGCTACACTATAATTATAGACTATTTTTTGTTATAGTATCAATCAGCTATTAAATTTTAATTCCCGATTTATAAGCTTCAAAAAGTATAGTAAAATATAAAGATCATAAATAAAACAGATGCTTGAATATGCACATTTAATGGCCTGACCGATAAAAATAACCTTCATATGCCAGTGTAGATATGACCTGGTTGTAACAGTGCAAGAATACTAGATATGACAGAAGATTACTAGATATGACAAAAGAATACCAGATATGACAGTGGAAAATACTGGATATAACATAGGAAAAATATTAGATATGACAGAAGAAGAATAGTAGATATAATAGGAGAATCTAACAAATGGACTCAAATGTTGTGTATGCTTGTACGCTGTGCACATGCAGAAATTCTATAGCTGCCATAAAAACGTAACATGACTTATATTTTCTCAATGGCTCAATGTTTACCTGAAAGCTTGGAATCAGACTAGGCCTCCACATATAGAGTATGAAGTATATCCGGGGATTCCATTGCGATTTAGACACGGTCGACCGAACCCCCCGAACTCCCCCTGGATACGGTATGCATGTGGTTTGCCAGTTGGAGTTCCCCGTTGAAATTACCTAGTAGGTGGGTATCTTGTCTCTTGCTTGTTTTCTTGTGAAGATAGCACCGAAATTCGGAATATGTAAAAAGGGATTCTCAGCATTCAAACTGGGCTCCTTCAAACCTCGACCCAAGCTAGAATTTTAGTAAGAGGAGTGGTTATCTCATAAGATGTCAAATATGCTGATACAATTGAACTGAACTTTACAAATTGGGTTGGCCAATATAAAAACCAACCAGGAAGTGTGAATGATGTGAGAATATAAAGGTGGTGTGGTAAAGTACATGGGAAATGGCAGTGGGACTGAATAGGGTGCAATTTAATAAGATGCATGAATATAGTGAACAGCAAGCTAGATTAATAACGGACAAATTATACTTTAAAATCTAATAAATGTTAAAGAAATTTTAATTATTGTTCTCACTGTGATGAACTGCTCTTTTTCTCTTTAGATTTTCCATCTTCGAAGGTATGTGAACACAGTGAGTTGCTGAGACTTGAGATGAATCTGAGCTGTAGAACTGATCGAATTAGTAATCCGGCTCGAAGGACCAATGAATTAGACCACCGACTTGACCGAACCGATGGCTAAATAATCTGACGAAAGCTACCTTTGACTGGGTTGTAAATTCCAGCCATTTGACTCGCCTTCAGAATTAGTCCAAGTGTATACAATTTACGAATAAATATTATTAATAGTAAATTACAAGAACAACATCAAAGGCAGTCGGTGAGCACAAATAGAACTAGTAGAGGTAGTAACCTTCCAAAATGAGAGATGATAATAGAGAGAGAAAAGTCCAAATCACAAAGTTTAGAGAGAGAACCAACAACTGAACAAGGAAGAGAAAGCAATCAGTATAAGAAAGTAATTCTAACAGTAATTAGTGTGAGAGACAGAAATACGAATACTAGTGAGTGAATGAAGGTGTGAACTAGTTCAAATGTAAATTAGTATTTATGATCATAAGTTAGTTTTCATGCAGCGGCTTGAACAAGTAGTATTTTAAAGCTTGGAATCATAGGCCGTCCACATATAGAGTATGAAGTATATCCGGGGATATATATAGCTAAATAGCAGAATATTCCATTGCGATTTAGACACGATCAACCAGAAGTCGACATACCATAAGTTGAATGTGAGGTGTGGCTAAATACTTTACTTCCGGTAACTCAAAAGGGGGGTTCGACCGAACCCCCCGAACCCCCCCTGGCTACGGGTATGTATACTAATAGTGTGCTTGAGCACAAATGGCTAGCGAGCCTGATAGTTAAGTAACATAAAAATAAGAATTGTTACAATGTTTTAGCTTAGTCCATGCATACACTATAATAGCAGTTATGACCTTTTATTTCAGCATACAAATATAAAATCACTCTCCTACCTGATTTGTTAACTTGTGTAGGAACAAACATCTGCCATTCTGATAATCTCAATTACCAGTAACTCTTCAACAAGCTCTCAGCTATGATAAAAAAATAAACCAATGTTATTATTTGTAATTTTAGCCAACAAGTATGGAATTATTACTTACCTCAATTTCCTGAGTATTGATATCTTCTGTAGTATCAAATTGAAGTTACTTTGACTATCTGAATTACCGTGAATTCTTGACAACAAGCTCTCAGCTACAAATACAAAAGACAATCAATTTTAGCACACAAATACAAAATTACTTTCTTACCTCATTTTCTTGAGCAGTAGAAACGTTTGTAGTAGTACCAAATTTGAGCCATTCTGACTATTTGAATTTACCAGTCACTGTTGACAACAAGCTCTTAGCTACAAAAAAGAAAGGCCAGAGTTATTTTGCATATTTAGCTAACAAATATGGAATTAAGTACATACCTCAGCTTCCCTGAGTAGTAGTAGCTACCATAGCATTAATACTACGGCATTCTGACTACCAATGGCTCTTGACAACCAACAATTTTATCCTCCCGAAAACGGGGAAGTTTTGAAATTAAGTGTGGAAAAGGGTCATAGTAACCGGTCGAATCAACTTTTTGTTTCATGAAAAGCAAGCGTTTTCGCAGGAATTTTCTCACACTTCTGTGCTTAAGTAAGGCTTGCTTAATGCTGTAGTTTCAGAATAAACTGGGGTCGGGGCCTAAAAAGCCGTTCTTTTTTGGAGAAAAAAGTTGCACGCGCGCGCGTTTAAAGGGCATACGTACCATGCATACATACATTCATACATATATACTAGTGGTGTGCTTGAACACAAATGGCGAACGAGCCTGATAGTTAGGTAACATAAAACTAAGTATTGTTACTATGTTTTAGTTATGACCTTTTATTTCAGCAAACAAATACAAAATCACTCTCTTACCTGATTAATGGTAACTTTTGTAGTATGATAAAAAATAAACCATGTTGATTTGTAATTTTAGCCAACAAATATGGAATTACTACTTACCTCAATTTCCTGAGTATTCATAACTTCTGTAGTAGTATCAACTTTGACTATCTGAATTAGCTACCTCAAATTCTTGACAACAAGCTCTCAGCTACAAAATAAAAAGACAATCAATTTTAGCACACAAATACAAAATTATTTTCATTACCTCATTTTCTTGAGCAGTGGTAACTTTTGTAGTACCAAATTTGAGCCATTCTCATGACTGTTTGAATTTACCAGTCACTGTTGACAACAAGCTCTTAGCTACAAAAAAGAAAGGTCAGAGTTATTTTTGTATATTTAGCTAACAAAATATATGGAATTACGTACTTACCTCAGCTTCCCTCGAGTAGTAGTAGCTTCCTTAGCATTAATATTGAAAAAAGTTGCCCGCGCGCGCAAAGTAACTCCACTCCCCCGGCCGACGCAGCTCGCGTTTATAAAGTTGTGCCTGGAGCGTTACCGGCTCGTGCTTCTTTCTGTGTGTTTCTCGTTTTTCAACTATATTTTACGACTCCAGTATCATCATCTCCACTAGGTTAGTTTTATCTTGAATTAATAGAGCACTATGTTACTAGTTGCATATGTACTCTGGGGAAATGGCTTCTGTAGCTGGAGCACATCAGTTACAAAGATTGTAATATCTAACTAAGGAATGTGCTTTACCCCAAATAATGAGTGAGCTAGTCAGCTGATGGATTAGTTACTATTTGAACTGATGCAAAATTTCATTCAATATAAAAATTCAATTTTTAACCAATAGATATATTGAGTAATGAGCTAGGATGAAAGCTCACTGTAAGCTTAAAAAAAATTTTTTTTTCACCTCTGATTTTTTAAAGACTAAAGTGTTATGTTCAGTAGTCAAAGGTGATGTCAACCTTTCCTCTTTTTTTATGGGGGGATATGAAAGGGAAGAGTTTAGGGTGACCACAATGGATTTATACCGGCAAGTAAAAGTTGTGGCTTCTAGAAATTGAATTGTTTGTCGTTTTGAATTATTTTGCGGGTGCAGTTAAAACTTGAAAACCTACCAGAGTTCCATTTCTATTAGAGTTAATGGCGGTGGTAATTAATGCACTCTTTGTCATGGTAATAAGTCGTACACAACAGTACTTGAAAATTTGTTATCCACTTGACTAACCAGATAAGTAAGTCTTGTGTGGGTATGTCCAGTTGTGTGAAAGTACTGTGTGTTAGAATTTTACTTAGCTAAAGAATATCACAGAGAAAACATTTAAATACCATGTATTGTTTGGCTGTTGTGTTTTTCAATCCAAACAGTTGCAGCAAGTGGTTACATTTAAATTCCTTTACCATATAAATGTAATTAAAAAACTCGACATTATTTTTTGAGTGCTAGAAATTAAAATCATTCATAATCATTCATATAACAATAGTGTAGTTTTTTAGGCTCGCGCGCCATTTATGCTCAAGAACATCACTAGTATAATAGATTCTTCCGTGAGTATTCATGCATCACGTGAGCGCTCAATAATTTCCCACATTGGTTGAAACAGGCCTGTAGCCAGGAGTTTGCAAAGGGGGGTTGGATTTCATAGAAACGCAAGAAAGCCACACCTACTTTTGTTTTCTTTGTTTATTCTTTAAAATGCGAAAAAGAAGGGAGGAAATTCTATGTGTTCTATTAATAAATTCATTGAACACTGCTGACTATCAGCAATAAGCGGTAAACAGCTAACTCTATATCGCTCTCATGTAACCAGGCTTCTAACCACTACCGTGAGCTGTACACAAACAGTGAACCATTAATAGGCCTTTCGTACTACAAGTTATCTAAATAAATACATTACGGTACACCACAAAAAGAGTAGTTGTAGCGTAGCTTGCTTAAATAAGTACATTACGCACACCATAAAAAGAATAGTTGTAGCGTAGCTTGCTTTATCAGTACCAAATCGAGAGCGATGTTTTGTAGTCAAGGAGCTCAATGTTTATTTGAAAACTTAGAATCAGACTAGGCTGTCCACATATAAAGTATGAAGTATATTCGGGGATATTATAGCTAACTAGTAGTGTGCTTGAGCACAAATGGCTAGCAAGCCTAAAACTACACTATTGTTAAACGATTGGTTTTCACTTCTAACATTCAAGCTACCATAAAAGTTCGAGTTTTTAAATTACTTATAATACTGTAAAGGTATTCAACGCCATAGTAACTGCTCCCCGCAACTGTTTGGAGTGTAAAAAAATAAAAATTAAAAATAAAAAATAAAAAAGTCACGTTCTTTAAACTTTTTCTTTGCGTAATAGCTGTAACGCACAATACTTTCACATAACTGAACATACTTACGCAAGACTTACCTTGTGGAAAGTCTAGTGGACAATGAATTTTCAAGTAAATACTGTTGCCCATCACCACTAACTCGAATAGAAATTGAACTCCAGTAAGTTTTTGAGTTTAAACTGCACCGGCAAAAGAATTCAAAGTGGTAAACAATACAATTTCTAGGAAGATATGGATAATGATCGATATACCAGAGGATACTGTTTAGTGACGTTTGGGACGGGGTCAAACACCGAGCTAACTGGAAATACGAGAGGGTCAAAGTACAAAATGACATACGTACGTCCAAACATAATACAAACAAACAAACATCCCCGATTTTCAATTGTGTTACCCCTGTAAGTGTCTCGCTCGCTTCACTCGCTCGCCAAATAGCAGAATATTCCATTGCGATTTAGACACGATCGACCAGAAGTCAACATACCAGAAATTAAATGTGAGGTGTGGCTAAATAATTTACTTCCAGTCACTCAAAAGGAGGGTTCAAACGAACCCACCCCCCCTCCCCCGAACGCCCCCTGGCTACGGGTATGTGAAACATTTCCCACAAACTCTCCCATACTTCCAAATATTCAGTTGTCCAGAACTAAGCATGAGTGTACTGGAGTACTTAATAAGTAACACTCGTGGGATGCAGAAATACAAAAAAAAAAATTCAATGCTAAAAAAAATTCATAGGAGGTTGAAGGGAGACCATGATGTCCACTATGTCCAATGCTTGGGTTATGTGATAACATGACCTTTAATTGTTGTATAAGTGATAAGCTAGTGACTTATTTATTTATTTAAATGAATAGGTGAAATGATTCTTTTCAACGCATACTATTATGTCAATTATACTTGTTGGCTGCTCGGGAGCAAAATACGAACCTTCCAATACGTATACCTGCTGTTCAATTTAATGACTCTACATGTCCTTCTGTGAATTATACTGCCCATAAAGAGTTTACACGACGAGTTTTACAAGAGAATTACTTCAATTCCCACAAGGAACTCCCATGCTCCTGTGGAGGAACAGGAGATTGGACTAGAGCCATATTTCTCAATATGTCTGATACCAGTCAAAATTGCCCTTCATCAAGATGGTCTCACATCACAACTCCAGTCAGAGGATGCGGATGAACATCTTCAAATGGCGCAGTATGTGACTCTGTAACATTTTCTGTTGGTCGTTCCTACTCCAATGTGTGTGGCAGAATTGTGGCTGTTCAGAAAGGACGAGCTGGAGCATTTTATCATGCATTAAACAACAACATCAACACATTAGACACAGCCTACCTTGACGGAATATCTTTGACCCACGGAACAGCTGGTTCAAGGCAACATATCTGGAGCTTTGTGGGTACTTACTATGAACAAGACCCAAGTTACCGTCCAGATGTTAATTGTGCATGTACAAACACTGGCAGCTCGTGGCCGTATCAAATACCGTCATTCATTAATAACAACTATTTCTGCGAGACTGGCAATCCTGGACCAAGTATATCAGCATCTTACATACTACTCTAATGATCCCCTCTGGGATGGCCAGGGGTGTGGCTGTACCAGCAGTTGTTGCCAGTTCAATAGTCCTTCCTGGATTTGTACAATTCTACCTCAAGCTACAAGTGATGATCTAGAAGTGAGAAACTGCTATGCTGACTCATCCAGCTATGAAGACAAAATAATAACCCTTATTGATATTTATGTGAAGTAACAATTGTGTTTAACATTATTTAGTAATGGTGACATATACTGCATGACTCTTTGTTGTGATGAATTTATACAGTTCTTTGTTGTGATGAATGTATACAGTAGTCTAATCATTAATTATTGTTCTTGTCTCACCAGCCAGATCTGGTCCCTTACTGCTATGGTGGCGAACGATTTGGTGGCAATATTGCATATCGTGAAAGGAATGTAATTAGTCCCATTGTTGAATACCCTACATTAAAGACCTAAAGATATGTAAAAATATATACCGCAAGCATATCATTTACTAAACCTGTTGTATAGTGATTTAACTTGTTAAATACACAATCTGCCACAAAACCCAAATGCTTGTAATTATCCCTAAAATGGCAGAAAACATTATTATTGCATAAATATATTTTACATATTCATAAATTCCAATTTCAAATGAGTATATAATGAACACAAAGTGACAATTAAATATTTCTAAAAATTATAGAGATCAAAAATAAGACTTATTACAGTGTTCAGTTAGAAAACACACTATACTGTCTATCCATAAAAATTTTTATTTAGTCTATTAAAATTACAGATATGTTTATATGGAGTAAGTGTGTATACGTATTAAACCGGTAATTATTTAGTGGACTAACTTACAAAGAATAAGAGTCTTAAAATAATTGGAGGAAATATAATGGCTTTGATACTGCAATAGAGAGACACACTCACTATATCAAGTTAGTACTAGCTTTCTTCCCCCAAAATTTTTTTTAAAATATTACTGTTTGAAATTCTTGGAAGTGACTGTTGAAAAAAATACATTTATAAATATCCTTCATAAAAAAAAAAATTGCTGATCTCATCAGTGTACACAAAGAGTAAGTTAATATTCATGACATGTAATACAACTAGGGTTCAGTATGAATAAGCATACATGTGTATGAATACCAATTCCAAGAATCATAAGGTTCATTCTTTTTGTATGAGCTATAAGAAAACAATAGATAGAGGTTTGAAAGGAAAAAAAATCATATTAAGAATGGATGAGTCTTCAAATAATCATCCTGTTTTTATAAAATTAGTAGAGGTAAGTAGCCATTTGTACATGTCTGTAGCTATTGTTTTCATTGAAATAACTGGAATTTGTACACCTATATAAATAGTGGTAAATTTTGAAAAAAAAACAACGTTTATCTAATTATTGTGATTCATGACACCCAACAATAACTTGTGTTGCACTCATGTGTATATACTTTCTTGAATTCAGGATGTCAATGCATGACACAGAGCTAGCTAATACAATTGCCACAACATCCCAGGTATCACTATATCAAGTAAGCACTAGCTTTTTTCCCCAAAAAACTTTTTTAAATATTACTGTTTGAAATTCTTGGAAGTGACTGTTGAAAAAAATACATTTATAAATATCCTTACCTGTTATCATAAAATTTTTTGCTGATCTCATCAGTGTACACAAAGAGTAAGTTAAAATTCATGACATGTAATACAACTAGGGTTCAGTATGAATAAGCATACATGTGTATGAATACCAATTCCAAGAATCAAGGTTCATTCTTTTTGTATGAGCTATATAAGAAAACAATAGATAGAGGTTGAAAGGAAAAAAAACGTATTAAGAATGGATGAGTCTTCAAAGAATCGTCCTGTTTTTATACAATTAGTAGAGGTAAGTAGCCATGTGTACATATGTCTGTAGCTATTGTTTTCATTGAAATAACTGGAATTAAATGGGAAGAAAAAAAATGGCTGAAAGTTTCGCAAAGTTGATAGCAGCCTATATTTAACAATACTATATATAACTCAAATAGTCCTTAAATACTTTATTAGGTAATAGGCTCCATTGTTTAATATTAATTTTCATCTACACTAGAAGCCTCGTTTAGGTAAATGCAAGTTTGAAATATTTACTATATTATAAGCTGGGGGTGTGGGATTTAATTGTAATTCTTTTTTTTGCTCCTCACATTCTTAGCAATGTACCAACTACAGTTTCAGTTATCTGCTGGAAGAAAAAAAATCTATATATCTACCAACACCCCATTCCGATAGCACGACCCAACTCCAAGTGCAAGTGGTCTAGCTAAAATGATGAAGTATTAAACAATGGTTTCTGTACTTCTTAGTAGTCTCCTATATATTCCCAGGGAATCACTACCAAATATTGTGCTGAAATTACTTAGTAGCTAGCTGGTTTGGTGATAGTCTCGTTAGCCTCGGTGCAAACTTGCGCGCCGTCCCCTTTTACTTTCATTATACCATGGTTCGTTCAAACCGTCCAATCAGATTTCTCAATTCGGGGTGAATAAATCACTTATACACCGCCTAGGAGGTGAATATTTTTTGCCCGTGGCCTAGAATTACGATCTGTAGCTAAGCGAAGCGGCGACCAATGAGGCTACAGAAAAAAAGGTTGTTATGCGTTTCTTATAGCCTAGAGCCATGGTACAAGTCGGTTGCACCGCTCGGTGCGCGGTCGGTACGGGATTTACACTATCCTCGGGCCTTCGGCCCTCGGTTGTGTAAATCCCATACCGACCTCCACCTCGTGATGTAACCTATACTTATTCACTCCCGCCCGAGAGGGTATTAAAAGGGAAAGGGGTTGGTCACTCGAAACTACCCAAAACGTGGGCCAAGAAAATTCTGTGTGACGGTTAAGTCTCGGGGGTCAATACTTCTACCCGTAAATACACGGGATATACCTTTATCCACTACAAAAAAAAAAGCATTGATACAATAATTCTACCTGGACTGGAAAGGGTTCACGTGTACCCAGAGCTGCATAAGTCCAGCTAACTCAGGGAATATCTACTTCTAAGTTAAGGATATATTCTAATGTATAAAAATAAATTGTGCTTAAAAGAATTGCTACCATTTTGCAGTCATTCGACCAAAACTGTTACAATCCCTTTAGCTGGCTAGAAAACAAATTTAAGCCAAACTAGTCCTAAATAAACAACTATACACCGTTGTGAACCATTTCAATAGATATGATGAAAATAGCACCTTCAATTAAAGTGTGTAGTGCTTGTGTTACAATCCCTTTGCTAGATAGCCAACTGTTACTGATACAATAATAACAATTTAATGATGTGTGGAATGTACTAGTAAAGTTTATTGGCGAGCGAGCGTAGCGAGCGAGACACTTACAGGGGTAACACAATTGAAAATCGGGGATGTTTGTTTATTTATTTATTTGTATATATGTTTGGACGTACGTATGTAATTAAACGCGCGCGCGGGTAACTTTTTTCTTCAAAAAAAACACGGCTTTTTAGGCTTGACCCCAGTTTATTCTGAAAATACAGCATTAAGCAAGCCTTACTTGCTCCAAAGTGTGAGAAAATTTCTGCGAAAACGCTTGCTTTTCAAGAAACAAAAAGTTGATTCGACCGGTTACTATGGCATTGAAGACCCTTTTCCAGACTTAATTTCAAAACTTCGCCGTTTTAGGGGGGATACGGAGCTAAAATTACAAATAATAACACTGGTTTATTTTTTTTATCGTAGCTGAGAGCTTGTTCAAGAGTTACTGGTAATTGAGATTATCAGAATGGCAGATGTTTGATACTACAAAAGTTACCATTAATCAGGTAAGAGAGTGATTTTGTATTTGTTTGCTGAAATAAAGTCATAACGGCTATTATAGTTTTTGCATGAACTAAGCTAAAACATAGTAACAATACTTAGTTTTATGTTACCTAACTATCAGGCTCGCTCGCCATTTGTGCTCAAGCACACCACTAGTATTAATAAAAGCTTTAATCATCGTTTCCCTCAAATACATTTTCGTACGAGTTACAGCGCCCGTTTTGTATCGAATACATGGGCGTTTCCAATTCCGGTAAATTCTTTTATCAACGCACGGAGCAAACATTACGCGCATCCCGGGAGTAGTCTAACGACACCCGACCTCGATATCTTGAACAACCCACTCGACAGACTTGATATAAGAATATGGAGAAGTAATTTGAAGGAGATATTAATTTTTCACTTTCAGACAAAAAATGGAAACTTTAATAGGGAATGATCCTTTATTTGAACACTTGGATGAGGTACTCTTTTCCTATCAACCTTTTGACTATAATATTTACAGAATTGTAAATTAGCTATTATTTTTATCGATGTATGTAGCTCCTGGAAAATGAGAGATGGGATGAGTTCATTGCTGAGGCTGAAAAAATAGAAAAAAGTCATTTAAAAGAAGTTCTAGCTGCTCAAGATAGAAGAGATAAAGATAAATTGGAGCCATCTTTGACAGATGAAAGTAGCCTTAGTGCATATGAAGCAGAATTAAAATCCAATGACTCCATTCCAGTATATAGCTATCGATATCGTCCCATTGCAAGAGAAGGTCACACAATTCTCCATTATGCTATGATATTTGGAAATGCTGCCATAGTGAAGTATCTTTTAGACAATGGAGCTGGTATGCCATAGCTAGCTGTTAGGAATTGATATTTATATACCTGCTATATTCGAATCTAGATCCAATGGCCACCACGGCATTTTCAGAGAAGCAAACGTCTGGATCATTCACTATAGTACACTGTCCCTGCTATACTGGAAATCACAGAACTTTATCAGCCTTGTTATCCTATCTGTAAGTTTAGTGTGCAAATTATTATACTGACAATCATACATATGGGAATAAATTGTTCATTATTAGCTAAGCATATGCACAGTACAATGGAAAGTCAATGCTGTTCACCTATTGGCCATACACAGTCCGGATAACCAATACAAGTTATTCGTTTCTATATATCTTTGCTTGGTAAGGCTTATGCAGTAAAATTCTTGGTGTTTAATTAACCTTGCCATTGCAACCAGGGTGTGGTGACACCTCCACATTCTATATTTAATCCCATGTAACATTATCCTGTCCAAGCTGTTTACTTAAAATAAATTCTTGTTATTCGATCCTTTTAATCCCATGTTTTTTATTGTTTCTGCATTGATCAAAAAGGGAAAATAAAAATGCAGCAGTTAGTGTGTATATCGCAGATTTGTCTGCACATGCTATATTAGTCTCGCAAGCCAGATCCTTTACCTAATCGCTCCGCTCGGAAGGGTCTGGTCAATTGCCTACCCCAATTTAGTTCCATTACTCCAAATTCCTGAGGAACGTAAAAAACGTGTATAGCTTATGGGAAGGGTGTGATTTTGCAGTAAAAGTGTGTGTGTAGATTATTTCGCGAGTATTTCATTTTGGACGCAGCTCGCAGAGAGTGTACGCGCTGATGCTGATACACTTTTACTTCATTCTAGTGAGACGATAAGGATGAGATTGAAGATAGGAATACGTATACCGTGTGTGGTGGGAAGAGAATTTGTTTGTTTGTTCTGTCGATAGCCACGAAACATTCTCAAGCTAACTACACAAACCAAGCTACTATAAAGAATAACAGTAGCTAGCTCTCCTTGTGATGGCAAGGCAAGTTTTGGATGGCCTTATATGTAATGCATTGATGTATGCAAACAAGCACTAGCTGAGAACAATGCCAACATAGGAATGATAACTGGGGAATAACTTGGAATGGGGCAATTAACTAACTATTTACATATAAACTAAAATAACATGCACATAGTTATTCTCAAAGATGTCTTATAGTAATTGAGAGACTATTTTCCAACTTCTCTAACTTTTGCTCTGTATTTCGTACATGGAACAACTTTCTGTGTAACCATTGTTTCCTCCACTTTCTTCTTGTCCTCAATCATTATAATAACACTACAGAGTTAGAATCTCCATCAGTGGCAACCTTACATGCCACTCATAGTATGCCCTAATCTACTCAATCACAGAGACTCCAAGTGTAATAGTGTGTCTGCTATTGATGGATAAGCTGCTAGTCTGGACTGGGAGCAATAGTCGGACTCTTCAGCTTCCAGATCATGCTAGCATTTTTTTTCTGGAAAAATAGATGCTAATCAGCATAGTGGAATAATTCTAGAATAATTATAGGCATTTACGAGAACGTTAAGAACAGTCACCTTGCTGGAGGTGTGGTATCCCTTACTAATCAACTTACAAACTACCCTATAAGACTAGTGACAAGAAAGCATATGATTTTAATACAATGGTAGTGACTCAATCACTCATTTTATGACACCTCAACTTATTACTGCAATAATAAACTATATTCCACTTACTTATAATTAGAATAATTAAAGAATTTTTTATGGAATAATATGCAATTATTTTTTGGAATAATAAAGGATTTTTTTCGGAATAAAAAAAAAAGATTCTAAAACCTTTGAGCATAATCTGGCAGGCCCTAGTGCTTCACTATTAACTTCAGCATGTACAAGTCGCTTACTCTATCTTAATGAAAGTAGACTATGATTCGATAGCTTTTTAGCATAATCTGGCAGGCCCTAGTGCTGTACTATTAGCTTCAGCATGTACCTGAATAAATTTTCCCGCACACTTTCCCACTCTTTGTATCGCCTTTCCAGTTTTATTTGCTCCTAGACCATCAATAGCAGTCTTAAGCTCCATGATGGATGCTTATGATAAACAAGCTGGAGTAGCTATATATAGTGTGAGTCGAACACACAACAGAAAATTGGAACTTAGTGACTTACATCAAATTGTCACAGCATTTGCATCGTTCTGAATCAAAACTGCAACCATCAAAATCTTCAAAAAGAAGTTTGCGTCTACAAACAGCAGATATCTTGGAGCAATATTTTATCATGTGCTCAGTAGTATAGCGCTTGTCCAAGTCTGAAGCATTGCACAAAATTGAAGCACATGACAAAAGTTCATCCCTGCCTCCCCTGCCACTTTCTTGTATATACATTTCGGCATCTGCTGGAATACCCCAGTGTATAACATGTCGAACATCAGGGCAGTCAATGCCCATTCCAAAGGCAATCGTGGCAATAACAATATGTAATGGAGACTCCTTCATAAGCTGTGTAATGATTTTGCTCTTAACTGTTTCATGCGTGCAGTGTGTAAGATCGACCACTCTATTAATTAGGATCCAGGAGGTTCGGTAAAATCTTCTTTTTAACTCACATTTGAAATATTGATATATAATAATTACATCTCTATATGATTTACAAAACACAATTTTTCTGCCACAATTGATTCGTTCAGTTTTTAGACTCTGAACAATTTGCTTTAAATTAGCTGCTAACATTTCTAGGCTTTTCTAACACTTCGTATCTAATATTAGGTTTGGTGGGTGGAATGTATACTACTCCAGGTGACTGCATGCTCAAGCTTTTTATTATGAAGTTTCTTATCATAGTTGCTGTAGCTGTTAAGGCCATTGCTTTCACAGTCTCTGATATTAAGCTGCGTATTTCATTTAAATATGACCAGTTCTAAATTTCTCTCCCCTATCAAAAAATATGCATTTAGTAATTTCATTAAAAATAATTCCATGAATTTACCATTTCTTGATACAATGCGCCTCATCAACTACAAAGCCAATTAAATTTTAATGATATATATTAGACATCAGCATGGTCTTCCATTCAGTAGAAAACAAATAAACATTCTGGACTTGTAAAAACTACCTGATACTTTCCATTTTGTATTGCTGTTCTTACTGTTGGTGGAGCTGAATCTTTATCTGATATATTAATAGCTGTAAGACCCTTTTCCGTTATTGATCTATCTTTCATCAAAGCTAGCAAGGGAGATACAACCATTACTATAGATTTACCCTTTACACCACTCAGCAAATAAAAAATCAGTGCGTATCCACTTGGCAAGGATACACTCACATCATTTCCACTAGCATACTGCACTATGAAGGCTTTTTGTTCAGATTTCAAGGTGTACCCCAGGGAATGAGCAGCTTTTGCTACGGAAAGACCTACCAGTAGTAGAGCCGGAAGAAGCCATATCATACAACACCTTTCAAAAATCTTGCTGATGAGCACAGTAACCGCTTGGGAGCAGGTGGTCAGCTTATAATTAGTGCGCGCAAATGTTATCAGTGAAACCGCAGTTAAACACAACATTCCAAGGGAACGAAATTGTGGTAGGCAATTGACCAGACCCTTCCGAGGGGAGAAATTAGGTAAAGGGTCTGTCTTGCGAGACTTAAGACATACTCTTACAATAATCAGTTAATTTTAATTCTACGCTATTCAAAAGTAATTAATAATTGCTAGTATTAGTCCCCAATGCTATTTACACAATGCACAGCAGAACAATGTCCTAATTCGTGGTAACTGAAAAAAATATCAGCTATTAACTCAGGCTATAAACAGAATTATTAAGAGTATGACATTAGAAAGTCCCTGTACTACTAATGATAATAAAACATTCTGTGATACTGAAATTCTTTACATTAGTTTTTCTTTTCAGAGGAAGTATCTTATAATTTGAAGCTTCTCTCTAGAGTGTTTGGCTGATAATTAATTCATACTACTATTACATTTGTTCACTAAAAATGAATATTTTTGTTTATGATTACAGAACCAATAAAAAGGAATCAAAGAAGGTTGAAGTATTAGTGACAAAACCTTACCAACACACATTCGTGGATGGTCGAACCAGCATATGGCTGTGGACACCTCTGCATTATGCCTGCGGGGGAAATAATGTGGAACTAGTAAATCTTCTTATAAAATATGGAGCAGGTAATTAGAAAATTAATAAAGATACTTTAATTGATTTTGTACATAATACTATAAGTTTTCATATTCTGTATATATGTACATATATTATTACAATTATCAAGTTCTGACCCTTCATACAAACTAGATTGAAAGTCGAGGGTTGTCGTAGCTCAGTGGTTAGAGCACTGGTGGCTAAAGCCAGCGCGGCCGTGGGTTCGATTCCCGGAGACAACCAAGATTTTTTCACTTTTTTCCTTTGCTTTTTTCCATACCCCTTTAGTTGAGAAAGTTCCAATCTAATGTATATTATTGTGTATAATATTTTAGGCCACACTGTCTGTTCAGTTCTGCTGTAGTAATAGAAAGTGCTAAAATAGTTTTTTATCCAATACAGTAAAACTCCAGTTATTCAAACGACACTCAGTCCCAACGTGTTCGGATAACTGAAGTCCTACTGTATTACTTTTATATAGTTAGCTACTAAACGTGCTGCTTTAATGAAATGTCCCCAGACCCAATGGAGGATGAGGGAAGATGTCTGCGTTATGCCTCTAAAGTGTCTCACTATGAAATTGTGGAGCTGCTAATAGACAAGTATTTGGAGACTGGTGATGTGAAGAAAGAACAAGAACTGGAAAAAGTGATAAATCAGAAAGACAACATTGGATTGACAGCATTACATTATGCTTGCCAAAAGAAGTGCCAGAAGACGATACAGCTACTGCTCAACAAAGGCGGAGGTTAGCACCAGCAGCTAACAATGAAGCAAATTATTCAAAACTCCCTCAAGCAGTAAAGCACATGTGAAAATTGAAAAGTTTAAATGTATTCATGGAAACCAATTGCAGCAGCTTTCAATAATCATTTCAATAAAATTCACTTGCTCAGTTAATTCAAAGTTAAAAATAACTTGGCTATTATATTAAATAATGGCTCAAAAATTATGAATGTGGAAATTCCCGCATATATCCACAGTTGATTAATTTAAAACACTGTGATTTATATGAATACCATAGTCTATTAAAACAATTATATGTAAACTATCAATTTCAATGTGGTATGTTTTCAAATGGTAATCTTAGATCCCACCAAAGAGGATAATGAGCATCACAGCCCTCTTCATTATGCTATCTGGGGCGGAGCTGAGGATTGTGCCATGACACTCTTGGAGACGAATCGTTTGTAAATATACAGCTAGATATGATACATTATACATGAACGATAATGACGTTATATATTCCTGATGACACTAATGCTGTGGTGTCTACAAAAATTACATTTATATTAATGAAGAGTATATAATTATATTATTATATATATATATATATATATTATATAGTTCAGCAAAATACGTCATTCAAAACTTTCTGACATCAGAGTTTTTTACAGAATTGATCCATATGGATTTGGCTCAAGTCACGATAAAGCTTCTGAACATCAGTGATACAGGTAATATTATGATATTTAGATATCATTAAACTAATCCTGTTATGACTATGTTCCCCATAATGGAGTTATTGAAACCATTATTTTAGAGACAAATAAAATCAGATATCATGTATTGTCTAGCTTTTCGAAAGGTCAAACCATGTGGTTTGCTTCATGAAGCAGTATTGTGTGTCTCATTCTCTTCTGATGAATTTGTTCAGATTGTGAAAGGACTTGGAAAGCACTGGTTAGTGTATATTGATTTAAAATGAACATTTTACATTACATTATTGGTATTTAATACAGTATTGAAGAGAAGAACAAGGATGGCATGACTCCAATGATGTTGGCTGCTTCGAGAAACTTGCACAAAAAGCTGAGCATGATATTTCATGCCTACATTGGTATGATTTGCTACCTTGTAATAATAATAAGTGGGCTTGGTATATTATTGCTAATGTTAATTCAATTATTCTTAATTTTGTATTATAGAGCTACTGGACGAAAGCATGTTCACTATTGACAAGAATCATTACAGAAACCTCTACACAAAAATTATAAGTTAGAAATCAAGTGTGATTACATATAATATATATATAATATATAGTACTTAATACATGAGTCAGAGTGTTATATGGCGAAATATTTCTCGAGCATGCTAATTTATTTTCACGAGCAAGAGGCAAGTGAAAATAAAGCCTGAGAGTGAAATATCTAGTCATATTATAACTCTGCAGTGTAATAAGTGGTTTATTCCATGCTAGACATCTTCACTGAAGTAGATTGCACTAGGGTTGGCAACTCTTAGTGTAAATTTGGCTGTAAAACTCCCTAGGAGCTCCCACACCCCCACCTGATATTTTAGTAGCTGCTATACCTTGTTGGATAGGCTTGCTTAGAGGAATGTAGCTGTAAAAACCCAGAAACTGGCATGCCAGGTGGTTGTTATAACTACTACAGCATGTGAGGGGTCAAATATCTAAAAATACATCTAGCTTGGAATAAATAGTACATTAGTCTGAGATTGATATAAGGAATATTTCACAAGCTAACAAAGGAGAATGAAAATAAAACCTGAGAGTAAAATATCTAGCCATATCACTCTGACTGTAGTAAATGGTTTATTCCAAGCTAGATATCTTCACTGAAGTAGTTGGTAACTCTCTAGGTGTAAAGTTGGCTAAAACTCCCTAGGGGTTCCCACACTCCCAGTTGATATTTTAGCAGCTGCTCTAACCTAGTTGAGTAGGCTTCACTAGAGGAAGGTAGCTGTATAGACTCTGAAAACTGGTAAGCCAGGCCTGGTTGCTATAACTACTAGGGCTATGAGCTTGAGCAATACAGCCATGAGATAACACTATGTGATAACCTTGAGTTATCTCATGGCTCACATACCTAAAAATAATATTGTGAAGATATCTAGCATATACTTATAATTACATGGGTCGGGGGGTGATATGGCCAAATATTTCATGAGCAGGCTACTAATTTACTTTCAGAGTCACAGTGAAAATAAGCCTGAGAGTGCAATATATTGCCATATCACTCAGTAATAAGTGGTTTGTGATATCTTCACTGAAGTAGATTGTACTAGGATTGGTAACTCATGGCTTAGTAAAGTTGGCTGTAATACTCTCTAGGGGCTCCCCATATCTTAAGCTGATATTATAGCAGCTGCTCTAACCAGGTTGGGTAGGCTTCACTTGCTTAGAAGGTGTACCAAATTTTACATTTCAAAGATATCTAGCATAAAATGCCACCTGACATACTAACATTTCTGCAAATTTGGAATGCAGTAACATAAGGTATAGTATTATCCATGGTTTCCCTCTCCTAGTCCTAACTTTTTCCTCAGCCATTCCGGCCCTCTTTTTCTTATTCCTCTTTTCAACTCATATATACCGTTCTCCTCCTCTGTTTACCTCTCCTGCTCCCCAGTATCTCTGTCCTTTCTGTGTATTTTCTTTCACTTTTTTTTTAATTGAGGTAGTTGCATCATTCCACTTTTTCTCACCTGCTTCTATTTTATTTACCCTTGAACATTAAAACTTCTATTAACAACCACTCCGAGAAGCGACCGACCTCTCTGGAGAGACCAAATCACGCGCCCCAATTGCAACTACAACAAATATAGTGCATTTAGAACCTCCGATAAGCAACCACCTCTTATTCCAGACCAGCGACCAATTCCTCAGTCCCATCTTGCTCAACATAAATACGTTCGCCAATCTACGAGCGACCAGAGACCACACCTATTGAAAAATTGAGAGATTGCAGTCACGCGTAAGGTAATAAAAAAATAGCATACTATACTACGCTACTTCTACAGTATCCAATTTTGTCTGGGGACAAAAGGTCTTCACTAATTAAATGCATGCTGAAAATTTGATGCTTCTATTTAATCTGAACAAAAGTGCAGGAAATAATATCCACAGGACAGCAAGTGCTACTACGAAAAATCACCTGGTTTGCTACCAAAATAAAGACTGGCGCCACTTATTCAAAGTTTGTTTTTACAGAAAAACGTATCTCCAGTGGCAGCACATCCTTAACAAAGTAGATAAATGTGGTGGAGAAATAGCTAAGTTAGCTACCAGTAGCCACAACAAGACAATTGAGACTTCAGAAGAAATAATTTCTTGTAAAGATACTTGTCATCAGGACACCTTTCAGATAACCACAACTCTGTTAAAACGGGGTGTTTAAATAAAACCTTGCGAGGTGTTTACCAGGAGGCGCTGTCTGGACACCCCACTTTGAGAACTTATTATAACTTACACAACAATGCACTTTATACCCAATGAGCATGTACAATTGATAGCTTATATCATCTAGTTTCTTTATTTAAAATATTGTTTAGTAATGACTAACTATGGAGACAATATGAGGCTTTAAACTGGTGTGTTCAGGCAGCACCTCCTATTTAACACCAAAACTAAGTTATCCAAACTCCCCAAGACATGCATCAATTAATGAATGTATGTTTAATTTAATTTTCCTTAACTCTTAACACAAATAATGACATTTACAAAAGAAGCTCTGAACCTCTGAGAAGAGACCAAAAGTCCTGTCCCAAATGTGGTCACTATTTGGAGGTTTTACTGTATTATCCTGCTTCTCTGAGTCTCGTATACCCATTATGGTTAATTAATGTAGATGAAGACTCTTTCCCAACTCAGTTCAGCGACCCAGTGTTCAGTTTTTATAGGATACAATAGGTTAATAATGCACTTCAATGTATTCCAAGATGTTAGGTCCTGGCAATTTAATGGTCAGTATGTGCACTCCACAATTGGTGGCTTGCAGGTTAAAATTCCGAGAAAGTAGATTTTTTCTCTTATCTTCATTCCTTTTCAAACATTTCCCCCCATTCAAGTAGCTAATGACGATACTTTACCAACTATGATTAGCTCACGAATTATTTATGAATACACACTGTTGTTGTCGTCATTGGTCACCATCATTACTGACATAGTTGGCTATCTGCCCTCACCGAGAAGATTATTGCGACACGTGTGGTAAACATAAGATTGAAGTTCATGCTAAACAAACAACTATTAATCGTTTGATGCAGGCAAGCAATTCTGAAGCTGAAGAAATCAAGAAACTAGAGGATGAACTATTCCACCTCAAAGAATTGCAAGAAAACCACCGACAGAGGGCACAGAAAGCCCATCAATACTACGTTGATTTTACTGTCAGCTGTGCATCTGAGTGGAAACAAATTAAAGACCTTGAGGAAAAGACAATTCTTACAAATGATGAAGAGGAGCAGTTAGCTGTACTGAAACATAATTTTAACTTGGTGTTAGCAGCAGATTATCAGCAGTGCAAACTTGTACCTTATTGGGGTATGTCTGATCAGCCAGGGTCTACTTACTACTTACAAAAATTAAACCACGATATTTTTGGAATTGTAAATCATGGGTCTAATGCATCTGCTGTTTACCTCTTTGATGAAACTGTTGGGCCCAAGAACACTGATCACACTTTGTCCTTTCTGACACATCACATCGACACACTTCCTCATTGGATGAAACGTGTTCACTTGTTTCTTGATAATGCTTCGAGCACTAATAAAAATTGTTATACCGTGGCTTGGGCCCTTGAGATGGTACAGCAAGATAAACTTGCCTTTGTTCGAATATCCTTCTTAATTGCAGGACATACCAAGTTTTCACCCGATCTTCTATTCTCAAATATTGCACAAACTTACAACAGAAGTGATGTGTTTACTACTCTTGAACTTGGAGATATCATTTCCCGATATTCATCTATCACAATAGCTGATGGTACCATGGTCCTTGATTGGAGAAGTGCATTAACCAAGTATGCTAAACTACCAGGCATTAGAAGTCTGCATTATTTTGTAGTAGTGAAGAATCCCATCACCAATGAAGCAAAATTAAGGGTTCGTGATGACTGCTATGAAGGAGCATTTCAGAACACTAGAAATCAACTACAACAGGGAAGAGATATCGAGGAAGAAGTTATTCCTGACTCTAACAGCCAAAACTATGCTGTTTTGGGCAAAGTAAGGGAGCTTACAGAGTCGAAATATAAACATTTACAACAAATGTACAAAAACTTCATTCCATCTGACCGCCATCTTCCAATGATTAATTAGAAGAACCAGTCACAGTTTCCTTCTGTCAGATACCTTATCATAAAATTACTCGTACTAATGATCATGTGTTGAAATGAAAGTCAATATTGTAAAAAAAATAAAATAAATGTGAAACTAGCTAACTTGCGATAATTTTATTGTGATGTTAAAACGCATTCATTTTTACTTGATCTACGATAGTCCTTCACTATTTACTTGATTCCATTAGAAGTATTAGGTGAATCAGTCCAAAATTTAGACATCAAATTCTTTATAGGTGTGTGCATCAAACTATACCAAAATGTCAGAAAAGTCCAAATGTCATGAGCGTTCAATTTTTACTTGATGCATTCACATATATATATATAATTTTATATATTTTAGAGAACAAAAACAAGAAAGGATTGTCTATGGCACACCTTGCTGTTCAATGCCATGGATCTGAATCTGACTTTGAAGAGACCGTGAAAGTTATCAATACAATAGGGTACTATCTATCTATATCCATCATTATTTTCTGGTGATTTACTTCTTTTGGCTTTGTCTTAGGAAAACGTTGGATTCAATGTATCGCAAAAAATCCATAATGGTAAAAGATAATGAAAAAGATCCATTTTTGGTCCACTGCAAGTGCCCTGAGAACTTAACTGGATTGAAAGGTTGGGTGAATAGAGATGACATAACTCCTCTAGAGTTGGCATTTAGATTGTTCAAGCCAGAGCATGCTATCATCATGGTGGAAGTAACAAAAGGTAAAGAGAATAGCTAATTACTAAATATGTTAATAGTTGTCCACTATTAAGCAAACAAGTTAATCAGAGAATAGACATACAATAATATACATGTAATATAAACACTCTCATAGCTGTGAAAAATTAGAAAAATCACTTGGAGAAATCTATGGTGTTAATTAGGCCTGAGCCAATTATGCCGGCATAATTGTGAACAATAATAGGTGTGCAAAGCATAGAATGCCAGCATAATAGGTGGTATTTGAGGATTTTTTTTAACTGCAAAGATGGTCATTCACCTATTAACAGCTGCATATATGGCCTTTACTGCTGACATAGCTATATTAGGTTATGTAATTAATTGCAGGACGAACACTGGGGACTGTGGATCAAAGTATAATTCATTCAGCTCTTCTCAGTGGCATTCATTCTGTGGATTTTGAAAGAATGGCAAACTCCATCATGGAATCTCTTCAAGCCAATACTACCACATTGAAAGAGTAAGATTGAATAGTACATTATGTAGGATAAAATGAATGTCGTAGATTTTCATTGCTACTTTAATTATTCCTGGTAATTTAATAATTTTAGCTTAATAACATTAAAATTATATATATAAATTCACAGTACATTTCGGCTCGTAAGCCTTCTTCAGTTGTGAGGTGTATATATGACTTTAAAAAAAAAAAATTGTCAACAAGAAAAATGCACTTAGCCGTGGGTCAACATTGACGCTAAAGTTCTTATAGAAATGGAGTCCAGGTGGAGTTGAGCTCGAGGCCTTTACATATCTAAATTTAACGTGGTGTTGGTGCTCTGTATTATTGATACTTCTGCTACCCTCCTATGGATGTAATTTGGGACCATTTTGTTCAATGAATATATCGTTTTGTTTAATGTATTACACCCCACTAAACTTTTAACGTCATATTGGTTTGTCTGTTCACAAATCATTTCAGTATTTTCAATTTGTCTGAGCAAGGAACTGTGCCTCTACATCTGGCTCTGAAGAGAAAGCTTTTTCGTCAAGCAAGAATGCTGATAAAACTAGAAATGACAACCGAAAATGGTAATAATACATACTAATTATTGCAGGTTTAGAATGACTTATGTAATTATCTACGTGAACAGAGCACTTCAATGTTGTTCAGCTGAAGATGGACACAGAAGGAGAGAACACTTTACGTGCAGCTTTGGAGAACAGTTCTCCCAGAGATATCCTGGAAATAATCATCAAAAGGTATATTATAATATTATAAAGTTTAAATCATCATTTATTGTGATGATTAAAATGGCGAGACGATAGGATTGTGGAAAACACAATCTATTTTATTAGTAACTTTACATTGTAATTATAGCACGGTTGAAGATAGGTTACCTTTGGATAGGACAGATGGAGCAGCAATGCCTCAAATAGCACTGCCTGTACAAGGTGGTGTTGAAGCTCATGCCATTGGCATGATCGTTTCAGTAAGTTATTCACAATTTTAGTCACTTAAATAAGCCACATCATAGTTAAACTGAAATATCCCCATAACAAAGTGTTTTATAGTTATCAACTTATTGCTGTTTAGTCTTAACTATTACTCTATGAAACCTCATCAATAACCTGTCTTATTCTGGTGCTAAAAATGTTAAACTATTGAAGTAGTTGTAATAATGCTATTCAAATTTTATCCATTTTAACAAAACTATTGTATTTTCTTGACATTAGGGAAATATCGATTACTCTTTCTTATTTTAGACTGCAGCACCAGAACTGAAAAGACAATACAGCATTATTACACAACTCAACCAACCTGAAGAAGCAAACTTTTTGGTACGTCTGCAATATCACAAACATTACGTTACTTAAAATTATTGACAAGGATAATGTGTCTTTTCTAAAAATTTTCAGGAAAATCTTCTCAATAATGCAGTGAAGCACAAAAGACAGGATATATTTGAAATGCTGACAGTGCAATATAAATCTATTTTCCTTTCAACTCTTAAATTGGTCATACAGGAATATCGAAATGAGTAAGTCCATATTAGCAACAATAATCTGGCATTTAACAGAAACAAAAGGGACAGAATTATGAAATAATTGGCAATTAATTTTTTTATCCATGTAATTGTTTTGAAGGATTAGTGCAATTATTGTTGGTGATGCTACCTATTCACTTGTAGAGAATTTGCAATGATTATTGTAAGATACTCGAGTGAAGATCTTTTTGAAATGCTAACAACTGTGGCAATTGAAGAAAAAACAATTTACTTCAACGAACTTATACAAAAAATGCCAGGCAAGTCTCAGAAGATGCATATGATAGTTTTCATTATTTTGTCAATACACAGATGTGGCTCTGGAGGCATTAAATAGAAGTGCTATTGCTGATGAAACTATAAAGTATAACTTGCTCCTGGAGAGTGGAACACAAGCAGAAAGGAGGTGAATTACAGGATACAGTTGTATGAATGGGCTCATCCTTGTGACGTACATAGTGATTATACCACATTTACAGAATGTTAATTAATACAATACCAATGATATAAATGTGGATTGTTTTCATCTTAGTCTTTCTAAACACATAAATTTTGCACCACAAATCAGATATTAATCTTATGGAAACATTGCCCTTGTATGGGATGTAATATTGTTTTTTTACAGTAGCTATTGATAGATTAGGAATATACCAAAAATATAAATATTGACATTTTCATTATTCTGTTAGGAATTCTATAGCACAATTTCAGCTTGAAGGTAGTAGCAGTCGTCCACCAGCTGTGGAGGATACTCTGCATCCACTTGACTTAATGGTAATCAAAATCCAATTAATTCATAATTATATGACTCCCAAATGTGATTGGAAAATTGAATATTAAATCCAATATGTTTTGTAGACATTAAAACATAACCAATCAATTCTAAAAAGCAAGCTGTTAATTTAGGTATCTCTTAATGCAAGGATTGCTTTTGCAAAGATATATAACGAGTAATAATAGTAGCTTTGTGGGCTCCAAATCAAATAGTTAATTAACTAGCCAAGCCATAATTAATTCATCCACATTCGACAATTGTAAGTAACTACGAAATGAGAGACACTGCTATTGGTAATATTTTAGCAAGCTCCTCAAACTTGTATTTAAGCCATATGTACTGAATTTGATATTCTAGTGGCTAAATCTATTTTCATATGGCATCATCACTACAGGTTGACCTCAAACAAGAAAAGCTCCTTCAGCACACAGTTGTTAAGAGCTATCTCATCAGTCAATGGAGAGCAGTGGGTTTCTGGGTGTATTTTGTGCAAGTTATTCTGTACGCATCCTTTCTGGGATTGTTTTCAGGACTAGTACAAATTGTTCAGCATCCCATCGAAGAAAGATACAGTAAGAATGCAGACATAATCATGTCATTTTGATATTGTAGCTTATGTCCTAGAATTCTGTTATAAATATATGTACATTTGCGATGATCTTTATCTTATAATTCCAAATATCAAAACCACAAATCAACTTTCTATAATGCAGGAGTAAGATTTTACAAAAGTATGTTCTAAAAGCATACATTTCTCTCATTAGTAAAAACAAATACTCAAATAAAACTTGTTTAATTTAAGACTGCTATTTTAATTACTACTAAACTGCTTTTGTTATGTTAACATTATAGACACTACACAAGCAGGAGTCGCATCAACTCAGAGTAAGTCAGAGAATTAGTAAATAGCATTAAAATATTTATGTATTTGTTGTGATAGATAAAATAGCCGTGTACTGTTTGTCCGCTCTCAGCATGTTGTTCTGGTTGCTACAGGCTACTTATTCTGGAATTATTTTCGTGACTTTCCAAGTTAGAGGAAAGCGTAAAATATCAAAGAAAATTCTAGAATACTTCAAATCTGCACCAGAGGTCTTGCTGGAATTAATGGTGTTTGCTTTAGTGTTTGTCTTTTGTGTAGCATCCATTTATAATACAGCTACAGATAACTTCTTTAGCAAAGCTTTATGGCGAGTAGGATTATTTGCCGTAATCTTTGGATGGACAAGTTTCGTCATTCTCAGCTCAAAATTTCCAGCACTTGGAGAGTACACGCTAATATTTGTCAGCATCTTGAAGACCTTCCTGAAATTGGCTGTATTTGGATTCGTCCTAGTAATGGCTTCAACTATAGTACTGCGAATGCTGTTTTATAACCCATTAGAACTGGTAAGGTTATTAATAGTTACTTGCTATACTTTATGTGGGATGTTTATTCCCTCAGAATTCTCCATTCTTCACTTTTGGTGGGAGTATTGTAAAGTTAATCACCATGATAACTGGAGAAATAGATTTCCAAGACACATTTGGTTTCTCCTTTGATGTGGAGGATATTAATGGCCGTAATTTATATGATCGCAGTATGGCTTACTTCCTGTGGATACTATTCTTAGTAATCATTCCCATATTACTGTCAAATATGCTGGTAAGCAAAACAACAGGCCTTTCATTGAACCTCTTGTCATGAACGTATTTTAGAAAATTGGCAAAAACATTTGGAGCACTTAGGCACAGTAATTTCTTCAGTAAGGCCTGGTTGCTATAACTACTAGGGCTATGAGCTTGAGCAATACAGCCATGAGATAACACTATGTGATAACCTTGAGTTATCTCATGGCTCACATACCTAAAAATATTATTGTGAAGATATCTAGCATATACTTATAATTACATGGGTCGGGGGGTGATATGGCCAAATATTTCATGAGCAGGCTACTAATTTACTTTCAGAGTCACAGTGAAAATAAGCGTGAGAGTGCAATATATTGCCATATCACTCAGTAATAAGTGGTTTGTGATATCTTCACTGAAGTAGATTGTACTAGGATTGGTAACTCATGGCTTAGTAAAGTTGGCTGTAATACTCTCTAGGGGCTCCCCATATCTTAAGCTGATATTATAGCAGCTGCTCTAACCAGGTTGGGTAGGCTTCACTTGCTTAGAAGGTGTATGTAATTCTTGAATGTTTACTCTTTTAGATTGCTTTAGCTGTGGGAGATGCTTCAGAAATTCACAAAAATGCATCTATTAAGAAACTTGAACTGCTGGTATGTTGATTTTGACTAATAAAATTCAAAAGAATGTATGTGATTCATTTAATTTAATAAGATTTTTATGCAGAAGTTGAAATTTTATAATACACGATGTCATTTCAAATAATTATAGGCATACTGGGTTACTGCACTCCAAGTCAGAAAGAAAAAGCAGATTTCCTATTATCTTCAAGGTTGTCTGAATTATTTATTAAAAATGTATCACTTATTGAGCAGTGATCAGTCCAACTCTAAGACAGAGGAAAATGACATCCAGTTTTATCGCAAGGTAAGTTATATAAAATATTTTACATGTATTCGCTAACTATGGTGAGGTATAGTAAAAGACAAGTAAGTTACCTACAGACTTTGAGCCAATAAGATTTTGATATTCAATTTGCTTAACTCTCCTTCTGTCAGTCAAACTGTCCTTCTGTCAGTCAAACTGTCCATTAAGCTATCTTTTTGTCTTGCATTCATCACCTTCTGATGACAACAATCCTCATGAATATGTAGTTTGGCAATAGAATAGTAGTGTGAAAAAAAATATATACAAATGTAATATATGTGTGTGTAAACATTAAAGTGTTAATTGAATTGACAGCAGTGGCATAGGAAGGGGGATTCTCCGAGCCACGCCCATGAATTTGAGGCACTATCTCACGAGATGATTTCTCACATGAACAATTTTTAACCACAAAAATACATGCCCACATGAAGCCCACCCTTACCGAAACATCTTCCTACACCACTGGACTGACATTTAAGTTGAAACTTTGAGCTACATGCAAATTATTGATCTGGTTGACTGATTCTCATATTGTAGAAAAGAGAAGAGGACATTGCTGAAATATTAGCCAAGTATTCAGAAGGGTTTGCTAAAACAGACACTGAAATGATCCAGACTATCAAGGAAGTGACTAAAGGAAACCAAAAGAAATTAAGAGAAATGAAAGTGAGTTTTTAAGTGGTTATGATGGATTGTTATTAGCTATTTAAGCTGCTCTTATCATATTTACCAGTGTAATGTGTCTTCTTTGAATAAATTCGTTTGGATAATACAATGATGAATGTTATTACACTGGTCGCACCTAGTAAATCTATGATTTATATTGCTTATATTATGGAGCATCACTTGTGTGTCAAAGTATAAATTTAGCTAACTAGTCATTATTAGTTTGCTATGAATAATAAATGATAATTCAGAACATTTGCATTA